>Ga0182742_1001572_pt1 | contig 28394 bp, 23 predicted proteins | sample eDN5th37CBELigMG_FD_128880 | JGI IMG/M metagenome (GOLD analysis project Ga0182742, IMG submission 128880) | Enriched Miracle-Growth compost microbial communities from Emeryville, California, USA - eDNA 5th pass 37_C BE-Lig MG (version 2)... ...
ACGGCACCCGCATCGCCGAACACGACGGCGACGGCGGCCGGATGCACGCCCGCATCCAGCAAGGCGCGCGCGATCGCGAGCACCGAACCGGGCGTCTCCTGCGATGGCTTGCAGATGATCGAGCAGCCCGCGCCGAGCGCGCCAGCAAACTTCTTCGCAGCGAGGGCCATCGGGAAGTTCCACGGCGTGAAGGCCGCGACTACTCCGATCGGGTGCGGCTCGATTTCGATCCGATGGCCGGCGATGCGGCCCGGGATGACGCGTCCGGCGATCCGCCGCGCCTGCTCGCCGCCCCATTCGAGGAAGTCGGCCGATCGCTCGATCTCCTCCCTGGCCTCGCGGAGCGGCTTGCCCTGCTCGAGCGTGAGGATCCGCCCAATGCGCTCGACGTCCGAACGGAGTCGTGCTGCCGCTTCTTTCAGAATGCGCCCTCGCTCCCAGGGCGGCACCTGGCTCCATGTGCGCAGGCCGCGCACGGAGATCGCAATCACCTCATCGATGTCCGCCGCTGATGCATACGCGAGTTTGCCAATGCTCTCACCGGTCGCGGGATTCATCACGTCGACGGCCTTGCGGTCGGAACCGTCGCGGTCCGCGCCGTCGATCAGCAGCTTGAATTCGGATGACATGCGTGGCTCCTCGATGTGTTCCGGCGAACCGTCGATTCGGGTGAGCCACACTTTCCGCCCGGATCGTGAGACGGTGTTGCCGGAAACTCGTGAGTCCTTGCCACATCCTCCAGCTAGCGCGCTCGGCCGTCGGAAGCGAGTCACTGCGGGCGCGAGCTCATCCGTCCGCCCTCCACCGCTCGCCGGAGTGCCATCCGCGCGACAGTCGGCATAACGAATGCGCATCTCGCGCACTTCCGCAGTTCTTCTCCACGCACCAGCGCACCGTGAGGGTGAGCGCGCAACATCTGAAGCACGCTCTCCAATCGTGCAAATCCATTTTCCGTCCCGTCACGCAGTGTGTAGGTCCCCACCGGTTTTCGCTTGGAAAACAGCGGCGGATGCTCGAGCATCATTCGAGTGCGTGCGCCTTGCCTGAAAATGCAGCACGCGCGTGGCAGTGATTTTGCAACTCACTGCATACAGCGCGCGTCGACGTAGCGCGCGCCATTACCGCAGCAACGCGGGCTTCGGGAGGAGCCATCGCGTAGGGGGGGGTGTTGCGGCCGATCCAAATCTTGCTTAGGGAGAGCGCACAGATGAAGGTTCTTCGTATTCCGGCGGTCAGCCTCGCGCTGGCCACGGCAGGTCTCTCGATCCCTTCCCAGCCCGCCCATGCCGACCCCGCTCCCGACGCTGCCGGCGTCGACGAGGTGGTTGTCACTGGAACCCGACGGACTTCGACCAAGGCGGTCGATTCGGCAGTACCCGTCGACGTCTTCAACGGAGAGGAGCTCACCGCCGCAAGCCGCGGTGACATGAACGACATGCTTCGAACCATCGTGCCGTCGTTCAACGTGCAACGATATCCCATCAACGACGGCACCACGTTCGTGCGGCCTTCGACGCTTCGCGGGTTGCCGCCGGACGAGACGCTCGTCCTCGTGAACAGCCGCCGCCGGCATCGCTCCGCGCTCGTGCAGCTCGGCGGTGGTGCACTTTCCGAAGGCGCGCAGGGCGCCGATCTTGCGCAGATTCCCGCGATCGCCCTGAAGCAGGTCGAAGTGCTTCGAGATGGCGCCTCCGCGCAGTACGGCTCGGACGCGATCGCCGGAGTCATGAACTTCATCTTGCGGGACGATGCCGAAGGCTGGAGTCTCGGCACCGAAACGGGCCGATATTTCAGGGGCGACGGAGAAAGCCTGAAAGTTTCGGGGAACGTCGGCCTGCCGCTCACCTCGGAGGGTTTCCTGAACCTCAGCGCGGAGTACATCGACAGCAATCTCACTTCGCGCGGCATTCAACGACCGGACGCGCAAGCGCTCATCGACTCCGGCGAGCCGTTCGCGAGCACCGTGCCGCGGCCCGCGCAACTCTGGGGCAGCCCCGAGATCGACGCCGTACACACGTTCTGGAATGCGGGCCTCGATGTCAGCCCGACCTCGAAGGTTTACGCCTTCGGCAACTACGCCACCACGGACACCGGCGGCAGCTTCTTCTACCGCAATCCCACGACCTCCGGGATCCTCACGACGATCATGCCCGTGGATCTCAACGACCCCAACGGCGAAACGTTCAGCTTTGCGGACAAGTTCCCCGGCGGCTTCACGCCCTGGTTCTCCGCGAACATCAAGGATTTCAGCCAGGTGATCGGCGCGCGAGGGAAGGTGACCAACAGGCTGACATGGGATCTGTCCGGCAGCTACGGCCACAGCAAGATCAACTACCAGATGACGAACACGATCAATCCGTCGCTGGGGCTTGCTTCTCCGACGGCCTTCAGGCCCGGCACGCTTGCCCAGGACGAGCACAACGTTAACCTCGATCTCGCCTACGATCTTCCGGTGGGCGCGTTCGCTTCGCCGCTCACAATCGCTGGCGGTCTGGAGTATCGCGAAGAGGTGTACGAGATCGGCATCGGCGATGAAGCCTCCTGGGCGCTGGGCCCGTACAGCGCGTATGGCGTGCCGGTCGGCTCGAACGGCTTCCAGGGTTACGATCCGAGCCAGGCCGGGGAATTCAGGCGCGACAACGTCGCGGCGTACCTCGATCTCGAAGCGGATGTGACGGAGAAGCTCATGATCGGCGTCGCCGGCCGGTACGAGGATTTCAGCGATTTCGGAGGGCAGTCGACGGGGAAGATCGCCGCGCGCTTCAAGATCACGCCCACGTTGTCGGTGCGCGCGACGGCGAGCACGGGGTTCCGCGCTCCTACGCCGGGTCAGGCCCAGACGCGTAACGTGACGACGGGCTTCGATCCGGGCAATCCGAATCCCATCTCGCGCGGGACGATCCCGGCCTCGGATCCGATCGCGCGCTTCTTCGGCGCGCAGCCGTTGAAGCCGGAAGAGTCGGACAATCTGAGTATCGGTATCGTGGCCAATCCGCTTGCGAACCTGTCTCTCACGATCGATGCGTATCGGATCAAGGTGAAGGATCGCATCGCTCTCTCGGGCAACATCGACATTTCGCCCCAGCAGGCGCAGGAGCTCGAGGCGGCGGGATTCGCCGGCGCCACGAGCCTCGGAACCATTCGCTTCCTGACGAACGATTTCGACACGACCACGGAAGGCGTGGACGTCGTTGCGAAGTACGCGGCCGATCTCGGCAAGCTCGGCGTGACTTCACTCGCGGCGGTGTACAACTACAACAGCACGACCGTGGACCGCTTCTCGCCGGAGGTGATCACGCGCGAGAGGGCGCTCGACCTGGAAGGGCAACTGCCGAAGCATCGTGGCAGCCTCACGCTCACCCAGCAGCGCGGGCCGCTGTCGTTCATGATCCGCAGCAGCTACTACGGGACATTCGCAGACGCAGGCGCGGAGCTGGACGGGTCCACCGACGAGTTCTTCGGCTCCGAATGGCTGTTCGACATCGAGGCCAGCTATCTCTTCAAGGACCGGTATCAGCTGGCGGTGGGCGGCGTGAACGTGTTCGACAACTATCCGGATCGCGCAGTTGGCGGGCGATTCTTCGGGCTCATCTATCCGGATGTCTCGCCGTTCGGGTTCGACGGCGGGTACTGGTATGGGCGGCTGAACATCAGCTTCAAATGACAGGGCGCGACGGGCTGATGCCATGGAGAGGCGTCAGCCCGTCGCGGGGGCAGGGGCGTGCGCGGTGGGCTGCGGCCCGCCGTGTCAGCAGGTTGCGCGGACGGCCAGCGCTGCGAACGGTGGGCGCGGGCGGGCGCGCGTCAGTAATCGGGCTTCAGCGCGCGGGAGGCTTCACGAGTACCACTTCGATCTCGACCAGCATGCCGGGCGACACGAGCCCGGCCACCTGCACCGTCGAGCGCGCCGGCAGCTTCGGTTGCTCCTTCGTCCCGAAGTACCGGCTGTAGGCCTGCATGAACCCGTCGAAATCCATGCGCCCGCCGAGCGCGGGATCGCCGGCGAGAAACACCGTCATCTTCACGACATCGCCGAAGCCGAGCCCCATCGAGTCCAGCGACTCCTTGATGCGCGCGAACACCGACAGCGTCTGCGTCTTCGTGTCGCCCCAGTAGGCGGGCGTGCCTTCCTTCGCCTTGGGATCGGCGGGAGCAGGCGTGATTCCACTGTGCCAGATCGTCTCGTATCCCGCGGGCACCGAGACGGCGCGCGCGATCGGAAAGGTGGAGCCGCCTCCGAGCGGGTGGCGGACCACATCGGCCGCATGCGCGGCGGTTACGGAGGCGAGCGCGAGGGTTACGGCAAGACCTGTCTTCTTCATCGGGCGTCCTCTTGGTTCGAAGCCGGAAGTGTATTGATGTAGGCGACCACATCGCGAGTGGCCTTCGCATCGGGCAGTATCGAAGCCGCCGTCCGCATCTGCGCGCCCGCGACGTCCTGCTCGGAGAAGCCTCGCAGCCCCGATCTGAAGAGCTCCAGCTGCGTCACGAGATACCAGTCCGAGCGCTGGGTGAGCTGCGGCCCGCCAAGCGCTTCGACGCCTTCGCCGCGTTCGCCGTGGCATCCCGCACAGGATACATACAACTTTCTGCCTCTCTCCACGTCCGCTTCAACTGTGGGTCGCGAGGGCCTGGGCTCGAATGTTTTGACGTACGCGACGACGGTCTCGATCGCGTTGTCATCGAGCTGCAGTGTCATCGGCTGCATTTCACGGCCGGTGATGTCTTCCGGATGCGTGCCGCGCAGGCCGGCACGAAAGAGAGTCAATTGCCTTTTGAGATACCAGGGCTCCATGCCGGCGATCTTCGGAGCGCGGATCGCGGGGTTGCCGTTGCCCTGCGTGCCATGGCAGACCGTGCAGTAGGAGAGATCCAGGGGCTCGGCAGCGCATGCCGTCCTGGCGAAGGAGAGGCCAAGCACCGCGATCGCGAGCCAGCTTGCGTTTGCGCCAATTCTCCGCGCGCGCTTGATGAGATTCCGCGCGCCCAGACTCCGCAGGCCCAGATCCCGCAGGCGCAGCTCCCGGGGGCTCAGATCCCGCGGTTCCACACTCCGCCCGCTCAGATGCTGCAGGTTCAGACTCCGCAGCTTCAGGCGAGAAGACCGCTCGTCATCGACTCCGCCCGCACTCGCCGGTCGATGTCGGAGATCGCCTTCAGCGCCGAATGCATCGCCCCTTGCTGCCAGCCCGGGTGATAGCTCACCTGATCCCCGATCATGTAGTGCCGGCCCGCGGGTGCCTGGAGAGCCGCGAACCACTTCTCCCGCAGCTCGTCCGTCCACTCGGCCGCGCAGCCGAGCATGTGATTCATGCGATGCCAGGCGATGCTCACGCCGGACTCGATGTAGCGGCGATAACCCGGATGAATCTTCTCGCCCTGGCGGATCGCCAACTCCAGGCGCTCGGCATGGGGCATCGCCTCCAGCTTGTCCGCGGCGGGTCCGCCAAAGCAGTACGCCGCCAGCAGCACTCCCTTGCGCTTGTGAATGCCGTGCGACGGATACCAGATCTGGGTGATGTCCTGCGTCGTCCAAGAGATTCCTCCGTAGATCCCGTCCCGTTCCCAGAACCGCTCGCGCGCCTGCAAGCCGATTTTCAGCAGCTTTCCGCGCGGCACGGCGGTGAAGCAGCCCGCGCCGGAAGGCGGAAGGTTGTGCTCGACTCCCGCCATGAGGTGAAGCGGGATGTTGTTGAGGCAGAAGTCCGCGGCGATCTTCTCGCGCTTGCCGTTGTGCCGATAAACGACGTCCACACCTTTCTCGCGCAGCGTGACTGCCTCGACGACCGCGTGCGTTATGACACGCGCGCCGACGTGTTTCATGAAGCCGCGCACGACCATGTCCATGCCGCCGACGGGCTCCATCATCATCGGCGCCTGATCCGGCTGCTCCGTGAAGTGCATGGCGATCCGCCAGAAGTTGCAGTCGAGCAGCTCCGGGAACTCCCGGAACGGCAGCTTCTCCTCTGGCCGCGTGTAGTCGTAGGACTTCGCGCCGGCACGAATCGAACCACGGTAGCGATGCTGCCCGTCGAGGTCGCCGAATGCGCGCGCGAATTCGAGCAGGCGCTCCTGGTCCGCCTTCGTGAGCGGAGCGTCGAGAACCTTCGCTTGCAGACCTTTCGCGGCGAGCTCCGCGAGGAAACCGCGGGCGTCCGCCATGTACTCACGATTCCGAACGGGCTTGCCGCCGAACGCCGCATCGTCCTGGATATACGCGTTGCGGTTCTCGTTGACGAAGGGGATGAGCTCGACGCCCAGCTCGCGGCAGTAATCGAGCAGCGTGTTGTGCGTGCTCGGAATGCGCGCGGCGCCGGCGTTCAGGAAGAGGTGAGGCTCGTCGTCGAACGTGCACCGTTGAGGCGCGCCCGCCTCGTCGATCAGATCGCCATGGCGCAACGTGAGCACGCGCCCACCGGCGCGGTGCGACGCTTCCAGTATTGTGCACTCATATCCCTTCCTGCCGAGCTCGTACGCCGCAGTGAGACCGGCGATGCCTGCGCCGAGTATCACGACTTTCCGCGTGGACTTGCTGAGCGGCGCGATGTCCGGCCGCTCGACTGCGGAAGCGAAGGAAGGAACGAGCCCGAGGCCGAGTGCGGCCTTGTAGACCGCACCAGAACCGCCCGTTGCACCGACAAGATTCAGAAAACGCCGTCGCGTAATCGACACGATCATTCCCTGGAGTTGGCCGCCGCGCGTGCAACCGATGGTGATGTCTAAGATGCATACAAGCGGTGTGCCAGCGTTTTCGCGGCGCTTGGCGGGTTTACCGGGCAGGGGAGTGGATTTCGCGCACAGGAGGCGGGCGCAATTTGAGAGACACGCGTCGCGTTAGTGCGAACGCATCTACACTGGCTGTTCGTTATCCTGCGCGCCTGCTAAGGCGCATCGAGGACGATCGGGAGAGCCCGGCCGTCGATTTCGTCAGGGGGTATCGAAAGCCCGATGAACGATGCCAGGGTTGGCGCGATATCGGCAGTCTCGACCGGAAGGGGCTGATCGAAACCTCTCACTCCGCTCCACCAGAAGATGATCGGAACATTGCGGTCGTAGGCCCATGCGGACCCGTGCGAAGCGATGTAGTCCGTCTCGGCGTTCTCGGGCGCCGGGTAGAGCGTCACGTGAGGTTTCAGGAGCACGACAAGGTCGCCCGAGCGCTGCGGGTGAAAACTGGCTTTCGCACGCTCCAGCAACGTCCACTCGTCCACGGGACCCGCCGGAGGCTCGGCAGCGATCAGCTCGTTCCTCGTAAACACCGCGGCGACCTGCGGATGCGCGCGATACTTGCGAACGGCGGCTTCAATCACTGCTGCGCGCCGGTTCGCAGGGATGTCCGAATGCAGATACACGTCGTTCGTGAAGAAGTCGCCGAGAAGGACGTTCTCGCCAAGGCCCAGCTCTCTCGCGAGCTCGGCACCGACTTTCGCGGGCAGCAGGTCAGGCGCAATCCGCTGCGCATCGGGGAATCCACGCAACCGGTCCCGCTCCGGCGTATCCAGCCCGCCGTGATCCGCGGTGAGCGCGACGACGTAAGAGATGCGAGCCTTGTCTAATGCGCCGAGCAGCCTGCCGACGCTCTTGTCGAGCGCCACTTGCTGCGCGCACATCTCAGCTCCGGCCGTGCCGAAATAATGGCCCACGTAATCGGTGCCGGAAAGGCTGACGGCAAGCAGATCGACGGAGTCTCGCTTTCCAAGGTCCAGCGCTTCGACTGCGGCCAGCGCAGCGTCCACGGTGAAAGAGTCGAACGCGGGGGTGGCGCGCCATTTCCTGGAACGAGCCTCCGTCGGCTGCAGCGTTCCAACCGAAATGTTTGGAGCGACATCGATCTTCTGCGATTTCGCCGCGCAGGCTTTCGGCAGAGTGGGCACGGTTCGCTGCGCATACGAGCGACGCACCGCTTCGTTCACGCGACCTGCGATCGCGTTCGGAATCGTGGACTCGCGGCCGACATAGGTGGTGAACCCAGCATCCGTCCACCACAAAGTGAGGTCGGCCTGGCGTCCACCCAGCATCACGGCCGATCGATCCTTCCCTGAGATCGATACGACGCGGGAGCCCGGATCGCGGGCTTTCATTCGATCGCCCAATGTCGGCACCAGCAGGAAGTCCGGCGAAACGACCTTGCGCCTCGCGTCGCTGCCGGGTTCGCCGGGCTTTTCCACGCAATAAATAAGGTATGTCTCCCGGCCCCTGTCCATTCGGCGCAGGTGAGGGTCCTGCCAATCGTTGGCGACGATGCCTGTGCGTGAAGGCCTTGCGCCCGTGAGGATGGTGGAGTGGCCCGGGCAGGTCTCCGTCCCTGCGTGGCTTTGGTGGCCGCGCTGGAACACGATACCGCTCGACAGCCGGGCCAGCCCGTTCAGCTCGTCGCGATAGAGCGGGCGGTACTCATTGAAGAGGGCAGAGGAAAACTGGTCGATCACGATCGTGACGATCAGCTTCGGCTGTGGCGGTTGTGCGGCGTGAAGGGGCGCAAATCCGAGACACAACGCAGTCGCAAGGACTCGGTTCAGTAAGCGCATCGGCGATGATCTGGATGGGGGCATTGGTGTGAGAGATCGGACTGTAGCACGGTGTAGATCGCCGATGTGCAGGGCGAGATCCCCGGGCACCTTCGTATCACGCACCGATCTCGATCACGACCTTGCCGAAATGTTTCGCCGACTCGAGGTAGGCATACGCCTCGCGCGCCTGGTCGAAACGGAAAGTCCGGTCGATCACGGGCCGGATGCGTGCGTGGGCGACAAAACGGGCAAGGTCCTCAAGCATCGCCCGACTCCCCACAGCAATTCCGATGAGACGCTTGCTCCCGACCAGAAGCGGAATGATGTCGAGCGCGGACGCGAAGCCGCTCACGCCTCCCACCAGCGCGACCGTGCCACCTATGCGGGTTGCCGTGACGGAGCGATTCAGAGTGTCGTGACCACCGACTTCAATGACGAGGTCGACGCCCTTGTCGCTCGTGAGGCGCCGCACGTTCTCCTGCCATTCGGGCTGCTGTCGGTAGTTGATCGTCTCGTCTGCGCCGAGCTCTCGCGCGCGATCAAGTTTCGCCTCGCTGGAAGAGGTGATGATCACGCGCAACCCTGCCGCCTTGGCAAGTTGAAGCGCCCATATCGATACACCGCCCGTTCCCTGCAGCAAGACAGTGTTCCCGGGCCGGACTCGTCCCTCGACGAATAGCGCCTGCCACGCCGTCACGCCGGCGCACGGTAGTGTGGAAGCCTCGGCGAGACTCAGGTGATCGGGCGCAGCGACCAGGAAGTCCTCGTGAAACACGGCTTCTTCGCTCAGGAAGCCGTCGAGGGTTGCGCCAGGCACCGAGGCGAGCTTCGCCGCAGTGGGTTCGCCCTCGATCCAACGGCTGAAGTACGAGCCAATGACATGATCGCCTACGCGAAAGCGAGTGACTTCCGTCCCGATCGCGATCACCTCACCCGCGCCGTCCGCGACCGCGATTGGCGGGTTCTCGCCTGAGACCGGGTAGTCTCCTCGCGAGATCATCAAGTCACGGTAGTTGAGCGAGACCGCACCCACCGCGATCCGCACATCGTGCGCGCCGAGTGAAGTAATGCTGTGGTCGACGCGCTCGAGTGCGTTGGGTCCACGGCCCGAGTGAATTCGATACGCCTGCACGGGAAGCCTCCTTCGAAAGAGAGAGTCAGGCACTCATCGCCTGGACCGGATGGTCCGGCGTCGAAGTGCGTGACTAAGATATCGGCGACACAGGCGCTGCGGTGGCGCCATTCACGACCTTCTGTGTAGCCGCGACGGAACCAATCAGCCCATGCAGGAACGTTTGGCGGGAATCGATGCCTTCGTGCGATCCGTTGAGGCGGGCAGTTTCGCGCTGGCCGCGAAACGCATGCAGCAGACACGCTCGGCAGTGGGAAAGAGCATTGCGCGTCTCGAACGGAGGCTCGGCGTGCGCTTGTTCAACCGCACCACGCGGCATCAGAGCCTCACGGAGGATGGCCTCGCGTTTTATGAGCGGTGCGTTCGGGCCCTTGCCGAAATCGAGGCCGCGGAAGCGGAGCTTGAAAGCGCGCGCCGCGCACCGACGGGGCGCTTGCGTGTCACGGCACCCGTCGTCTTCGGTCGCCATTGTGTGGCACCCATACTGACAAGGCTCGCGCAGAAGTACCCGGGGCTGATAGTCGATGTCTCGTTTTCGGACCGGGTCGTGGATCTCGTCGAAGAGGGCTTCGACCTCGGCGTTCGCATCGGCGTGCTACCGGACAGCGCTGTGCTTGTGGCGCGCCGGCTCGGGGTGCAGCGCATGGGTATCTGCGCGGCACCTTCCTATCTCCAGCAACACAACGCGCCGTCGACCCTCGAAGAGCTCAGTGGGCATGAGGGCATCCTGTACCGTCACGGTCGTCAGCCGGACACCTGGCGTGTGCTCGACGAAGACGATCGCATCCGGGAACTACGCATCCGGGGACGTTTGCGGTTCGACGACCTGCAGGCGATCGTCGATGCCGCGATCGCGGGCGCGGGCCTTGCGTGGTTGCCGTGCTGGCTGATGCAGCCCTACGTGCGCAGCGGCCAGCTCGCGTTGGTCATGGACAGCCAGCGAGTGTTGCCCACCGACATCCATGTGGTCTGGCCCAGATCGCGGAATATGCCGTCGAGAACACGTGCTGCCATCGATGCATTGACGGCGGAGATTCCGGGAATGGTCGGCCATGACGAGGGCCCAACGAGTTTCGCGATTCCACATGTGTGCGGGGGTGGCAATGCACCCGCGGCTCGTGCTGGAGAGCGTGACTAGACCGGATGCGCACCCGTTTCGAGACCGCTCAGCAGATCGTTCCGCTGCGGACGCCAGCCCATCGCGCGCGCTGCGCGCGCCCGAACGCGGCTGTTGGATGCGAGGGCGAACTCGGCGGCTTCCGGGCCCACGCGCCGAATCGCATCGGCTATCGGGATGCTCATCGTCCTCCCTTCGTAGCCCAGGCGACGGCTGATCGTCGCGGCGATGTCACGCAACGATGCCTCGCCGTTCTCCGCGAACAGAAACGTTCCGGCGGGGATCTTCCCGAGGGCGAGGCGATAGAGGTTCACGAGGTCATCGATGTGGACATTCGACCAGCGATTCTCGCCAGCCCCGACGTGTACGCCCGCCTGATATTCGCGCGCGAGCCTTGCAAGCAGGGGAAGCTGCACGGAGTCGGCATGCAGGCCGCGACCGGATCCGTAAACCATCGACGGGCAGATCACGACCGAGTGCACGCCTTCCTCCGCCGCTTGCAGCACAGCGTCGTCGATTGCCGTGCGTCCCCGTTTCTCGAGCCTTGCGGCCGGGCGAGTGTCTTCATCGAAGATGAAGTCGGAAGGCTCGCCACCTGCGCGATCCCCCACGATGCTCGATCCGGACGTGTGAATCAGCCTTCGGCCCGATCCACGCAAGGCATCGAGCAGGGCCGTGACGACATAGGGGTTATCGGAGTCCGCTGCGTTGACGACAGCGTCCGCATTCCTGACGGCCGACCCGATGATGTCGCTGTCGAACAGAGTGCCGGGAATGGGTTCGATGCCTCGCGAGCGCAGCTGTTCGGCTTTTTCCGGCGATCGCACCAGGCCCGATACCGCATGTCCGTCTTCGAGAAATGCATGTGCCACAGATCCGCCGATGTAGCCTGTGGATCCGAGAACGACTATTCGCATGAGTGCCTCCTTCAACTAGGGGCAGAATCCTTTCCTTCAGCGGCGCGGCTCGCAAGAAGGCACAAATCTGTTCGTGGCGCACACGGCTGTGAGAGATGAAAATGCAGAGGCACTTTGCGTATTGCCCGATCGAGATCACGCTCGATCTGATCGGCGGCAAGTACAAACCCGTCATCCTGTTTCATCTGTTGAAGGGCTCGCGTCGTTACAGGGAGCTGCAGCGGGAGATTCCGGGCGTGAGCCAGCGGATGCTGACGTTGCATCTGAAGGAGCTGGAGCGGGACGGACTCGTGCTGCGCAGGGCGTATCCCGAGACGCCACCCCGCGTGGAGTATTCGATCAGCGAGCTGGGCCGGTCGCTCGCGCCGGTACTGGATGCGATGAACGAGTGGGGGATGCGCTCGGTCACCAGGTCCTCGGCGAGCCAGTGATCACAAAGTCACCCGAGAGGCTTGAGCCACACGGTGAAGTCGCACTCCGTCGCGAGCTCCGGCATGAGTTCGGGATGCATTGACTCCAGCGGCTCGACGAATTGAGGCTTGTACCCGATGCGCGTGTACCACTGCCTCAGAAACTCCTTGCTCGGGTGCGTCCAGTGCCGGGGAGTGAGGAGCTCCAGTCGCATGGTGTGACACGCGTTCTCTCGCGCCCACTTTTCCGCGTGCTCGACCAGGGCCGATCCGATGCCTTCGCCGCGGTATTGCCGATCGGCCACGAGCATGCCGAATTCGCCCACTCCGTTCGGCATGAGCCTGACGTTCACCGAGCCGACAAGCGTGTCATCGATCATTGCCAGGATCAACGCGCGCTCGCGCAGGAGTTGCTCGACTTCGGCGGGCTGGGTGCGCGTGCCCTTGCGCTTCCACATGCCCGACTCGGCGTCGTCATAGACGTCGTTGATCAGATTCGTGAGGCGCGAGACGCGGTCCGCTCGCAGATCCGAGTCGGTCGGGAATCGGGTTGTTACCTTGGATGTTCCCTTCATGGGTGGCGAGTCTACCGCCAGGTCGATCCCGAATCAGGCGCGGGCTTGACGGGGACTGTGGAAAACAATCCCAGCGCCCCGCAATCCCAGGGGCGGGAAGACCATTCCGACCCCCTCGACGCCCGGAGAAACTATCGAGGTACGGAGATCGAATTTCCTCCGCATCGCCCGCCAGTAGAAGCGTCTTAATCCCCCATGCCTTCAACTCCTCGCTGACACCTGCAAGAGCCGCACACGGCATCGGGCCGACAATCCGCCGCGTCATAGATATGAACCGTTGGAGGAGCGACGATGATTCCGATGTCCGCCACCGTTGCGCAAAGCGCCGATGGGGCGATTGCTCGTCACGCGGACCGCTTCCGCCAGCCGCTTCGGCTCGACGCACCGACATACTCAAACGCTGTCCCGAGGAAGGTACGCGTTCGCGTCGCCCATAGCATTCCGCTGGTCGCGCTGGGGATTTCCTTCGCGCTGGCAAAGTCCGGGGACTTCGATCTCAGCCTGTCGGGCGCGCCTGGCCTTTCGGACGTGCTGGTCGCCGACGTAGAGACAGGGCTGCGGGCGATGCGCGATGGCGCACACAGCGGATGCGTAGTGCTTATTGCGGAGGATGACGGCGAGGTCGCAATCCGTAAGTCGATCGAGAGTGGGGCGCGTGGTCTCCTGCTGCAAAGTTGCGCCGTCGAGGAGCTCGCTGATGCTGTGAAGACGGTGAGTCGCGGCGGCACGGCTTTCGCGGGCGTCGTGGCGAGCCGGCTCGCAGAAAGCGTCGCTCACGACCCGCTCACTCCGCGCGAGACGGAAGTACTCCAGCTCATGGTTCGAGGATTGTCCGACAAGGATATGGCACGAAAACTCGCCATCTCGCCCGGCACGGTGAAGTCACACATGAAGGGCATCCTGACAAAGCTCGGCGCCGCGCGTCGCACCGAGGCGGCGGCGGTCGCCCGGCGCAGGGGGCTCGTGCGCGATCCTTCTCTGATTCAGCCCCTATGAGGTGCGATCGTGAAACTGCACGTCGAGTAACCCACGAGTTGTCCTCCGCCCGTCGTCACGAAGATGACGGGTGTCAGCTCGTCGAGGCGGCTGTAACGAGGCGCGCACTTTCCACCCGTTCGTGCGCGGGACCCACTCACGTCGGCGCGGTGTCCTAAGCAAGCGCCGATCAGCTACACGACGACACGACGGGCGGAGGCATTCCTTCGCGGGAGTGCCAGATCAGCGCATGGGTGCGCTGCCGGAGAGGCTGGGATAACCGGCGGTCACAGCGCTCGCCGGATCGTGCAATTCGACCCCCGGTCATTCAAGCCGTGCGCGCGCTGAACCCGGAGAATGATGCCCATGAGCTCTTCATCAGCACATTCATCATCGAACCGCCAACCTCGGCAATCTCGAGACCTTCTATCGAGCGGCGGGGCTGGGTCACAAGCATTCCGGGATTTTCTCGCGCGCAGCCTGAATTGAAGGAGGAGCGATGACGATCAAAGTACTTCTGCAAACCACGATCGTTCCTTCGCCGGACGACTGGTCCATCGCGCGCTTCTCGATGCTGGCCAGATTTCTGCGCGAGCAGGAGGATGAGTCTGGAGCGCACCTGTTCGAAGTGACGGCGCGAGATCGCGATTCGCGAGAAGATCCCGACCCCGTGCTTGCCCGCCTGCACGAGAGCGACTTCGACGAACTGTGGCTGTTCGCCGTGGATACGGGCGACGGGCTGAAGCTTGAGGAGTGCCGCGCCATCTCTGAGTTTCGACGGCTAGGAGGTGGGATTCTCGTCACGCGGGATCACATGGACCTCGGCTCGTCGGTCTGCGAGCTCGACGGCGTCGGCGCCGCTCACCAGTTCCACACTCGCAACCGCGACTACCGCGTGCCTCTGGTGAGAGACGATCCTTTCACTTTGGAGATCGACTGGCCCAACTTTCACTCAGGCGCGAATGGCGACTTCCAGTCGGTCCAGCCGATTGGCGAGGTGCATCCTGTGCTGGCGGATGCCTCCTCTCCCAGTGGCGCGATTCGATATCTGCCGAGCCATCCGCATGAAGGCGCCGTGAGCGCACCGCCTGTCGAAGGCGCTCGCGTGATCGCAACCGGCCGCAGCAAGGCAACGGGAGCGCCCTTCAACCTGGCCGTCGCGTTCGAGAGCGTGCGCGGGAAGGGCCGTGGAATAGCCGAAAGCAGCTTCCACCATTTTGCGGACTACAACTGGGATCCGCGGATGGGTTGCCCCAGCTTCGTCAGTGAACCGGCAGGCGAAGAGATGCTGCGCCACCCGGCGGCTGCCGCCTCGGTGCGCACCTATGTTCGAAACATCGCCACATGGCTCGCGGGTCCAGGGAGTCGGGCGCGGTGACCGGCGCCCACAAAAAGCTGTGAACCGCCGTAGCTTCGTCATGGGTGCGGGAGCGGCAGCTGCCGCCGGATTCACCATGGGGCAGGGTGCTCGTTCATTCGGCCCGTTGAAGCAGATCACCGCGGGTGTGCTGAGCGTCGGATATTACGAGCTCGGTTCAGGAAGTGGAGCACCCGTCCTTCTGCTTCACGGATGGCCGTACGACGTGCATAGCTACGTCGACGTTGCGCCGATACTTGCCGAGCGTGGATGCCGCGTAATCGTCCCCTTTCTTCGCGGTCACGGAAGCACACGCTTCAGGAGTGCCAACACGCCGCGTTCGGGGCAGCAGGCGGCGCTTGGCGTCGACGCGCTCATGCTGCTTGACGCGCTTCGGATCGATAGGGCGGTGGTCGCCGGATACGACTGGGGTGGAAGAGCTGCGTGCGTTGTCGCTGCCTTGTGGCCCGAGCGATGCGCGGGCCTGGTATCCGTGAATGGGTACCTTATTCAGGACATCGCCCGATCCGGGCAGCCGCTCTCGCCGGAGATCGAAGCAGGATTCTGGTATCAGTTCTATTTCCTCACCGAGCGCGGACGCAGAGGGCTCCAGGCGAACAGGCGCGAGATCGCACGCGTCATGTGGAGGAGAAACTCTCCGACCTGGCAATTCGACGACAAGGCGTTCGCGCGAAGTGCAGCGGCTTTCGAAAATGAAGACTACGTCGATATCGTGATCCACTCTTACCGCCACCGGCTGGGTCACTCGCCTGGGTTTGAAATGTACGACGACGTCGAGAGACGGCTGGCACAGCAACCTGCGATCAGCGTGCCGACCATCACGCTCGATGGCGACTCAGACGGCGTAGTCCCCAGCACCGATGGCCGGCGCGACTCCGCGCGATTTACCGGTCCCCGTGAGCATCGGGTTGTACGTGGGGCGGGCCACAACCTTCCGCAGGAAGCTCCGGATTTCTTTGCGCAGGCGGTGTGGGAACTGGTATGACCTTCCCGAGAGCTTGAATCCGCAAGAACGAGGTGACGAGTGGGTGAGGGGACTGCTTCCTTCCGATCGATCGCGGTCGGCGCGGTGTTGGCAGCGCTGCATCTTACTGGCGTCGACGCAGCCGAGTGCGAGCAGCTGAAGAAGCTTGAGCTCCCACACACCGAGATCATCGTCGCCGAGGGCGTCAAAGCGGGAGGATTCAAGCCGCCCTCAATCGAGGGAAGCGGCGGGGCCCCACTGATTGCGTACGCACACCTGCCGTCCTTCTGTCGGGTGGCCGGCACGATTCGTCCGACTGCCCAGTCGGAAATCGGCTTCGAAGTCTGGATGCCCGACTCAACCGGTACCGGCGCCTGGAACGGCAAGCTTGTCGGCGTCGGCAACGGTGCGTGGGCCGGGTCCATCCTGCATGCCGCCATGATCGATCCGCTTTCGATGGGCTATGCGACCGTGGCGACCGACGGCGGACATCAAGGCAGCCAGATGGACGCCAGCTTCGGCGCGAATGCCGAAAAACTGGCCGATTTCGGCCATCGTGCAATCCATGAGATGACCGTTGCCGCAAAGGCCGTTATCGACGCGTTCTACGGCAGGAAAGCACACCGCTCGCTGTTCGCGAGTTGCTCCACCGGTGGCCGACAGGGATTGATGGAGGCCCATCGCTACCCGGACGATTACGACGGCATCTCCTCGATGGCGCCGGCGAATCCGGTGGTCGCGCTCATGGTGAGCTCGCTGTGGACCGGCCACGCCACCATGAAAGACGCGGCGAGTCGCATCCCGCGGGAAAAGTTCAGCCTCGTGCACAGAGCCGCAGTGAAAGCCTGCGACGCAGGCGATGGCGTCAGGGACGGCATCATTTCCGCGCCCACGCGCTGCCGCTTCGACCCGGCCATACTTCAATGCAAGGATGGCGCTGACGCGAGTAGGGGCGCCACGGACTGCCTGACGGGCCTGCAGGTGGCGGCCCTCCGCGCGATCTATCAGGGGCCGCGCAATCCGCGCACGAGCGAGCCGATCTTCCCCGGCTTCGAGCCGGGGAGTGAAGCGCTGCTGCCGATTCCAGCGACCGGCACCGAACCGTTTCCCGCAGTGTTGAGCTACTTCAGGGACCTCGTCTTCAAGGATCCGAACTGGGATTTCCGCTCCTTCGACTTCGACAAGGACGTCACGCGAGCCATGCAGGCACACAGCGCGACGATCGATGTGCCGGCGGCCGGTCTCGATAAATACCTCGCTAGCGGACGAAAGCTTCTTCTCACGCACGGCTGGGCGGATCCACTCATCCCGCCGATGAGCACCGTGAGCTTCTACAACGAGCTGAAGGCGCATCTCGGCGAGAAAAGGGCCGCCGGCGCACGGCTGTTCATGATCCCCGGCATGGGACATTGCGGGGGCGGTGACGGACCTTTCGTGTTCGATGCCATTGCGACGATCGACAAATGGGTGGAGACCGGCCGCGCGCCGGGCCGCATCGTCGTGAGCAATCCGTCGACGGCGCCCCGTCGCGCGCGGCCGCTCTGTCCCTTCCCGCAGGAAGCGGTGTACATCGGCACGGGCAGCACGGATGAGGAGAAGAACTTCCGGTGCGAGGCGCGCTGAGCAGGCGACTTCACCGCGCACGCACTTTCTGAGCTCAGGCTCGTTGCCGGTGCTCCGGGCTACACACGGGGAACGCGATCAAGCTCTCGCAACATTGCCGTAGCCGCTGACAGATCGCGGGTCGCAAAGCCTTCACTGAACTGCGCGAGGATCGTCTCGAGAAGCTGGCGCGCCTCTATCGCTCGTCCCTGCAGCACCCGGAGCTGCGCCAATGTCACGGTCGTTCTCAGCTCCCATCCCTTGGCGCCCTGACGTCGGGCGCAGTCGAGCGACTGCATGACGCACGCTTCGACTTGCGCATGCTCGGGCTGTGGCATCGAGAGCAACACGACGGCTCTGATACGCAGCAATTCAGGCCCATCCCACGTTTCGGTACCACCCGGCGAATAAGCGATGGCATCGTCGATCACAGCCAGCGCTTCCTCGGGCCGTCCGGCCGCCACGAGCCCTTCGGCGAGGCAAGTGGCCGTGACGGTCTGCATGAGGTTCTTCTGACGGCTTGCCTGCATGTCCGTCAGAACCTTCCGAAGCAGATCGATGCCTTCCTCGATATTCCCGCGACGAACGAGAAGCTCGCCTTTGAGCGCCAGTGCTTCGGAGTGAAACCACACAAGGCGTCCCTGCCAGTGCGGTTGCCCCATCACCTTTTCGATCATCTCTTGGGCGGTGTCCAGGTCCCCGCACCAGAGAAAGACATAGCAGCAGTACACGAGTGAATAGCTGACGTTCACTGGCGATGCGGTTTCCGCTGCTTCGGTCACGGCTTGTCTGGCGGACTGCACGGCGCGGTCGGGATAGCCGCACAGCCACTGGACGCGGGAGAGACCGTAAAGGGCCCGAGTGCGATAGTAGAGCCCGCCGAGCTCCTGGCCCCGGCCGGCATCGCGAGCGCCACCCCGGGTAAAGCCGCTCTCGAACAGCCGCATCGAGGCTGTGGGGTTGCCTAGCACATAGTGGGACGAGCCCAGCATCCAGTCTGCAATCACTCTGCAAGTCACATCGTCGGCCTTTTCCGCCACGACCTCCATTTCCTCGGCGACCGCAAGCGCACTTCGGAACTCGGTCATGCGAAGCAGGTAGACGTGCAGGGCACCGAGCAATCGAAAGCGAATGGTGGTTTCCTGAAGTCGCTGCGCGATTTCGAGACCCCTCTCGATCGGCTCACGCGCTTCGTTCGCGTTGACCAGGAGAGAAGAAATCGCGAGTGCCTCCTGCAGTACCAGCTCGCGCTTATCTCCTCGCGTTGACGCGTCGAGACGCGTTAACGCGGCTTCGCTCCACTTGCGGCATTCGTTCCACAGAGACAGATCGAGAAAGACGGGTGCGGAAACCGCGGCGAGCTCGATTCCGAGCTCGGAGTTGCGACGCCGTCGCTCTCCATCGCGATCATCGAAGGACCACTCAAGCGCTGCGCGCACGTTGCCCAGATGCTCATACCGCGATAGCGAGCGCTCCTGTGCGGATGACGTCGTGCCCAGAAGGTGTATGAAATACAGGGCATGACGCTGGGCAGTGGCCTCCGTCTCGCCGCTTTCTTCGAGTTTTCTGATCCCGAAGAGGCGTGTCGTCTCCAGCAGCCGATAGCTCGTCACGTCATCGGCCGCTTTGATCACCGACACGAGCGACTTCGCGATGAGCTGGTCGAGCGCACTCAGGAGTTGAGGCTTTCCCAGCCCCGTATGCGAAGCGACCGCCTGCGCCGCTTCCAGCGTGAACGGGCCGACGAAGATGGACAACTGCCTTAGCACGCGCTGCTCGGACTGGGAGAGCAGGCCGTAGCTCCAGTCGAGCAATGCGTGAAGCGTCTGATGTCTCGGTATCGCCGTGCGACGTGCCTGCCAATGCAGGCCGAGTCTCTTGTCCAGCAGGTCTGCGGTTCCTTCGAGACCATAGGTGCCGACGCGGCTTGCGACGAACTCGAGGGCCAGGGCGATGCCGTCAAGCCTGCCGCAGATGTCGGCTACGAGAGGCGCATTCGCGTCCGTCAACTCGAAGCGGTTGTCGCTGGCAGTCGCGCGTTCGACGAAGAGCTTCACGGCTGGGAACGCCAGCGCCGCTTCGGCGCTTACTTGGCTATCCTGCGGCGGGCTCTCCAGGGAAGGCAGCCATTGGATGTGCTCTCCTTCGACTCGCATCGCTTCGCGACTGGTCGCCAGGATGTGGGCTTGCGGTGCTTCGTGGAAGATCGTTTCCGTCAGTGAGGCGGCCGCGTCGATGACGTGCTCGCAGTTGTCGAGAATCAGCAGCATCCTCGTCTTCTGCAGGAATGCCATAAGGGTGACCAGGGCGTCGGCGCTCTGCACGGGCAGTCCCAAGTTGGACGCGACGGTCGCAGCCAGGAGCTTCGGATCCGCGATGGCGCTGAGGTCGACGAAGCACACGTTGTTCGCGAACTCTTCGAGCAACACGTGGGCGACGGATACAGCCACGGTCGTCTTACCCATTCCGCCGGGGCCGACGATCGTCACGAATCGTTCGGCGCGCACGTCGGCAGCGATCGCACGAATCGTGTCGTCCCTGCCGACGATACGCGCGAGTGGGGGCGGCAACGAACGCGACGTCGTTATAGTGCGGCTGGGGGAGGGGGATGGCGAGGCTACGGCAACATTCGTGCGCGTAACCGGGGCGACGAAACAATAGCCCTGGCCGATGACGTTCTCGATGTAACCAGTGCCGTCTTCCGCGCACCCAAGCGCCTTGCGCAGAGCGCTCATGGTGACCCGGAGGTTGCCCGGCTCGACAACGAGATCGCGCCAGACGCCCGAGAGCAGTTCCTTGTGAGTGACGACTTCCCCAGCACGCCCGACGAGCATGATGAGCAGATCGAGCGCACGACTGCCGAGCGCAAGCGGCTCACCGTCCTTTTCGATTACGCGTGCGGCGGGGAATAGCCGGAAGGGTCCGAACGACACGCCTTCGCTGTCAGGGTGTTTCACTTTGAAGGCTTCCGGATCGGGACGAGGGTCGCATAGCTAAGCGACTTCCCGGCCCGAAGGCAAGATGTCGGGGCGCCCGATTGTTCAAGCCTTCCGCAGGATTCGTGCGATATTGAAGCGATGCCCTACAACCCAGCGCTCGACGGCGTGCGCGCCCTGTCGATTCTCGCCGTCGTCTTCTTCCATTGCAGAGCGCCTTGGGGCAGTGGCGGGTTCCTGGGCGTGGATCTCTTTTTCGTCCTCTCCGGCTACCTCATCACGTCGCTGCTGGTGGCGGAAGAGCGGAATGGCGGCATCGAAATCGGAGCATTCTACGCACGACGTGCGCTGAGGCTTTACCCGACGCTGCTGCTCCTGCTGCTCGCCTACGTCGTGCTCGCGCCCTTACTGTGGCCAACAGAGGATCGATGGTTGAGTGCCGCGCTCAGCAGCCTCTATGTCGTCGACTACGCGATCCCTTTCTGGAGCCACTCCTCGGCTGTCGCGCACACGTGGTCTCTCGGTGTCGAGGAGAAGTTCTATTTGTTGTGGCCCTTTCTGCTGCCGTTTCTCCTGCGAACGCGGCGGCCTATCGCGTGGCTCGCGGGCGCATTCGTTGCCGTGACTGCCTGGCGGTATTTCGTGACTCTGAAATGGGGCTGGGTACAAGCCTACTTCTGCTTCGATACGCGAATGAGCGGGATCCTTCTTGGAGCGATCGCTGCGCTCGCCGGTATCGAGGTGTCCAGGTGGGTCCTTGCGATTGCCTGTGCCGCTCTGGCCATTGCCGTTGCTGTACCGATTATTCCGACAACAGCGACAAGTGTTCCGGTTGAGGGAGTCACGCTCGGGATCACTTTGGGAGAGCTCGCAGCCTTCGTGCTTGTATGCTACGTAGCGAAGCACGCCAAAACCCGATTCCTGGCTTCCCGACCGTTGGCGTACATCGGTCGACTGTCGTATGGAATCTACCTTTGGCACTTCCCCGTCGTCCTTCTGTTCCGCGACGTGCATTCGCAGCCCTGGTGGATGACGCTTTGCGCGACAGTTCTTTTCTCGTTCACAATGGCCGCGCTTTGTCTGCACTTGGTGGATATGCCCCTCAGGAGATGGCGCGAACGGGCGTCACGCGAACCGCGGCCGCTTGATAACCCCATGCCCAGTGGCTGAACACGCGCCGGCAGCAACGCGTCTCACCGCTGCTGGCCCTCTTGGCCCACCGCTTACGTAGCGCGACGGTAATCCCTCGTTCATCCAATTCGCCGCATCTGCCTGCAAGCGCGTCTGGGGCCCGTCATTCAAGCTCGACTCGGCTGAAGACCCCCCCCACGCGCACCGAACTTCCGACCCCCCGAAGTACTGCGCGTGCCCCTTGGCCGGCGGTTCGCCGCCGGCCGTTTTCACCCTCCCGACGGGAGGGCACACGAGAGAGACGATGCAGAACCTTGACCCCTACAGCGTAGCGCCGAAAGACATGCAGGAGCTCATCGCGCTCCACGCGTTCCTCGATGCCGGTGGATTGGAAGAGCCGCTGGTCGAACTGGTTCGACTGCATGTTTCCCAACTCAACGGGTGCATCCCGGGCGTTCGCAGGCACCGCCGCCGCGCGAGAGCACTTGGCGAGACGGCCCAGCGAATTGCAGCGATTGGCGCGCAGACAACCCTGTTCAGTGAGAAGGAGCGATGCGCGCTCAGATGGGCTGCGGCCATTACATCCATGACGCGCGCACGCATCACCGACGCAGACCGTGCATCCGTCCGGCAGTGGTTCACGGATATCGAAGTCGTGAAGCTCACGCTCATTGTCGCTGCGACGTTCGCGTGGAATCTCGTGGAGATGAGCCTGTTCAACCCTCTGACAGCCATGGAGGAAAGATGATGCACAGCCCCTTCGAGATGAGGGATCTCACAGGAAAGACAGCCGTCGTGACGGGCGGCACGAGCGGCATCGGCCGGGCCACGGCTGAACTGTTCGCCAGCCAGGGCGCGCGAGTGATCGTCACGGGCCGGCGACATGTCGATCAGGCTGCAAGGGAGATAGGCAACGACGCCATCGGGCTGACCGGCGATGTCGCGGACATCGCGCATCACAAGGCAGTAGCGTCGCTCGTGAAAGAGAAGTTCGGGTCGTTGGACATCTACATGGCCAACGCAGGCATCATCAATCTCTCACCGACGCTGGATGTCTCGGTCGAGGACTACGATCGCCACTTCGCCACGAACACGCGAGGCGTGTTCTTCGGCGTCCAGGCGATCATTCCGGTCATGCGGGACGGCGGAAGCATCATCGTCACGAGCTCGCTCGCCGCGACCCGGCCGCTCGATGCGCATGCCGCTTACGCGGGCTCGAAGGCTGCCGTCTCCGCATTCGCGCGCAATTGGGCAAAGGAGCTGCAGAGCCGGCGAATTCGCGTCAACGTCCTGAGTCCAGGCCCGGTCCACACGCCGATCGTCGGGAAGCTCGGTGTCACGGAGGCGGACAAGCCGGCGTTTCTCGGCCTGATGGCTTCCATGATTCCTGCCGGTCGCCTGGGCGAAGCTCACGAGCTGGCACAGGCGGCGATGTTCCTCGCCTCGGACGCAAGCAGTTTCGTGAATGGCATCGAGCTTCATGTCGATGGAGGCATGTCGCTCGGGTGAGCGGCGTCCATTCGCGAACCCAGGGCATTCCATTCAATGCGTCGTCGGGACCGTGAGAAGCCAGGTTGTCCCGATCTCCGCCGGTTCGGACACGATGCTTCCATTGAGACTCCGCGCGAGCGCGTTGACGATGGACAGGCCTCGCCCCGGGCGAGCTCCGGAAAGCCCGCGACCATTGTCCGAGATACGACACTCGATCTTCCCGTCGCGGGTGCTGAGGTCCACCCAGACCGAGCCGCGGCCGCCGGCGAACGCGTGCTTCCGCGCGTTCTCGATCAACTCCGAGACGATCATCCCCACTCTGCGGGAGCGATCCGGATCCAGCCGGAGCGCTGTGCCCGTGAAGTGGACATCCACGCCGTCGCACGTCCGGCTGACATTCCTGCAAAGGTCGCGGAGATAGTCGGCCACATCGGAATACATGCCCGCTCGAGGACCCTGCAAAGCGTGCTGTACACGTCCTACATTGACGAGGCGAGCGTGCACGCGCTTTAGCACACCCGCGGTGGCGTGGTCGTGATGCATCGATTGTTCCCGGGTGACGAGAGCGATCAGGCCGGCCAACTCGTTATTGATCCGGTGCGTGAATTCGTCGAGCAGGATCTCGGCCAGCGACGGATCGTCTTTGGGAAAGTTATGCACGCGTTTCTCCAGTTCGCTTGATTTTACGAAAGCGGGTTGGCACGAGCCCGTCGCCAGGCCGCGGGACTCTCGCCAACAATGCGGCGAAATAGCCGTGTGAGATGCGCCTGGTCCGCAAGGCCGCACTCCAGCGCGATGTCGCTCAGGGTCGCATTTGTCGAGAGCATGAGCCCCTGAGCGCGCTCGACGCGGCGGCGAATGATGTAGGCGTGGGGAGAGTCACCCACACTTTTTCGAAATGCGACGTTGAAGTGGTACGTGCTGAGCCGCGCCGTTTCGGCGAGATCCGTGTTACGGATTTGCTTGCCCAGGTTCGCTTCGATGTGTGACAGAACCCGTCGCAGCGCCCAGGGTGCCAGCCCGTGGCGTTCGCCCGTTTCTGCCGGTGAAGCGTCATCGACGACTCGTAGCATGGCCGCCGCCCGCCGGAGGCAGGCGGCAGCGTTGCTGCGCTCGTCACGTAACGTTTCATTCAGCGCGGTCGATAACTCGACGACCGCGGAACGAAGTTGATGAAGTGAAACCGCCGTGGCTTCGGCCGCTCCGTCTTCTTCGTACATGGAATGACTCCGGTGAGCGCTCGTGAGTAGCTCAGGTCTTCAGGAAGGCGAGCAGGTCTGCATTCACCCGATCCTGATGGGTGGCCGTGAGGCCGTGCGGCGCGCCGGGATAGTAGAGGGTCTTCGCGCCTTTGATGAGGCGCTCCGCCTTCCTCGCGGAGTCGTCTATCGGCACGATCTGATCGTCCTCGCCGTGCATGAGAAGCGTCGGCACGTCGATCTTTTTCAGGTCTTCGGTGAAGTCCGTCGCGGAGAACGCAGCGACGCATTCGTAGGCATTCTTCAGCCCGCTTTGCATGCTCCACAGCCAGAACTGGTCCAGCACGCCTTGGGAGACGTTCGAGCCGGGCCGGTTCGCGCCGTAGAACGCTTTCGCGAGGTCCCTGTAGAACTGCGACCGGTCGGCCAGCACGCCGGCGCGGATCGAATCGAAAACCTCGATCGGCAAGCCTTCCGGATTCGCGGCTGTCTTCAGCATGATCGGGGGCACAGCGCCGATCAGGACGACCTTTCTCACGCGCCTGGTTCCATGCCGGCCGATGTAGCGCACGACTTCGCCACCGCCGGTGGAGTGTCCGACCATGCTGATGTCGCGCAGGTCCAGCGTCTCGATGACGGCGGCGAGGTCGTCCGCGTAACCGTTCATGTCGTTTCCGGAGGACGCCTGGCCGGAGCGACCGTGGCCGCGCCGGTCGTGCGCGATCACTCGGAAGCCCTGCTGCGCAAGGAACAGCATCTGGCCGTCCCACGCGTCGGCATTCAGCGGCCATCCGTGAGAGAAGGTGACGACCGGGCCGCGTCCCCAGTCTTTGTAGTAGATGGGCGTGCCGTCTTTGCTGATGATGAGGTTCATGGGCTGAATTCCTTTTGAAGGGGTCGCTGTGCCGCCGCGTTGTGCCGCCGAAGCGGCGGCGGTGGCAGAAAGGGTCGGGGCCATGGTCGCCATGGCTCCCGCCAGGAGGACGTCCCGGCGCGTGGTGCCGGGGCCAGGAGGTGTGGGCTGCATGAGGTGCTCCGTGTACGGTTGTTCGGTAACCGTGAGCACTCTGTCCGCGGGCCGTGTGAGTGGCGAGTCAGTCCGCGTTAAGGCGTGTTAAAGCGCGTGACGAGAAGGGTGCGGAGGCCGCCTCAACCTTGACGAGCAGTCACGATGACCGTCTTCGAGCCGCCGGCGTCCCGTCCGCAACCCGTGTACGTAATTTGCATGTGCCCCCGCCGTTTCTCCCACTCTCCCATTGTCGAATTTCAAAGGATCGCAGGTGACAGCAGCTATCGACTTCGTGAACGGGCTCATCTGGAGCCAGGCGCTCATCTACTTGTGCCTGGGTGTTGGGCTGTTCTTCTCCATCCGCACGCGGTTCATGCAGGTGCGGGGCTTTGGCGAAATGATTCGTCTCATGCGCACCGGCCAGAAATCAGACGCCGGCGTGTCGTCCTTCCAGGCACTGGCGATGTCGCTGGCGGGCAGGGTGGGTACGGGAAACATCGCAGGCGTTGCCACCGCCATCACGTTTGGCGGGCCGGGCGCGGTGTTCTGGATGTGGGTCGTGGCATTTCTCGGTGCATCGACGGCGTACATCGAGTCGACGCTGGCGCAGATCTACAAGGAGAAGGACGGCACCGGCAGATATCGCGGCGGCCCGGCGTATTACATCGAGAAGGCAATGGGGCAGCGCTGGTACGCCATCACGTTCGCTGTGGCGACCGTGCTCGCGACCGGTCTGCTGTTGCCGGGCGTTCAGGCCAACAGCATCGCCGCTGCATTCCAGAATGCGTGGGGCGTGCCGTCGATCGCTTCCGCAGCCCTCATCGTGGTGGCACTGGGGTTCATCATCTTCGGCGGCGTCACTCGTATCGCGCGTTTTGCCGAGCTTGTGGTGCCGTTCATGGCGGTCGCCTACATCGTGGTCGCCGTCGTGATCATGATCGTGAACATAGACGCCGTGCCGCGCGTGTTTTCGCTGATCTTTCGCAGCGCCTTCGGTCTTGAGGCGAGCTTCGGAGCGGTGCTCGGGCTCGCAGTGGAGTGGGGTGTGAAACGCGGCGTGTACTCGAACGAAGCGGGGCAGGGAACGGGGCCTCATGCCGCGGCGGCGGCGGAAGTAGGTCATCCGGCAAAGCAGGGTTATGTGCAGGCGTTTTCCATTTACGTGGACACGCTGCTCGTCTGCTCCGCGACGGCGTTCATGATCCTGTCCACCGGCGCGTACAACGTGTTGCATCCGGGCGATGGCGCGATGATCGTCGGCAACTTGCCGGGCGTCGAGACCGGGCCCGCATACACCCAGGCTGCTGTCGAAACGATCTTGCCGGGTTTTGGTGGAAGCTTCGTCGCGCTGGCGCTCATGTTTTTCGCGTTCACCACGATCGTCGCCTACTACTACATGGCGGAAACGAACGTGCAGTACATCTGCCGCAACGTTCACCGTCCGTGGGTGTTCGCCGTTCTGAAGGTCGCAATGATGGCCGTCGTGGCCTACGGGTGCGTGCGCAGTGCTTCGCTTGCCTGGGCACTGGGCGACACCGGTGTGGGCCTGATGGCGTGGTTGAACATAGTCGCCATCTTCATCCTGCAGCGGCCCGCGTTGATCGCCTTGCGCGACTATGAAGCGCAGAAGCGGGCCGGACGCGACCCGACCTTCAATCCCGTCGCGCTCGGAATTCGTAACGCAACGATCTGGGAACGCGGAGAAATTGGCGCGACCGATACGGCAGAGCCAAAGAAGTCGCCGGCTGCAATCGCAGATCCCGGAACCTGACGCCACGCTTGCTTGCTGAGCACGTGCTACGCGCCGTGCTCAGCAAGCGCACTTTCATCCCACCGGTTTGCACTCTCATGTTGCGATCAGCGCACGCAAGGCGCCGCTGAGGTGCGAACGTCGCTCTTTCCAGATACATGGATCCGGGCTGTACGTACTGAATACAAAAATTCACGTGTACCGCAATCAGCGTCCAAATCATTGAAGTCCGCACAGGCGATGCGTGTTCGGAACACGCGTGCTGTGACGGGGCAGATACGCGTGGCATAGGCCTTGCACCCTCGTTGTCGTACGCCACCAGACGCGACATGAGCATGGGGAGGTAGCGGCAAAAAAACAGATCGAACAATCGACGGGTTGGCAGGAGAGCAGACAGCAGTCACGTACTGCCTGTCTCACCGAAGGCGCAATCTCCCATGAACGCTCAGGTACCCGTACTGCAACCCGTATAGCCGTCTGAAGAGCGACACGCATTGGGTGCGTGTCCACCGAAGGAGCAACGCGCGAATCCGCGCGGAAACTCTCAGGTACCGGGACAGGGGGAGCGGCGCCACGATCACGTTAGTGACCGGGCGTTACTTGGCCCAGAAACCAGTATCAGACGGAGAGTCCTCAATATGAAAGCGTCCCGGCTGCTCGGCCCCTTCCGGCTCGGTCCGCTCGCGTGTTCCCTCCACGCGGTGCGTCGTCACCCGATCGACCGGCTCCCTTGAGCTTCAGAAACATGAGTCACCTGTTGCCGCGCCTGATCCTTGGGGCGTTAGCAGCGTGCAGCTTCTGCGCGCCTCCGCTTCACGCCCAGGAGCACGGGGATCACAACCCGCACCACGGCGGCGTCGTGCTGATGTACGGCCTCGATCTCCACTACGAAGTCGTGCTGACGCCGGCCGGCAAGGTGGAGCTCTGGTTGTCCAATGCCGCGCGCGACGACCTGCCCGCGTCGGTCGTCTCGGATGTCGCCGTCGAAATCGAGCACGCCGGAAAGCGGCAGAACGTCGACATGGCGATCAACCAGAACGGCGATGGTTGGGCAGGTCAGGGCACGCCTGTGAAGGCCGAAGGCACGACGCTGCATCTGGGTTTCGTGTTCCGCGGCGAGCCCGCAACGGTTTCCTTTCCGGCCACTTCGCTCATGGGCGAGGGGCGCGAAAAACTCGTGAGAGACACCGCGCACGCGTCATCGACGCCGACAAAACCCGCGCCCGCGAAGAAAGCGACGGCGAAAGGTCATGAAGGTCACGAAGGCCACGAAGGCCACGAAGGCCACGAAGGCCACG
>Ga0182742_1001573_pt1 | contig 28385 bp, 18 predicted proteins | sample eDN5th37CBELigMG_FD_128880 | JGI IMG/M metagenome (GOLD analysis project Ga0182742, IMG submission 128880) | Enriched Miracle-Growth compost microbial communities from Emeryville, California, USA - eDNA 5th pass 37_C BE-Lig MG (version 2)... ...
ATCTGCTAATATTCAATGGTCGGTCAATGATTTAATTTTATCTAAAACATTCGATAACGGGATGATTTGCGCTTCGGAGCAGGCTGTAATTATCGATGGGGAAATCTATTCAATGGTGAAGCAAGAAATGATTAACCATCTGTGTTATTTTTTAAACTCTGACGAAAAACGCCTGATTGAAAAACTTGTAATCAATGAAAATACATGTGCGGTTAACGCTGGCATTGTAGGGATGTCTGCCTATAAGATTGCTGATATGGCAGGAGTAACCGTCCCAGAGGACACAAAAATTTTAGTAGCAGAGATTGACGGTGTCGGATCAGAGTTTCCACTTTCCCGTGAAAAACTAAGCCCTGTTTTAGCCTGTTACAAAGTTAGCAATCGTCAAGAAGGTTTTCAACGTGCAGAGGAAATGCTAGCGTTTGGAGGACTTGGGCATTCTGCGGTTATACATACAACTAGCCAAGAAGTGATAAGAGAATTTGGGTTAAGGATGAAAGCCGGACGGATTATCGTTAACGCCCCTTCTTCACAAGGAGCGATCGGTGATATATACAATGCTTATATGCCTTCCTTAACACTTGGTTGTGGAACATACGGTGGCAACTCTGTATCCACAAATGTTGGCTCCATCCACCTACTGAACATCAAAAAAGTAGCCAGAAGGAATACAAATATGCAGTGGTTTAAAGTCCCATCAAAAATATACTTTGAAAAAAATGCGATCCAATACTTAGCGAAGATGCCGAATATCTCAAAGGCTTTGATTGTGACAGATCCAGGTATGGTGAAACTTGGTTATGTTGATAAAGTACTCTATTATTTGCGGAAACGGCCAGATTATGTTCACTGTGAAATCTTCACAGATGTTGAACCTGATCCAAGCTTTGAGACCGTCCAAAAAGGGGCCGAACTCATGGCAAGCTTTGAGCCCGATGCGATTATTGCGCTTGGAGGTGGATCTGCAATGGATGCAGCGAAAGGAATGTGGCTGTTCTATGAGTATCCAGATGTTGACTTTCATGGCTTAAAGTTGAAATTCCTTGATATTCGCAAACGAATCGTTAAATACCCAAAACTTGGACATAAAGCGCAGTTTGTTGCGATTCCAACAACTTCTGGAACAGGGTCTGAGGTAACCTCGTTCTCTGTCATAACGGATAAACAAACCAACACGAAATATCCATTAGCAGATTACGAACTAACACCAGATGTAGCGATTATAGATCCACAGTTCGTAATGACAGTCCCTAAAATTGTTACAGCCGATACTGGTATGGACGTCTTAACCCATGCAATCGAAGCTTATGTTTCCGTCATGGCGAACGATTATACAGACGGATTAGCTATAAAAGCCATTCAGTTAGTTTTTGAATACTTACCAAGAGCCTATCGTAATGGAAGTGATGAGGTAGCCCGTGAGAAGATGCATAACGCTTCAACCATTGCTGGAATGGCCTTTGCAAATGCCTTCCTTGGCATAAACCATAGCCTAGCTCATAAGCTTGGTGCGGAGTTCCATATTGCCCATGGACGTTCCAACACCATTTTGCTTCCACACGTCATCCGGTACAACGCAACAAAACCGAAAAAATTTGCAGCCTTCCCAAAATATGAACATTTTATCGCTGATAAGCGTTACGCAGAAATTGCGAAAATGCTTGGTCTTCCTGCTCGTACAACCGAAGAAGGAGTGGAAAGCCTCATTCAAGCCATTATCACTTTAGCAAATGAACTAGAAATCCCAATGAGTCTAGAAGCAAACGGTGTAGATTTTCATGAATTTGATAATAAAGTGGAACACTTAGCTGAGCTTGCATTTGAAGATCAATGTACAACAGCAAATCCAAAACTACCACTCGTAACAGAATTAGCGGAAATTTACCGTAGATCTTACAAAGGGATTTAGCACATTTTCTTGGCATAAAAAAGCATCCACTTAAGAAGTGGATGCTTTACAATTCATCTAAAATTAAACAATTATTTGACCACAATCAGTTTATACAACTGTAATACGATAAACGGTAGTAACGCTAAACCATAGATGGTCGCAAATTGTGCTCCTGTAAGCTCAGCTACCTCAAATAACTCCATCAATGGTGGTAGTAACAAGATTAGATGTAATAGAACAACGCCGATTATTAGTGCGTACCATAAATACTTATTGCTAAACAACCCAATTTTAAAAACAGAGTATTTGCTTCTAGCATTAAAACCATGAAACAATCTTGCCAGACATAGTGTCGAGAATGCCATTGTGGTAGCAACCAAATGCTCTCCTGTATTTAAGCCAATATGATAAGCGGTTAATGTCGCTAAGGCAATTAAGATCCCTTCGACCAAAACACGTCGAATAAAGACCTTATTGAGTAATGGCACCTTCACGTCCCTTGGCTTTTCCTTCATAATATTCTTACTATGTGGCTCGAGTCCGATTGCAATCGCTGGCAAACTGTCTGTAACCAGGTTGATGAATAACAAGTGTACAGCTGCAAATGGCACCGGTAGTGCTAAAATTGAAGCATAAAGTACCGACAATACAGCCCCAGTATTCCCGGACAATAAGAAACGAATGGAATTCTGGATATTGTTATAAATACTACGTCCATTAGATATTGCCTTTACGATTGTTGAAAAGTTATCATCTGTCAAAACCATGGAAGATGCTTCTTTTGCGACCTCAGTTCCCGTGATTCCCATCGCAACTCCGATATCTGCTTGTTTCAAAGCAGGCCCATCGTTTACACCATCACCAGTCATTGCAACTACATTCCCATTTTCTTGCCAAGCGCGAACGATACGAATCTTATGTTCAGGAGAAACCCTTGCATAAACAGAAAGGTCCTTCACTTTGTCTTTAAGCTTCTCGTCAGACCATTTTTCAATCTCAGACCCTTCGACTGCTTCCGAAAGATCTTTTAAAATTCCGATATCCTTTGCAATGGCTGCCGCGGTAATCTTATGATCTCCTGTAATCATAACAGGCTTAATTCCAGCTGCTATACAAGCCGCAACTGCATCATATGACTCTTCCCGCGGAGGATCCATCATTGAAATTAAGCCGACAAAAGTTAAGTCTTTTTCGTCTTCAAAACCCACAGACTTTCCTTCTGGTACCTCTTTATAAGCAAAACCGAGAACCCGTAAGCCGTTTTGTGAGAAGTCCTGATTTATTTTCGCTATTTGTTTTTTATGCTGGTCCGTAATATTACTTATTTCATGAGCATCCACGATCTTCACAATTCTTGATAAAAGGACATCTAAGGCCCCTTTTGTCACCAAATAATTTTTACCTTCGTATTTAATGACCGTGCTCATTAACTTTCGATCCGAATCGAATGGAAGTTCATCTAATCGAGGGTACTCTTCACGGATTTTCAGTTCATCCAACTGATATTTTTCTCCAAAGTTAACGAGCGCAACTTCTGTTGGATCGCCAATCTCCTTCTTTTCCGTCGTTATTGAATCATTACATAATAACCCCATAAGCAGTAATCGCTTTTCGATCGGGTTGTCTAAATCCAATTGTTCTTCCTCAATCACTCGGTTGTCGACATAGACTTTCTGAACCGTCATTTTATTCTGGGTCAAAGTTCCCGTTTTGTCTGAACAGATGACAGAAATGCTTCCTAAGCTTTCCACTGCATGCAGCTTCCTGACAATCGCGTTCTCTTTTGCCATTTTTTGCGTACCGAAGGCTAATACAATTGTGACAATGGAACTAAGCGCTTCCGGAATCGCAGCAACAGCCAAAGCAACGGCAAACATAAAGGAATCAATAATCTCATTTCCTCTAATTAAATCGATGCCAAAAATAATGAGCGCGATGATAATAATGCCAATAGCTAGCTTTTTCCCAAATTGATCAAGGGTAGCTTGTAAAGGCGTCTTTTTCTCTCCAGCTGTTTCTAATAAATTGGCGATTTTCCCGATTTCCGTGTTCATCCCTGTATTTGTAACAACGATGACCCCTCTTCCGTATGTGACAAAACTGCCTGAGAAAACCATATTCTTTTTATCACCAAGAGAGACTTCTTCTTCATTAATCGGGCCAACTTCCTTTAAAACGCTTAAAGATTCACCTGTTAATGAGCTTTCATTAATTTGCAAACTGTGATTCTCAATAATTCGCCCATCTGCACTAATGAAATCACCTGCATCTAAATACATAATGTCCCCTACGGTAACTTCTCGGGAAGGAATTTCCACTCTTCCCCCATTTCTTAAGACCTTAGCCGTCGGCGACGAAAGGGCTTTTAAACTATTTAGGCTTTGTTCTGCTTTTTGATGCTGGACCGTTCCTAGGATAGCGTTTAGGATTACCACAACCGCAATGACAATGGTGCTTTCAAGCTCACCCAAAAAAGCGGAAATAAGGGCAGCAACTATCAGGATAATAACGAGAAAATCTTTAAATTGACCAAAGAAGACTTCTAAGGTCGTCTTCCGCTTCCCCTCTGCTAACTCATTGTATCCATATTGGTTCAGACGTTTCCCGGCCTCTTCTATAGTTAATCCCTTCTCAGTAGCATTCAATTCCTTTAAAACTACATCGGCTGTTTTCCTAAAAAAATCACTCATTATCATTCTCCTTCCAAAGCCCAATCTCCAATTGAAGAACATTTATCGTCTATTTTAGTATCACAATTAAGTAGTTTTTTTATCATGTTTTCAGGTAAAACCATCTTATTTGGGAAATCTAGATGAAAGGGGGTTATTTTCGGATGGATGAAATGCATTTAAATGCGGACGAAAAAAATATATTGAAAGGTGCAGAATTCGATAAGATCCATAAAAGAGTGAAAAACTCACCTTACTTTTCAAGTTCGACTTTAAGAAGAATTGCCTTTATGGAACATGGACGTAAACACTGAGTTATTTATATTCAGGATTATTGTAGAAATGATCAATATAGTCACCTTCTTACTAATTGCATTCCTACTTTCATTATAGCGAACATAAATTTAGGTATCTAATTGGAACATGACAATTTTTAAAAAAAGTCTATTTTCGTAAAGCTTGTTGTTAAAATCTTAATGCCAATTTTAACGCAGTAACCGTCATTTTGTAGGCTGCAAATTATGTTAGCAAGCTCTTTTCTCTTGGATGAGACTTTTTTTGGTAATACCTAGCTCATTCAGTCGTATTTTTAATTAATAGCATCACAGTTTGAGAAAAGAACCTGTAATAAGAAACTCACAGACAGTTATTAACAAGAGCAGGGTATTTCGTTCTAGCGGCTAGAAACTTAATTTTCAGTGGAGATCCCTAACTTCCTTTATGTGAGTAAGGGCCTCCACTTTTCTTTATGTTAGCTGTTAATTTTTTATTTCCTAGCCATCATACTTCAAACAAAAAAACACACCATCTAAGAGTGTGTCGAAAGACGTTTGGTGTGATTCCTTTGTTTTAGGCTAAGTAATCTTTTAACCTTGGCTTTGGTTCACCAAAGATTTCAGCTTCCAGCCTTCTACCGGTAGGTGTTGCTGCCAGACCACCACCAGCGGTTTCTCGTAATGCGGACGGCATCGTCTGACCAATGGCGTACATAGCACCAATCACTTCATCGCAGGGAATTCTACTTTTAATCCCCGCTAGCGCCATATCCGCTGCAGTGAGTGCATTAGAAGCACCCATAGCATTTCGTTTGACACAAGGAACTTCAACAAGACCAGCGACTGGGTCGCAAACTAAACCAAGCATATTTTTTAACGTAATCGCCATTGCTTCAGCTGCTTGCTGAGGTGTCCCACCTGCCATCTCTACAATCGCTGCTGCTGCCATCCCGGCTGCAGAGCCAACCTCTGCTTGACATCCGCCAGCTGCACCAGATATTGAAGCATTGTTTGCAACAACAAACCCAAATGCGGCGGCTGTAAACAAATACTCAATCATTTCTTCTCTGCTAGGATTGAGTTTATTTTTCACTGCAAATAGTGTGCCTGGGACAACCCCAGCTGAACCTGCTGTAGGAGTGGCACAGATAATCCCCATGGCTGCATTCACTTCATTAGTAGCCATTGCTTTACTAACAGCGTCTAATAAGAGCGGTCCCGACAAAGCCTTTCCACTGCTGATGTAATTTTGTAATAAAACCGCATCTCCTCCTGTAAGGCCTGTTTGCGATTTTACCCCATTCAAACCACGCTCTACTGCATTTTCCATTACTGTTAAATTGTTATCCATCTTTTGCAGAATTTCTTCGCGTGAAAGCCCTGAGACTTCAACCTCTTGGCGAATCATAATCTCTGCAATTTTCACCTGATGCTTTTCTGCCAATCCAACAAGTTCCGCTACATTTCGAAACATTGCTTGTCCTCCTGGTTCCCTATTTTTCTTTTCCCCAATTATTCAACCATCCGAATAACTCGTTTAACATGCGTAAGATCTTTTAGCTCCTTGATGACTTTCTCATCAATTTTCTGGTCCACTTCAATAACCATAATAGCCATATCGCCCTTTTTTTTCCTGGCAACCTCCATATGACCAATATTTATTTCATGCTTTGCTAAAACGGACGTAACCGTAGAAATAACCCCAAAGCGGTCATGATGCATCACTAGAATTGCTGGATCCCCTGAAAGCTTTAATTTGAAGGAGTTAATCTCCGTGATTTCAATCGTTCCTCCACCAATTGAGATGCCGGTAATTTCCATTTCATAATCGCCATCAATCAACAGCAGTTTTACTGTATTTGGATGATCAGGTACCGCTGATTCTGTTTGAAAAATAACTTCCATACCTTGTTCCATAGCTATTTTCAGTGAATTAGGGATCCGTTCATCAAATGTATCAAAGTCTAAAAGACCTGCGACTAGTGCAAGATCTGTTCCATGGCCTTTATACGTACTCGCAAAAGACCCATAAAGAGAAATAATTACTTTTTTAGGCTGCTTTTCAAAGAGCGTACGTGCGACTCTCCCAATCCGTGCAGCACCAGCAGTATGAGAGCTAGATGGACCAATCATCACAGGTCCAATAATGTCAAATGCCGAACGATACTTCATTTTATAAGCTCCTTTATTTTTCCTTTTATTATATAGATTATTTTTTACAGGATTATATGTTAATGATGGAATTGTTAGCTGACAAACTGTTTTGAAAGTTTTTCTTATCCACAGCAAACTTTCCCGATTTCCCCAATAATCAAACATACACCGGAAAGCCCATAGCTGCAAGAGTTATTTGGGAAGCTTTTGTTTTTCCAACCATTCTTTCACCAAATATGGGTCTGAACCGCTAAGATATTTAAAATCCGATGAGGGAAAACCATAACTACACCTCTCATTAGGAGTTGAACAGGTATGAACAAAATGAGATTGCCTGCTAAACCTTTTCGTTGGTCCAATACGACTCCACTAAAATGGACCCTTGCTTTGTGGATGATGACGGGGTGCGGAACTGCTTCAGCCGACCCTCAACATGATGCTGAAATAAATAAACCGGCTGTCGAAGTCAAAGCGCCGGAAATTCTGAATAACAAACAACAAGTTAAGACTTTAGATAATAAAAATGCACCTTTTGGAATTCCAAAGATTTCTGATAAAGCAGAAAAACAAAAAGTGATGATTGATGCTCCGTTTATTAGACAAAATCCAGAATTGCCGAGGGGCTGTGAAGTAACCAGCCTCGCGATGCTTTTGAATCATGCAGGAGTAAAGGTTGATAAAATGACCTTGGCCAACAAGGTTAAAAAAGTTCCCTTTGAGAAAAGCGGCCTAAGAGGAAACTTAAATGACGGTTTTGTGGGGAATATGCAAACGATGTCTAAGCCTGGGATAGGTGTATACCATGCTCCTATCAAGGATCTTGCTGAATCATATCTTCCTGGAAAGGTAATTGATTTTACCGGGAAGGATTTTGACGAAGTGATCACCCATTTAGATCAAAACCGCCCAGTCTGGGTTATCGTGACGAGTACCTATGATGTGGTCCCTGAAGCAAAATGGGAGACATGGCAAACAAGCAGTGGCCCACTTAAAATTACGTACAAAATGCATTCAGTGTTAGTAACAGGATATGACCAAAATTCGGTTTATATTAATGATCCACTTACGTCTAAAAACCGCAAACTCCCTAGGAAAAAATTCATTTCCGGTTGGGAGCAAATCGGAAAACAAGCAATTACTATAAAAATTTGATCCAAGTGCGTTACTCGTGCTTGGATTTTTTTGTAGGAATGCGAACAGATCCCTTATAAAAAACGCAGAACTCGTCAATAACAGTAGTAAAAAAAGGGTTGGAGTGGAATTTGTGCGTGGAATTTATTTTATCAATGATCAAATCCAATTAAATGATTTATCGAAGGAAGAAAGTGTTCAATTACAGGAGGAATCCTTGTTAGATTATATTCATGAACATAAAATTCAAATTGTCAAACTAAACCCCTACCAACTTAATGACCATTACACCCTCTTACACGCTCTTTTATATGACTTAAAAAAAGTAAATGCACCGTTAGACTGTTTTATTTATTACTCAGAAAAGGTTTTAAACGATTTTATTTTAACTTATCCTGCTCGATGGTTAATGATTAAAAGTTATTTTGATACCATGGTACCAGTCATCTCGTATGACTCCTCTCATAAGAGTATTGTTTGATGCGAAATAGCAGGGATGTTTTTTGGGTGTCTTGGGTTCTGATGTTTATGAACACTTCATGATGCATGTTTTGGGGATTTCCTCTGTTTTTTGCACCCAAGAACGCTTCATGCAGATGTTTTATGGATTCCCTCTGTTTTTTGTGCTCCATGAACGTGATGTCACACATAGAGAAGTACTACTTCATTTTATCTTATAATTACTCGATTCCGTGGTTGTTCTTAAGCCAATAAAGTTATTACAAATAGATTTTCCAGTTTCCCTACATAAATCTTTCCCTAACGAAAAAAGACATCCGCCACTGTTAAGATACGGATGTCTTTTTCATTTAGTTCATATTCTTCACTTTTTGCTTATTCCAATAGTTCTCGTTTCCTGGTAGGTCATCGAACCATGCAGCATCCTCAGGACAATCTAGAATCATAACCTGGCCGTAATTTCCTTCTTTTGATTGATGATACTTTAAATATGCTTTGCCATCCTTAATCGCTAAGATCTCAATTTTCCCGGAGCTGTGACTCATTACTAACCGGACCCGTTTTCCGATTCCAGAGGTTTTGGATTTGGCTTGTTCAACAATGTTATATACTCGCTCCAGCGGCAAAACAAATTCATAATTACCAGCTACAGGACGATTAATAAAGAAATAATAAGGATTCACGCCGGTATAGGTAAGTTTGTTCAGTAATTCAGCCAATACCTCGGGGGAATCATTAATTCCTTTTAATACAGGGGTTTGATTAAGGACAATCGCCCCTGCCTTAATTAATGTATCGAATCCTTTTTTCGCCTCTTTTGTTATTTCATTTGGATGGTTTACATGGGCCATAACATAAATTCTTTTTTCTGGTGTTGAATAAGTCTGGATTAATTCAAGGAGAGCTTCATCTTCGTAGATGCGCATCGGATAATATACTGGAAGCTTGGAGCCTAGACGAATAATCTTTACATGGTCAATTTCTCTTAATTGCTGAATAATCGATTTTAATACTTTCGTGGAAAGCATTAGTGAATCTCCACCTGTTAACAATACATTTGTGATTTCTTTATGCTGTCGGATATATTCGAGACCAGGTTGAGGATTAACCATCGCTTCTTTTTCTTTGTGGATAAACAATCTTTTCCTAAAACAAAAACGACAATAGCCACCGCAGATTTCCGATACAACTAATAAAGCAGTCGGGCCATATTTATGTTGGCAACCAGGGACAACATAATTCGTCTCCTCATCACTTGCATCCCAATGTCCGTATTCCATTAGCTCGCCTTCGTTAGGAATAATAATTTTACGAATCGTATCAATTGAGTCCGCCCAATTTATTAAATTGAGATAATAATCATTCGAGCGAAAAACAAATTGGTCAGTAATTGGTTGAAGCTTTTCCTTTTCCTCTGAAGACAGCTGTTTTACTTGGTCTACCGAAGTAATGAATGTTGCTTTCATGCCATTCCCTCCCTATATTTGCAGCCTTAATTTAACTATAGCACCTGCCAACATAGAAGTTTGGCAGAACTATGACAACTTTTATACTCTTCTGGGAAGTTTTGGATGGTGCCTGGCACCATCCAAAACTTCCCAGGCACCATCCAAAAAACTTCCAACAACAACTAACACAAAAAAGCCGGATACTGAGTATCCGGCTTTTTTGTTGGAGTCGATCGCTTAAACAAGTGCAGGTTCTTTCACTTCAAGATTATAAGCTTCTACAAATCCTTCTCTAATTGCTTGAGCGATTTTTCTAGGAGCTTTTGCGTCCCCGATTACTTTAACATTTGGGAACTGATTTTGTAATTGTTCAACGATCTCAGTATTCGGTTTTACCCCTAAAGATAGAATGACCGCATCTACTGTTAAAATAAGTTCTTCTTGATTGTCTACTTGCTCTAGAATGATTCGATCATCCTCTATTTTCAGTAATTTATGACCAGGGAGTAAGCCTACTTCTAATTTGTTAAGCTTGGCAAGTTGGTCTAATACATTCTGGAAATAAGCCCCTGGAGCAATTTTATCAGCCATTTCGACTACTGTAACTGTATTGCCTTTTTCTGCAAGGAACTCCGCCGTTTCCAAACCAGTTAATCCAGAGCCAATTACCGCAATCACTTTGTCTCTTAACTCAACTGATCCTTCTAAAGCCTCCGTAGTTGTGTAGACATGCTCATTCTCAACCCCATTAATAGGAGGCACAAGAGCAGTTCCACCCGTTCCAACAAACACCGCATATGGATCCAATTTCTTTAGTTCTGCTACAGTAGCTTCGGTGTTGTATCGAATTTCAACACCAAGCGCTTGGAGCTGGTTTTTCATATTATCAATTAACCAAGTAATTTTTTCTTTTTGTGGCGGCTTATTAGCTAAAAGCAATTGTCCACCAGCTTCTGATTCTTTTTCAAATACAACCGGTTTGAATCCTCTCATCGCAAGGATTCTAGCACTCTCCATTCCGGCAGGGCCTGCACCAATGACAGCAACTCTTCTTCCTTCACCATCTTGTTTCAGGTTATCATATTCAAGCTCTCGCGCTGTTCTTGGATTAACCGCACACTCCACATGCCCTGCAAAGATCGATTCGAAGCAATGTAAACAAGAAATACAATTGCGTATTTCAGCTTCTCTGCCATTTGCTACCTTATTGACCCATTCTGGATCTGCAAGTAATCCTCTACCAATTCCCACAAAATCAATTGTATTGTTTGCTAACAGTTCTTCTGCAAACTCAGGCTTTCGGATGACATTCGCTGCAATAACAGGAATGTTGACTGCATCTTTTATTGCCTGAGATAAATGTGTTCTCCACCCCTGAGGATAGGATGTTGGTTCAACTACTGTATTCATCGTTTCATAGTTGCCAGAGCTTACATCAATGGCATCAATTCCTAGTTTCTCAATGGCTTGAACAATTTTTACTCCCTCTTCTAACTCGAGACCCTTTTCTTGAACACCGATTGTACTTAAAAATTCATCCACCGTTAAACGAACCGTTAGCGGGTAATCTCCACACTCTTCACGAATCCCAAGGATAATTTCCGCAAGGAACCTCATTCGATTTTCAAAGCTTCCACCATATTTATCAGTTCTTTTATTCGTATAAGGGCTTAGAAACTGAGTGATTAAATAACCGTGTGCAGCATGAAGTTGGATTCCATCCACCCCAGCAGCTTTTGCTCGCTTTGCGCCAATCACAAAATCTTGAACCAAACTCTCAATTTCCCCAGTGGTTAATTCTCTTGTTTCTTGCTGCATGACGCCACAAGGAATTGCGCTTGGAGCCACAACAGGCTGATCCCCAATCAAAGCCGAAGCGGTTTGTCTTCCTGGATGGTGTAATTGAAGGAATAACTTTGTTCCATATTGATGGACCGTATCGACTAATTTTCTTAAAGGTTTAATATGAATGTCTTTTGTTACAGAAAGTTGACGCGTTCCCCCAACTCCATGATCATCGTTGACTCTCGTTACTTCAGTAACAATCAATCCAACGCCACCCTTTGCACGTTCTTCATAATATTTAATAATTTCATCCGAGGCTGTTCCGTCTAGATTAGCTAAGCCAATTCCCATTGCAGTCATAACTACTCTATTTTTAAGCTCCAGCGTGCCAACTTTTCCTTTTGAAAATAGATGCTCATACTTCATCATCATGGTGACCTCCTAGTGGATAAGATTTCATTAACGCTTTTTTCATGATTGTTTCCGTAAAGATGTTGTTAATAGTTCGACCTTTTCTTGTTCTTAAGAGGATTTGGCATTGCAGGAAGAGTGCACTTAACTTTCCCCCTTATCACCACACCCTTATAAAGAACCTTCTCCTAACCTACGAGTTAAGTTTACGTTTTTTGGAAGAATATCTAGGATGACTTTTGTCACTCTGATAGGCTAATTGAGTTTTATTTCACCGCTTGTTCATATTTTCACATAAGGGTATTATCAGGGTCATAAAACGAAAACTGCCCAGTCAGCAGACTGAGCAGCTTTCGAACTCTATAAAAAGAAAATCAATAACTGTGAAGTGATGGCAACAAAGATTAAGGCAAAGGGATAGGCTGCTGCGTATGCTATTGCCGGCTCCTCAGAATTAATCAACTGATTCACAGAACCTAATCCAGGGGTACTGGTCATTCCGCCGCATAAAGCTCCTAACGAATGAATCGTATTGAGCTTGAACCACTTTTTTGAAATATAATAACCCGCAAGAATCGGTGTTAACGTAATGATTGAACCACCGAACACAAGACCTAACCCTTCTGATTGGACCACATCCACAATCCCTTGCCCTGCTGTTGTACCGGCTCCTGCTAAAAATAAGACAAGTCCAAGATCACTGACAACCTTCGTAGACGGTTGATAATATCTTGCTCGAATTGGCCCAATCTTCCCAAAGTGCCCAATGATGAGCGCAATAAATAATGGACCACCAGCAACACCTAAATTAATGGTACCTAAACCAGGTAAATAAATCGGAACCATCCCGACCAAAATCCCAATTAACAATATCAAACTTAAAGATAAAATATGAACATTTGTTACAGTCAAATGGTTGCGACTAAACAAGGTTTCGACTTCATTTAACCGGTCTTCACTGCTCACAACCGTTAAAACATCTCCCCGTTCTAGGCGCCAGCGCGGATTTTGGTTAAACTCAAAACCTCCGCGTTCAATCCTTGTAACGGTCACACCATAAACACTACGCAACCCAAGTTCTTTTAGGCTCCTCCCAATTACATCCTCTGAAGCAACTGTAACCTTTCGAAGTTTCACATGATCGGAGTTATGGAAATCAATTTTGACTAGTTTGCCAATCTCGTGACAAAGTTTCTCTAAGTCGGCTTTTAAACCTACCACGACAAGGTAATCCCCTTTTAAAATGACTGTATCATTAAGAGCGATGATATTCCTGTCTCGACGAATTACCCTACTAATAACAATTGAATGATAGCGTTCAAAATGAAGTTCCCGAATCGTTTTTTTATTATAAGCATAATTTGTGACTTCAATGGTCATAACCTCAGGCGACTCTTCATTCCGAATCGGACCATTAGACTCCTTTAAATCCTTTTCGAGGTCAATCTTTAATATTCTTGGCAACAGTTGAACAAACAGCACAACCGCAATTACCCCAAAAGGATAGGCAATTCCGTATCCAACCGAAGCAATGGGATCATGCGTCGCTTGAAGAGCTGCTGCTAAACCAGGCGTACTAGTAAGCGCCCCTGTCATCAATCCAATACTTAACGCCGGTGAAAAATGAAACAATTTAGAGACGATTACAGTCACCACTGCTGCTATGAAAACAATAAGCAAGCCAATAATTCCAAACACGATTCCTCTAGAGCGCATCATTCGGAAAAAACGCGGTCCCGCCTGCAAACCAACAGCAACGATAAATAAACTTAAGCCTAGTTGCTGAACTGTTTCCGAAACTTGATGGCCAAAATGCCCAAAAACCATCGCCACAAGCAGAACTCCAGATGAACCAAGACTAAGCCCTTTGATACTTAATTTTCCTAGAATGGATCCTAAAAATAGGATTAGAAATAAAAGCAATAACTGATCTTCCAATAATGAACTAAACAAATTCTTAATTCCTTCTTCCTAAACATAATTAAACATTTCTATTTAATTTATTTTAACCAGTGTGTATGGAAAAATGATAACCTACCCTTGACAATAAAAAGGCGGATATCCTCCATCTATCTTTTCACCAAATGCTTTATCGAATAGATTGGGTGGTACACCAACATCCACGGTCCCGAATAACGCATAACCTTTTTAATGGCTGTTCTGTATTGAGGTTGGTAGCAATGAATCGAACAATTTGAACAGGCTCCTTTATCTTCCCCAAAAGGGCACAGACCCAGCCTTTTATGTGCATATTGCTTTAAATCTTGACATTGACCACACAGCTCATGGTGATGATGCTTTCGACGACAATAAATCTTAATCATCTGTGCTACTGTTTCCATTTCTTTTTGTATTTTAGGCCCATTATTGTGCTTGTCCATTTGTTTTGGCACCTTCAAAGCCTCCCTAAAAAGATCTATTTTATTATTCCTCCATACTAACGGTATCATAATCATCCTTAGAATTTGACACCGGAACTTTAACAATATAAAGAACTTTCTGTGAGTGCATTAAATCTTATTAATCAAACGTTTGATTAAAGTCGACTTGGAAGCACGGAGCTAATTGCTCCTTCCGTAGAAGTAATTTACATTCTGCACCCCTCTTTCCCCTCACCTCTATACAAATCCGTTAAACATACTATTTGTAGATTTTACATTATCATGGCATAACAAAAGGGCAAGGCTGTACCAGGGACAACCTTACTCATTCTTACAAGCTAACAATTTACCTCTTGAAACTGTTACGAATGATTCAGTTCTTGTATAGAAGAATTCAAGAGCCATTTAGTAAAACTATATTAAGAATTGAAAACTGAGCAGAATAATGTGACGCGAAATCTGTCGGATAAAAGTCATTGAAATCTGAAAGCGTTTTCACTTATAATAAAAACAGGCGGGTGGTATGCGTGACCATCATGGTATTCGGCGTAGGTGGGGCCAATACTGTTTCATTGTAGAACTCTTTTCTTATGACAGAAAACTGATTTTACGAATTTGAAGGACACAGGGAGATAAAACTTCCTGTGTCCTTTATTTTTAAAACTATTTAAACTTCTTTCATTTTTGATTTTCTCAAAAAATCAGGTAAAGACTCTTTAAATCGGTCTGTTATCCAACGTTTTCGAGCGATGGGCCAACTTGAACAATTTGAAAGAACATAGATACGCCAATACATTGGGGGATGATTTTGAAATTGAAACTCTATAAACCTCCAAAACCATGAATCCCTATTTTTATTACTAGTCTGGAGTCTTGCTGAAGATTGTTTAGACATGCTATAATCCAACCCCTTATCGATATCATGATCCTGAGCTGTGACCAGCGCTGTTAGTCCCTTTGCCATTTGCTGATGCCCATCAGTAAGCAAAGCTCCACCGAGGAAATCAGCACGGACCTCTAGCCATTGGGCAACAAAAGACAAATAAATTGGAAATATCATCATCAGCAGGTAAAGAATTAATGTTAACACAATAAAATAATCAGCCAAAGCCTGTATCTCATCAAAAAAGAAATAGACTAACCCAGCTAAGCAGCCAAGGAAAAAGATGCGCGCAATTTGAGTTGTCAATATGTCCCTTTTTTTCACATGAATCGCTTCATGCGCAATTATGGCATCTACCGCTTTCGCTGGTAATTGTAAGGTAGCCGATGTTAAAATAACCGCACTACGACCAATATTCATTCCTGTTGCAAGGCCATTGTATACCGGCGAGTCCATAACAAATAGTTTAGTTCCCGGGACACCCGCTTTTCTAAAAATTGCTTGCGCCCGGTCATACAAATCCCCACTTGGCACTCTTGTTGCATCCGTCGCCGCAATTAAAACACGGTCAGAAATTGAAAGGTTAAACCCCCACCATAAAAGGACAAAAGTAACCATTAACCACCACGGTGCCTCTAACCATATAAGAAGAAGTAATAAGCCTGTATAAGCGGAAATTCCTTTTACAGTAACAGCAAAATAACCTTTAAAAAACAAGCGTTTTAAGACAATTGGATGCCATAATGGTAGTATGTTTTGTTCAGTTTGCTCGTTTGTTTGATTATCCTTTTCACTGATAAATCCTTTGAAATGCTGTTCCCATTTTGAGAATTCTTTTGGGGTAACAAAAATGTATTCACCCGGGAAAGCAAGTCGCAAAACTTTTCCAAAAGAACTCGTGTAATCTTGATTGACAGATATTAACGTAAACAGTGGATGTAATTTCAATAAATCAGGTGATGACTCAATATAGATTCCCTTTAAATCTTGTAAAGGGAACTCACGTGACTGGAACTTTGACAATACAATTAAGTGCTCATCTTCAGGCACCCAATACAAGCGGGTCGAGTAAAAGTTCCCCACCCGCTCAATGGACTTAGCCAAGATGGTGATAAACATAAATACGATGACCATTTTGAGAAGCGTATATGTGTCAGGTGCAAAGAGAAAAAAAGTCAATGCCCCCATACATACAATGACAGTTAATAGTAGGTCTGCTAAGATTCGCCGATGATCCCGTTCAATGAAGATTTCAGTAGCGTCCACTTCTTCCAATAATTCTTTGAGCTCTATCTGCTTCTCTCGTTTCCCTCTATCAATGAGGAAAACAAAAGCTGTATACGTCGTAGCTCCATACGACATTAGAAGCATAGCATCGCCAACTGGAAATTGGATAAATAATAATGCTAACACAGTGAGGACCAATAAAAGCTCTACGTAGCCCGATACTTTCTTCGGTAACCAGACGGCGAACAGTTGAATCAATAATGCTGTGAAAACGACCAATACAATTGCTTCATTATCAGGCATCAATAACCCCCTCCCAGCTTCATTTTAAGACGCTTCTGTAACGAGAACCATTTCTTCTAGAATCGGTGTTATGTCCTCTAATGTAAGGTTCGGATCGATAAATAAGATCGTATAATTTAGTCCCTCCTCCTGCCAATTGAGAGAGCGAAAATCGTTCATTTCCATATAGGTAACCTCTTTATCCAGAATGTTCACAGTTTTTTCTCCTGGAAGCTTTCCTAATTCTTCTTCAACGTCCTCCGGTGATTGAAAGACCGTTAATGTAAAGTAAGGAAGGTTGTTTTTCTGGTAATCAATGTTTACCTCGTTACGATTCAATTCTCCCTTTAATTCCAAGACCTCAATATTTGATATCTCTAATCCACTTTTTTCCCCAACATAAAAGAACGGTGTTCCTACTTTTTCAAGTGCTTCTCTAAGGGAAAGTTGACTCGCCTCACTTACACCATCAAGTAGATCTTGAATTTGAACATCATCTGGTAGATTAAGGACAAAAGTATCCGCTGGAATCTCCGTATTAAAATCGAGTTTTGTATAAGCCATTTCAACCTTTATATCCCCCGATTGAGAGATTGTTTTTAACACCATCCAACTTTCTTTATCAATCCACATCTCTTGATCGCCTATCAAACTATTCTTTTCCTTTGCAGTTGCCAGAAGATGATAGGCTGGACGTTCAAGAATTTCTATCTCGCCCTTACTCGTAATTTCATGCGAATCTTTTATAATTTTTAATAACTGTTCGGCTTGTTGTTTTGGAGAGGTTTGGTTGAGTGCAAGCAACTCTTCGTCTTCTACTATAAAAGCTTGATTCTTTTCTGGTTCATAGCTGATTAGTTTGCTCCCATCATTAACAGCGATATTATGCTCACTGCCATCCTCTTTCTGTGTTTCTGTTCTTCTTTTTCCATCTTTACTAACCCACTCTTTTAATAAAATCTTTTCCGGTTCCTTCCCGGCAGCATGCGTAATCAAATCGGCCTCAGCATAGTAAGATCTTATTTCTTCATCTAATGCATTATTAATCACTTGTTCTGGCGAAAATTGATTCGCTGATTCTGATGAGCATCCGAATATTCCCATTATTGTCACTCCTAATAAAAGGATCATTTTAGTAATTCTTTTCTCTATCAAGCCTCTCACCCTCTTTTTCTATTTCTGGTATTCTACAAATAACACAAGTTCCTATCTCTTCTTGTGAATATAACTGAACCTCTCCACGGTGTTTCTCAATGATTTGTTTTGAAATACTTAAACCTAGCCCTGTTCCTCGGGCGTCTGTTTTGCTTCTCGCTTGATCAACTTGAAATAAAGGATTAAAAACATGCTGAACTTTATCCGCCGGTATACTAGCACCATCATTTTGAACAATCAGGTAGACACTAGGTTCTTTGTTCCAATTGATGTCTTTCTGTACAAAAGGAAATAACCACTCAGGACGCATCCTTAACGAACTTTGCGAAATCACACTCAGCCAAATGGTCCCATTCTCTTTCGTATGTTGAATTGCATTACTCATTAGGTTGTCACAAACACGCATAAGTTGTTTAGGATTGACAAGGTAATCTCCACTTACACTGGCCTGAACATGCAGCGAAATGTTTTTCTTTTTACACAATGGTTCATAATCGGAAACGAGCATTTCAAAAAATTCACTTCCATCTACCTTAATCAACTCCATTTCATACCTAGGAGACTGAAGCAAAGTATACATGAGTAAATCATCAATCATTTGTTTCATATAATTGGCTTTGTCAAAAATGACATACCGGTATTCTTTTCGTTCTTCTGCCGTTAATTCAGGTTCTGAAAAAAGGGATTCGGCATAAGCACTGATTGAAGTGAGTGGGGTTTTCAAATCATGAGAGATGGTAGCAATCATGTATTCTTTTTCTCGTTGTTCTTTTGCAAGCAGGTTTCGAGTTCCCTCCACTTGTTCCTGCATTTCGTAAAAATGGGCTGTTAACTCGCCTATTTCATCCTTTCCAGTCGGAAACCTTTTGACTTTTTCTTGTTTGGCAAATGCCGTCATGTGCTCCATAAGCTGACGTAATCTCTTGTTTATTTTTTTGTTCACTAGGAAAGCGATGGTTAGAAAAATCACGAAAAAGATGCCACTAAAGATCCCAAACATAATCCAAGTTCGATCCGATACCCCTGCTACCCACTCATCTCGAGCTAATTGGACTTCGTAAAAACCAATAAGATCATTTCCATTGAGAACGGGCTGTTTATACGTAAAAGATCGATACCCCTGTTCAAGTGAATAAAGGTCTTTATAGAGCTCTTCTTTTGTTAGTGCGAATTGCAAAGACGCTCTTGTCGGATCAGAAGAATAAAGGACAAGTCCCTCAGGATTATAGAGCGCAATAAATAATTCACTACTCACTAGCTTATCAATTTGAGGACGTTCCACTCCTGGTTTGTATAAACTCGGATCATCTAACACAGCGATGATATTTTGAAGCTGAATCGTTGCTGTAAAATACTCATCCACTTTTTGCTCGTTATTATACGTTTGGATCCATGCAAATAAGAGATAGGCGACTGCCAGTGGAAGCACCATGACAATAAAATAGGAGAGTAGCAACCACTGTTTAATCTTCATGATCGCTCACCGATAAACCGATATCCTTTCCCCCATACTGTTTGAATAAAAAAAGGATTTTTCACGGGGTCTGATAGCTTTTCTCTTAATGATTTTATATGGACGGTAACGGTATGACTCTCCTCAATGTCAGCCTGCTGCCAAACATGTTGATACAACTCACTTTTCGAGAAGGTTTCATGTGGGTTCGAAGCTAATACTTTTAGCAATTCAGATTCTTTGGTCGTTAAACTAAGTTCTTGGTTATGAAGAAATACTTTCTCGCGATGCCAATCGATTGCCAAACCATGCAAGTATTCTACTTTTTGACTAATCTCCTCCACACCTTGATAACGTCGCCATCTCCTCAGTAAAGACTCGACACGTGCTTTTAATTCGATAATGCTAAAAGGCTTCGCTAAATAATCATCTGCTCCTAATTGGAGACCTTCAACTTTGTCCTCATCTTCCTTTTTCGCACTGATAATCATGATTGGGACATCGCTTCTCCAGCGGATATTTTGACAGAGAGTAAAACCATCCATTTCTGGTAGCATTAAATCCACTAACACCACGTCATAAGAACTAGCTTTGAAATCCTCAAGACCTTCTAACCCAGTAGTTGCCCATGTGACTTCATAATTGTCCCGTAAAAGGGTGTCTCGTACAACGCGGGCGATTTCTGGATCATCTTCTACCATCAATATTTTTGCCTTCATTTTCTTACCCTCCTGTAAACACTCTATCATGAGGTACTTTTCATTTATGGAAACTTTATAATTTCTTTATCTTTTCATCTTAATCGAACAAACACCGAACTGATTAGAAATCTAGGAACTAACCTCTAGTTTACGTTAAACTAATAGTAAAGTATTTTGATTGAATAAATAAACACATATTCGTAGATTGGGAGGCTTCTTTATGGAACAAATTTATTTAGACTATAACGCCAGTACACCCATAGCGTCTGAAGTAAAAGATGCTATGCGTCCCTTTTTAGAAGAGTATTATGGAAATCCCTCAGCCCTCCACTTTGCTGGTACTCACAACAAACAGGCGATTGAAAATGCACGAATGCAAGTTTCAAGGCTCATCAATGCTACTCCTAATGAGATTACTTTTACAAGTGGCGGCAGCGAAGCGAATAACCATGTTTTAAAAGGTATCTTTGAGAGCTACGCAAACAAGGGAACTCATATCATCACAACAAGAATCGAGCACCCTGCAATCCTCAATCCGTGTCACTATCTTGAAAAACATGGCGCAAAAGTTACTTATTTAGATGTGGACCAGTACGGTCGTGTTGATCTCCATGCTGTTGAAGAGGCGATAACAAATGAAACAATATTAATTTCTATTATGCATGCAAATAATGAAGTAGGTACCATTCAGCCAATTCATGAAATTGGCCAAATCGCTCGTAAGCATGGGGTATTATTTCACACAGATGCTTCCCAATCGGTAGGCAAAGTTCCTCTAGATGTAAATTCCCTTCAGGTGGATTTTCTGACGATTGCCGGTCATAAGATGTATGCGCCGAAGGGAGTTGGCGCCTTGTACATTCGTGAAGGAATCAAAATTGAACCACTCATTCATGGAGCAGGTCACGAAAGCGGAAGACGCGCAGGAACTGAAAATGTCTTGCTGATTGTTGGACTGGGAAAAGCTTGTGAGCTCGCTGAATACTATCAAGCTGAGGTCGTTCAAGTAAGGAACCTACGAGACTACTTTTGGAATCAATTACAATCCCTACCTAATGTGAAAGTTTCCCTTAATGGGCATCCCGATTCCCGGCTTCCTAACACACTAAACGTCAATTTTGAAGGGAGAGTTGGCCAAGAGATTCTTGATAGACTCCCGCAAATAGCTGCTTCAACGGGTTCAGCCTGTCATGCTGGCTCCGTGAATCTATCTCCTGTTTTAAAGGCAATGGGTGTCGAGGAATTAATAGGAATGGGCGCTGTCCGTTTTAGTTTAGGGAAATATACCACTAAAGAAGAGATTGACCAGGTCATTGAATTACTTAATACGATCTAAACAGGAAAAGACAAATTTCTCAGGGAAATAATCGAACTAAATGGTAAACCGTTCGGTTTTGTCGATTAAGAACATTTCTACGCTTTATGGACCACTCTAGGGAGGTTCCTTTTAAACCAACATAAAAAGAGCACATTTCATATAAATAAGAAATGTGCTCTCTACATCTTGTTACTTTTAAATTCGTCTGGACTCGCGCTATACTTTCATTTAAGCTCGCACAGCCGAGAGGTTTTTAATTCGAGAAATAAAACCCATTACGATGATGACAATTAACGCAGGTAGCAGCCACCCTAGACCTTGGTTATAAAATGGCAATGCCTGTTCATAAAATTTAACAACTGGTACCATCCAGCTAAAGTATTCAATTCCTAATGAGTCACACAATGTTTTTAAACCATCAAAAAGACTAATTAAAAATGTAACAAAAATCGTTGTACCATACACAACTCGCGCATGGTCAAACAATGGTGATAAAAAGGCTAATAACATAATCACGACTGCAAGTGGATATAGGAACATTAATACTGGAATCGAAAACGTAATAATATTTGCAAGTCCAAAGTTGGCGATTCCAAAAGTCATAACTACAAAGAACACAACTAGTGTTTTATAACTGAACTTTGGTAATAACGTATGGAAATACTCTGCACATGAAATGGTTAACCCAATGGCAGTTGTTAAGCAAGCTAAGATAATCATGACTGCCAACAACAACGAGCCGATTGTTCCGAAGAAGTATGATACAGCTCCACTTAAAACTGGTCCTCCAGTTGCAGCATATCCAAGTTCCCCTACACTTGTCGCCCCTAAAAAGGCGATTCCAACATAAATGATTCCTAGCAATGCAATTGCGACACTCCCGGCCTTTGCCGTTGAGATCATGATACCCTTTTTCGATGTTACCCCCATCTCACGAATCGCTTTGATCACGATGATTCCAAATACGAGCGAAGCTAATGCATCCATTGTATTATATCCCTCTAGAAAACCTTTAACGAATGCTCCATTTTGATACCCTTCCTGCGGAGCTTGAAACGACCCCATAGGATTAACAACGGCAGTAATTAGTAAGATTGCCAGTAAACCAACCAATCCGGGTGCAAGAATTTTCCCAACATTTTTGACAATACTTGCCGGATTTAAAGACAACCAAAGCGTAAGCGCAAAAAATAAGATCGTAAAAATCAATAATCCAACTTGAAGGTTTTCTTCACTGACAAATGGAGAAATTCCAATTTCAAAAGCAACTGTACCTGTACGTGGTGCCGCAAAAAATGGTCCAATGGTTAAATACAATAATGAAGTAAAAAAGATTCCGTATACAGGATGAACCCTGCTTGATAACTCTTGAAGATCACGACTTCCAGAAAAGCTCATTGCTAAGATCCCTAATAAAGGGAGTCCTACTCCAGTAATTAAAAAGCCAAGTACCGCTGGCCATAAACTGGTACCAGCTTGTTGACCTAATTGTGCGGGAAAGATTAAATTACCTGCCCCAAAAAACAAAGCAAACAACATAACTCCAATTGTAGAATAAGCTGAGAACGACAATTTTGCATCTTTCATGTAAATAATCCTCCATCTATGGTAGCAATTTATCCATATATTTACTATTTTTTAAATTGCTAGAATATTTTATCAATATAGCGATGGAATTATCATAATACTTAACTAAATAAAATGCAACAAAAAACGACTTTTTTCTTTTTGTACTTTTTTCCTCCTCTTTTGGTAGAAAAAAACTCAACAAACAAAGAAAACGCATACAACATTATGATGTAAAGCGCTGATTACACTTGAGGACGAAAACACCCCTTCTACATTTTGTTGCATACCATTAATATTATTCATTTTTTGTTTTTGAGATAACTAAAAAAAACATATTGAAAACCAGGAGAAACTCCCCTGGTTGGTTAATTCTTTAAGGATTTATGGATTTATGGATTTATGGATTTACGCATCTTCCATTTCCCGTTTTGGTTCTCTCTTTGAAAAACAAATAAGCCGCCATAAAGTAGAAATGTTCCAATAAGGAGGATAATCCCAATGTAAACACTCATCATTGACGGCGCTAGGAAAGCACCAAGGATGATTGTCGTACGTGCAAGCAAATCTGCTCCACTGAAACTGGTACCAGAAAAAGCAGAATAAGAGCCTCGCTTATCTTCAGGCATCATATTCGCCTTTTCAGCGTTAGCAATCGGAGAATACATAAGTTCTCCAATCGTACCAATGAAATTAAACAAAATTAATACGTACCATATATTTGCAGATGTCAACACGGTATAGCCAATTCCATAAAAAATGAGTCCAACGAGTAGCATTTTTTTCTTATCATAACGGTCTGTTATTTTCGTAACAACGAACGTCAATAGTACGACTAGCATTGTATTTTCAATATTTAATAGACTCAACATTCGTACACCGCCTAACTCAAATTCCCCTATGTAAACAGGGCTAAATTCCTCTGCTAAGCGAACCCCAATATAACTGTTAAGGGAAAACTCCGCAGCAAAAATGCACATCGATCCCACAACGGCCATAACAAAGGGCTTATCTTGTAATGCTACTTTATAGCTCGCCGCTAAATCAAATATAGGATTTTGATGTTTTTTCACCGCTTGTTTGGTAGAGGTATCTTGGAGCCATAAGGCAAATGCAATCGGTAAACTAGCGGATACGCATGTAAGAATAATAAATAATAACAGTTGATGGTGAACATAAAACAACCCACCTAATGCTGTACCAATCGCTATTGACAAGTTAATCAGCCAATAATCGATGGCATAGATGGCCTTTCGGTTGTCAGCCGTCGTCGAATCAATGATAATGGCTTGCATCGCGGGACGACCAAGACTGCTAGAAACCATAAAAGCCATATAACTGACCGCAAATAAGCCGATCCATTTCTCATTTGGTATTAAACTAATTGTCATTAAGCCAAATAGCAGTGCACTAATGGAAGAGGTCACAATGAGCATAGACTTCCTTCTAACCCGATCTGACATATATCCCCCAATTAAATTTGAGAAAAAGCCGATAAAAACATTCATGCCTAAGAAAACTCCCGCCCAAACTGCTCCTTTATGTTGCGCGAAAAATAAAGCCATAAAAGGCATGACAGCACTAGAAATAGCTCGGTTAAAAAAGGATGTAATAAGTCGAACTTTAATATTTTGCGGATATTCTTTCCACTTCAATTGATAGACTCCTTTCTTCTATAGAAATAAACTAAATCTTGCTATTCTCGATCTCTTCCCTATATATTAAAGGTGACTAAAAATTTTAAAAATAACCTTTTTTATAAAATCTGTCCACTTTTAAAGGAGATAATAAATGGATCAGTATCTATTATCGGCTTGGAATCGTTTTGATTCAGGGAAAATAAAGGTTGAAGTACTTGCAGACCATATCCAGCTCAGTACAAAACAAACTCGAAGGAAAATGACGAAATGGGAACAAGAAGGTTGGTTGAAATTTCAATCTGGTCGTGGCCGAGGGAACCCCTCTTCACTCACTTGGCTGAAGGATGTAGAGCAAGAGTATGAAAGGCACTTTTTAGAGAAACTTTACAAAGGCCAGATTGAAGAAGTTAGTAAACGATTGCTTTGGAACTGGTCAATTGAAACTAAGCAGAAATTAATGACTGCTTTTCAAGCAAATTTCGGATTCCACCAAGAAGGAGAGGATTCCCTCCTTATTCCGAGAATTTACCCAATTATAACTTTTCATCCACTTAAAGCAGCTGAGATTCACAGCGCGAATCTTGTGGCCAATTTATTTAATCGGCTTGTCACCTTAAATGCGGATAATACTATTACCCCTGAACTCGCTCATTCATGGGAATTACAAGAAAACTCACTCCTCTTATATTTACGTAAGGATGTTACCTTTCACGATGGGTCAATTTTAAGATCTGAGGACGTTGTGCATTCTCTACAACGAATGAAACAGGATGAGCATTTCTCCTATCTTTGGGTGCCTGTAACCTTCATAAGCACACCCGCACCACTAGTCATAAAGCTAGAGTTTCCAGATGGGTGTCCATATGTACTCCAACTTCTAGGTTTATTGTCAGCTAGTATTTTTAAAGAGAAAGATAATAGATTGGTGGGTACTGGGGGTTTTTATTTAGCTGAAGACTCACCTGAAAAAACAGTACTCCGCGCTTTTCAAAATCACTTCGGACACCGTCCGCTACTCGACACTGTGGAGTTTATTCAAGTGCCGAAAGAGTTTCAGACGATCTATCAGGGAGGACAAGATCCTGAGGGAATTGATACCTTCGAAGTGGAGAGTGATTCGGGATTTGGGATTGTTATCATGAATCCCTACCGCCACTCGGATATGGAGCGTAAGGAAGTTCGCGACTACATCCATATGGTGATTAACCATCATTGTCATGAACTTTCACAGCTCGTCCCTAGGATAACAGGGAATCATGAAGGATGTTTAATTGGTTTCTCCAAGACCTACGAGATGCCAATACTCGACAAACCTAAGCTAACGAAACCTATTAAAATGAACTTTGTTAACTATACAAGCACGACTTCTCATTGGCTCAAGGAGAAACTCGAACAAGCGGGTCTTGAGGTCGTGATGGAGGAAATATCATTTGAAGATGCTATTTATCAGCCAGAGACCCTTTTTGATTCTGACTTGTTTATTCACGGAGAGATTTTTGAATTGAATCAGACATTTTCTTACTTTTTCTTTCTAAAAAATAGCTACTCGCCACTATATCGATTAACTCAACAAAATCAGTACCTTCAGCAACAAATCGAGTCTTACAATACAATTCCGTTTGAAAACTGGAACACGCACCATCTTAAAATTGAGCAATATTTACAGAAAGAATCCTTATGTGTGCCACTTTATTATGTAAAAAGACAAATACCATTTTCGATCAATTTAATGAATGTTGAAATTAAACACTTTGGTTATGTGGATTTAACGAAACTGTGGACAAAGCCGAATATATAAAAACTAAATTGTAAACATATGCCTGTTGCACTCGCTTCAGGCATAATCTTTCCTTAAGTTGTTAAAACGTTGAGCTATCTCTTCACGACAACATTCATCTATCTAATCAATGGCCTTATCATATAGAGACCGCATTGTCTCAGGATCTCTAGCAATTGCCTCGCAACCATAACCATCATAAATGCAAAAATAACATGAGCGACACAATCAAATTGCTTACACATATCCTAATAATGTTTTTACAACATAAACAATCACAAAATTCCTCATTTTTACGATAGAATACTATTCTCTAATGGACATCCTCTGCTAACAACCAGTTTATAGTTTGATTTGATTTGTTGCACTCAGCTTCCTCACTTACTGGACACTTTGGTTCTACACGCTAACCTGTTAAGTATCTAAGCTGTTATGTTGTTCCTGATAAGTTTTTGCAGATTTAGATAGTACGAAATGAACTTTATAATTCCCGTCAAGTTCTTGCCTCAGTTTTCACAACAACCCAACCCAACTCATCTCAACCTTATTAACTTTGTCTGATTGTTCCGTGACGATTATCTCTTATTTGAATTGGAATTCCGGACGATGTTAGGTACTTAAATTATTAGGAAAAAGGCGTTTCCACTCATAGTAGAAACGCCACTGTAAAAAGTTTCACTAAAAACCCCATGTCTACCTTGAAAAAATCTATTCTTTCTCTATAGTTGGTTACTTATCAGACCCTAAGCGAACCACGGAACCCTCTGGCACCATAATAAGAGTCTGCACCATTGTGATATAAAAAGACGTGCCCGTAGCGCCAATCACAAAAAAGGGCTCCGCCCCGTTCTCTAATATCGGCAGGTGTTTGCACCCAACTGGATGTTTTTTTATCGACATTTTCAAGCTTCTGTAACGCTCGATACTGTTCTTCCGTTAAGAGTTCAATGCCCATCGCAGTTGCCATATCCATAGCGCTATTTTCTGGTTTATGTTTCTTTCTAGCCTCCAACGCTGCCCGGTCGTAACAAACACTTCTACGGCCTTTTGGACTTTCCGCTGAACAATCATAAAAAATGTATTCATCTTTCTCTTGATCATAATCAACAACATCCGGTTCACCACCGGTTCCTTCCATTTCACTAAGAGACCAAAGTTTTTCAGGTTGATTATTAAGCTTCACCTCTACTTTGGCCCATTCTAGACTTTTGTGACGGTGCATATTTTTCTCAAAACGGGTTTTCAATGTACCGAGTAATTCTTCCTGCTGTTCTAACGACAATTCCTTAGTATTCGCCTCTGTCATTTTTATTCCCCCTTATTGTTTATACTCATCATGGTTTAGTATGTATTCATTTTTGCTGATACCAAATATAGTTATATAAATCAGTTTATCTGATTTTGTATGATGAAGTAAATCAATCCTCTACATTTTGTCCTGTTTGAGGGTAAATCACTCTTTTCAATGCATTGAATTCACGAACTTTCGACTAAATCTTGTTGGTGATAGCTAGATATTGCATACATTTGTAAGGCTAGATTTTCAAACTTTGTTGCTTCTTAGAGATTCTCACTCCCAATTTCTCACTTTGAATATATTCCCCTGCCAAAAAGTCCTTCCCCGCCTTCCTCTCCCCCTCACTCCCCTCAAACCCTTGCGACTCTAAGCCTCTTCCCTCTTATCTCGCCTTTTTTCTTCATTCCATTATGTTATATAGTTCTTCCCCAAATCCCCCATATTCGCCCTCTTTTTTCCTTCTCGGGTTGTATCGAATATTC
>Ga0182742_1001574_pt1 | contig 28358 bp, 32 predicted proteins | sample eDN5th37CBELigMG_FD_128880 | JGI IMG/M metagenome (GOLD analysis project Ga0182742, IMG submission 128880) | Enriched Miracle-Growth compost microbial communities from Emeryville, California, USA - eDNA 5th pass 37_C BE-Lig MG (version 2)... ...
GACAGCTCCTTCTTCGCCTGCTCCGCGGCCTCCTTGAGGCGCTGCAGCGCGATCTTGTCACCCGAGACGTCGACGCCCGTGGCGTCCTTGAATCGCTTGATGAGGTGCTCGACGAGGCGCTGGTCCCAGTCGTCGCCGCCGAGGCGGTTGTCGCCGGCGGTCGCCCGGACCTGGATCGTCGAGAAGTCCTCGTCCTTGCCGACCTCGAGGAGGGACACGTCGAAGGTGCCGCCGCCGAGGTCGAAGACGAGGATGAGTTCATCCTCCTTGCCCTTGTCGAGCCCGTAGGCGAGGGCCGCGGCGGTCGGCTCGTTGATGATACGGAGCACGTTGAGGCCCGCGATCTCGCCGGCCTCCTTCGTCGCCTGCCGCTCCGCGTCGTTGAAGTACGCGGGCACGGTGATGACGGCGTCCGTGACGGGCTCACCGAGGTACTGCTCGGCGTCCCGCTTGAGCTTCTGCAGAATGCGGGCCGACAGCTCCTGCGGCGTGTATGCCTTGCCGTCGATGTCCTGCTTCCAATCGGTGCCCATGTGGCGCTTGACGGAGGCGATCGTCCGGTCGACGTTCGTGACGGCCTGGCGCTTCGCGGTCTCGCCGACGAGCACCTCCCCGTCCTTCGTGAAGGCGACGACGGACGCAGTCGTCCGCAGCCCCTCCGCATTCGCGATGACGGTGGGCTCGCCGCCCTCGAGGACGCTGACGACCGAGTTGGTCGTGCCGAGGTCGATACCGACTGCTCGTGACATGTGGGGTCTCCTAGATTGGTGGTGTGAAGCCTGCCCGGCTCGCCTCGGCCCGCAGTGCCGGGACTCGGGTTGAGCCGCTTGCACTCAAGTTTACGACTGCGTGGCCCGCTGTCAACTCAGCTTGAGCCACCCGCACTCAACTTTCAGGTGGCAAACTTCTGGCGACCAGCGAGTGGCAGGAATGCGCCGGGACCATCACGATCAGCGGCGGGACCACAGCCCCATCCAGCTCACCGCGGCCGGCGAGGCGTTCATCGCGCAAGCACAACTCGTCCTCGCGCAGGTCGGCGAGCTCGAGCGGGACATGGCCGCACTCGTCAGGCGCGGCACCGGCATCCTGCGGATCGGCGTCTTCGGCGCCGGCCTCGGGGAGCTCACCCCGCTGCTCATCGGGGGCTTCCGCGAAGCCATCGGCGGGGTTCGGCTGGAGTTCACCGAGCTCAGCATGACCAATCAGCTCAGCGCCCTCGATGACGACGAGGTCGACGTCGCACTCCTGCACCTGCCCTTCGACACGCCCGACGTCGATCTCGTCCCCATGTTCGACGAGCCGCGATATGCAACACTGCCCCGCAACCACGACCTCGCCGATGCGAGCGAACTGACACTCGCCGACCTCGCCGACCTCGCCGACCTCGCCGACGAACGCTTCGTCGCCGGGCACCGCGACATCCACGAGCGGTGGCGCACCTACTGGGACTGCTCCGAAGTGCTCGGCGGCCCCGCCAGGACTGAGCCCGAGATGGGCTCGGTCACCGAGGGGCTCAACGCCGTCGCCTACCTCGGTCGAGTCGACACCGCCCCCGCCAGCGGCACCCGCTACTACCAGCACCCCGGGGTGCGATTCGTGCGGCTGCGCGACGCCAGCCCCGCGACGGCCGTCGTCGCACGCAAACGGGACAACCACGATCCCGCGGCCCTCGCATTCCTCCGCTTTGCCGAGGAGCTCGCCGACAGCTGGGTGGGCACCGTCCCGGAGGCGAGCGCGGTCGCGCGCTGAGCAGCCACGCTCAGGTCACCCGCTCAGCCGGCGCGCCGGACCTCGAGCCGGATGTCCGTGAGGCGCCCGGCATTGCAGTCGTTCATGTCGCCCGCGCACGCCGAGACCGCGACGACCAGGTCGCGCTCCGCCCGCAGCTCGACGTAGTCGCCGGCCCGGCTGGTCGGCAACAGGATCTGCATATTGCGCGTGTGCATGAATGCGTTAAACGGGTCCGTGACCCGCTCCGCAGCGACCCCAAACGGCTCGAGCGCGCCCGCCAGGTGCTCCCGGCACCCCGTGCGCCCATGCACATCGAACATGAGCTCATAGACCCGAGTGCTGCACGGGGGAAACTCGATGTCGTGCACCCCGACGGTGTCCTCGACGATCGTCAACAACGGGCGCATCCGATTCGAGAACAGCTGATCCCCGACCCGCACCTTCGTGCGCTCGAGCATGACCCGCGTATAGGCCTGCGCGAGGTACTCGTCCGGGTCCTCGGCGGCGAAGGCGACCAGATCGGCGACCTGGCTCCCCTCGGCGTCGATGACGCGCAAGCGGTCCCCGGTCCGGAGCTGCACCGCCCGAGCCGACGCGGCCGATACCTCGACGACCTCCAGCCGCCCCGCGCCGCTCAACTGGCCACCTCGTCCTTGACCGTGTCGCGGGTATCCGGCGCCGATTCATCCAACCAGGCCGGTCGGCGCCCGCCGGTGCTCCAGGCAAACCCGGCGACCGCCGCCGCCAGCAGCAGCCACGGCAGGTAGGGCACGACGCCGCCGGCGCCATCCGTCTGCACATCCCAGTTGACGACGAGCAGGACGACCTCGGCGGCGAGCACGATCGCGGCGATGACCGTCTGGGTGATGCTCGCGATGAACGGCGACTGGTGCTTCGGGTGCACCTTTGCGAGCGCGCGCGGCGCCCAGCCGTCGCGGGCGAGCGAAAACTGGTACCGGGCAATCGCGTTGTGGAATCCAAGGTTCGTCGCGAAGGTGCTGAAGACGAAGAGGATCATCATCACCGGCACGCTCCACTCCCCGAGGTACATCGCCGCCGCGCCGAGCGTGAACCCACCGAGGTCGGCGATCGCGATCGCCCCCGACTCGCTCACGCCCCACGCCAGCGCGAGCGCCCAGGAGGTGAACATGTAGAACACCGCGATGACGAGCACCGAGATGATCGCCGCGCGCGGGATGGTGCGGCGCGGCTCCCGCGCCTCCTCCGCGTAGATCGCCGTCGCCTCGAAGCCGATGAACAGCAGCAACGCGAACATCAGGCCGATCGCCGGCGTGCCGGCACTGAACTCGGCGATCGTGAACGACCGGAAGTTGATGCCCTCCGCGCCGCCCTGCACGAGGATCGCGATGTTCATCGCGAAGATGATCGCCACCTCCAGGATCACCGCGACCGCGAGCACCCGACTGCTGACGTTGATGTCGAAGTAGCCCAGCAGCCCCATCACGAGGATGCCGATCAGGACCCACAGGATCCACGGCACCTCGAAGCCGAACGTCATGGAGGTGAAGACGTTGCCGAAGAATCCGAACACGCCCCACAGCGCGATCTGAAACACGTTGTAGGAGATGAATGCGACATAGCCGGCCGCACGGGCCATCCGCTGACCCAGCCCCTTGCCGATATACACGTAGAAGCCGCCGGCGCTGGTGATGTGGCGGCTCATCGCGATGTAGCCGAAGGTGAAGATGATGAGGACAGCGGCGACGATCGCGAAGGCCAGCGGCGTCCCGCCCCCGGTGCCGAGGCCGAACGTCAGCGGCAGTGCCGAGATCGCACCGCCCAGCGGGGCGACCGTGGCGATGATGAGGAACACGATGGCGGCGACACCGAGCGAGTTGGGCCGCAGGGTGCGTCGTTCGGGCAGCTTGTCGGACATGCCCACATGGTGCCCGCACCGCCGTCGCTTGGCCATCACCAACAACTGCACGGGGGTTCAGCCCAGCTAATCGACGGGTGCCCGGATTCGCGCTACCCGTCGTTCACCTCCCGTGGTTAGGTTGAGCGCATGAGCGACGCCGGCGACGACGCCACCCCGCTACGCCCGACCATGCGGACGGGGGCGCTCGGCCCGATCGGCCGGGGGCTCGGCGAGGCGGCGCCCAGCAAGAAGGTCGTCTGGTCATGGGCGATGTGGGACTGGGCGCTGCAGCCCTTCAACACCGTCATCCTCACCTTCGTCTGGGTGTCGCTCTACCTCACCTCGCGGCACTTCCTCGACCCGGCCGTCGCCGCCACCGGGCAGCTCCCCGACGGCACCTGGATGAGCTGCGCGAGCAGCGAGTACCTCGACACCGCCTACTGCCAGGGCCTGACCGACCTGTCGGAATGGTGGGGCTGGGCCAACTTCGCCGCCGGGATCCTCATCCTCGTGCTCGCGCCCGTCCTCGGGCAGCAGGCCGACGCGCGCGGCAACAAGAAGAAGTGGATCATCGGCGCGACGATCGCCATCGCGCTCATCCAGTTCGCCCTCTTTTTCGTGGAGGCGGACCCGCGCTACTTCTGGTTCGGCGCGATCGCCGTGGCGATCGCCGCTGTCGTCAGCGAGATCGGCAACGTGAGCTACTACGCAATGCTCGGCGAGGTCTCGACCCCCGCCACGGTCGGCCGTGTCTCCGGGCTCGGCTGGGGCCTCGGCTACCTCGGCGGCGTCGTCGCGCTCATCGTCTGCATCCCCATCCTCTTCGGCATCGGGAGCGACCAAGCGCTGGCCTACCAGCTCGTCGCGGTCGTCTGCGCCGTGTGGACGATCGTCTTCGCGATCCCCATGTTCCGGAACGTGCCGGAGTCGCCCGCCTACGCCGAGGCGAAGCGCGTCGGCTTCTTCAGCTCGTACGTCGTCCTCGCCAAGGACCTGGTACGCCTGTTCAAGGAGGCGCGCTCCACCTTCTGGTTCCTCCTCGCCGCGGCCGTCTACCGGGACGGCCTCGCGGGGGTCTTCGCCTTCGGCGCGATCCTCGCCGCGCAGGGCTTCGGCTTCAGCACCATCGAGGTGATGATCTTCGGCCTCGCGGCGAACCTCGTCGCCGGGGTCTCCACGATCCTCGCGGGCCGCATCGACGACCGGATCGGCCCGAAGCGCCTCATCGTGGCGATGCTCATCGGCCTCGTCGCCATGGCGCTCGCCGTCTTCGTCCTCCGCGACCTCGGGACCATCGTGTTCTGGATCTGCGGGCTCGTGCTCAGCGCATTCGTCGGCCCGGCCCAGGCGGCCAGCCGTGGCCTGCTCACCCGCGTGACGCCGCCCTCGATGCAGGGCGAGATCTTCGGGCTCTACGCGACGACCGGCCGGGTCGCGAGCTTCCTCTCGCCGCTGGCGTGGTCGCTCTTCCTCGCTTGGTTCGGCGGCATCGTCTACGGCGTCCTCGGCATCGGGCTCGTGCTCCTCATCGGCCTCATCATGCTCCTCTTCGTCCGACTGCCGAAGCACGAGCGACTCGGCTGAGCGCCCAGCTGACGCGCTGGGCGCTCAACGAGCCTCGGGCTAGGCAGGCTCTCCAGGCACCAGGAGCGCCGACGGGTGCTCCGGGCCGCTCAGCACGGTCCATGCTCCCTCATTGCGCAGCTCCTCGTGAAGGATCTGGAGGGGCGGCACGCCCTCGGCCGGTGGGCGCTTGATGTAGTCGCGGCCCTGGAGGGTGAGCACGAGCTGCTCGCCCGCGCGGAAACGCGTCCCCGAGGCCCAGATCTCGATCTCGAGCTCCACGGGCTCGCCCGGTACGAGCAACTCCTCCCCTGTGTGCGGGTGGAACGGGACAAGCTCGGACGAGCGCGTGCGGTCGAGGGCCCGGTGGCTCGCCCGCAGCCAGCCGAGCGCGACCGGGCCGTCGTGGAAGAGCGAGTTGAAGGGGAAGAGCACCTCCCTACCGTCGGCGCCGAGCTTGCGCAGGGCGACGAAGACGTCGGCATCCGTCGCTATCTCGGTCGCGAGCCAGAGGCGCAGGGCCATCGGCCCGATCAGCTCGGTGTCCTCGGCGAAGGTGTACGAGAGATTGAAGGAGCCAGCGACGGGGTCGAATGAGGCGCTCGCCGCGGTCGGCGCCGGAGCGTCCAGGAGGCGCCCGGTCTCCACGTCGAGGTGCAGCTCGCGCACCCGTTCCGGCAGCGGCCAGTCGGGCAGCTCCCGCCAGGTCGAGTCGGCGGGGTCGCCGGTGTCCCGCACCTCGACCTGCACCCGCGGCCAGGCCTCGATGCCCCGCTCCTGACCCTTGAGAAAGGTGTCGAAGAAGACCCGCTGGCGTTCCATGTTGTCCGGACGGTAGAAGTACGACCACTTCTTCTGCCCATGCACCTCGAGCCATTTGTGCTCGGAGCGGATCTGGGCGAAGAAATCGAGGGTGCCCCGTGAGTGCAGGCCGTGATCGCTCCAGGAGGCGACCACGTACGCGGGGATGTCGATCTCGTCGAATCGGCCGTACTTGTCCTCGTAGTACCAGTCGTTGAGCGGGTGCGCCCAGAGGTTCGCCGCCGTGTTCTCGGTGCGGGACAGCCCGTAGGAGATGTTCGTCGTGACGCGAGGTCGAAAGCCGGTCTCCGGGATCCCGCCATGGGTCGCGAACTCGCGGTACCAATCCCCGAAGCACTCCCAAGGGCTGATCGCCTTGAGCGACGGAGGATGGGCGGCGGCGGCTTGATACTGGCTGCCGGCGAGATAGGAGACGCCGAGCATGCCCACGCTCCCGTTCGACCACTCGCGGGAGCCGAGCCACTCGATCGTGTCGTAGAGATCGTCCCGCTCCTGCGGACCGTTGTGCGAGAAGTCGCCCTCGCTGTGCCAGAGGCCACGGGGGTCGGCGAACGCGACTGCATAGCCGTGCCCGCACCAGTAGCGCGGGTCCGGAGCCTCGAATCCGGTGAACGGAGAGATCCAGGCCGGATCGACCTCGGAGCCGGTGAACGTGCGCTCGGAGACCCAGTGCTTGCCGTACGGACCCCAGCCGAGGAGGACCGGGAGATCGACGGCGTCGACCGCCGGCCGGTAGATGTCGACATAGATCCGCGTGCCGTCACGCAGCACGACCGCGGCGTCGCGCTCGAGCATCATGCCCTCGAGCGCGACCACCTCGTGCCGCAGCGGTGGAGGAGGAGGTTTGCCGACGACCGTCGCCGGGTCGACCCCGGGCCGGGTGATCACCACTCGTGCTTCGTCCATCTGCAACGCCTCCTCCTCCCGCTGGTCCGACTATCGACGCGGCGCGTCGACCCAGAGGATCTGATCGAGCGGCAGCGGGTTGGGGACCACGCCGAAGCGCTCGAGGTAGCCCAGCATGTCGCCGGCCGGGCCGACCTCGATCTCGGCCTGCATCACGGCCATGCGGGTCGGGACCTCGTCGATCGAGATGCCCGAGACCTCGGCGTTGACCGCGCGAGCCGCCTCGGGGTTCGCGGTGTAGAACTCGATCGCGCGGGTCATCGCCGTGACAAACGCCGCCGCGGTCTCCGCATTCGCCTCAAGCCACTGGGACTGTGCGGCCCAGAGGGTCGCCGGCTGTCCGGCCATGTACTGGCTCGACGGGGTCGAGATCACGCGGTATCCGGCGTCGACCATCTGGAAGAAGAACTGCGACGAGGGGAAGGCCGCGTCGACCTGGCCCTCTTCGAGCGCCGTCTGCATGCCCGCGTATGGGATGTTCGCCAGCGAAATACTGTCGGGGTCGATCCCCTCATCCTCCGCGGCGACGAGCAGCGGGATGTCGGTCCCGGTGCCGGGGCTCTGGATGGCGACCGTCCGACCGGCGAGGTCGGCGACCGTCTTGATGTCGCTGTCCTCGCGCACAAGGATGCCGGAGGTGACCTGGTCGGCGGCGATGAGCCCGTTGCCCATCACGACCTTCATCTCGACCCCGCTCGCGGTCGAGCTCACCATCGCGGTCCACGAGCTGATGGTCAACTCGGCATCGCCGCCGAGCACGCGGGCCGCGTTCGCGGCACCGTCGGCACCGGTGACGATCTCGACGTCGAGCCCCGCCTCCTCGAAGTAACCCTCCTGGAGCGCCAGGTAGGCCGGCTCGTACTGGATCGGGGCGACGATGATCCGAAGCGGGGTGAGCTCACCGCTTGGTGCCGCAGTGGCGCCGGGCTCAGGGGCTTCGCCGGGAGCGCACGCCGCGAGCAGCGCCGCGACACCGAGCCCGGCGGCAACCTTGCCGACGAGCCCGAAACGACGTTTTGCATTCATGGTGGTACTGCCTTTCTTCTTGCTGTGGGTCACTGCACTCGAAGTCGGTTGAGGATCCTGGCTCGCGCCTCGGAGAAGCGCGGATCGGCCTTCGTGGCGACCTGGTCGCGCTGGGCGCCGAACCCGGTCTCGATCACGTCGACGACCGTCGCAGGCTTCTCGGCGATGACGACGACGCGGTCGGCGAGGTACAGCGCCTCGTCGATGTCATGGGTGACCAGGAGGATGGTCACGCCGAGATTGGCGTGGAGGTCGATCACGAGATCCTCGAGGTCGAACCGGGTTTGGGCATCGACGGAGGCGAAGGGCTCGTCCATGAGCAGAATGCGCGCCTGGTACGCGAGCGCCCGAGCGATCGCGACCCGCTGCTGCATGCCACCGGACATCTCCCAGGGATACTTGGCGCCCTGCCCCTTGAGGCCGACCGCCTCGAGGTAGGTCGCCGCGGCCGCGGCCCGCTCGGTCCGCCCCACACCGCGGCCCTGCAACGGGAAGGCGACGTTGTCGAGCGTGGTCATCCAGGGCATCAGCGAGCGGCTGTAGTCCTGGAACACGACGGCGATGTCCGGATGCGGGCCCGTGACGAGTTCATCGACGATGCGAATCTCCCCGGCGGTCGGGGTCAGCAGTCCTGACAGACAGCGCAGCAGCGTCGTCTTGCCGACGCCGGACGGACCGACGATCGAGACGAACTCGCCTGCCCGGACCGCGAGGTCCAGGCCCGCAATGATGCGATTGGCCTTCTCCCCGGTGCCATACGTCATCGTTAGGCCGGTTACCCGCAGCAGCGCCTCGTCATCCTGCGTCATCGCGCGACCTCGCTTCCGTTGTTCGCCTGCATCCCTTGAACTCCCGATCCCGACGTCACTTGGCACCCGAACGGAAGTACCAGCCCAGCGCCCGGCGCTCCACGACGATGAACAGCAGCGCGAGCGCGTAGCCGATCAGGCCGACGAGCAGCGCGCCCGCCCAGGTCTCCGGGAGCATGAACTTGCTGGCACTGTGCAGGATGTAGTACCCGAGCCCTTGGTTCGCCGCGAAGAGCTCGCTGACGACCATCACGGTCACCCCGATCGGCAGTGCGACCCGGATGCCGGCGGCGATCTGTGGCATCGCGGCCGGGAGCACCACCCGGCGGAAGTGCAGCAGCGCGGGGATCCGATAGGCACGTGAGACCCGGCGGATCGAGGGATCGACTCCGCGGACGCCATCGATGGTATTGAGCAGGATCGGCCAAACCGCTGCGAGCGCGATCGTGGCGATCTTCGGTCCGGCGCCAAGCCCGAATGCGCCGACGACCAGCGGCACGAGCGCCACCTGAGGAATGGATCGGGCGAAGTGAATGAGCGGCTCGAGACTGAGGCGCAGTCGCTCGGTCTCGCCGATGAGCAGGCCGAAACCGATGCCGACGGCCGTCGCGATGACGAGACCGGCGAAGAGGTTGCCCAGTGAGAACAGTGCCGCGGCGGGAAGAACACCGTTCATGAGGTCGCGGACGAGCGCGTCGAGGACCTTCGACAGCGGCGGGAAGAACACCGAGGTGCTCGCAGCCGAAAGGAACCACCACAGCACCAGCACGAGCGCCGGCGGTGCCAGGAGCACGATCCATCGGGCGGCGGGGAGGCGGAGCATCATCCCTCCCTCCGGCGGTTCCAGCGCAAGGCGCGCGACTCGGCGGCGGACAGCCCGCCGGCGATGGCCCAACCGAGGAGGCCGGCGAAGAACAGGTAGGCGAAGGCCACGTCCCAGTGGGCGGTCTCCTGCGCGAGCGTGATCTGCCGTCCGATGCCGGGGGTCTGAGTGAGAATCTCGATCCCGATCGCCACGAGGATCGCGATCGAGGAGGCGACCCGGAGCCCAGTCGAGATGAACGGCATCGCGGCGGGAAGCAGCACCCGGCGTACGCGGAGCAGCGTCGGGATCCGGAAGACCTGAACCGTATCGACCACCGCCGGGTCGAGCCGCCGCACACCGTAGATGGTCTGGACGAGCACCGGCCAGAAGCAGCTCAGTGCGACCAGGAAGATCTCCATCCGCGCGTTCGCTCCCATGATGAGAATGACGATCGGCAGGATGGCGACCATCGGGAACGACCGACCGAACTCGACGAGGACGGACGAGGCGTGCTCGAGCAACGGGATCGTGCCGATGAGCATCCCGAGCAACACTCCGATCACCGCGGCGATCGCCCATCCGATGAGGGCCACTGACAAGGTCTGGCCCACCGCCGTCCAGAATCGCGAGGAACCGAGCAGGTCTCCGGCGGCCCGCCCCACATCGATCGGGCTCGGCACGGCTGCCGGGAACGCGCCGATCCCATGTGCGAGCTGCCATGCCAGCAGGAGCAGCACGGCGGCGATCCCCGCCTGCAGTGCGATACCGAGGCCCTTGCCGAGCCCACTCACGACCGGCGCCCCGCCACCCATCGGGCGCTGTCCGAGGTCGTCGGAGCGCTCACTCCGATATCGTTCAGCCGGGCCATCGGTCGTTCAGCTCCTCACGCGGGCGATGTGCGCGAGACAGTATTATTGATTTTGTCATTAATTGCAATCTGCATCGATCACAGGTGAGCCGAATGCCTTCCCCCAACCCCACCCGCCCAGCAGCGCCGCACCGCAAGGACGCTCGACGACTGCTGGCCTCCGGTCTGGGCGAGAACTTCGCCTTCCTGCTCAGCCGTGCCGGCGTGCTCACCACGGAGACCGCGAACGCGGCCGTGGAGCCGCTCGGCATCAGCATCCAGGAGTACATGGTGCTGTCGTTCTCGACGGTCTCGCCCCCGCCATCGCAGCGCGAGCTCTCCCAGGTGCTCCGGCTCGATCCCAGCCGGATCGTCGGCCTCGTCGACCGACTCGAGCAGGCGGGACTCGTGCAGCGTCTTCCGAGTCCCACCGATCGGCGCGTCAAGCAGGTCGTGCCGACCGACACGGGGCAGCGGCTCAGCCAGCAGGGAGCCGTGATCCTCGCTGAGGTCCACGCGCAGCAGTTCGCCGGTCTGCAGCCCGAGGAGATCGCCGCGCTGAGCGCGATCGTGCGACGAATCGCGCTCTGAGCCGGCGCGACTCGACCGGGGGCGCCGGCTCAGTCGCGTGGGATATCGGTGCGGTGGAAACCCTGCCAGGAGCGGCTCGCGGTCGGCCCACGCTGGCCCTGGTAGCGGTTCGCGTTCGGCCCCGTGCCGTACGCATGCTCCACGGGTGAGCTCGTGCGGAAGAAGCAGAGCTGCCCGATCTTCATCCCGGGCCAGAGCTTCACCGGCAGGGTGGCGACGTTCGCGAGCTCGAGCGTGACATGCCCCGAGAAGCCCGGATCAATGAAGCCAGCGGTCGAATGCGTGAGGAGCCCCAGGCGGCCAAGGCTCGATTTGCCTTCCAGGCGCGCCGCGACGTCGTTGGGCAGGCTCACCATCTCGTACGTCGAGCCGAGGACGAACTCACCCGGGTGCAGGATGAAGGAATCGTCTGGGTCGACCTCGAAGAGCCGCGTGAGCTCCTCCTGCGGCTGCGAGGGGTCGATGTGCGCGTACTTGTGGTTGTCGAAGAGCCGGAACCAGCGGTCGAGTCGCACGTCGACGCTCGACGGCTGCACCATGCTCACATCGAGCGGGTCGAGGCCAATGCGACCGGCGTCGAGCTCGGCGCGGATATCGCGGTCAGACAGCAGCACGCGACCAGACTAGCTAGACTGTCGGGGCGCACCGCTTCGCGGTGCCGCGGGGCTGTAGTTCAATGGCAGAACTTCTGCTTCCCAAGCAGACAGCGCGGGTTCGATTCCCGTCAGCCCCTCCGACGGACCACCAGTCCGACTGCCGCATCCGCTAGCCTTCGCGGGTGCCGTTCGCCATCGCATTCGTCGTCCTCTGCGGCGTGCTCGTCCTCTTCCAGCTCGCCCTCGCGCTCGGCGCGCCGTGGGGCCGCCTCGCCTGGGGCGGCCAGCACGACGGTCGGCTGCCGCGCCGACTGCGTGTCGGATCGCTCATGTCGATCGTCATATACGCATTCCTCGCGAGTATCATCCTCGACCGCGGCGGCGTGATCGCGCTCTACCCGGCCGGGTTCAGTACCGTAGCGGCGTGGGTGGTCGTCGGGTTTCTCGCACTCGGCGTCCTCATGAACGCGGTCTCCCGCTCAAGGTCCGAGCGCTTCACCATGACCCCGGTCGCGCTCGTGCTCGCGGGGCTCGCCCTCCTCGTGGCGCTCGGCATCGGCTGAGCGCCACGAGGAGCTGCACGGCGGCTCAGGCCCGCTTCCGGCCGAAGATGAGGCCCCACAGGAGCAGCACGATGATCGAGCCGGCGATCGCCCAGAACCAGGTGTGCCACTCGAAGAACCCGCCGAGGTTCGCGCCCGTGACGAGACTGCCGATCCAGCCGCCGAGGAACGCCCCGACGATGCCGAGGAGCAGCGTGACGAACCAGCCGCCGCCCTGCTTGCCGGGGAGGATGAGCTTGGCGATCGCGCCCGCGATCAGTCCGAGGATGAGGAAGGCGAAGAATCCCATGGGGAGCTCCAATCGTCGACGGTGACGTGCTCGGTGGCATCACGATACGCGGAGTTGGCGCGTTTCCGCAGGATTTCCCGCGCGGCGCGAGTCACGCCGCCCGCGTCATGAACTCCCGCACGAACGGATCCACGATGACGTCGCTTGGCCGGATGCCGCGCACGAGGTGCAGCCCGTCGAGCGTGCGCAACCGCGACAGCGCGACGTAGGTCTGCCCCGGCGCGAAGGCGCGGGCGCCGAGGTCGATGAGCGCGCGGTCGTACGTCTGCCCCTGCGACTTGTGGATCGTGACCGCCCAGGCGAGCCGGAGTGGGAACTGCGTGAACTCGGCGACGACCTCCTTCGACAGCGCGCGGGTGACCGGGTCGTACTGGTACCGGAAGCGCTCCCAGGTGGCCGGCTCCACCTCGTGCGTCTCGCCCTCATCCGTCTCGACGCGCACCGTGCCGCGCGAGATGTCGACGACCGTGCCGGTCGTGCCGTTCACCCACCGCGCGTCGCCGGACACGTCGTTGCGGAGGAACATGACGCGGGCACGGTCCTTCAGGTCAAGGGACGGCTCCGCCGGGTAGTACGAGGCCCCGAACTCGCCGTCGATCTCGGCGACGGCGGTCAGTGCGCGACCGGGGAGCGCCGCGAGGCCTTGCGCGTTGATGCGGGCGACCGTCGCATTCGTCGTCGCGAGGGTGATGGCCTCCTCGCCCGGCGGGACGGGCCGCTCGCCCGCCTCGTTGAGTGCCCGACCGATCTCCGGCGTCACCTCGCCGTGGCGCACCGCCGTCAGCATGTCGGCGAATGCGGGGTCGCGCTGGCGGTGCATGGTGCGCAGCTCGACGGCGTCGAGATCGGTCTGCTCCCACACGTGCGCGTCGAAGAACCACGGCGAGCGGTACTGGTCGCGGAAGTAGGCGCGCTCCTCGGCCTCCCGCGGCGGCACCGGGGCAAGCTGGTACGGGTCGCCGAAGAGGACGACCTGGACCCCGCCGAACGGCAGCTGGCGGCGGCGCGCCTCGCGGAGCGTGCGGTCGATCGCATCCATGAGATCCGCATTCACCATCGACACCTCGTCGATCACGAGCGTCTCGATGCTCCGCAGCACCGCCCGGACCTCCTCGCGCCGGTACAGGCGCTGGCTGGCGATGACACCGATCGGTAGCTGGAAGAGGGAGTGCACGGTCTGCCCGCCGACGTTGAGCGCCGCGACCCCGGTCGGCGCGCAGATCGCAATCGACTTCGAGGTGTGCTGGGCAATGTGCTGGAGCAGTGTCGACTTGCCGGTGCCCGCACGCCCCGTGACGAAGATGTGCGCCATCGAGTCCTCGATGCGCTCCGCGACCTGCCGCTGCTCCTGACTCAGAGCGGGGGCGACGTCAGACACGCCCCCATCCTGCCGCACGGCGGAGCCCGCCGCGCCCGCAAACCTAGACTGTGTGCATGAGGGGCGCGGTCATCCGATTGGGGATCGCGGTCGCGGCGCTCATCGGCGCCTTCCTCGGTGCCGTCGCCATCCTCAACACGACGATCTACAGTCCGGCTGGTTACGTGCAGACCTACGTCGACGCGCTCGTCCGCAAGGACCCGGGCGCCGCGCTCGGGCTCGCCGGCCCGCTGCCGTCCTCGAGCGCGCTCGACGACCTGCTCACCGAGGACGTCATGCTCGACCTCGAGGTGACCGAGATCACCGAGCTCAAGTCGACCGGCAGCCGCCACCGGGTCGAGGTCCACGCGGTCGTCGCGGGACAGCCGACGACCGCGGAGTTCGAGCTCGAGGAGACCGGGAGCATCCTCGGCCTCTTCCCGCAGTGGGGGTTCGCCCGCACCCCGCTCGTGCAGCTCGACCTGCAGGTCCTGCACGCGAGTGAGTTCACCGCGAACGGGGTGCGCCGGGTGGCCCCCGCCCCGAACGCCGCACGCACGTACCTCGCCTTCACCCCCGGCGCCATCACCTTCGGCCACGAGTCGACGCTGCTGACCGCACCGGACCGCGCCGTCGTCTTTGGCAGCCCGACGCGGCCGGTCGCGGTGACGATCAACCCCCTGCCGAACGACACCTTCACCGAAGCGGTCCGGTCGCAGGCCCACGCATTCCTCGATGCCTGCGCAGAGCAACAAGTGCTGTACCCGGTCGGCTGTCCCTTCGGCCAGGACCTCGCCGACCGCCTCGCGAGCCCGCCGAGCTGGACCATCCTTGCCTACCCACCCACCACCCTGCTGCCGACCACGACCCTCGGCGAATGGACCGTCCCCGTCGGCGAGGGCGTCGCGGAGGTCGACGCCGAGGTGCGCTCGATCTACGACGGCTCCGTCACCCCGTTCACCGCGGCCGTCGAGTACCGCATCGGCTACGTCGTGACGCTTGTCGGCGAGGAGATCATCGTCACGCCGCGGCTCGGCTGACGGCCGGGCGCACGCGCGCCCACCGGCCGCGCCCACCCCTAGGGCGTGTTGCTAAACCTGTTCCGGCGCTGCGCGAGCGAGTCTTGGTTGCGTGTCGCGTGATGTGATCTCGGATGAGGCGTGGGCTGTGATCGGTCCGTTGTTCCCGAAGGTGAAGTCGACGGGTCGGCCGCCGTTGGATCGGCGCACGGTGGTCGAGGCGACGGCGTGGCGGTTCCGCACGGGCGCGCCGTGGCGGGACGTGCCGGAGCGGTTCGGGAACTGGAACACGATCTATAAGAGCTTCAATCGGTGGTCTGAGCAGGGCGTGTGGGCGCGGGTGCTAGAGAAGACTCAGTCGGTTGCGCAGCAGTCCGGCGACCTGGACTGGGTCGCGTCGATTGACTCCACGATCGTGCGCGTGCATCAGCACGGCGCCACCCTCCCGCGCACCACAGGGGGCTTCATCGAACTACAGGAAGTTCGGTGATGAGCCACCCGATCATGCGATCGGCCGCTCCCGCGGCGGGCTGACGACGAAGAATCACCTGGTCTGTGACGGGAAGGGACGTGCACTCGCGTTCATCCTTACGCCTGGGCAGGCGGCGGATACCAGCGTGCTGACAGCGACGTTGGGCGAGATCCGCGTCCCCGGCGCCCGGGGCAGGCCAAGGGTGAGGCCGGACCGGGTGCTCGCGGACAAGGGTTACCCGTCGAAGGCGAATCGGGCTTGGCTGCGCGAGCGCGGGATCGCGGCGACGATCCCCGAGCGTGACGATCAGATCGCGCACCGACGCAAGCGCCGCGGCAGACCGATCGACTTCGGTTATGAGCAGCGTGTCCGCTACCGCGGTCGCAACGTCGTGGAGCGGTGCTTTAACAGGCTCAAGCAATGGCGCGGGATTGCGATGCGCTCAGATAAGACCGCCCGCAACTACCACGCTGGGCTCTGCCTCGCCGCGACACTCCACTGGCTCACCGGCGCCATCAGCAACACTGCTCAATGAGGCGCCCGCACCATGAAGCGGGTGGAAGGCTTGAGCCATGGCACCTTCCCGTGATCGCTACCGCAAGTTGCGGCAGACGTACACGAGCCTCGGACTGGGCGAACTGACCGCGGCGACAGTATTCGCCGGCATCGCCGCCAGCGGCCTGATTCCCGTCACGTCGACCCGCCCCGGCGCACTGGCGTTGTGGTCCGCGCTTGCCCCCCTGCTCCTGATCCTCGCCCAGGCGGGCGTCTACTGGCTCATGGCGCGCGAATGGGCCGGGCGAGCACGAATGCCCACCTGCGTCGCCGGAGCGTACCGAGCTGCCCGTCTCCTCGATCCGCTCGTTCTGGCTTTGGGACTCATCGGAATCGTCGCTTGGTTCCCCTCCGGCGCAGACGCGGCCCTCGTCCTAGGCGTCTGGGTGTTCGCTGCCGCCGAGTATGCGAACTACTTTGTCGTGCGGCTTGCCTACCCAGTCCATCGATGGGCCGCGCACGTAACGCAGTGGCGTACGCCTCGATTGATCAAAGACCTCGATCGGGCCCGATAGCACGCCGCCTCCGGATCGCATGGGCCCTCCACTGGGTCACCGTCGGCTTTAGCAACACTGCCTAGTCGAACGGGCTCGCGGTCCGGCGGTCCTGCTCGGCCCGCTCCGCGAGCATCGCGTTGTACGCGGCGAGGTCCGCGTCGTGGTCCCGATCCGCCTTCCGATCCACACGGCGCTGCTCGCGCTCGTCCGAACGCACCCACTGCACGGCGACGAGGATCGCGAGCGCGAGCGTCGGCAGCTCGCCGACCGACCACGCGATCCCGCCGGCGCGCTGCTGGTCCTCGAGCGCCGTCACCCCGATGTCCCAGCCCATCGCGCCGTACCAGTCGGCGAGCAGCAGCGTCGTGCTCGTCATGATGGCGAGGCCGAAGAATGCGTGCCCCGCCATGGTGACGAGGAGGATGACGAGCCGAATCGCCCAGGGTGGTCGCTTCGGCGAGGGGTCCGTGCCGATGAGCGCCTGGACGAAGAGATAGCCGCTGAGCAGGAAGTGGAGGATCATCCACTGGTGCCCGAGGTGGGTCATATTCGCCCAGCGAAACAGCGGCGTGTAATAGAAGATCCACAGGCCGCCAACGAAGATGCCCGCCGCGACGTACGGGTTCCCGAGCACCTGGAAATATCTCGAGTGGACGAGCCCAAGCAGCCACTCGCGGGGACCCCGGGAGCCGTCGTGGCGCGGGGCGATCGTCCGCAGCGCGAGCGTGATCGGTGCACCCGGCACGAGGAGCACCGGGATGACCATGCCGAGCACCATGTGCCCGAGCATGTGGGCGGAGAAGAGCAGCTCGTGGTACGCGTTGATGCCACCGGAGGTCACCCAGGCGAGCCCGACGACACCGGCGAGCCAGGACACCGTGCGCAGCACCGGCCACCGATCACCGCGGCGGTGGAGGCGTCGCACCCCCGCGAGGTAGAAGCCCGCCATGACCGCGCAGATCGCGAGCCACATCACGTCGGGATCCGGCGGACCGAAGAGGTATCGCCACGCGGTCGGGTCGGGGGGCAGCACCGTCTTGGCGAGGATCTCGGACGGCGTGGTGCCGATCAGGCCGGGGCCGCGGGGCGGCGCGGTGTCACCGAGCGCCGATGCCATCCCCATCGCGACCCCCATGACCACGAGCTCGGCGAGCAGGAGCCGGACGAATGCGACGCCGCTCGGCAGTCGCTGGATCGCGTGGCGCCGGTGCACCGCGCCCACGACGCCGAGGGCGATCAACGCCACCGTCTTGATGAGGAGCAGTGTCCCGTAGGGGGTCGTGAGGTCGGAGAGTTCGTCGAGCCGGAGCACCGCCGAGACGACGCCCGCCGCGCCGACGAAGACGAAGGACAGCAGCGCGATGGTCGAGAACCGCTCCGCGAGCACTCTCGACCTTCCGCACACGGCCAGCGCGAGCAGCCCACCCACCCACACCGAGGCGAAGAGGACGTGGAGGAACATGGCCGCCCACGCGACGTTGTGGTCGCTGCCGCCCGCGTGCGCGAGGTCCGCGATCGGCACGAGCGCGCACGCGGCGAGGATGGCCGCGACCGCGATCCCCCAGTACGACCGCACGACGGCGAGGATCACCGCGACGACGGCGACGAATGCGATGCCCCAGACGCGCGCCTGACCAGCGCCGGTGTCGGTCAGGTACGTCCACAGCGCATTCGTGAATGCGGTGTCCGCGCGCAGCTCGGAGGAAATCGCCTGCGCGAAGGCGAGCACGGCGGCGGCGACCGACAGGATGGTCCAGACGACGGCCCCGGTCGCGGCGAGCGTCACGACCCGCTCGAAGTCCTTCGACTCGCGGGGCACGGCGAAGCAGGCGAACACGAGCGGACCGAGCGTCGCGGCCGCCGCGAGGTAGGAGAGGCCGCTCGCGATGGGGCTCGCCCAGCGGACGAATGGACCGGCATCCGCGAGCAGCGGCGCGGTCGGGGAGCCGCCGATGACCAGCCCGATGACGAGCGCGACGAGGGCGGAGATGCCGAGCACCAGGAGCGGGAGCCGGGTTCGCACCCCTCAAGCCTAGGAGCGCCGGATGCGAGAAGGCGCCGGACCCCGACCGGGGCCCGACGCCTTCGAGGCGAGGGGTGCTACTTGACCGCGGCCTTGAGCTTGCTGCCGGCCGAGACCTTGACGCCCTTCGAGGCGGGGATCTGGATGGTCGCGCCGGTGGCGGGGTTGCGGCCAGTGCGCGCGGCGCGGTTGGTGCGCTCGAAGGAGACCCAGCCCGGGATGGAGACCTTGGTGCCCTTGGCGACGGCCTGCGAGACGACGGCGAAGAACGCGTCGAGCGCGGCGCCGGCGTCCTTCTGGGTGAGACCAGCCTCCGCGGCGATGGCGGCGACCAGGTCGCCCTTGTTCAGGCTCTCGGCCATGTTGTCCTCCTCGGACGTCGGTGATGTTGGAGCGGTACTTGCAAAATCCGGCGAGCCGGAATCGCACGCGACACTACCCCTTGTGCGGCCAACGTCCCCGTATTTGCAAGGAAGTTTCGCAATCAAGGTTCAAGTGCAGGTTGAACGCGAAGGGGCCCACACCGTGCTGGTGCAGGCCCCGTCAACGTGGCTAGGCGTCTGGTGACTACCAGCTCGACTTCGTGATGCCGGGCAGCTCCCCGCGGTGCGCCATGTCGCGGAAGCGCACACGGGAGATGCCGTACTTCGACAGGACGCCGCGGGGGCGGCCATCGATCGAGTCACGGCTGCGCACGCGCACCGGGGAGGCGTTGCGCGGCAGCTTCTGCAGGCCGACGCGGGCGGCCTCGCGGGACTCGTCGGTCCCGTTCGGGTCGACGAGCGCCTTCTTGAGCTCGGCGCGACGCTCGGCGTAGCGGGCGACGACGATCTTGCGCTGCTCGTTCCGCGCAATCTTGGACTTCTTGGCCATGGTTCAGCGCTCCTCGCGGAATTCGACGTGCTTGCGGACCACCGGGTCGTACTTCTTGAGCACGAGGCGGTCGGGATTGTTGCGCCGGTTCTTCTTGGTCACGTAGGTGTACCCCGTGCCGGCGGTGGAGCGCATCTTGATGATGGGACGGATGTCCTGACCCTTCTTGGCCATCAGATCTTCTCCCCACGCTTGATGAGCTCAGCCACGACCGCGTCGATGCCGCGCGCGTCGATCACCTTGATGCCCTTGGCGGACAGCGTCAGCGTGACCTTCCGGCCCAGCGACGGGACGTAGTAGCTCTTCTTCTGGATGTTCGGGTCGAACCGCCGCTTCGTGCGGCGGTGCGAGTGCGAGATGTTGTGCCCGAAGCCGGGTACGGCCCCGGTCACCTGGCATACGGCTGCCATGGTGCCCTGCTTTCTAGTACCGCCCGGTGCCCCGTCCCTGGCGGGACTGACGGACTTCCGGACCCAAGATCACTTGTCCACAGGACCTCGCCCACCTGGGTGTGCGGGCCCCGCAAGAATGCCGCTCCGGCGGAGCGACCGATCAAGTGTACCGGATGATCAGACGGGGAGCACGCGGATACCCGGGACGAATGCGCGCTCGCCCACGACGAGCTCGTCCCCGACGCGCAGTCCGGCCGCGTCGAGCTCGGCGAGCAGTCCCGGCGAGGAGTCGGAGACGCGGACGATGCGCACCCGGGTCCCGGCGTCGACCTCCTCAAGCGGCACCTCGTCGCCGATCGGGACGCTGCCGTCGGCGCGCGGGATCGGGTCGCCGTGCGGGTCGCGCTCGGGGCGGCCGAGGCGCTCGGAGAGCCGCTCGGCGAAGGCGTCCGACACCGCGTGCTCGAGCACCTCCGCCTCCTCGTGCACCTCGTCCCAGCCGTAGCCGAGCCACTCGACGAGGAAGGTCTCGACGAGGCGGTGCTTGCGGACGACGCCGGCCGCCACCCGGCGTCCCTCGTCGGTGAGCGTCACCTCCCCGTACGGCTGGTGCGTGAGGAGCCCGGCGGCGACGAGCTTGCGCACCGACTCGGTGACGCTCGACGGCGCGAGGCCGAGCGCCTGCGCGAGCGAGCCGTTCGTCGCGACGCGCCCCCATTCCTCGGCCGACCACAGCGCCTTGAGGTAGTTCTCGAACTGGGCGGTGAGCTGCGACACGGTGGTCAGATCCTCTCGGGGCCGTCGAGTCCTCAGCCACAGTCCGGGCAGCGGCCGAAGACGTCGACGACATGCTCGGGCTCGGTGTAGCCGTGCTCCGCCGCGGTCGCGCGCGCCCACGCCTCGACCGGGGCCGCACTGATCTCGACGGTGGCACCGCATTCTCGGCAAATGAGGTGGTGATGGTGCTTCTGACTCGAGCAGGCGCGGTAGAGCGACTCCCCGCCCTGCTGCAGGTGGTCGGCGACGCCGTCACTGGCGAGATCCGCGAGGGCCCGGTACACGGTTGCGAGCCCGATCGGCGACCCCTCCGTCCGCATCGTCTGGTGGAGCGTCTGCGCCGAGACGAAGCCCGGCGACCCCTCGAGCGCCTCGCGCACCGCGACCCGCTGCCAGGTCTGCCGCCTCGTCATGTCGCACCTCCGCGCATTCGTCCCCGCCCTTGCAACCATTCCACACCGACGCACACCAGGTAGATCGCGAACGAGATCGTCGTGATGAAGGGACTCACCGGCAGCGTCGAGCCGACCGCCAGCAGGATCCCGCCGAGCGCCGAGGCGAGACCGAAGGCCATCGCGAGGATCGGCACGAGCACCGTCGACCGGGACACCCGCAGTGCCGCGGCGGCCGGGGTGACCAGCAGCGCGAGCACGAGGAGCGCGCCGATCACCTGGACGGCGATGGCGATCGTGACCCCGAGGATGAGCATGAATGCCAGTGACAGCGCCCGGCTTGGCACGCCCCGCGCGACCGCGACCTCGGGATCGAGCGAGTCGAACGACAGTGGTCGCCAGATGACGAGGAGCGCGACGAGGACCGCGACGGAGCCACCGATGAGCAGGCCGAGCTGCTCGAAATCCACCGCGATGACCTGCCCGGTCAGGAGCCCGAACTTGTTGGCGCTGCGCCCCGGATACAGCGAGAGAAACAGGATGCCGAGGCCGAGGCCGAAGGGCATGAGGACGCCGACGATCGAATTGCGGTCCCGCGCCCGCGTGCCGAGCAGCCCGATGATCGCGGCGGCGATGAGCGCGCCGGCGACCGAGCCGCCGAGCACGTCGACGCCGATGAGCAGTGCCCCGGCCGCGCCCGCGAACGACATCTCGCTGATGCCGTGCACGGCGAAGGCCATGTCGCGCTGCATGACGAAGACGCCGAGCAGCCCGCCGACGAGGCCGAGGATCGCCGCGGCGAGAATGCTGTTGCCGACGACGCCAAGCAGCGCGCCGTAGTCGCTGAAGTCGAAGATCGCGGGCATCACGTCACCGGGCCCGGCGGATCGAGGTGGTCAGGCACCTCGGGGTGGTCATGCTCATCGGGGTGGTGCGGGTGGTCGTGGATCCCCCGCGCCCGCGCCTCCGCGGGCGTGCCGACCCAGCAGCCGTGCTCGGACAGCTCGACGATCCGATCCGCCCGGCGGAGCTCGTCATCGACGTCGTGCGTGATGACGACGACCGCGACGCCGCGACCACGCTGCGCCGCCGCGAGCGCGGTGATCTCGGCGCGCGCGGCGGGGTCGAGGCTCGACAGCGGCTCGTCGAGGAGAAGGATCGGCGGCTCGTGGACGATCGCCTGGGCGATGCGCAGGCGCTGCTGCTGGCCACCGGAGAGCTCCCCGAGCGGCCGACTGGCGAGGTCGTGGCCGTGCACCGCGTCGATCGCCGCCGCGACGGCGTGGCGGTCCGCGGCGCGCGTGATGGGGAGCCCGAAGCGCGTGCCGGTGCGGCCGAGCATGACGAGGTCGCGGCCGAGCAGCGGCGCGTGACGCTGCACGATGCGCTGCTGGGGGACGTAACCGATCCGCGGGTTGCCGCGGCGGGGGGCGGCGCCGAGGACCGTGATCGAGCCCGTGGCGACCGGTTCAAGGCCGAGGATCGCCCGGAAGAGCGTCGTCTTGCCGGAGCCGTTGCGCCCGAGGATCGCGACGAGCTCGCCGGGGCGCACATCGAGGTCGAGGCCGTGAAACAGTCGGCGGCCGCCGGCGCGCAGGCTCAGGCCGCGGATGCGGATGACGGGGTCCGCGGTGGCGGCGGGTTCGGGGCCTGCGGCGGCGATGCTCACTGGAGTGCGTGCTCCACGGCGTCCAGATTCGACGCCATCCACCCGAGGTAGTCGAGGCCCGCCGGCAGCGTCTCGGCGAACTCGATGACCGGCACGCCCGCACCCTCCGCGGCCGCACGCACCCGCTCCGCCACGGGGCCCGCTGACTGCGGATTCACGGCGAGGAAGCGGATCCCGCCACCCTCGACGCTGCGCAGCACGTCGTCGAGGATACGCGCGCTCACGCCCGAGCCGGACTCGATCGCGGTGAGGAATGCGGCTGGGGTCGCGTCGTGGAAGCCCAAGTCCTCGAGGAGATACGCGGCGACCGGCTCGGTCGAGATGATGTCCCCACCACCGAGCTCGTGCTCGAGTGCGTGGACGCGGTCGTGGAGCCGGTCCAGCTCGGCGAGGAATGCGCTGGAGTTCGACTCAATCAGGTCGGCCTGGTCCGGGACGAGCGCGAGCAGCTGCGTCGTGATCGCCTCGGCGATGTGCTCGACAGCGTGAATGGAGTACCAGACGTGCTCGTTGAAGCCCTCGATGTGATTGTGGCCGTCGTGGCTGTCCTCGGCGGCGTGGGCGTGGTCCGCGTGATGTTCGGTGTCGGCGTGATCGTCAGCGTCCGCGTCGGCGGCGGCCTCCTGGTCGCTGTGCCCGGGTGCCGCCTGCGGCATGAGCCCTGATGCCTCACTCGCACTGACGACGACCGCGTCCGAAGACTGCAGCAGCCGGGTCATGAAGTCGTCGTAGCCCCCGCCGTTGACGATGACGAGCTGAGCCTGACTCACGGCGAGCTGGTCCCGCGCGCTCGCCTCGTACTCGTGCGGGTCCTGCGCGGGCCCCGAGATGATCGAGGTCACCTCGACGGCGCCGCCACCGATTGCCTCGGCGATCGAGCCGTAGGCATCGGTGACCGCCACGACGGCGATCCGGCCATCGTCCGAGTCCCCGTCACCCGGTGCCGGTGCGGCCGCACACCCGCCCAGCGCGAGCGCCGCGGCGGCGAGGAGTGCAGGGATCGCGAGTCGCGCATTCATCGTCACGCGATGATGCTAATGAGACTCATTCTCATCTGCAAGTCGGCCGGAGATCGGCCGCGCCCCCACCCCGCTCGATGTGCACGTTTTCACCCGCTGTGCCCGATTTTTCGGGCACACGCGGTGAAAACGTGCACACGGAGGAATGCGGCGGGCGAGGCAGGCGTGCGCCGTCTCGGACGCTCGACGAGGAATGCGGTGGGCGCCTCAGTCGAGCAGCAGCGCCGGCTCCTCGATGACCGAGGCGACGTCGGAGATGAAGCGCGAGATGACGTCGCCGTCGACGACGCGGTGGTCGAAGGCGCCGCTCACCGTCGTGACATACGCGGGACGGACCTCGCCGTCGACGACCCACGGCTTCTGCCGGATCGCCCCGAGCACCATGATCGAGACCTCGCCGGGGTTGAGGATCGCTGTGCCGGTGTCGACGCCGAAGGACCCGACATTCGTGATCGTCACCGTCCCGCCCTGCATGTCCTGCGGCGTCGTGCGCCCCTCGCGGGCCGTGAGCGTCAGCTGCTCGAGTGCCTCCGCGAGCTCGCGCATCGACAGATCCTGCGCGTCCTTGATGTTCGGCACGATGAGGCCGCGGGGGGTCGCGGCGGCGATGCCGAGGTTGACGTAGTGGTGGACGATGATCTCCTCGTCGGTCCACGTCGAGTTGACCATGGGGTTGCGCCGAATCGCCCAGATGACGGCCTTCGCCATGATGAGCAGCGGGCTCACCCTGACGCCGGCGAAGTCCGGGGATGCCTTGAGGCGCTTGACGAGCTCCATCGTGCGCGTCGCATTCACCTCGGTGAACTCCGAGACGTGCGGCGCCGTGAACTTGGAGCGCACCATGGCGGTCGCGATCGCCTTGCGCATCCCCTTGACCGGGATGCGCTCCTCGCGGTCGACGGGCGCCTCCGGCGTCTCGAGGTTGTGGAAGACCTTCGCCTGCTCCGCGTGCCGGATGACGTCCTCGCGGAGAATCTCCCCGGCGAGGCCCGTCGGCATGACGACCGCGAGGTCGACACCGAGCTCCCGCGCAAGGTTGCGGATCGGCGGCTTCGCAATGACGGAGGCCGCGGCGGTCGCCGGGACGGCCCGCGCGAGTCGGTGGCGGCGCGACTCGACGTTGCCGGTCGTGCCATAGCCGACGAGGACGGCGCCGGAGCCCTCGTCCTCCTCCGCGACCGTCGCCGCCGCATCGGTCGCCGTCTCCGCCGCGACGTCGGCGGGGCTCGGCTCGGCGGGCGCCTCGGACGCCTCCTCGGTGTCGACCGCGATGATCGGCGCGCCGACGTCGACCGTGTCGCCCTCCGCGGCGAGCAGCTCGACGACGATGCCGGCAAACGGCGACGGCAGCTCGACGAGCGACTTCGCCGTCTCGATCTCGCAGATGGCCTGATTCAGCTCGACCCGGTCGCCGGGGGCGACCCGCCAGCTGACGATCTCGGCCTCGGTCAGGCCCTCGCCGACGTCAGGAAGGGGAAAACGCGCGATCGTCATCTGGTCACCTCATCACTCGATGGACGAATGCGGCGGACGCTCGCCGCGCATTCCTCGCGAACCTCAGTATGCAAGCGCACGGTCCACCGCCTCCAGCACGCGGTCCGCGTCCGGCAGGTACACGCCCTCGAGCTTCGCGGGCGGGAAGGGCGTGTCGAAGCCGGACACGCGCAACACCGGAGCCTGCAGCGAGTAGAACGCGCGCTCCGCGATCGTCGCGGCGATCTCCGAGCCGACCGAGACGTGCTGCGGGGCCTCCTGCGCGACGACGGCGCGGCCGGTGCGGCGCACCGACTCGATGAGCGGCCCGTAGTCGATCGGGGAGAGCGAGCGGAGGTCGACGACCTCGGCGGAGGTGCCCTCCTGCTCGGCGATCTCGGCGGCGGCCAGCAGCGTGGCGACCATCGCGCCGTGACCGATGAGCGTCACATCCGTGCCGCGCCGCACGATGCGGGAGGCGTGCACCCCGATGCCGCTCGCAGCGAGATCGACCTCGCCGCGAGGCCAGTAGCGGGACTTCGGCTCGAGGAAGATGACGGGGTCGTTGCCGGCGATCGCCTCCTGGATCATCCAGTACGCGTCGTGCGGCGTCGCGGGGCTGATGACGCGCAGGCCCGGCGTGTGCGCGAAGTACGTCTCCGGCGACTCCTGGTGGTGCTCGACCGCGCCGATGTGCCCGCCGTAGGGGATGCGGATGACGACGGGGAAGGACTGGCTGCCCGCGTGCCGGTAGGTCTGTTTCGCCAGCTGCGAGGTGATCTGGTCGAATGCGGGGTAGACGAAGCCGTCGAACTGGATCTCGCAGACGGGTCGCCAGCCGCGCATCGCGAGGCCGATCGCGCTGCCGACGATGCCGGACTCCGCCAGCGGCGTGTCCATGACCCGCTGCTCGCCGAACTCGGCCTGCAGCCCCTCGGTGACACGGAAGACCCCGCCGAGTCGACCGATGTCCTCGCCCATGAGCAGGACCCGCTCGTCGTCGCGCATCGACCGGCGCAGCCCCTCGTTGAGCGCCTTCGTCATCGTCCAGGTCTCGGTCATGCCTCGCCTCCGAAGGAGCGCTCGTAGTGCTCGAGCCAGGTCTGCTGCTCGGCGATGAGCGGGTGCGGATCGGTGTAGACGTGGGCGAAGACCTTGGACTGCGGTGGCGGACCGAGGGCGAGCGTGCGGCGGCGCATGTCCGCCGCGAGCGCCTCGCCCTCCTCGGCGACCTCCGCGAAGAATGCGTCCGCGACGCCGCGCCCGCGCAGGTACGTCTCGTAGCGGGCGATCGGGTCGCGGGCCTGCCAGTAAGCGAGTTCCGCCTCATCCCGGTACTTCGAGGGGTCGTCGCTCGTGGTGTGCGCGCCGATCCGGTAGGTGAGCGCTTCAATGAAGCGCGGTCCCTTGCCGGCGCGGGCGTCGTCGAGGGCGACCCGGGTGACCGCGTAGGCGGCGAGCACGTCGTTGCCATCGATCTGCAGCCCGGGGATGCCGAATCCGCTCGCGCGGCGCACGAGCGGCGTGCGGGACTGTCGACTGACCGGCACGGAGATCGCCCAGTGGTTGTTCTGCAGGAAGAAGACCTGCGGGGTCTGGTAGGAGGCGGCGAAGACGAGCGCCTCGCTCACATCGCCCTGGCTCGTGGCGCCGTCGCCGAAGTAGACCATGACGGCCTCGTCGCGCTCCGGATCACCCGTGCCGCTCGCGCCGTCGAGCCCGATGCCCATCGCGTACCCGGTCGCGTGGAGCGTCTGCGAGCCGATGACGAGCGTGTAGAGGTGGAAGTTGCCGTGCGCCGCCGGGTCCCATCCGCCGTGGTCGAGGCCGCGCAGCAACTCGATGAGTCGCATGAGGTCGACACCACGAATGCGGGCGACGGCGTGCTCACGGTACGCCGGGAAGATGTGGTCCTGCTGCCTGGCCGCATAGCCGGAGCCGACCTGCGCCCCCTCCTGCCCGATGGAGGGGATCCACAGCGCGAGCTGGCCCTGCCGCTGCAGGTGGCTCGCTTCGACGTCGAGCCGCCGGGTGACGGCCATCTGCCGGTGGAAGTCAAGCAGTCGCTCCTCCGGCAGGGCCTCGATGAGCGGCAGCAGCCGCTCGGTCATCTCTGACTCGACGAGGACACCTTCCGGCGAGAGCAGACAGATGGTCTCGCTCGCGGTCGCCATTCGTCCAACCTATCCGGCGAGCGGCGCGCCGGATCGTAGGGCAGCGATAACGTTCTCCGCAGATCGCAGTAGAGGCGCCACAGATTCCTCCTCGCCGATCGACACGCGCACCCCGTCGTACACGGCCCGCACGACGAGCCCGTGGCGCTCGAAGTACTCGCCGGCCTCGCGGTTGCGCTCCCCGATCGGCAGCCAGACGAAGTTGCCCTGCGCGGCCGGCACGTCCCACCCCTGCGCCCGCAGGGCCGCCTGGACGCGGTCGCGCCGCTCGACGATGATCGCGACCCGGGCGAGGAGCTCGTCCTCGTGCTCGAGGCTCGTCACCGCCGCGCGCTGCGCGAGGTCGGTGATCGCGAGCGGGACATGGATCGCGTTGATCGCGTCGATGATGTACGACTCGGCGACCCCGTAGCCGACGCGGAGGCCCGCCAGGCCCCACGCCTTCGAGAAGGTGCGCAGCGCGATGAGGTTCGGATGCTGCGCGAGCACCTCGCGGCCGTCCACCGCATTCGGATCGGTGTTGAACTCGATGTAGGCCTCGTCGAGGACGACGAGCAGGTCGCGCGGGACCGCGGCCATGACCTCATCGAATTCGGCGCGGGTGATGATCGTCGAGGTCGGGTTGTTCGGCGAGCAGAGGAAGAGCAGGCGCGTGCGGTCGGTCACCGCAGCGATGAGCGCAGGAATGTCGTGGCGGCCATCCGCGGTCGCCGGCACCCTGACCGCGGTCGCGCCGACCGAGGCGGTGAGGCCCGCGTATGCCTCGAACGACTGCTCGGCGAAGACGATCTCGGTACCCGGACCGCTCATCGCGGTGAGGAGATGCCCGATGATCGAGACGGACCCCGGGCCGACGTACACCTGCTCGGGCGTGACGCCCCAGCGCTCAGCGATGCGCTCGCGGAGCAGCCGTGCCGATCCCTCCGGATAGCGGTTGAGCGGCGCAGCCGCGACCGCCGCGACGACCGAGGGGAGCGGCTCGAAGGGATTTTCGTTCGAGGAGAGCTTGAACGCGTCCGCGTCCGCCATCCGGCCCTGCCGATACGGCTGGATCGCGGCCACATCCGGCCGCATTCTCACTCGGGGTGCACTCACCGTCACAGCCTATCGACGCGGCGCGGCAGCACAGTGCGAGGATGGTCGCATGCGATTCCTCGTCAAGGTCATCCTCAACGCGGTGGCGCTCTGGCTGACGACCCTCATCGTCGCGGGGCACATCCTCGTCAAGCCGTTCGGCGA
>Ga0182742_1001576_pt1 | contig 28348 bp, 34 predicted proteins | sample eDN5th37CBELigMG_FD_128880 | JGI IMG/M metagenome (GOLD analysis project Ga0182742, IMG submission 128880) | Enriched Miracle-Growth compost microbial communities from Emeryville, California, USA - eDNA 5th pass 37_C BE-Lig MG (version 2)... ...
CGGCGACCAGTTCCTCGAAATGCGCCTCCTCGGCGGCGAGCGCGTGGCGGCCGGCATGGGCGATCCGCTCCGCCTCCTCATGCAGGTGAAGCGAGGTGAAGCGCACCGCGTTGGCCATGGTCTGGCGGTGGATGAAGCCGCTGTCCGGCGCCATCAGCCGGTCTGCGTGGCGGGCTGGCACTTCGATGAAATAGCCGAGCACGCCATTGTGGCGGATCTTCAGCGCGGCGATGCCTGTTTCGTCGCGATACCTTGCCTCCAGCGCGGCGATCGCCCGGCGGGCATTGCCGGAGACTTCGCGCAGCTGGTCGAGCGCGTGGTCATACCCCTCGGCAATGAAGCCGCCATTGGTGCGCTCTGTCGGCGGGGCGGGGACAAGAGCGCGACCGAGCAGGTCCGTCAGCTCGGCATGGCCACCCAGATCGGGCAGGAGCGCGGTGAGAAGGGCCGGATGATCCGGCTTGCCTTGCAGCTGGTCGCGAATGCGGCGCGCTTCGTTAAGCCCGTCGCGCAGCTGCCCTAGGTCGCGAGGCGATCCTCGGCCCGCAACCACGCGGCCGAGGGCGCGACCGATGTCCGGCAGGGCCCGCAGCACCGCACGCAGGTCCGCGCGCAGCAGGGGATCCGCATGGAGCCATTGGACGAGATCCAGCCGCTCCTCGACCTTCGCCCGGGCCGCCAACGGCGCAGACAGATCCTCCGCCAGCAATCGCGCGCCAGCACCCGTCACGCAGCGATCGATCGTGGCAAGAAGGCTCCCCGTTCTGCCGCCGCCCTGCGCCTGAGTGATCTCCAGGCTCACCCGGGTCGCGGCATCGAGCGCCAGCACTTCCGCCGCAGCGCGGACCAATGGGGGCAGCAACAGGGGCAACGTCCCGCGCCCGACATGATCGAGATAGGCGATGAGGCCGCCCGCAGCTGCGAGCATGGGCCGGCCGAACTGGCCGAATGCCTCTAGAGTCGCGACGGAATGGAGCGCCTTCAGACGCGCCTCTCCACCCTCGCTCGAAAATTCCGTGCGCGGGCGGCCGATCGCGTCGAGCGGTGCGTCGGCCCAGTCTTCCGGCACGACCAGCTCGCTCGCACCCAGGCGTGCCAACACGCCGCCGAGTTCGGCAGGAGCGCATTCCTCCAGCTCCATCCGGCCGGTGGAGATGTCGCAGGAGGCGATGCCGCAGGTGCCTCGCAGCTCACATGCCGCGACAAGCAGATTGGCGCGGCGAGGCTCCAGCAGGGCCTCCTCCGTTAAGGTGCCGGCGGTGACGAACCGGACGATGTCGCGTCTCACCAGTGCCTTGGACCCGCCCCGCGCCCTCGCCTCTTCCGGACTTTCGACCTGCTCGGCGATGGCGACCCGGCAGCCGGCGCGGATCAGCCGCGCAAGATAAGTCTCGGCGGAGTGAACCGGCACGCCGCACATCGGTACCGGCTCACCCGCATGCTCCCCTCGCGTGGTCAGCGCGATGTCCAGCACGGAACTGGCGCGGCGGGCATCATCGAAGAACAACTCGAAGAAATCGCCCATTCGGTAAAACAGCAGGCAATCGCCGGCTTCCCGCTTGAGAGCGAGATATTGCGCCATCATCGGCGTGGGAGCAGGTGTGTCGGCCATGATCGGCGCCTAGCGCACAATGCGGGCGCGATCAGCACCCGGCAGCGCGCAAGCCACAGATGCCTATTGCTCGATGATGGGATGATGCTTGTCGAGATGCCGCCTGATCATCCGCAGGTTGCGGGTGTTTGAGCGGAACAGGACGTCGAACGCGTCCCCCACAACCGGGATGGCGCCGACTGCGGTGTCGAAGGCGATATTGCCCGCCATCCGGTACAGCTTCCACTTGGGCAGGCCGAGATTCCTTGCCTCCCAGATGAGGTAAGCGCCCATTGCGGCTGCAATGAAATCGCCCGCTACCGGCACCAGTCCCACGATAGCGTCCAGCCCGACAGGTCGATTGATGCCGGGAATGGTGAAGCTGCGCTCCAACAGGCGCTCCATCGCTTCCACCCGCTGCCGCACGGCGGCCGGGTCACCGCCGGTAGGGAGCGGCATGGGCCGAGGGCGCTGCGGCGGATCGTGGGGCGAGGCCATGGCTCCTATCTGGCAAGCTGCGCCAGGGGCGGCAAGGGATGAAAGGCCCATTGATTGGCGGCAAACCCATCGATCCCGCTCCTGACGAGAGACCACCTCAGCGGCTGGCCGAAGGGGATATAGATGTTCGCCACGGTGAGCCGGGCTTCCGCCTCTGCCGACAAGGCAGCGCGTGCATCGGTATTGGCGATACCGGCGATCTGCTCAACCAGCAGATCGACCTCCTCGTTGCACAGGCCGCGTCGCAGTGAACAGTGGAACTGGTTGAGGAACCAGACCGGCGCTGCATAGCGCGCAACGGTGTCCACCAGCACCAGGTCAGCCTCCGCTTCATCCTGCGCGCGTTCCAGCGAGATGCCGATTGAGGCGAGTTGGTCGGCGAGCTGGACGTACAGCATGTCGAGCCCGCGCGACTCTCCGGGCTTCTCACCCAGCGCAACGGTGAGACGCGCTTCTGCACCCTCGTTCGCGGCGCGCCAAGCGGCGACCCGGCGAGCGGCGACCTCGCGCCGCTGCTCGATCGTGAGGTCCGCCCAACGTTCGCGAATGAAACCCCGATCCCCTGGGAGGTTGGGCGCGACGATCCGGGTCGTGGGCACCCAGCCGCCGATGTTGAAGGGCGCGATGAGAGTGGGCCGGTCTATGGCCATGGCAACCGCTTCCCGACCTAGAGCATCGGCGAGCAGGCCGTCGGCCCGCCGCACCTGCAGTCCGAACAGGCCGAGGGCGGGGTCGATTCGAACCGTTCCGCGCGAGAGAGGGCCGGTATCCGCCAGCGGCCATGCGCCAATTCTGCCGCCGAGTACGAGGTCGAGGCGGCCCTCATAAAACCAGCCGATCGCGGCCTCTGCACCGGCGGCATGGAGATGAATTGGCCGGACATTGTCTTGCCAGTCCTCCTCCTCAGGCAGGCCGCGCTGAGACGGCGGCTTTAGGGCCAGGATGGCGCTTCGCCCCTCCTGTACGAGGAGCATGTCCCCGGTGCCCCCTTCGCCTTTCGAAAGCGCGAGTTCCGGCTGGGCAAGCAATTGCAGGAGCGTGGAGACCGGACTGGAGAGGCGGATCTCGATCACACGGCCCGCCATCGCCCGAACGTCCTCGATCGGCGCAAGGTCGAGCGCCAGAGGCGTCCCCCTCAGCTGGCGCATACGGCTGGCGAGCGCTCCTCGCACGCTCTCTGCCGTCAGTTCGGTCCCGTCTGGCCAAGTCCCCTCCCGCAGACGGAAGATGAAGCTGAGCCCATCATCCGTGACGATCCAGCGATCGGCGAGGCCGGGTATCACATCCCCTTGCGCGTTGAACACGACCAGCCCGGCCTGCGTAGCGGCGCGCACGTGCTGTGCGCCGGGGGAGAGGGGCAGATCGCTGGCGAAGAGTCCTTCCGGCGAATCGATAAAGGCAATCGCCAGCGCGCCATCGTCGCTGCGTCCGCAGCCCGTCAGGAGCAGCGCCGCCGACAGGAGCAGAAAGATTGCGCGCGTTGCCATCGCGCCTAGCGCCTTAATGGCGTCAGGCGCGGGCATCAATCGCGGCTCGCCAAAACCTCAGATCTTGCGAAGGGCGCTCGGGTCCGGCGTGCTGGTGGTGTGCGTCCGCCGGTAAGGCGAGCGCCGGGGATCCGCACCCGCGGTGACGGGCAAGCGGACGAGCTTGGGATCGATTTCGTCCGCGAAGGCGATGCCGAAGCGGTTGTCCTGCCTCCAGGCGACCGATCCTTCCACCCAGCCGATATTGCGCAGCTCGACAGCAACTTGCGCGCCACGCGTGACCTTCACTTCACCCTCGGCCATCGCACCGCCGGCGGACAGGTTGCGGATCTTCACGCGATACTCGGGAGCCTCCCCTTCAACGCGCAGCTGCGCGAGAAGAAACAGGCTGTCCCGGTTGACCTGGCGGGTATCGACATTGCTCATCTGACTTGCATCGGCTCCTGGCGCGGTCCCGCAGCCTCAAGGCCAGCGGCACCTTAAGCGGTCGCGTTCGGCTTGGCGGAAGTGCCATTATATCCCTAAGCAGCGGTTAATGCCGAGCGCGATTTTCGCCTCGTCCCGCGGCGGGATCAATCGTCGCGAGAGATCTTCTCGCGCCGCTCGTGCGCCTGCTGCGCTTCCACGGTCATGGTGGCGATCGGGCGGGCGATCAGGCGGTGAATGCCGATGGGCTCTCCGGTGACTTCGCACCAGCCATACTCGCCCTCGTCGATGCGGCGCAGTGCCGCGTCAATCTTGGCGATGAGCTTGCGCTGCCTGTCACGCGTGCGAAGCTCAATTCCCCAGTCCGTCTCGCTGGAGGCGCGATCCGTCAGATCAGGTTCCCGGATGGGACCGTCCTGGAGCAACTGCAGCGTGTTTTCCGAAGCGGACAGAATCGATTTCTTCCACTCCAGCAGCAGGACGCGGAAATAATTCAGCTGCTGCTCCGACATGTATTCTTCGGTTTCGCTCGGAGCGTAATCCCGGTCCAATGCTCGCTTGGCCTTGGTCAGGATGTCGATGTCGTCGCCCGAAATCGAGGCCATTCGCGAACTCTCCGTATCTGATCGGCTCCATTGCGCATGCGGCCGATCTTGCCGCGCCGGCCGCCCCCCGGCCCGGGCGCGCGGGTTGGCGCGGCCTATAGAGTCAGCAGGAATCGCACACAAGCGGCAATCGGGCGGCGCACTAGGATGGGGCGGATTAAGCTCAGCATAACAGCGGCGGCTCCAGTGCTGTGCTCCCGGCCCCCGATTTTCGTTAACCGAATCTTAGCTACGTTCATCGATCTTCGCACCATCAAGGGCCGCGGCGCGATGCTCCGGCGAAGATGGGTTTGACAGAAATGCACATCTCCAACGTGGCAGATTTCGCGGAGCATCGTGCGGCAGCACAACAGGTCGACAGCACGACCATCGCGCGGGCGATCGCCGCCGCAGAACGAGACAGCGACGCCTGCCTCGAGTTGGGCGTAGCGTTTTCAACCGGGTCCGCAGGGCTCGAATGCGACCTGGTCGAGGCGCATATGTGGTTCAACCTGGCGGCCGCACGGGGTCACGAGGGGGCAGCGGACCTGCGCGCTCAGATTGCCGAAGAAATGACCGCGCGAGAGATTGCCGAGGCGCAGCGCCGTGCGCGTCAGTGGCTCGCCTCCCAGCGCAAAGCGGCCTGATTATTCACTGTCAGCTGCGGCGGAACGGAGTACGCTCACCCAGGATCAGCTGATCGGCAACGACGCCCCTGCGTTCGTCTTCGAGATATTGGGCGACCGCAGCGCGAAACCCTGCATCCGCGATGTAGTGCATGGACCATGTCTGCACGGGTTCATACCCTCGGGCAAGTTTGTGCCCTCCCTGCGCGCCCGCTTCCACGCGCTTCAACCCACGGGCGATGGCCTCATCTATTGCGCGGTAATAGCACAGCTCGAAGTGGAGGAACGGCTTTTCCACGAGGCAACCCCAATAGCGGCCATAGAGCGTTTGCCCGCCGATGAAGTTGAGCGCGCCGGCGATAGGCCGCTCGTCCTCGTAGGCGAGGAGGAGGAGCACCTTGTCCGCCATGCGCTCTCCAAACAGGTCGAAAGCAGCACGGGTCAGGTAGGGATGGCCCCATTTTCGCGCGCCGGTATCCTGATAGAACAGCCAGAAGGCATCCCAATGCTGGGGACGAATCGCATCGCCCGTGAGAGCCCGAATGGTCACCCCCTCCTGCGCGGCAGCACGCTCCTTGCGAATTGCCTTGCGCTTGCGTGAGGCAAGGGCGCCGAGGAAGTCATCGAAGCTGGCGTAGCCGCGGTTCTCCCAATGAAATTGGATATCGCTGCGGGCGAGCCAGCCGGCTTCCTCAAACAAGGCAAGCTGGTCGGGTTCCACGAACGTCGCGTGAGCGGACGAGAAACCATGCTGCCCGCACAATCGCTCGGCCGTGCTAAGCAGCGGCGCGGCCAGCGCGGGGTCGCTCAGCAACAGGCGCGGCCCGGTTGCAGGCGTGAACGGCGCGGCGATCTGCAACTTGGGGTAATACTGGCCGCCGGCGCGCTGCCAGGCATCGGCCCAGGCGTGATCGAAAACATATTCACCCTGGCTGTGCGTCTTTGCATAGGCAGGCAAGACCGCGAGCAGGCGACCACCCTCGTCCTCGATCACCAGCGGCGCAGGAGTCCAGCCGGTGCCCGGCCCCACGCTCCCCGAATCTTCCAACGCACTGAGGAATGCGTGGCTCATGAACGGGTTGTCGGGGCCTGCCAGCCGGTCCCATTCGTCGGCCGGCAGCGAGCCGACGGCAGGCGCGACACGGGCAGTGAGATGGCCCTGCCTCATCGCCGGTCAGACGATCCCTTGCAGGGCTTGCGCCGCTGCAGCGCCATGAGTGAGGTGGGCGAAGCCAGCTTTCCGGCCCTCAGGGTGTGAGGCAGATAATAGCGTCCACCTCCACCAACGCGCCGAGTGGCAGGGTGGGCACCCCGACAGCGCTACGGGCATGTTTGCCGTTGGCTCCGAAGATGGAGACCATCACGTCCGAGGCCCCGTTGGCGACCTTGGGCTGGTCTGTGAAATCGACCGCCGAATTGACGAACGCGCCAAGCTTGACGATCCGAGCAATCCGATCGAGCGGGATCAGCGCGGCTTCAAGTTGCGCCAGAATCATCAGGCCGCATGCTCGCGCCGCGGCCACGCCATCCTCGATGCTTGGACCCTCACCCATCCGGCCGGTCACAAGCCCCCCGTTGATGAAAGGCAGCTGGCCGGAGACATGGACGATGTTGTTGACCACCACGACGGGAACGTAGCTCGCCACGGGAGCGGCAGCTTGCGGCAGGGTAATTCCGAGTTCGGTCAGGCGGGCCTGGACGCTCATTGATCCTCTCCATGCAATCTTTCGAGCAGCCAGGGCAAGGCCTCCTGCCAGGTATCGATCCGGGCATGCGCATGACCGCCGCGGAAGGCGCAGGGGACATGCGGCGCGAGCACCGGCTCTCCGCAGAAATGAAGGCGACCGATCTCTGGCAGCACCTCAGCGGCGGAGGCGTGATGCTGCGCAATGTCGTCGATGAACACCGCCCGGGAAGGCTTCAACTCTTCAACAATGCGCTTGATGGCCATGCCCTTGGGGCCCTGGTTGGTATAGACTGGCGCGTCGATTCCGAACGCCAGCAACTGGTTGCGCCGGCTCTCACCGAAATGATCCTGAAGGTTCGTCAGCACCACCACATCCGCCTCGCGCTGCAGCTCCGCCAAGGCGGCGACAGCGCCATCGATGGGCGTCTGACGCCCCATCTCCCCGTCAAAGAACAGCTGGAGGTACCGCCAGACATCCTCGTCCGCGATCGGGTCAGTGCTTCCCCGCCGGCGCATCGACTCGACGAAGGGGTTGCCCTCCAGCAGAAAATCAATCGCGTGCTCGGCATCAAGCCAGTCGCGAAAGTGGCGCACCATGTGCAGCAGCACTTCGTCGCAGTCGGTGATTACCAGAGGCCGATTCAAAGGGTGAGCCTTTCGCGAGCAGCGGCGAACTGTGCGGGATCGACCTGCAGCGCTTCTGCCGCCGCAGTGAGGTCAGGCTCGTGCGCAGCGAGGAAGTCCAGCACGGCGGCCAGCGTTTCAGGCTCCGCAAGTGAGGTGCGCAAGCCGTCGGGCGTGAGCCCGGTCAGGTCAAGGAAGCGCTGTGCCCGATGCTGATCGGACAGAACCCAGCCGAGCGCGCGCAGCGCCAGACCCGCGGCGTCTCCGGTCTCTTCGGTGTGGCCAGGATTCGTCTGCGTTTCCATGGGCATGACTGCTGGATTGTCCCTTTCGCTGTGCTCCATGGGGAAGCCGACGCGCCTTGTCGAGAGCGGCATCACAGCGCCTGTCCTGGCGCGTCAACGCGTCTGCACCCGCAGCCGGTTCCCCGTGGGGCTGTGGCGAACCTTGACAAGAGGGCGGTGGACCGGCTTTGCGGCACGCTTGGCCCGGGCGAGCGTCTTTCTCGCCCAACCCGCATGATGGAGCCCTGCATGGACCGCGCCGAAGTAGACAGCCGCATCCGTGCGCTGATCGAGCCGTTCAACAAGAAGAACCTCGAGATCGCTGACGGAACCACCTTCGCCGGCGACCTGGAGTTCGACAGCCTGACAGTGATGGACTTCGTCGCCGCGATCGAGGACGAGTTCGATATCATCATCAGCATGAACCAGCAGGCCGAGATCGAAAACTATGGCGAGTTGGTGAGCGCCGTCTGCGGCCTTGTGGAAAAGTGAGGCAGGCATGAGCGAGGGAGTCATCCAGTCCGACCAGCCTGCCGTCCGCGACGCAGCGGGCGAGGACCTGTTCAGCAAGTTCGACGGTATCATCCGCACGCGCGAGGACCTGCTCGCCGGCGGTGTGGAAGACCCGTTCAACCTGGTGATGGAACAGGTGCTCTCGCCCACGCGGGCGATTTGCAACGGGCGCGATACGATCCTGCTCGGCACTTACAACTACATGGGAATGACCTTCGACCCGGACGTGATCGCGGCGGGTCAGAAGGCACTGGCGGAGTTCGGGAGCGGCACGACGGGCAGCCGGGTTCTCAACGGCACGTATCAGGGGCACCGCGAAGTTGAGGAGGCCCTGCGCGAGTTTTACGGAATGGACCATGCGATGGTCTTCTCCACCGGTTATCAGGCAAACCTCGGGATCATCAGCACCATCGCCGGGAAGGGCGATTACGTTGTGCTGGACATCGATTCCCATGCCAGCATCTGGGACGGGTGCTCACTCGGAAATGCCGAGATCGTCCCTTTCAAGCACAACGACATCGACGCCATGGAGAAGCGCTTGCGGCGCATCCCGGATGGCGCGGGAAAGCTGGTTGTGCTGGAAGGCGTCTACTCCATGCTCGGCGATGTCGCGCCGCTGAGGGAGATGGTCGCCGTCGCCAAGGCGCACGGCGCGATGGTGCTGGTGGACGAGGCCCACTCGATGGGCTTCATCGGGCCCAATGGCCGCGGCGTCGCCGAGGACCAGGGGGCGATCGAGGACGTCGATTTCATCATCGGCACCTTCTCCAAGAGCGTGGGGACGGTCGGCGGCTTCTGCGTCTCCAATCACCCGAAGTTCGAGATCCTGCGGCTGGTGTGCCGCCCTTACGTTTTTACCGCCAGCTTGCCGCCGAGCGTCGTCGCCACCGCGGCAACGAGCATCCGCAAGCTGATGAGCGGCGGCGAAAAGCGCGCGCGGCTATGGGAGAATTCCAAGCGACTGCATGGCGGGCTCAAAGGCCTCGGCTTCACCCTCGGCACGGACGTGCCGCAGAGCGCAATCGTTGCCGTCATCATGCCTGACCTGGAGCGCGGCGCAGCGATGTGGGAAGCGCTTCTGCGCGAGGGGCTCTACGTCAATCTGGCGCGCCCCCCGGCAACGCCCGCGAACATGACGCTGCTGCGCTGCTCGCTTTGCGCAGAACACTCGGAGGAAGAGGTCGGAACGATCCTCGGCATGTTCGAGCGCGCCGGGAAGACTGTCGGAATCATCTGACAGGCGAGTTCGATCCGCTTCTGCGGGCTGACCCCAGCAGGCCGGAGGAGCGGCCTTGCCCCGACCACCGGGTCCGACGTCAAGCGGAGATGGTCGCCATCGTGGCGGACTCGCACTTGTCGGCCACCTCTCCCGTGCCATTCCCGAGCAGGGTCAAAGCCGCAAACCCGCCAATCACGAGCAGCACGAACGCCGTAGTGACATGGGCGAGGTACTTGTCGATGAAGCGCTTGATGGGGGCGCCGAAGAGTCGAAAGAGGATACCGACGGTCATGAAGATGAGCCCTCGGCCGGCAATGCTGGCAAGGATGAACGGGATGAGGGCCATCTCGATGAATCCCGCTGTAATCGTCAGTAGCTTGAAAGGGACAGGTGTGGTCCCCGCTATGATGATCACCTCAACATCATATTCGCGCAAATAGCAGGCCGCTTTGGGGAAACTGTCCGACAGGCCCAGTGCGGCAAGCAGCGCCTCTCCCACGGCCTCATAGAGGAAGTAGCCAATCGCATAGCCGAACAGCCCTCCCGCTACGGAAGCGGCAGTGCAAACGGAAGCGAAGCGGATCGCCTTCTTCGGCTCTGCCAGACACATCAGCCCGAGGAGAGGGTGCGGCGGGATGGGGAAGAAGCTCGATTCAATAAAGCTGAAGAGCGCTAGCCATCGGACCGCATGACGGTGCGCAGCTTTCTCCATCGTCCAGTCATACAAGCTGCGCAGCATCTAGCCCTCCAAACCCGAGCGCGCTGCCCTAGGGGAGCCGCAGAGAACCGGCAAGGGAGTGCCGCAGTAACCTATTTGGTGCTTTTTGTTTGACAACGTGACGCTGTTTGGTTAGGGAAATTGAACATCGCGATAAAGCGAGTCGGCGCAGCGGCAGCGGCGCCCCTCCCCCAAAAGGATGTCAGCATGAGCGAAGCCGGCGACGGCGCCAATGACGCGCGCCGCAAACACGGAGCACCGAAGAACTGGCGAGACGTCTTCATCTCTGAACTTGGAGAGACCTCGAATCCCGAGGCGGCTGCCAAGGCAGCAGGCGTTCGCCTAGCCTGGGCTCACAAGTGCCGCCGTGAAGATCCGGAGTTTGCACAGCGGTGGCATGAAGCCCTTTGCGAGGGCTACGACAGCCTGGAGATGGAACTTCTCTATCGCCTTCGGAGCGGCAAGGTGGAGGAACTGGACGAGGAAGGGAACAAGCGAAAGTTTGATATCGCCACGGGTTTCAAGATCCTCGCCGCGCACAGAGAGCAGCAGGCTAAGTCGACCAGCCGGGAAGACCCGCAGGACGAGAAGGCCATTCTCGACTCCATCAACAAGAAGATCGATGCGATGCGCGCGCGCGAGAAGGAGGTAACCTCTCTGCTCGCCCAGAACGGCGTGATGCAGCCGCGGGTGCCCAATGGTACCAGATGACAAGTCTCGTTGGCTCATCACCCTGCCCCCGGAGCAACGGCAGGATTTCCTCGTCGCGCTCAGCCCCGCCGAACGTGCGGAACTGCAGCATCTTTGGGCCGTGTGGGCCCGTTCGGAACAGCGCGCGCCACAAGGGGATTGGCGGCTTTGGCTCATTCTGGCCGGGCGCGGCTTCGGCAAGACGCGAGCGGGGGCGGAGTGGATCCGGGAGATCGCCCGCGACAACCCCTCAGCGCGTATCGCGCTCGTGGGAGCGAGCTTGCCGGAAGCACGAGCGGTGATGGTGGAAGGCGAGAGTGGCATCCTCGCCTGCTCTCCTTCCCATCGCCGCCCGCGCTTTGAAGCATCGCTGCGACGCATCTCGTGGGACAACGGAGCGCAGGCCTTCATCTATTCCGCAGCGGAACCGGAGAGCCTTCGAGGGCCGCAACACAGCCACGCCTGGTGCGATGAAATCGCCAAATGGGAGAATGCTGGAGAACGCGCCATTCAAGCTTGGGACAATCTGCAGATGGGCCTGCGTTTGGGTGAGCATCCGCAGATCCTGGCGACGACTACGCCGCGCGCAGTCCCCCTCCTGCGGCGACTGATGGGCAGCGAGAATGACCCGGACGTAGTGATTACGCGCGGAAGCACCTACTCGAATGCCCTGAACCTGCCCCAACGCTTCATCAGCGCGATGAAGAAGCAGTTCGGCGACACCGCCCTCGGACGGCAGGAGCTGAACGGCGAGATGTTAGCTGAGGTGGAGGGCGCATTGTGGACCCGGTCCATGCTGGAGAAGCGCCGCGAGGCTTTCACAACCGAGCCGATGGCTCGGGTGGTGGTCGGAGTCGATCCACCCGCCTCCGCCCGGGGGGACGAGTGCGGAATCATCGTCGCCGGGATCACCCACAGCGGCACGGGTGTGGTGCTTGCCGACGCCAGTGTCGCAAAAGCCAGCCCGGAGCGCTGGGCCAATGCCGTAGCTGCCGCTGCGCAAGCCTGGAAGGCCGAGCGCGTGGTGGCGGAGGCAAACCAGGGAGGATCAATGGTGGAGAGCGTGCTGCGCGCGGCCGACTTCCAGATGCCGATCCGGCTGGTTCATGCAAGTCGCGGCAAGTCTGCCCGGGCGGAGCCGATCGCCGCTCTCTATGAAGCCGGCAGAGTGCATCATGTGGGCCTCTTCCCAAAGCTGGAGGACCAGCTCTGCGGCATCATGGCCGGCGGCTCTTATGAGGGCCCGGGTCGCAGCCCGGATCGCGCGGACGCGATGGTTTGGGCCTTGAGCGAACTGATGCTGGGCAATCGTGGACAGGCCCGCGTCAGGCAAATCTGAAGTCCTGATCGGCCGGCCAAGCATGGTCGGCCCGGTTGCCAAGCCCGGCGGGCCAGCGGCCACCGGAATGACGCACAACAAGGAAACGAGCATGTCCTTCCTCGACAGCTTGCGCACCGCCTTCAAGGGCGGCGGCGGAGCACGCGTGCCGCTGGCGCGCAACTACATCTCCTCCTGGTCGCTCGCTTTCGAGACTTCGGGGACGCGGGCGCCATACGATTATCGCCGCGCGGTGCGGGAGGGCTTCCTTCTCAACCCGGTGGCCCAGCGTGCAGTACGCATCGTGGCCGAGGGTGTCGGCAGCGCGCCCGTGGCAGCCGACAATGACGACGTCCGGCAACTGCTCGGCACGACCTCGGCGGGGCAGTCACTGCTTGAGACTCTTGCCGCGCACGTTCTGCTGCATGGGAATGGTTTCGTGCAGATCCTGCGCAACGGGGAGGGTCGGCCCGTTGAGCTTTTCGCGCTTCGGCCGGAGCGGATGTCGATCGTGGAAGGCGGCGACGGCTGGCCGACCGCCTATCAATATAAAGTTGGCGACACCACGCTGGACCTGCCCGTGGAAGACGAGGATGGTTGGCCGACTGTCATCCACCTCAAATCCTTCCACCCGACCGACGACCATTTTGGCGCCGGCTGTCTCTCCGCCGCTGAGCAGGCTGTCCTCATCCACAATGCCGCAGCGAATTGGAACCGGGCGCTGCTGGAGAATGCGGCGCGGCCCTCTGGTGCGCTGGTCTATGATCCCGGCGATGCAGCGGGCCTGACCTCCGATCAATTCGAGCGACTGAAGGCCGAGCTTGAGCAAGCCTTTTCCGGCTTTGGCAATGCGGGCCGGCCGATGCTGCTGGAAGGCGGCCTGAAGTGGCAGAGCCTTTCGCTCAGCCCGGCCGATATGGACTTCGCGGAACTCAAGGCTGCCGCGGCGAGAGACATCGCTTTGGCCTTTGGCGTGCCGCCCATGCTCCTCGGGATGCCGGGCGACAACACCTATGCGAACTACAAGGAGGCAAACCGCGCCCTTTGGCGCCTGACCCTCCTGCCGCTTGCCGGCAAGATCCTCTCAGGGCTGCAGCAGGGGCTGAAACCGTGGTTTCCGGAACTGACGATTTCCGTCGATCTCGATCGGGTTCCCGCGCTGGCCCAGGACCGCGAGGCTCTGTGGTCACAGGTGGCGAACGCGGACTTCCTCGAACCCGAGGAGAAGCGCGCGCTGCTCGGCCTTCCGCCCAAGGGAGGCAACGGATGAGCCGCGAAGACATGCTCGCCAAGTTGATAGCCCAGGCGACCACCGATGGCAGCGATCTGATTACCCTCCGAGCAATCGTCGAAGAGGCAACGGAACTCGGTGCCGACCGCGTGCTCATCCGGCTGAACCTCGACGATGACCGAGCGCAAAACGACATCGACGAATTGCGTGAGATTTTGGCGGCGTGGCGCAACGCCAAGTCGAGCGCATGGAAGGCGGTAGTGGAATGGGTGGTGAGAGGAGTGATGGCTTTGCTGCTGCTCGGCATCGCGGTGCGGCTCGGTGTCCCAGGGATGTTCCAATGAGCACCGTCACCACCATTCCGCGCATTGCGGGCTACGCCGCTCTGTTCAACATTGCCGATGGGGCGCGTGACACGATCCGGCCCGGGGCATTCAGCCGGAGCCTAGCGGAGCGCAGCGAACCGCTGCCGCTCTACTGGCAGCATCGGCCAACTCAACGGATCGGGACGGTCGAATGGGTGTGTGAAGACAGCCGCGGCCTGCGCGTGATCGCGCGGGTCGAAAATGTGCACAGCCGTGCTGCCCAACTCTTGCGCGACCGCGCCGTCAACGGTCTCAGCTTCGGCTATCGCGCCCGCCGCTACCGGATGCTGCCTGCGGGGCGCCTGCTGGAGGACGTCGAACTGCTTGAAGTCAGTCTTGTCACCCATCCGCTCCAGCCGGCGGCGCGGGTGCACCTGCTGCGATGACGACGAGCCGTGCAACGCCACCGCCTCAACAGAGATGTCCCCAATGGCGGGCTTCCAAAATCCAGGGTTCAACCGGCCGCCAGTGGGGCGGCCCTTTTTTTATCAACGAAAGGTGACTGCCCCGATGGCTATGCAACGTGAATCCGAGGCGCTGGCCGCCTCCTTCGATCTGGTCGCCCGCCAGGATGAAGCCGAAGAGAAAATCGCGGGTCTTCGCTACGACGTGGATGAAGTGAAGGCGCGACTGGAAAGAGTGAGCCGCGCCGCAGGCCGACCGGCTCTTGCCGGCTGCAGGGCTCCCGAAGTCAAAGGTTTCGTCGATGGCTATCTGCGTCAGGGCCGCGAAACCGAGTTGAAGTCTATTGCTGGCGTAATCCCGGCCGATGGGGGCTTCGCGGTTCCGACGGAAATCGACGCACTGATTGCCCGCCAACTGCGGGAAATCAGCCCGATCCGCCAGCTCGCGCAAGTCGTCAACGTCGGCAGCGCCGGCTATCGCAAGCTGGTCACGACCGGCGGAACGAGCAGCGGTTGGGTGGGCGAGACCTCGCCACGTCCGGAAACCGACACTCCCGAGTTCTCCGAGATCGCTCCACCCACGGGCGAGCTGTACGCCAACCCGGCAGCCAGCCAGAGCATGTTGGATGACGCCGCTTTTGACCTCGAGAGCTGGCTCGCCAGCGAGATCTCGATGGAGTTCGCCCGCGCCGAAGGCTCCGCATTTGTCAACGGCACAGGGATCAACCAGCCTCTTGGCTTCCTCTCCTCTCCAGTCTCGATGGCGGGGGACTCGGTCCGTCCGTTCGGCACGCTGCAATACATCGGGTCAGGCGATGAAGACGGATTCGACACGAATCCGGAAGATCGGCTCATCGACCTCGTCCACACACTCAAGGCGGGCTACCGCCAAGGTGCGGTCTGGGTGATGAACTCGACTACCCTGTCCGAGATGCGCAAGCTGAAGACAGCCGAGGGTGCGTTCCTGTGGCAAGCCGGCCTGGTCGAAGGGCAGCCGGACCGCCTGCTAGGCTATCCGGTTGTCGAGGCCGAGGACATGCCCGATGTCGGGGCAGGCATGTTCCCGATCGCTTTCGGCAATTTCAAGGCCGGCTATCTGATCGCGGAGCGCAGCGCCACGACCGTGCTGCGCGACCCGTTCACCAACAAGCCCTTCGTACACTTCTATGCGACGAAGCGGGTCGGCGGACAGGTGCTGGACAGCGCGGCCATCAAGCTCCTGCGCATCGAGGCGTAGGCGACACCTCGCCTCGCTCCGGGGCGGCGCCTTCAAGTGCCGCCCCCTTTGCACGCTCGCGCCGCAATCCGCCTCCCACCCGCGGCGCGAGCGTGCCTTTTCACACTTCCAATCACGGAGACCGCCATGAAGCGGGCAATAGTCGTGCCGGCCATCGTGGCGGGCGCGGCCCTCGACGAGCTCAAGGATTGGCTCGCGATCACCACGCCGCGCGATGATGCGGTGCTGACGTCTCTCCTGCACGGCGCGTTGGACATGTGCGAAGCTTTCACCGGACAGATGCCGCTCGAGGCATTGTGCGAGGAGACTCTGCCGGCCTCCGCGTTTTGGCAGAAGCTACAGACCAGACCGGTCCAAGCGGTTGCTGGACTTGAGGGCCTGCTCCCCGACGGCACGCGCTTTCCCGTCAAGGCTCAAGACCACGCAGTCGAGCTTGATGCCGATGGAACGGCTAGGATTCGGCTGCTTCGGCAGGTGGGGGCGAGCCGTCTTGCGGTGCGCTTTACCGCAGGGATGACACCCAAATGGTCTGCACTGCCGGAGAGCCTGCGCCAAGGCATCCTTCGTCTGGCCGCACACCACTACACGCAGCGTGCAGCTGGCGGTGGGGATACTGCGCCGCCGGCGGCTGTCGCTGCCCTGTGGCGACCCTGGCGCCGGCTGCGGCTGACATGATCACCGCCCGCCCCGTCTCCCGGAGCCGCGCGATCGCAAAGCTTGAGGAGAGGGCTGCTCGCCTGGCGAAGGCTTACGCCGAAGAGAAGCTGCGGTCCCGGCGGGCGGACCCGCTTCGCTGGCGCATGCCGCGCCTGCTCTGGCCAGACATGACCGGAGAAAAATAGATGGAAACCCTGTTGCGGGCCGAGCTCATCGATTGGTTGCGTGCCGACCCTGCTTTGACGAGCGAACTGAACTCGGTAGCCGAGGAGGCGCCCGTTGCGGTGGCTCCACCATGGCTAGGCCTCGTCGCCAGCGCCAGCGTAGATTGGAGCACCAAGACCCGGAAGGGACGGGAAGTGCGCGTCGCGCTGGAGCTGCATGTCCGCGGCGATGATCCGGCGACCGCCGCCCATGTCGTGCAGGCCATCGAGGACCGCGTGGAGGCGTTTCCACCCGCCCGCTCCCAGTTTGAAGTGGCATCGGTGACCTTCCTCCGCGCTCGCGCCGAGCAGCGCTCGGGAAACAGGCGCGCCATCCTCCTCGAATATCGCTTCCGCATCCTGAAACCTGACACGCCCGAAGAAGGAATCCCACGATGACTGCCCAGAAGGGTTCTGCCTTCCTCCTCAAGATTGGCGACGGCGGAGAGCCGGCCGCCTACCAAACCGTTGCCGGCCTTCGTACGACTCAGATGTCGATCAACGGCGATACCGTGGTCATCACACACAAGGAGTCGGGAGGCTGGCGCGACTTGCTCTCCGGGGCCGGCACTCGTTCCGTCTCTGTCAGCGCTGCCGGCATCTTCCTCGGTAGCGCAGCAGAATCGGCAATCCGCTCCCATGCTCTTGCCGGCACGATCGAAGAATACGAGCTCTCCTTCGAAGATGGCGAGAAGCTCCGCGGCCGCTTCCTAGTGCAGCGCCTCGATTATGCGGGCGACTTCAATGGTGAGCGCAATTACACGCTGCAGCTTGAAAGCAGCGGCCCGGTGCGTCCGGCATGAGCGGAATCGCCAATGCGGTACGCGGGGAGGCAACGCTCCTGATTGCCGGCCGCCCTTGCGTTATTCGCCCCACTTTTTCCGCACTTGTCGCGGCCGAGGAAGAACTCGGTTCGCTGTTCGCGCTCGTCGAGCGGGCAGGCGACGGACGGCTGCGACTGGAAGAGTTGGCGACCCTGTTCTGGCACTGTCTTAATGAGCGAACCGAAGTGTCGCGTGAAGCCGTTGGTGAGGCGATCGTGGCACAGGGCCTGGCTGCCAGTTCCAAGCCGCTCAAGACCCTCCTGTACCAAATCTTGCAGGGTGCTGGATGACGGAGAACCGAACCACCTTTGCGGCAAACGCCATCCGCTTGGCCGGCATCATTCCTCGTACGCTTGGCTGGCTGCCCCAGTCTTTCTGGGACGCAACCCCTGCCGAAGTGGCTGCAATTTTTTCAACGGACGACCCGCCGCCCGGAGAGCCGCTGACGCGATCGGAAATGGTCACGCTGATGGAGCGCGAACGCGATGGATGACGAACTCGAAACCCTCAGGATCGAGGTGCGTGCCAGCACTTCCGGTTTCCGCTCTGACATCGAATCGATGCGCGGAGCACTTGATAACAACCTTGTAGACGGCTTTTCCAAAGCGGGCAGCGTCTTCGAACGCGGCCTGCTCTCCGCTATCCGCCGTGGGACCTTGGGCTTCGACGACCTCAAGCGCGTGGCCTTGCAAAGCATGAACGAGATTGCGGCACAGGCGGTGCAGGGGGGGATTGGCAGTCTCTTCAAAGGTGGGGTCTCTGCTGGGGGCATCACAGGTGGGCTGGGCGCCACCCTTTCCGGCGCCCTCGGCTCCCTCTTCGGACTGCCCGGCCGTGCGACGGGTGGCCCCGTAGCACCAGGATCGGCCTACCTCGTGGGTGAAAAGGGTCCGGAGGTCTTCGTTCCCACCTCCTCGGGTCGCATCGAGGCGGGTCCGGGTGCCCAGCAGCGCGATGTGCGGGTCTCCATTAATTTGAGCCAACCCCGCGGCAGCGATGCGCCCACTGCGCTCCGCCGCTCCTCCCGCCAAGTGGCAAGCCAAGTTCGGCGCGCGCTGCAGACGTTTTAGGAAGGTATATCAATGGCATTCTGGCTTGCGCGGGAGCGAGACGGCCAGCAATTCGACTTCATCCAGCGGTTCGATGCGCGTTTTTGGACGATCGACTTCCCCCGCCCGATGATGGGGTCGCTGGTGACCACCGGCCCGGACTCAATGAGAGTGGACGTCGAATTCCATCGGGCTAACGAGCTTGCCGGGCTGATCTGGGACAGCAGCGATCATTACGATCATCCGCTCTTGGCCTATGAGACAGACCGAGACTACTCCCGCACCACGCTGAACTTCCGCTGGCGCTCGGGCGGCGTCATACAGCTGGACCAAGCGCATGGGCCGACACTAACCATCGAGGGACAGGACGCGAGCGGCGCGAATCGCAGTTGGTACGTTCGCCTGTGGAATTACGCACAAGGATCGCCTGAGGACGCGGTCATCACGCTACCCTTCTCCTCCTTGTCGAGCGGTTGGGTGCTGGACGAGACCGCGCAGCCGGTAAACCCCCACGCTATCGAGAGGATGTTCATCTCGATCGCTCCGCCCGGACATGATCCTGCCAACACGGGCCTACTGCCCGGCACCGCCATAGGATGGGTCGAGCTCACCGATATCACCTGTTCCGGCGACCGGCCGATGCTCAAGATCGGTGAAATCCTGATGCCGCCGCACGACCTTCAGATGGCGACGGCCTACGATGACAGCTACAATCTTACACCGCTGCGGCTGCTACGCGGCATACGCGGCCTAGGTTATCGCGGCGCGATCACACATTACGTGGGGATGAGCCATTATTATCGGCTTAGTCCCGGGGCTGGCGGTACTCTGCTGGCCGGGGAGACCGGGCCGCTCTGCGTCCCCGCTGAGGCTTGGCACCGGAGCTTCTTCGCGGAATGCCGGAGGCTCGGGTACAAACCGATCATCTCCGTGTCGTACGAGCTTTTCGCGGAACATTGCCCTCCACAATGGCAGCAGCGCTTCTCCGACGGTTCCCCCGCCCTGACGGGCTGGGTTCCGCCCTCAGCGCTGCTGTCACCTGCGAATCCGGCGGCGATGAGCTTTCTTCAGGAGGTGGCAGCTCGCTTTGTCCGCCTCGCCTTGGATGCGGATCTTCCCATCGCCTTCCAAATCGGCGAGCCATGGTGGTGGACATTGCCCGATGGACGGATCGCACTTTACGACGATGCCGCCCGCTCGGCCTTCGGCGATAATCCGCCTGTCATTGAGGACCTGAGACAGCCGCTCTCTGACGAGCAGCTAACCCTGCTCGACCGGGCCGGCGACTTGCTGGCAGCCTCCACTGGTGCCCTACGGGACCGCGTTTTCCGAGAGGCCGGCGGCGAGGCGGAGACCATGCTGCTGCTGTTCACGCCAACCTTCCTTGACGCGAACATGCCAGAGGTGCGCCGCGCCAATCTCCCGGAAAGCTGGGCTTGGCCTGCCTATCAGCGCCTGCAACTGGAGGATTATGACTGGCTAACCGAGGGCAACCAGGGCGACCGCTACCGGGCCTACGAAGCTGTGCAGCAACGGCTGGGCTATCCATTGGAGCAGCAGGACTACCTCGCAGGGTTCGTACTCCGTCCAAGCCACGCTGATCTCTATTGGCGTCGGATCGACATCGGGATTGATGAAGCGATCAAGCGAGGTGTGCCCCGGCGCTTCGTTTGGGCGCTGCCCCAAGTCAACCGCGACGGATATACTCGCTTACCCCCTTCCGAGGACGATAAGATGCAGGCGTTTGATGATGTTCTTTATCCGCTGGCGCTCGGACGAGATGCTGGCGTTTCAGCCGAGTTCTCAACATCTATTTCTCTTACTGCCTCTGGATACGAGCGGCGTGCAAGCCACTGGACAGATGCACGACTGCACTTCGACGTAGGACCGGGCATCCGGTCCGAGCAGGAACTGGGCACGTTGATCGCCTTCTTCCGCGCCCGTCGTGGCGCGGCGCGCGGCTTCAGGCTGCGCGACCCATTCGATTATAGCTCACGCGGGATGACCGGGCAGCCGGACCCGCTCGATCAATTGCTTGGGATCGGAGATGGCCTGACGGCGCGATTCCGCCTGTGCAAGCACTATGCGGGGCCCGATCCGCAGGTGCGCTACATTACGCGTCCTCGTGTCGAGAGCGTGGTGGCAAGCGTCGGAGGCGCGGTGACCCACGATTGGGCTCTTGAGCAGGGAGGATGGATCGTCTTCTCCAAAGCGCCGCCCGCAGGAGCCGAAGTCCGCGCCGGCTTCTATTTCGACGTGCCGGTACGGTTCGCGACCGACCGACTCGACATTACCGCCGCAGCGTTCGCGGCAGGCGAGGCACCCTCGGTGCCGTTGATCGAAGTTCGAGAAGCTGCATGAGCAAGGTCTTCTTCCAGCGCGAACTCGAAGGCATTGCGACATTCTGGCGCATTCGGCGCCAAGACGGGGTGACGATCGGCCTAACCAGCCATGATTGTGACCTTTGGTTCGATGGCATCAACCATCGGGGCTCACCAGGCATGCTGCCGAGCGCCATCAGGCGAACCGCCGATCTGTCCTCAGACAGCGCCGAGGTTCAAGGGGCACTTACTCACGACAGCATTCCCGCGGCGGACCTGCAGTCGGGTCGGTTCGACGGCGCGACTGTCGAGATCGGACTCGTCGATTGGGAAACGCTCGAGGACGCGATCCTCTACCGCGGCGTCATCGGCGGCGTGGCTGAAGAAGCGGGCGGTTACCAGGCGGACCTGCAATCCGTGAAAGCCGCGCTTGAAGCCGATCCGGTTCCCAGGACTAGCCCAACGTGCCGAGCCAAGTTCTGTGGACCGGGCTGCACGCTGAACCCAGTTCGTTACACGCATGAGGCGCAGCTAACCGCGATCGATCTGGAGAGCAGCGCGATGCGGTTCACTGGCCCGCCGAGTGCCGAGAAATTCGAAAGTGGAAGTCTGCGCTGGGTCGATGGTCCCCATGCCGGGCAGGCGATGGAGATCATGAGTGCCGAAGCGGGATGGCTGTTCGTCGACGCAGCGCTCAACGAAGGCCTGCTGATCGGCACACGGGCCCTGCTGCGGGAGGGGTGCGACCATACGCTCGCGACCTGTCGCGATCGCTTTGGCAACGCGGTCAACTTTCGCGGTGAGCCCTTCCTCCCGGGCAACGACTTGCTCACCCGCTATCCGCAGGGTGGATGATGGACCCGCGGTCTGCCATGGCGGCGGCTGCGATGGCCTTGGTGGGTACTCCGTTCCGCCTCCACGGGCGGGATCCTTGTCGAGGGCTCGATTGTGTGGGCGTGCTCGTCATTGCCCTCGCGGCCGCGGGCCGTACACCGCGCCTTCCCTTGCAGTACACGCTCCGGCGCACGAGCATCAGCGATTTCGTTACTGCCGCCGCCGAGGGCGGCCTCGTGCCCGCAGGGGAGGATATGGCGGCCGGCGATATTCTGGTGGTGAAGCCTGGCGCGGCGCAATTCCACGCGGGCATCTGCGGCTTCGGAAATATCGTCGTCCACGCCCACGCAGGGCTCGGACGAGTAGTGCTGAGCCCTGCCCCATTGCCTTGGCCGCTGGAGCACCACTGGCGCCTTCCTTCAGAATAGGTCAGCTTCATGGCTACACTTGTTTTCACCGCCTTGGGCACCGCTCTCGGAGGGCCGTTGGGCGGTGCGTTGGGCTCGCTCATCGGCAACCAGCTCGATCGGTCGATCTCCGGCTCCGGAGGCCGACAGGGTCCACGCCTCAAGGAACTGGCAGTCACCACTTCAAGCTACGGCACTGCTGTCCCTCGCCATTACGGAACGATGCGATCGGCAGGTAGCATCATCTGGTCGACTGACCTCATCGAAACGACAGAAAAAGGCAAAGGGGGGAAGGGGAAGCCGGCGGTCACGACCTACAGCTACTCAGTCTCCTTCGCGGTGGCTCTAGCGAGCCGTCCTATCGCGCGTCTGGGCCGCGTTTGGGCGGACGGCAACTTGCTAGTGGGTGCCGGCGGCGATCTAAAAGTAGGCGGCGACTTACGCGTCTACACAGGGCACGGGGACCAGCCGGCCGACCCCCTCATTCTTGCAGAAAAAGGTGCCAGCGCTCCTGCTTTTCGAGACTTCGCTTATTGCGTCTTTGAAAGTCTGCAACTGGCGGAATTCGGCAACCGTATTCCCGCACTCACCTTTGAAGTCATTGCCGATGATGGACAGGTGAGCTTGACCAGCATGGTCGAGCAGGTCAGCGAAGCAGTCGAAGCAAGCCGTCCGCTCGACGAGCTCACCGGCTTCAGCAATGACGGTGGGTCGCTGTCGCAGACCCTCGCGACGATCGATCAAGTCTATCCGCTCGCGCTCGATGCCGCAGGCAAGCGCCTGACGATCAAAGCAGCAGATGATTTGCCGGCAAATCCTCCCCTTCTGACCGAGCCGGCAATTGATGCAGAGGCGGAGAACTTTGCTGCGGCCACCGGTACAACCCGCCGGCGTCAGCCGGACATGCAAGATATTCCCGAGGGGCTCCGCTACTACGACACCTCCCGCGACTATCAAGCTGGGATGCAGCGACCGCAGGGCCGCGCACGACCCGGTCGGCAGCGCATTATTGAATTCCCGGGCGCACTTGAGGCTACGGCCGCTCGCAAGCTCGCCAGCGCAGCCGCGGATCGTGCTGGGTGGTCGCGAGAGACGCTCGTCTGGCGTACGGCCGAACTGGACCCCGCTATCGGCCCCGGCTCAGTCGTTCGTGTACCCGGCAGCGCCGGCTTATGGCGAGTTGAAGGATGGGAGTGGCGCGACAATGGTGTAGAACTCGATTTGCGTCGGCTTCCGCGAAGCACGAAGCGCCGGATCGTTGCGGATGCTGGCGAGGCGCTGCCTGCACCTGACCTCGTGGCCACACCGACCCATCTCGTGGTTGTCGAGCTGCCTTGGAGCGGATCCGGCGCCCAAGACACGCGCCAGGTCTTTGCCGCCGCCTCCTCGCGCTCGCGCGCCTGGAAGGGGGCGGCGCTCTACCGCGATGATGGCGGAAACCTCGTGCCGATCGGCAATGCTGGACCACGCCGCTGCGTCTTGGGCGCGTCGGTGAAGGCTGTACCGCCATCCCGTGCGGTAATGCTAGAGCGCTACGCCTCGATCGAGGTCGACCTCGTCTCAGACGACTTCGTTCTCATGAGCGCGTCTGCTGATGCTCTGACAAACGGTGCCAATCGGGCGCTGATCGGCGGCGAAATCTTGCAATTTGCTGCGGTCGAGCACCTGGGCGAGGCGCGCTGGCGTTTGACTGGCCTCCTGCGTGGACGCGGCGGGACTGAAGGGGCGGCCCTGAAAGGGCACCCGGCGGGTGCAAGCTTCGTCCTGCTGGGCGATGCGCTTGTTGCGCTCGATCCGGAGCAGGTGGGCGGAGCAGACAAGATCACCTTCGCCGCCATAGGTCTGGCAGATCAGGAGCCGGTCACGGCTGAGCTTGTCAATGCCGGCCTGAGCCTAAAGCCGCTGTCCCCGGTTCACCCGCGCACCACAACCCTCCCCGATGGTCAGCTGACTTTTGAATGGACCCGGCGCGCTCGCGGAGCCTGGACTTGGGAAGACCTGCTGCCGACTCCCCTGGTTGAGCCGACCGAAAGCTACGTCGTCGGCCTCGGACAGGTTGAGCAGCCAACGGTGCGTTGGGAAGTTAATGAGCCACGACTTGTTCTGTCTCCGGATCAACTTACCGATCTCGCCACGGCACATGCCGGCTCGCCCCTCTGGGTACGGCAGGTCGGTCTTCGTGGCCTGTCCGATCCGCTTCTCCTGACGACCTTTGACTGAATTGTTTGACGAGGTAACTTTATGTCCGACCCGCTTGATTTCCCTTCAAAGAGCCCCCGGTACGCTCTTCCCCTGTTGTTCGCAGGACAGGCGCAGAAGGAGTTCTTCATCAACGAGGCGCACTCTCTCCTTGATCTCTTGCTCCACCCCGCAGTTGAAGGAGAGACTGATCTGCCGCCCACCAGTCCTAAGGATGGTGAATGCTGGCTCATCGGAAGCAATCCCTCTGGCGCGTGGTCAGGCCGCGGGGGGCAGATCGCATCCTGGCAATCCGGCACTTGGCTGTTCGCTGCGCCCAAAGACGGAATGCGGCTGCTCGACCGATCCAAGATGCAGGACCGCTTTTATCGAGGCGGAGGATGGCGGCGCGCGTCCTCGCCGGACCCGGTAACGGGTGGAACAACGATCGACCAAGAAGCGCGGCGGGCAATTGAGCAATTAATCGGAGCACTGGTTGCGGGAGGCATATTGCCAACGCGCTAATTGAGTCGGATGGACTGCCATCGGCCGACACGAGCCAACGCGACGTTCGTAATGAAACAGGTCCTCAATCCGTTAAGCGCATCTGCGGTGCTGGCCGGCAACTCTGCGGGCCAGCGTCTCTGTGCTAAGGCTCTCCAGTAGGATCTAGCAAGGCAGCAATTCGCCCACCTCGGCGACTTGCTCAACGCTCGGGTTGATACTTCAGCCGGGAGGCTGTCGGCGCTCTTCTGCTCCGGGCGCCGCGAGAAGTGGCCCCTCGAGTCTTCAACAAGGACGGAACGGCCATTGTAGCGCGCGAGCACAGACGATTGCGAAACGAACTTGCCGGCCGATCCAGGTGAGCATATCGCGTACTGAGTGCTGTTGCGCGGCTGAGCCCCCGCAGATCAGTCAGGAGACGGAACCGCGGCATAGCGGGTCGGGTCGACCAACCCGGCTTCAGCGAATCCCTTCTGTCGCAATCGGCAGCTGTCGCACAACCCGCATGCGATCCCCTCGGCTGTGGGATCGTAGCAGGACCAACTCATACCAGCGTCCAACCCAAGCCTGTTCGCCTCCCGCGCGATGCGCGACTTCCCCCACTCCTGCAGCGGCGCGTGTATCGTGAAGCCCCCGCCCAGTATTCCGTCCTTTGTCGCCAGCTTGGCCGTTTCCACAAAGCTCTTGATGAACTCTGGCCGGCAGTCGGGATAGCCTGAATAGTCCAGCGCATTGACGCCGATGAAGATGTCGCGAGAGCCCGTGGCCTCGGCCCAGCCAAGTGCAAGCGACAGAAAGACCAGATTCCGCGCGGGAACGTAGGTAACGGGAACGCCCGGTCCCACGCCATCTTTCGGAACCTCAATGTCGCTCGTAAGCGCCGATCCGCCAAACTGCCGCAGATCCAGTGGCATCACCACGTGCCGCACGGCGCCGAGCTTTCGAGCAATCGAGCGAGCGGCATCAATCTCGCAGCGATGGCGCTGATTGTAGTCGATTGTCAGCGCGTGCAGCGCAAACCCTCGCTCCCGCGCAATCCCCGCCGAGACCATCGAATCAAGCCCGCCTGACAGCAAGACAACAGCAGCAGCAGGGGATTTCTCAGTCATTGCTGCGACCTATGACGCATCGACGAAGCGGACAATGGCAGACGCTAGCAGCGGCCGCTTCGCCGAGCCTCAGCATTGATGGAGAAGGGCCGTCCGTTCTGGATACCCTCACTCTTGACCTGAACCAGCTCTGGGCCCTCCCGCCGAATCGTGGTCCGGCCATAGCCCGTTCCTCGACAGGTGTATTGCACCACGACTTCGTCCGGCTCATCCTTGACGGTGAAACGGCTACATCCCGGCTGGGGATGGCGGAGCTGGACGAACTCCGTGCCGTCACGGACGCAGATCCGTTCCTGGGAGCCATCATTGCGGTTGCGCAGGGTCCAGCTGCCCTTTGACAGAGTGTCAAGCATTGCGAGGCTCGGGGGCATGGCCGCAACCGGAATGGCGGCCGCCGCGGCTCCGCCTAGCACCAGCGTCGCCCGGAGCCATCGCCGAGAGCGGAAGATCTGTCGCAATGTCATCCTCCCAATAGCTACAAAGCGGATGCTGGGCACTGCAGTCGAGCACCCAAGCCGGCTATCCTAATCTTGGATCGGGAATTCGCGCGAACAGAAGGCGCAATCCACCAGGATGATGCCGTCCTCATTACGCATGTCGCGCCGATCCTCCTTCGGGAACCTTGCGAGCACCTGCTCGAAATGCTCTGTCGAACATCGACACCCCCGGCGAAGCCGCGCCCCCGAGCTGGCCCGTACCTCTCGTTCCTCATGAAACAAGCGCCAGACTAAATCCCCCAGCGCCAGATCGGGATCGACGAGCTCCTCGTGCCGCACGCTCTGCCCCATGATAGCGACATGCTCCCACTCGGGGTGGTCCAGGCGGACATGCAGACGTTCGCGTCCCACCTCGCCTTCAGCAAGATGCTGTAGCAACAGCCCGCCGCCAACGCAGCCGCCTGTGCCGGCTCGCACCCCCAAGCGGATCAAGGTGGGGATTTGCTCGCTCTGGGCAAAATAGCTTTCGACCGCCTCTGCGAGAGAATCGCCCTCCAACGGAACAACTCCCTGATAGCGTTGGCCGCTGTCGCTCAGATCGAAGGTAACCGCGAGAAAACCCTCGCCGAACAGAGCCTCGAGCGTCGGGTTCGCGCCCAACCTCGCGAACCGCTCCGCGTCGTGCTTGACGTAGCCGCGCAGCTCCCCGTCGCGATAATCGCACACCAGCAGTTCAACGATGCCGTCCTGCGTCTGCGCCTGCATCGTCAACTGGCCACCCTCCTGCTTCAGGAGGCCACCCATCAAAGCGGTGAGGACAAGCGCCTCTGCCAGCAGGTGCTTGATGGCGGGGGGGTAATCATGCGCAGCCAAGATCGTGTCAAGCACAGGACCGAGCCGAACAGCGCGCCCACGCGCGTGCCGGTACGGTATGCTGAAGCTTAGAATTTGGTCGAAGCCCGCGGCTGGCGGGCGCTGGTTGGCAATCTCCATCGGCCGAATATGGGAAGCCGCAAAAGAAAAGTCAGCCCGGGTCAGCCCAGCTGGCCAAGACACCAGAGCAGAACCGACTTCTGTGCGTGGATCCGGTTCTCAGCCTCGTCGAAAACCACCGATTGCGGCCCTTCGAATACCGTTTCGCTCACTTCCTCCCCCACATGGGCAGGCAAGCAGTGCAGGAACAGGGCGTCCGGCTTCGCGCGCGCCATCAACTGGTCGTTGACCTGGTATGGGGCAAGCTGAGCAAGCTTTTCCTCCCCGTGCTCCTGTCCCATCGAGATCCACGTGTCGGTCACAATCACATCGGCACCCGCCGCGGCCTCCATCGGCTGTTCGAGGACGGTAATTCGCGCACCAGCGGCACGTGCCGCCTCTACGATCGATCTGTCTGGCGAATATCCGCTGGGTGTCCCGATCCGCAGGTTGAACCTCATCAACCCTGCAGCCTCGATGATGGAATGCAGCACGTTGTTGCAATCGCCGAGCCAGGCAAGCTCCAGCCCAGGCAGCGCCTTCCCGTGCTGCACGATCGTGAGCAAGTCCGCGACGATCTGGCACGGGTGCGACTTATCCGTGAGTCCATTGATCACCGGTACCGTGGCGTAGTGCGCGAGCTCCTCCACCTTCGCGTGATCGTCCGTACGCACCATGATCACATCGGCCATCCGGCTGAGCACTCGCGCCGTATCGGCCAGTGATTCGCCGCGCCCTAGCTGAGTCGTTGCCGCCTCCAAGGTGAGGGCGCTGCCTCCGAGCTGACGAATAGCCACGTCAAAGCTGACGCGGGTGCGGGTCGAGTTCTTCTCGAAGACCATCGCCAACACATGGCCGGCGAGTGGCGCGTCCGCATCCACGCGCCCCTTCGGCCAGGCCGCACGCGCAGCCTTGCGATCCTGCGCGTTGTTGATCATCGCCGCGATGGCATCACCACCCGCATCCGCCAGATCGAGAAAGTGCCGCATCGTCATCAGGCCGCTTCCGGGACCTGGAAGTCCGCCGCGCCGCCCGAGAGCCGCTCGAAGAACTCCTCGATCTCCGCGTTGCCGATGACGAGGGGCGGCAGGATGCGCAGCGTATTGTCGCCTGCCGCCACTGTCAGCAGTTGATGACGATCCCGCAAGTGCTGCATGAATGCACGCGGCTCCACCTTCATGTGCAGGCCGAGCATCAGGCCCTTCCCACGCACACCCGCGAACAGATCGGGGTAGTTCCCGATAAACTGCGCCAGACGGGCGCGGATGCGCTCACCCTTGTCCCGAACCTCGGCAAGGAACTCCTCGTTCGCAACCACATCCAGGACTGCATTGCCCGCCGCCATCGCCAG
>Ga0182742_1001577_pt1 | contig 28338 bp, 29 predicted proteins | sample eDN5th37CBELigMG_FD_128880 | JGI IMG/M metagenome (GOLD analysis project Ga0182742, IMG submission 128880) | Enriched Miracle-Growth compost microbial communities from Emeryville, California, USA - eDNA 5th pass 37_C BE-Lig MG (version 2)... ...
AATCCATATTGGACCAGACGCTTTAGTCCATCGATTGCTTCTAGTGTTCCCATACTGGCATAAGAAGTATCTCCAAGAAGCCAATCCATTGCATCCTTTGGAAAGAAAAGCCCAAATAGAAGCATGGTAATTAATAATACTGCCGTTCCGATGAGGGAGGAATGCTTTATTTTTTTTATAAATGTTAAATGCTTTGCTTCCAGCAGATAGCCTAAAAGGAAATAAGGAAAGAAGACAAATGTTCTGGATAACGATAAAAAGCTTCCAATCTGATCCAGATATCCAATCGTGATGCCGAGTATTATTGCAATCACGAGTCCTGTCCATTTTAATTTGGCAAAAAGATAAAGAAGCAGATTCCAGCAAAACAAACTCAGCAAGAACCATAGTGTCCAATGCGGCTGGAAAAGATTAAAATGAAGATTTGCCGACTGCCCATTCCAATAATAGAAAATCGAATAAATGATTTGAAAAATAAAATAGGGCAAAAGAATCTTTTTGGTTATTTTTAAGAGATAGCCTTTTTTATTGTATCCTTTTGAAAAATATCCGGAAATAAAAATAAAAGCTGGCATATGAAAAAGAAAGATGGCCGAATAGAGAGAAAGAAGCATGGTATCATTTTCTTTTAACGGGCTAATCACATGTCCTAATACGACGAGAAAAATCAATATGAATTTTGCATTATCAAAGTAAAAAATCCTTTTTGCTGATGAGGGATTCACTTTCATACCTCCTAATTTTTTGTTATATCCAATACATAGGATGTATTTATTTTTGCTTGCTCTTTTTACCAAACAAAGGATCAAGCAAATGGATTTGTTCTTTTGTAGTCTACCCAAATAATATTACGAAATTATTAAAATTCATTTAAGGGAATTTTAATTGTTTATATCAATTGGTGAACAAAAGAAAAAATAATCGGGAGCATTGCATAGGAAAAACTGTCTATTCTTTTGTTTGGCGTGATTGTATCTTGTGTCATTCTAGGCTAGAGTAGAATAATAGAATATTGGTTTATCATTATTTAACGGACTTTTGGCCCGCAACCTAAGGGAGTAAACCTAAGGGAGTAGGTCAAAAAGCATGATTGAAGTTTTATTTTATGGGAGGAAAGAGTAGATGCATTATGATGTAATAATAGTGGGCGCAGGCTCGATGGGAATGGCTGCTGGCTATTTTTTGGCGAAAAGCGGAAAAAAAACGCTATTGCTGGATGCCTTTAATCCGCCCCATGACAAGGGAAGCCATCATGGCGATACAAGAATCATCAGACACGCCTATGGTGAGGGAGAAGAATATGTTCCACTCGCACTTAAAGCACAGCAATTATGGTATGAGTTAGAAGAAAAAAGCGGCAAACAGCTGTTTCTGCAAACGGGTGTGCTGAATGTTGGAACAGAAGCCTCCGAATTTATTAAAACTATTATTTCGAGCGCAAAGACGTATTCGCTGCCCCTTGAAGTGCTTGATGCAAATGAAGTGAACCAGCGCTGGCCTGGTTTGGCTTTATCTTCTGAATATATTGGCTGCTTTGAACCAGCATCAGGTGTGCTGAAATGCGAAGACTGTATAGAAGCATATCGCCGTCTTGCCGAACAGCATGGAGCGGACATTTTGCCAAATAGTAGAGTAAAAGAATTATCAGCAGATGGGAAAAGGGCCACAGTCAAATTAGAAGGCCAAACCTTTACCTCTGATTCATTAATCATCTCTGCAGGGGCGCGGACGCAGTCGCTTCTTGCCATGCTTGATCTGCATTTGCCGCTTCGTCCAGTAAGAAAAACATTTGCTTGGTTTGATGCGAATGAACAGCTGTATCACCACAAATCTTTTCCTGCTTTTTCATTTGAGACGTCGAATGGACAGTATTATGGTTTTCCAAGCATTGATGGAGCAGGGCTGAAAGTGGGCCGTCATGATGGCGGAGAAACAATGCATCCAGCGGAAGATATGGCTAAATTTGGCGAGTTTCAAAATGATGAAGAAGATGTCGCACAATTTTTGGCGAAATTTATGCCAGACACTAAGCAATTGAAATATGGGAAAACATGCATGTATACACTTACTCCAGATGAAGATTTTATTATCGATCTGCATCCTAAGCATCCCAGTGTGGCGATTGCTGCAGGCTTTTCAGGCCACGGCTTTAAATTCAGCAGTGCAATCGGACAAATTTTAAGTGATTTGATTATTTCAGGAAAAACGGAACAAAATATTTCTACATTTTCGATCAAGCGTTTTAATGAAATATGCGAATAGGCAAATGCATTGCTAGTAGATGCGTACATTTTTATCTTAAAACAATAAAAGTCCACTTTCCGTCTGCATCTAGACAAAAAGTGGGCCTGTTGTTGTGCATTTAACCTTAATGAAGGAGGCTGTACATTCATCATAATAAGTGGTCTGCATCAATTGTTTTAAGAAGCAAGCTCGCTAATTAATTTACTGTATTTTTTATCTCGGTAAACTCGATATCAGCAATTTTTTTCAATGGGAAAAATTGGCTCAATTCTTCAGGAGATCTGAGCGCATAAGAAAATAAACAGCGTTTCATATGAATCAAAATAGAACTCGATAATGAATGGGTGAAAGAAAGGGAATTTTTAGTTTAATTATTAGAAAATTCACTAAAAGTGGTTGATGATCCAGTTTTTATCCACTAGTCTTAAGGGATCAGCGGATTTAAAGGAGGAGAAAGGATGCTAAAAGAAAAGGTGCATATTGCAGTGCCAACAGCATTTCACGAAGATGAATCATTAAATATAAAAGGGACAATTGCGCATATTCAATCATTGTATCGCAAAGGGATACGATCAGTTCTTGTTTGCGGATCGACAGGGGAGCAGCATAGTTTAACATTAACCGAGAAAATGGAAATGCTAAACGCTCTTTTAATGGAAGAAGAACTTATGCAGGAGATGGAAATCATTTTTGGCGTTTCTGCAATTAGGCAAAAAGAAGCGGTTGAACTTGCCAAACGAATCCAGCCAACGAAAATAGCCGCAATTTTGCTTGGATATTCTCCTTACATACTGCCGACACAGGAAGAAGCATTGCTTTATGCGAAAAAGATTATTGATGCCAGCAAAAAGCCAACTATTCTATATAATAATCCGAAAAGAACAGGATTTGATTTATCATTAGAAAGCATTATTCAGTTAAGCGGTTTGGATTTGGTGATTGGGCTAAAAGAAGCTGGCAGCATAAATAGAGTCCCATCACTGAAAAAAGAGATTTGCGATAAACCTTTTTATTTTTATGCAGGAGGGGAAATGCAGCTAGAAGAAAAAATCTCATTAGGATTTAATCGCCTATCTTCCATTGCCGGCAATGTATATCCGCTACAAGTGAAGCAATGGTTTTTAAACCTTCTTTCTCATGAGCCGATCACAGCACAAGAAAAACAGGAAATAGACATAATTTTGGAGGAGCTGTATACGGAATCTCCTTTAGTGAATATCAAAAATTCCATAAATGATAAAGGAATTCCTATGGGGGTGTGCAGAAGTCCGTTAGGGAACAGGTAAACGGGCTGCTATTTTTCCTGAAAAAAGTTTATAAGATAAAAAACATTGCAGTTTGTCGATAGGAGGAAGCTTGGTTTCATTAATGAAACCAAGCTTTTTTAAAGCATCTGTCCATTTGATTGAAGGAAAAATTGTGATTGCTGATAATTATAGATCACTTTCGAAAAGTCAAATGGCTGGCCGTTTGTTAAATGGAAAATGCTTTCTACAGAAAGCTTTGGATCACCTTTGTTCAACCCTAAATAGTTTGCTTCTTCCCAATTGAGCTTATCGGCATGGAGGTAAGAATCGGTAAAGCCCACCTTTAGTCCCAACCCTTCTCTAATATAGTGAAAGATCGATTCTGAGACAATTTCTTTATTTAAATAGGAAATGATGGCTTTATTATAGTAGGATTCTTCTACACATAATGTTTGGCCATTAATATAGCGGATTCTTTTTACATAATAGACATCAGCGTTTAAGGGCATATTTAAATTATGGGCTGCTTCTTCTGTCGGTGTTCTTACATCGAGCTCCAATATCGTGGAAGTAATCTGAAAGTCTTCCAAATCTTTTTTAAATCCTTGATTGGAAAGCAGGCTAATATAGCCTTTTCGTTTATGTCTTCTCACAAAAATCCCGCTGCCTCTGACTTGAAAAACGATTCCTTTTTTCTCCAATAAATCGAGCGCTTTTGTAATAGTGCTTTTGCTTACGGCAAATTGAGCCACGAGCGTCTCAAGCACGGGCAGTTTATCTCCTTGCTGCAGAGCGTGTTCTTCTATATATTTTTCGATTTCAATCGCAATTTCCTGGTATTTTAACATATGCATTCCTCATTAGTTTATTGATGTTTTTTATTATGTGAATTATAGCATAATTTTAGTAAATCCTCATTCTTTAATTATTAATATATAAATATTTTATTTGTGTATTGATAAATTATACCGGTACAATTATAATGTGATTGTACAATGTAGTAATGCAAAAAAAGAGGGATTAAATGGTTTGACTAGGAAAAAATTCCAAAAATTTTTAGCCCAGCGACTTTACAGAATGCAAGCAGCTTAAGGTCAGCATGGATTGCTGATAAGGAAATAGGGAGGAAATGAACATGACAAAAATGCCAAAAGATTTTTTATGGGGCGGCGCACTTGCTGCACATCAATTTGAAGGCGGCTGGAATCAAGGCGGAAAAGGACCAAGTGTTGTGGATGTTATGACGGCAGGAGCACATGGGGTACCGAGGGAAATCACAGAAACGATCGAAGCAGATAAATTTTATCCTAACCATGAAGCGATTGACTTTTATCATAAATATAAAGAAGATATTGCACTATTTGCACAAATGGGCTTAAAATGTTTGCGAACTTCCATTGGCTGGAGCAGAATTTTTCCAAAAGGGGATGAAGCAGAGCCAAATGAAGAGGGGCTGCAATTCTATGATAATGTTTTTGATGAGTTATTAAAGCATGGCATTGAACCTGTCATCACATTATCTCATTTTGAAATGCCGCTGCATCTGGCAAGAGAATATGGCGGTTTTAAAAACAGACAAGTAGTCGATTTCTTCGCCAAGTTTGCGGAAGTGTGCTTTACACGCTATAAAGACAAAGTAAAATACTGGATGACATTTAATGAAATCAATAACCAAATGGATGTCCACAATCCGCTTTTCTTATGGACCAACTCAGGTGTTGTGGTTGAAGAAGGGGAAAATGCCAAAGAAGTGATGTATCAAGCAGGCCACCATGAATTGGTTGCAAGTGCACTTGCTGTCGCAAAAGGAAAGGAAATCAATCCAGAATTCCAAATTGGCGCAATGGTTTCCCATGTGCCGATTTATCCATACTCTTCCAACCCAGAAGATATTATGCTGGCAGAAGAAATGATGAGACAGCGCTTTTTCTTCCCAGATGTGCATGTCCGCGGCGTGTACCCGCAGTATGCTTTAAAAGAGTTTGAGAGAGAAGGATATAACATCAAGTTTGCAGAAGGCGACAAGGAAATCCTGAAAAATGGAACAGTTGATTATTTAGGATTCAGCTACTATATGTCCACAACGGTAAAAAGTGATGTCGTCCAAGACAACAAAGGGGATATTGTAAATGGCGGCTTGCCTAATGGGGTAGAAAATCCATATATCAAGTCAAGTGATTGGGGTTGGGCAATTGACCCAACTGGTTTAAGATATACTTTAAACCGCCTGTACGACCGCTATCAAATTCCGTTGTTTATTGTAGAAAATGGTTTTGGAGCGATAGATACGGTTGAAGAAGACGGCTCTATCCATGACCCAGAAAGAATCGAATATTTAAAAGCGCATATTGAGGCATTAGAAAAAGCAGTAGCATATGATGGCGTCGATTTAATTGGCTACACACCATGGGGAATCATTGATATTGTTTCCTTTACAACAGGGGAAATGAAAAAGCGCTATGGCATGATTTATGTCGATCGCGACAACGAAGGAAACGGATCGATGAAGCGTTTCAAAAAGGATTCATTTAATTGGTATAAAAATGTAATTGAAACAAATGGAGAAGAATTATAATAGATAAATCAAGAACTTTATGAAGTATAGTATGAAAACGGGAAGAAGGCTGCTTTGGGAAAAGTGCCTTCTTCCCGTTTTTTATAAAAGGAATGGAAGAGTAATGAAACTCAGCCCCTAAAGGCATTAATGCAACGAAACAGCAAATGAATAAGGAGATAAATATTTTTAAAGAAATTGCTGGAGTTCTAAAATAATCCTGAATTTCTTCAGCAACCGTAGAGCCATTCGTTTATTTTAATAAGGGTTTGCGTGTTAGCGAAGTTTATTAAAATGAAAAGCAGATGCTGCAAAACGGATTCAGCAATTGAAAATGATGACAGTAAAAGTGAAAAGGTAGAGATAAAAACACTTCTAAATGGTGCAGAATTGAATATAAAAGATAGGAAGAACAATTTGTCCGTGAGAAGAGAAACATCCTGGATTATGTTTGGTGTTAAATCAAAAGGGGGGATTTATTATGTGTAAAGCAAGTCTAACACGTTTTGCCTTGTTGATTTTAGCGGTAGTCAATTCTGTATTAACAATGCTAGGCTATGAAACCATTTCAGAGGATTTAGTAAATGATGCAATTGCAGTTGGATCAGGTGCTTATTTCTTGTATGCCGGATGGAAAAATAACTATTTAAGCAAAAAAGGATTAAAACAAAAGGAAATTCTGCAAGCGAATAAACTAACAAAATAAAGAATGCCTAAATAGGTGCTATTTACTTTGTTAAAGGAAATGGCACCATCTTATCCTTTACATGCGGGGTGAGAAAAAATAAATAAGACCAAAACAATTCCTTAATGAATAAAGGACCTGGTGGGACTTTAACCCACAAACTACTCGACAGTTTACGAATAAAACTGCCGGTTGCTCTATTCTTTGAGCTACAGGTCCTGTTTCTATTATGTGGTGTCCTTTATGTTTTATGCATGGCAGCAAAAAAATTATTTCTAATTGCAAGTTAAAGACTATACATGGATTTAAGCTGCTTTTAGCTTATGCCAATTATAGCAACAGGACAAACCAAATGATTAATTGATGAAGATTGTCGATCCTAGTCTTGAATGTCTCTTGCTTGAATATCTTTATATGGAGCGCTTTTATAATATTTTTGCTAATAGGCTAAATATAGGCCAAGTCAGAGGAACGCAGGAGGCATGCTTATGAAGGCAGCTGTTTCTAACAAATATGGTCCCCCAGATATTTTAGAATTAAAAGAGGTAGAAAAACCTGTTCCTCGGGACAATCAAGTACTGGTGAAAATTTACGCATCATCTGTGAATTATGGAAACCTGGTACTTTTAAAAGGGAAGCCATTTTTAGCCCGTTTTGCTTTCGGACTTTTCAAACCAAAATACACCATACCAGGAGGTGACATAGCAGGCCGAGTGGAAGCGGTTGGAAAAGAGGTGAAGCAGTTTCAGCCAGGGGATGAGGTATTTGGGGACTTATCTGGTTATGGCTGGGGAGCTTTTGCTGAATATGCATGTGTTCCTGAAAATGCTTTAGCGCCTAAACCGTACAATCTGTCCTTTGAGGAAGCTGCAGCAATCCCCATGGCTGGGGTCACTGCTTTACAGAGTCTGCGCAATAAGGGAAACATTCAGTCTGGGCAGAAGGTATTAATTAATGGTGCCTCTGGAGGTGTTGGAACTTTTGCAGTACAGATTGCCAAATCATTTGGGGCTGAGGTAACGGGTGTATGCAGTACGAGAAATTTAGACATTTTGCGCTCACTTGGAGCAGATTACGCAATTGATTATACAAAGGAAGCTTTCACTAAAAGTCTGCAGCTTTATGACTTGATCCTTGGTGTGAATGGATATCAATCAATTTTTGCTTATAAACGTGCATTAAACCAAAAAGGAATTTTTATCCACGTTGGAGGTTCCGGTGCTCAAATGTTTCAAGCAATGATCCTAGGGCCTTTGATTTCCATGGCTGAAAGCAAAAAAATGAGCAGCTTTCTACAACGGGCAAATCAAAAAGATCTTATCTTTATAAAAGAACTTGTGGAAGCAGGCAAAGTAAGACCTATTATTGATAGATGCTATACATTAAGGGAAGTTTCTGAAGCCTTTAAGTATTTTACAAAAGGCCATGCTCAAGGAAAAGTGGTCATCACTATGTAATAGGTACAAGTACATCTACATATCTTTTCAATAAGCTGGATAAGAAAGGTGTGATGACTAGATGTTTTTTCATATAAAAGAACTTCAGTATGAAGCAAAGCCGATGAAGCCAGACCCTGTTTTTGCTGCAAAACTGCAAGAGGTGTTAGGTGGCCAATATGGGGAAATAAGTGTCATGATGCAATATTTATTTCAAGGATTCAATTGCCGTGCTGATAAAAAATATCGGGATTTGCTGCATGATATTGGAACAGAGGAAATCGGACATGTGGAAATGCTGGCAACAATGATTGCGAGGCTATTAGACAATGCCCCATTTGAAGTGCAGAAAAATGCCTATGATATGGATCCAGGGGTTGCGGCGATTCTTGGCGGAACTAATCCCCAGCATGCAATAGTCGCAGGGCTTGGTGCAATGGCAGCAGATAGTGAAGGGTACCCATGGAATGCTAAATATATTATTTCAAGCGGCAACTTGCTTGCAGACTTTCGCGCCAATTTAAACGCAGAATCGCAAGGACGTCTGCAAGTTACTCGTTTATATGGCATGACAGACGATCCTGGTGTAAGGGATATGCTTTCCTTTCTTATTGCAAGGGATACATATCATCAAAATCAATGGTATGCCGCCATTAAAGAAATAGAAGAACGAGAAAAGGATATTGTGGTGCCAAGCAATTTCCCAAGAAAACTAGAAAAACAAGAGGTATCCTACACCTTATTTAATTTTTCACAAGGGGAAGAAAGCAAAAAAGGCCGTTGGGCGCATGGACCAAGCTTTGATGGCAAAGGAGAATACAGTTATGCACAAGCGCAGGCATGGGGCAAGGCGCCTAAATTAGCTCCTGCTCCGCCTGAATATTTCAACACGATTCCTATGAGCAAATAGCAGGTGCAATCTCTTAGATACATTAAAAAGAGCAGCGGCAATAAAGCGCTGCTCTTTTTAGCATGTGCAAAGGTTATTGTGGTCTTGCCGGCTTTAGTTTGTCCTTTTCGCCCAATTCGCGAGAAAATTCTTCATTTACTTGATTTGGCGCTATTTTTAGCTCTTTTGGCGTTTGCGGCAATGAATTTTTATTCGCAGATGGATGTTGACTGTTTGCTCTTCCCATAGCTGCTACCTCCTAACATTCTTTTCATCGATATTAGTATGGCTAAAAAATATATTTTTATAGCAGTGGTTTTTATTTGGATAAATTCAGCATGGGAAGAACCGAAGAGATGAAATAAAGAATGACATCTGTTTTTGACTAGCAGAGAGAAAAGGCTTTAATTTTTTTGAAAAAATCAGCGGGTAATAAAAGGAGAAAAAGTTTGAAATGGTTTTGGCTATTTTTTATAGAGAATAAATGTTGCTTTTCGTTTGGAGGAGCGCTGCTTCCAATATTGATGAAATGCTTCTAATACATCTTTAGCGAATTGTTCGCCTTCGCCTTTTCTTCGCAATACGCCGTAATTCAGCTTGCTTTGATAGGTTGTATCAGTAAGCTGGACAGAATTTTCTACATCTAGTTCAATAAAAAACTGCACTTCTAGCCCATCTGCATTTTTTACCGAGGCAAGGTAGTTTCCGAAATCCTCTATTAGCACTTCTGTTGTCCACCCTTTATTAGCGCTTTCGGTTAAAAAGTCTTTATACAGTTTGGTAAATGTATTTAAATCCATTTTGCTACACTTCCTTTCCTATTGGTGAAATGCTATGGGGATATTGACAGGCAGTTTGACACGTATTCTTATTACTATATGCAGCAAAGCAAAGGAAAAGAAGTGTTAGGTGCCTTTTTGCCTGCAAATTAGAAACAGGCAAAAAGGCAGAGGAAGGGAATTCTACTTCAAGAAATATAAAAACCAGACAGCATGATTCTGTTCGTCCATTGCTGCTTTTGTAAAGGCGTCTTTTATATAGTCAGTTGGTGCTTTAGCGGCTGTATCTAAATAAAAATCGACGGTATGCTGTTCATCCAAAAAAGCAAAATTTAATCCTGCTTTGTAGTTGTTTGGGCATGATTCTGTTATTTTGGGCGTGTATTTTTGGCCGGTCAGCTGGGTATAAATATGAGAAAATGTATGGAAATGCTTTAATTCATCTTGCCGAATTTCTGCAATAATATTTTTCTCCTTTTTGCTGGGAGCCAAGTGAACCAATTGCTGATAGCAGGATATGGCAGAATACTCTCCGTCGATTGCTTTTTCCACATGCTGAAGCAGACCATCAGCGGGATTTCTGAAATGAGAGGAGCTATTGGGATAATGCATGAAGATATCTCCTTTATTTAAATAATTGCAGTATATGAAGAAAGAACTAATAAGGAACATTGTCCAGCAGAGCAAATAGGGAGGGAGCCTTTTTCGAAATGAAAAAATTCCCAATAAAGCAGGAATATTCGATCCAAGGCAAGAAGGAAGAAGGGAGGCAGAAAACAAAAACAGGAGGGGAAAAACATGCTGACACAAACAGAGCTGATGCATATTAAAACGCTTCAAGATATATGTGGAAAAGAGGAAGAACTTCAGCTGAAGCTAAATTTTGATATGCTCCAAAATCGCAGGGAAGATATCCAGGAAGATTTTTTTCATTATGAAGAGGGAAAGCTTGTGGGATTTTTAGGAAGCTATGGCTTTGGCAATAAAGTGGAGCTCTGCGGCATGGTGCATCCCGATTATCGAAGAAGGGGCATTTTTTCTCGTTTGCTGAAAAAGGGGCTGACAGAGATAAAAAAACGGGATGCAGAGGTCATTTTGCTGAATGCGCCAGCCGAATCTATCTCTGCCAAAGCATTTCTAAAGCATGTGCCTTGTTCTTTTGCATTTTCCGAATACCAAATGCGCTGGCAGGAAACGGCATTAATGGAGGATGCCGCGATTGTTGTAAGGCCGTCTGTTTCTGCGGAAGATATGGAGCAGGAAGTTCAATTGGAGATGGCAGGCTTTCGTTTTACAGAAGAGGAAGCGCGGCAGTATCAGAAAGTATTGATGGAGAATAATAACGAACAAAGGCTTCTTATTGAAGCAGAGGGAAAAGTTGCGGGCAAAATGCGGGTGTATGAAGCGGATGGAGAAGCGTGGATTTATGGGTTTGTGGTATTGCCAGAACTGCGGGGCAAAGGAATAGGCAAAAAGGCGTTAAGCAAGGTGGTTCAAATCGAATATGCAAAGGGTTTGGCTGTTTATTTAGAAGTGGAAGCGAAAAATTCCCGTGCATTAGCCCTTTATGAAAATTGCGGATTTGAATACTGCCAATCTCAGGATTATTATCAATATTTTTAATAGGCTATGCCGATTTTTGTCAAAAAAAGCTATCTAGTAAAAAACGGAGTAATCTTCCAGCAAAAATAAAAAGAAACAGGAAAATAACAACATTTTCCTGTTTCTTTTTATTTTTAGCAAATGTTGGCTGTTTTTATTGTTTAAATCACAGTAGTTTTGATTTAAATAAAGGTTAATGATATGAGGGAAGTGAATATTGATGCTTCCTTAGTGAAGCAAGGCGGATTTTCGCAAGCCGATGAAAAGCTTGTGAAAATGCTTTTTGCACACTTAGAGAATTTGTAATTTTACGCATCCAAATAATTAATTCAATAAAAAATCAGTGGATTACTATAGATTTTAATAGAAAACACTTTAGTCTGCTAATATACTAAAAGTTTTTATTGACAACCCCTTTTGCTTCATGATAGATTAAGTTTAGTAATTTATTTCTCTAATATATTATCGTAGTAAAGTGTTGGAGGAACTTGCATCTCTTTATAATGTTTAAAGTACATAAAGATGCATTTAATGTTCTGTTTACAAACAAGCGCAAAATTAAACTTCAAAGGTGGTCTTTTACAAAATGAAACGTTTGATGACGATTTTTTTAAGCACAGCGGCACTATTGCTTATGCTTGCTGGGTGTTCAAGCACATCAGAAACGAAAAAAAGCGGTGAAGACAAATTAATCATTGGAATTGATGATAAATTTGCGCCAATGGGTTTCCGGGATGAAGATAATAAAATTGTAGGGTTCGATATTGATTATGCAAAAGCAGCCGCAGAAAAAATGGGTGCAGAAGTAGAGTTTCAGCCAATTGATTGGCAAACAAAAGAATCAGAGCTAAGCAGCGGACGCATTGATTTAATCTGGAATGGCTATACGATTACAGATGAACGCAAAAAGAAAGTTTTATTTACAAAGCCTTATTTGAAAAATGCTCAAGTTGTTGTTACATTAAAAGATTCTAAGCTTTCTAAATTAGCGGATTTAAAAGGAAAAGTGGTAGGCCTGCAATCCTTGTCATCTGCTGCAGATGCACTGGATGCCAACCCAATCAAAGATAAAATCAAAGAGGTTACCGAGTTTTCTGATAATGTGATGGCATTAAATGATTTGAAATCAGGCCGTTTGGATGCAGTGGTTATTGATGAAGTGGTCATCGATTATTATATGACAAAAGAAAAAGACAGCTTTAAAATTCTGGATGAATCTCTTGCGCCAGAAGAATATGGTGTTGGCGTGAAAAAAGGCAATGAAGAATTATTAGAAAAACTGCAAAAAGCATTGGATGAAATGAACGAAGATGGCACGGCCGCTGAAATTTCTGAAAAATGGTTTGGCGAAAATAAAGTATTAAAATAATAAAGTCAACTTAAATAATGATAGGGCAAAACAGGAGTTCCTAGAGAAGTCCTGTTTTGCTTATTGGAGGAAGTTTTGTATGTCTTTTGATTATATTGTTTCCATATCAAAACCGATGCTAGAGGGAGCGCAGGCAACGATTCTGTTGTTTTTGGTTGCAATTGTTGCATCAATTCCATTAGGGTTTATTGTCACACTTGCTGTAAGAAGCAGCATCAAGCCTTTAGCGTGGCTTGCACATGCCTATATTTATGTGATGCGGGGAACACCGCTGTTATTGCAGCTTTTGTTTATCTGTTTTGGCTTGCCAATGATTCCCGTTATTGGAGAATATATGGTGCTGGATCGTTTTACTGCTGCTGCATTAGGATTTATTTTAAATTATACAGCATATTTTGCTGAAATTTTCCGCGGGGGACTTTTGGCGATTGATAAAGGCCAATATGAAGCGTCCCAAGTGCTCGGATTAAATAAATGGCAGACAACGACACGCGTTATTTTGCCGCAAATGTTTCGTATTGCCCTTCCTGCTGTTGCCAATGAATCAGTAACACTTGTGAAAGACACGGCACTGCTATATGCGGTTGCTGTCCCAGAAATCTTGCATTATGCGCAAACAGCAGTAAACCGTGATTTTACAATTGTTCCATTTTTTGTGGCAGGGATTATCTATTTAATTATGACATTACTATTAACCATATTATTTAAATGGTTGGAACGAAAGTTTAAATTTGAATAAAAAGGGAGTGAACAATATGGCGATTATGGAGATTTCTAACTTAAAAAAATCATATGGAGATTTAGAGGTATTAAAGCAAATTTCTTTTGAGGTCCAAAAAAATGATGTGGTCGCAGTCATTGGTCCATCTGGATCTGGAAAAAGCACGATGCTGAGAAGCCTTGTGCATTTAGAGCAAATCCAAGGCGGCAGCATTACGGTTTGCGGCGATGATTTAGTAAAAGGCGGCGTCTATTCAAAACCAAAGGACATTAAACAAATTACTGCAAAAATGGGCATGGTATTTCAGCACTTTAATTTGTTTCCCCATTTAACGGTAAAACAAAATTTGGAACTGGCTCCAAAAATGGCAAAAAAAGAGTCTGTGTCCGAAATAGAAGCAAGAAGCAAAGAACTGTTGGCCAAAATTGGGTTAACAGATCGGATCAATGCTTATCCTGCCAATCTTTCTGGCGGACAAAAACAGCGTGTTGCCATCGCCCGTGCCTTAATGATGAATCCAGAAATCCTGCTGTTTGATGAACCAACATCAGCACTTGACCCGGAATTAACAGGAGAAGTGCTGAAGGTAATGAAAGATTTGGCGGAAGAGCATATGACAATGATTGTTGTGACACATGAAATGGGTTTTGCCAAAGAAGTCGCCAATAAAGTGATTTTTATGGACAACGGCGAAATTGTCGAATCGGCTCATCCAGATGAATTTTTCAACAACCCTCAATTTGAGCGCACCAAAGCGTTTTTGAATCGGAATTTTAAATGACAGATTGAACTGCCCACCATCTAGTAAATGGCGGGCAGTTTTTTTTGGTGATGCTGTGTTTTGGCGAAAAATAGCTATTTGCTAAAAAATGAACCAAAACAGTGGAAAAAAGAAGCAATACAAGCCAAAAATGATTGAGGTTGATTCTCCTTTAATAAACTAAATCAACGCGGGCAGCGTTTGTTTTTTTAGCAGGATAAACACCGAAAGAATCTGGGATCATCTGGGTTGACCGATAGAGCATTTCCGATACAGTGACACATTTGTATCCGTTTTCACTTAAGAATGCTAAAATATTATCTAATGCATGAACGGTTTGAAAGCTTTGAGTATATTCACTGCCATACCAATCATGAAATAAGATGATATTGCCTGGCTTTACTCCTTTTGTTATATAAGCAGAAATCTGGCTGGCAGGAGGATTTGTCCAATCGCGCGGGTCTTGATTCCACGACCATAATACCACTTCCTTTTTATTTTTAATGGCTGTATGAATAATTAAATCATTGTAAATGCCTCCTACAGGACGATAAAGAGATGGCTTAACTCCGGTAATTTGCTGAATCACTTTGTCCGTTTTTTCCAGCTCTGCCGCTAGTGTTTCTGCCGTACTAGTATGATAAAGATGATGAAAGGTATGATTGGCAATTTCATGTCCTGCTATTGCCTCTTGCTTTAAAATGGCAGGAAAGCGGATTGCTTTATTGCCAGCTATAAAAAAGGTAGCTTTCGCATCATATTTCGCTAATATATCCAGTATTTGAGGAGTAAAAATCGGATGGGGGCCATCATCAAAAGTAAGGGCCACTAATTTTTCTTTTGTATCCACGTCCCATAAAACATGCCCTGTTTTTTCATATTCCTCGCGACTATCTGTGAATGCAAAGGCTGGTGTGTTATAAAAAATAAACAGCAGCAGAACGTTCAAAAAACATATTTTTTTCATAAAGTGCACTCCTTCGTTAGCATGCTGTTAGCTTATGGAGTTTTGAGGGAAAATATTTAAGGAGAAGATTTATAAAAAGAAGAAAAGCCAAAAGAGCCTGCTGGCCGTTATGGGATTTTATAGTTGACATGTCTTTACCTTCTTCTTTTTAACTCATATAGCTGACATAATCCTTCTAACTAAAAAAAACTGCTTCTTTTATTTATGGAAACAATATGAAAGAAGCAGTTTTTTTGTCATCTTTTAAAATGATTTCCTTATGACCATTTGCGTAGGAAGTCTATATTCTTTAAATCGATTAGATGGTTTACGCAGTTTTTTTAGCAGCACTTCAGCAGCTTTGATGCCCAGTTCATAGGCAGATTGATTGATGACTGACAGCGGCGGATTGGAAACGGCCCCCCAATCATAATTGTCAAAACCGATGATTGCTAACTTTTCGGGAACTTTAATGTTTTTATCCTGGATATATCCAATGGCTCCCATGGCAATGGCATTAGAGGCGATAAATAAGGCGGTTACATCTGACTGTTCCATTAATTTCTTCATCATAGTATAGCCGCTGTCAAAGCTGGATTCGCCAATTAGAATAAGCTTCTCATCGAGCAGAATACCGTGGTCAGTCATTGCTTTGCGATAGCCTGCAAGCCGTTCTTGTGCTGGCGATAGGTTCAGAAGTCCTGAGAGTAGTCCGATTTTTTGATGGCCCTTATCAATAAGCGTTTTGACGGCATCATAGCTGCCTTGGAAGCCGTTGTTCAGCACAAAGTCTCCCTTTATGCCATCCGGCTTTCTGTCTATAAATACTACGGGACAATCCACATCGATAAGTTCAGCAATATTTTCATGATTTCCTGCAGATGGAGCTATAATTAATCCGTCGACTTGGCGAGATTTAAAGTATTTAATTTGCTCGATCTCATAATCAAGGGACTCATTCGTATTTCCCAGCATAATGTGGTAACCACTTTGTCTGATGACATGTTCTATTCCTCGGGCAACTCTCATGAAAAAAATATTGCTGGATTCATCTTCTAATATTGGTATCAGCAGTCCAATAGTTTTTGTCTTTTGACTGCGGAGACTTTGGGCAGCTGGGTTCGGAATATAATTTAGTTCTTCCATTGCTTTTAATACACGAGTTTTTGTTTCATCAGAAACAAATCGTGTTTCATTAATTACATGCGATACTGTAGCTGTCGATACTTGTGCATGTTCAGCCACTTTTTTTATTGTTGTCATAGTTCATTCCCCATTTTATTTAGTGTAGTTATTAATATTGTAACGGATGCTCATAAAATTTGAAAAAATATAAAAACGCTTACAAATTTTAATTGACAGAAAATTTCTGTTCATCTTATAATAAGAATACAGGAAAACGATTACGTAATCAATTACGTAATCGTTTAACAAAAAATCTTTATGGGGGGATACATAGGCTAAAAAATTTATTGAATAGCCCGATATTTACCAGTTAGCCAGTTGCCTGAAAATTTAATAATGGGGGTTTAAAACATGAAAATCAAAAAGAAAATCATGGGCTCTTTATTGGCGACAGTGACAGCGGCAACTCTTGCACTTGCTGGATGCTCCAGTTCATCCAGTTCGTCAACTTCCAGCGAAAAAGATGAAATTACGCTGTATACCATTCAGTCGACAAATCCAAATTTTAAAAATTGGCTGAATGCAGCAGAAAAAGCAACAGGTCTTAAGATTAACGTTGTTGCAGAGCCAACGGACTCAGATACGCGCCAACAGAAAATTACAACGATGCTATCTACACAAGACAGTTCAGCAGACATAATTGAGATAAATGATGAAATGGCAACCTCCTTTAAGAGCTCGGGCTGGCTTGAACCGCTGCAAGATACAGTATTAACGCAAGATATCCGCAGCCAATTTGCAGAAGGGTATATGAAAGATATGTTGACTTCAACAAAAGGAGACATCATTGGTGTGCCAAGTTATCAAGGGTTTCTTGCACTTTGGGTTGACCAAAAGAAGCTGGATGCTGCAGGTATGAAAACAATTGAAACTAAAGAAGATTTTATTAAGTTTGCAAAAGCGGCAACTAAAAATGGGGAATATGGTTATGGGGGTTCTTGGGAAAAAACTTATGTATTTAATGAAATTGCATCATTTGTAAATCTTTTTGGCGGAGACTATTTTGACTGGACAAATCCTAACACTAAAGAAGCAGTCAAGTTTATGTATGATATGGCGAATACATGGAAAGTAACCCCGGTTGACCAAATTGCTGACAAATACGAGCAAATGAACCAAAAATTTAATGATGGAAAATATGGAATGGTTTTTATGTGGGGAACTGGCGACGATTATAAAAAAGCTAATCGTTATGGGGAAGATCAAATTCATATTATTAATACACCACAATTTGAAAAGAGAACCATTTTTACTGATTCCTGGAGTTATGTATTAAATTCAGCCTCGAAGAATAAGCCTGCTGCCGAAAAATTCCTGAAATATGTAGCAAGTAAAGATGGGGAATTACAAGGCTGGAAGGATTTCTCAAGATATCCTGCAAGAGCTGATGCAGCAAATGATCCTTCTGTAAATAGCGATGTTAAAGATGTTTATACTCAAATCCAAAAAACAAATGAAGTTCGCGGTCGTCCGATGTTACCTCAGACAATGGAATTCATCACAGCCATCGGTTCACTCTTCCAAGATTATATTCAAGATAAAATTACTCTCGACGATTTCTGCAAAAAAGCCCAAGAGGCTGTTAAACAATACAAATAGTCCCAAGGAATTACAAATAAAAAAGTAAGCAGATTATTCATTGTCTGCTTACTGATTCTTCTAATATGCCTTTTAAGAAAGGTTGATTTTCATGTATGCAAATAAAAAATATCTAACCATAGCTTGGATTCTGGTTTTACCCGCACTATTAATTAGGGGCTTTACAACTATCTATCCTATTTTTGAAACATTTCGCATTAGTTTTTTTGATATAAAAATTTTAAGAGGAATCAACCAATTTGTTGGATTTCAAAATTATGTAAATATATTTCATGATTCGAAATTGTTGGAAGCGATTAATTTTACAGCCATTTTTGTTGTTGGTTCAATGATTGGCCACATTCTTTTGGGCATTGTATTAGCGCTCATCCTAAACATGAAATTCGGAGGGCAAAAAATACTGAGAACCATTGTACTGCTTCCTTGGGCATTGCCGATGGTTGTGGTCGCTATTGCGTCAAAATGGGCTTTTAATAATGATTATGGTTTGATCAATGATTTTGTGCGCAGGTTCAATCCATCATTTCATATGGACTGGCTAATTAATACAGATACTGCGCGTATTGCGGTAATAGCAGTTGATTTGTGGAAAGATCTGCCGTTTTTTGCGATTTTGGTTTTAGCAAGTCTCCAGTTTATTTCATCAGATATGTATGAAGCTGCAAAAGTGGATGGGGCAGGGAGCATAAGATCTTTTTTTAAGATAACACTTCCTCTTATTTCTAGAAATATCTTTGTTTTAAGTATATTTTTCACCATGTGGAGAATTACATCATTTGATGTTGTCTACGCTATGACAGCCGGAGGGCCAGGAAATAGTACAGATCTGATTGCCTATCGAATTACAACAGAGGCTTTTACCAACTTAAATACGGGGTACAGTGCTGCAATGGCTGTTACACTTTTTTTTGTAATGGCAATTTTAAGCGGGCTAAGCCTCTACGCATCAAAAAAAGTAGATTATTAAAGGGAGGGTGTGGATTATGCTTCCAAAAGAATATAACAACCGGTTAGATGCCGAAAGAGCTGTATCAAACCCAGCACAGAAAAAAGTTCTTTCTAGAAAATATAAGAACCTGCTGCTGCATAGCTTTAAGTGGCTTTTGGCACTTCTTGTCGCTTTTATCATCTTATTTCCTATATGGTGGATATTTACATCTTCTATTTCTCCTGCGGGGGAGCTATTTAAGAAACCGATTAAATATTTTCCAGATCATCCTACTCTAGCAAGCTATAAATATTTAATTGAGTATGTGGGCTTATTGCCAAAAATTAGAGATACATTGATTATTGTAGGCTTGACTCTTGTTGTAAGCACAATTGTTTCTCTATTGGCTGCTTACGGCTTTGCAAGATTTAAAAGCAAAGGGCTGTCTATCGCAGTTTCAATTTTATTGGGTTCCATGCTGATTCCGGAAGTTGTAACAGCTCGCCCCCTTTATGAATTTTTACAAACAGTGAAATTATATGACACATATACGGGGCTTATTATTGTGTATACAAGTGGCATTCTTCCGTTTACGATTCTGATTTTGCAAAACTTTCTTAAGGATATCCCTGCTTCTATTGAAGAAGCGGCTGCGATAGATGGCTGCGGATTTTTTCAAACAATGTTTTATGTGGTGATTCCTCTTATGAGACCCGCCATTGCTACTGTCTGTATCGTTAATTTTGTTACATGCTTAAACAATTTTTTTACACCGTTGTTCTACTCAAATGGAATCTCTGTTTTGGCAACAGCCATTACCCAGCTGCCTTTAAGGGATAATATGTATTCCATTCCATGGGATCTTGTAAGTGCAATGGGCTTTTTAATCATCTTCCCAATCATTATTTTTGTGAGTATATTTCAAAAACAAATTATGGAAGGCATTATAGCTGGTGGGGTAAAAGGCTAATATTTAAGGGAAGGGAGAGCTTTAAAATGAATTTTAATCCATTGCTTGGAGGCATTTCATCGCTTCCATTACTCAACAACGGCAGAAGTCGAGCAATCAATGCAGAAAATCCCCGTGGGGAAAAGGGCAAGGGAGGCATGGCAGCAAGTCATTTAGGCCCATCCAGAAAAGGTTCGCCGTGTATTCGCGAAATAGAACCAGGACAAACGGTAACACTTGCTGAAATAGACGGACCAGGAGTGATTCAGCATATTTGGATTACAGTTACCGATAAAACGGATAAGGATGTTTTTGTTCTAAGAGATTTAGTGCTTCGCATGTACTGGGATGATGAAACAATTCCTTCTGTGGAAAGCCCCCTTGGCGACTTTTTTTGCAATGGTTTTGGAAGAGGATGCACTGTAAATTCGCTGCCTATAGTCGTAAATCCAACAAGGGGCTTCAATAGCTATTTTCAAATGCCTTTTAGAAAAAAAGCAAAAATTACTATTGAAAATCAGCATGAAGCAACCGTTCCTGCGTTCTTTTATCAAATCGATTATTGCCTATATGATGACATCCCTGAAAATACAGCTTATTTCCATGCACAGTGGAATCGGCAAAAGATGACAACTAAACAGGAAGACTATGTGATTGTAGATAATATAAAAGGGCAAGGTCTATATGTAGGAACGTATATTGCTTTAACTACGCTGGAGCGATATTGGTGGGGGGAAGGCGAAGTGAAAATGTATCTAGATGGTGATCTAGAATATCCTACTATTTGCGGTACTGGAATGGAAGATTATTTTGGAGGAGCATGGAGTTTTGCAAGCCAAAAGAATGGCAAGACAGTAGAAAATACATATTGTACGCCATTTATGGGGTATCCATATTATTCTGCACATGATGAAGCCGTTCATAACTTCTATCACAACGATGATATCCCTCCGCAAAGAGGTTTTTATCGTTGGCATATTCTTGATCCGATTCGATTTGCCGAAGACTTAAAAGTGACAGTCCAACAGATAGGAGTAGAAAAAAATGGTTTGTTTGAAAGACAGGATGATATTGCTTCTGTAGCTTACTGGTATCAAAGCGAGCCCCACAATCCATTTAAGCCTTTTGCCAAAAAAGAAGATAGGCGCCCAAGATAAAATTGCTCTATTTCGAGCTCTGTAGTTTTGCAGAGCTCTTGTTTTTTATAGGGGAAAACATTGCCTTTGATGGATAACGCATACCAATCAGATTAAATTCAGCTGAAATAATGAAGCCGAGAAAATAGAAAATAGAAAATTAAAGACCATCATTTTGCTTTTTCAAAAAGGAAACTGGAAGAAAAGGGGGGTATTTATGAGGATCCTTGATAGTCGGTTTTCAAGAATGATTGAAACAATAGGAAACCTTTTGCAATTGAGTCTCGTATGGCTCATCATGTGTTTGCCAATTATAACGATTTTTCCAGCAACTGTGGCGATGTATGGCATAGTCAGGAAATGGATTTCAGGCAGAGATATTAATGGTATTTTTCGTGTGTATTTTTCTTTATTCAGGGAATGCTTTATGCAAAGTTTTTTGATTTCGATTGGATGGTTCATGTTTGTATACTTTCTCTATTTGGATTATCATATCATGCAATTTAGCGGTTCATTTTTGATTCTAGGGCTTGTAACTTTTCTTTTCTTAGCAATTACTGTTTATTTATTTCCTTCTATGGCCCATTTTGACGCAAATTGGAAAGATATTATCCGAAATTCAATAACGATGGCAATCGCGTATCCAGTTAAAACAGTTTTGTTAGTAGGCATTTTTCTTGCAACAATTTTTTTGATTTATATATTTCCTATTTCTATTTTTATTCTTGGCAGCGGCTCAGCCTACTTATCTTACAGTATCTATCACAGACTATATGAAAAATTGGCAAAATAGCTAAGAGGTGTAGCCTGTATTAGAGTTATCTTAAGGTTAGAGATTTTAAATTTAAAGCAAAGAAGATGTGGACGGCGGCACAGCATGTGAAGGAACTATAGGATGTTGCAAAAAATGCAATCGATAAAGAAGCAGCTAAAAAAAGAAGCCGCCCATAAAGCCGCTTCCTTTATAAACTTAACTGACACATACTTTATTCCGGCCAGTTTGTTTGGCTTGATACAATGCCTTATCCGCATCTTCCATTAAAGCAGCAGCAGCTTTAGTCGTCTCATTAAAACAAGCTACGCCAATTGAAACCGTTATGTTAATGCTTGTGCCAGAACTAAGCATAAATGCATAATCTTCAACATTTCGCCTGATTCGTTCACTAATTACAAGAGATCGATCTAAAGGACAGTCCAATAGAATGACAGTAAACTCTTCTCCGCCATTGCGGCTGACAATATCAAAAGACCTTGTATATTTTTTGAGAATATTTCCTAGTTCCTTTAAGACAATATCTCCTTCTTTGTGGCCGTATGTATCATTGACTTTTTTGAAAAAATCGATGTCAATATAAAGCAAAGAGAGCTTTTCCCCTTTTAAATTAGCCTCTTTTAATAAACCATTAAATACCTCATCAAATTTCCGATAATTGTTTAGTCCCGTCAATCCGTCTGTTGAGGATTCTGATTTGTAGCGATTAAACAGTGCAGCGCTTGATTTTAGATGCTCGATTGTATAAAAGGCAATAAAGCAAGATAAATAGGAAATAATCCAGTAAAAAGGAATCAGCAGCAAAAGAGTGCTGCCATCTTTTATTAATAAGGAAATAGCACTTGATAATATAATATGGGCAAATGTCAGGCTCCAAATGATTTTTGCTTTTTGTGATATACGGGTTCTCTTGGCTATATAAAGTGTAGATAATGTAACAATTGATATAGAGACAATAGTCATATTAGCAGATGCATTTACGCTAATCAAAAAACGTCCGCCTATAATAAGCAGCCCACAAATTAATGTGGGAACAGTTCCGCCATAAAAGGAAAGCAAAAGAATCGGAATATGCCTAAGATCAATAATAGTAGATTTAATAGAGATGCTGTAATACATTAAAATATTGCCCAATAATCCGCCGAAAACGCCTAGGGTTACTTTGGGGATAAATGCAGATGTTCCATTATTTAGCAGTGGCTTGGCAAATTGCATATACAAAAAAATTAGAGAAATAAGAATAGCGAGATTTGCGAATAAATCTTTGATTATCATTATTTTATCACCTTTATAAAAATAACATAAAAAAATAGGAAATATAAGGGTTGTTTTATCCATTTAAAGGATTTATTCTGTAGGTGAAAAAATAGAATAATCTAGCCGAATGTTGTTTAAATAAGCAGAGCAAGAAATTTTTTTCGGAATTTTTCGAAAAATATTGCGGGAATGTGAATGGAAGGGTAAAATAGAAGAAAAGGTACGAACTAATGTTCTTTTTTGGAGAGGAGGATTTTTTTTGCAAAAGACAATCTGGAAAGACGAAACGAGTGAATATAGATTAGAGCCATTAACAAAAGAAGCTGTCGCTTGTGCTGAGCGGCTATTTCAGGTAAAGCTTCCGCATTCTTATCTGCGCATATTGCAAGAACAGAATGGCGGAAATTTTGTATATAATGCTTTTCCGGCGCTTAGGAAGCTGCATTTTTATCAGACTTTAAAAACATAAAGAGGGGGACTTTATTTTGCATCAGAATATGTTTCGGGTTGGGATATTTGTATTTGATGATGTAGAAGTTTTGGATTTTGCAGGGCCGTTTGAAGTTTTTTCTGTGACAGCATTGGAAAATGGGGAGAAGCCATTTGTGGTGGAAACAGTATCTGAAACGGGACAGTTGATCCATGCCCGCAATGGATTAAAGGTGCAGCCGGATTATGGGTTTGAGACAATGCCGCAGTTTGATATTTTAGTTATTCCAGGGGGCTTTGGCGCAAGAGAACGGGAAATACATAATGAGCGTGCAATAGACTGGATTGCCGAGCAGATGCAAGCAGTGCAAATTATGGCGTCTGTCTGTACGGGGGCGCTGCTTTTGGCAAAGGCAGGACTGCTTAATGGCAAAAAAGCAACAACCCATTGGGCGAGCTATCAAAGATTGCAAGAAGAATTTCCGCAAGTGGAAGTAGCAGAGGGAGTTAAATTTGTCGATGAAGGAAAAATCGTGACATCAGGGGGAATTTCAGCAGGCATTAATATGGCTTTTCATCTCGTCAAACGTTTAGTTGGCCTGAAAGCAGCGCAAGCTACCGCCAAAAGGATGGAATATGATATTGAAATCTAATTGTTTAATGCTGTTTAGAAGGATGCATTTGTAAAGGTTACCGTTCACTTTTTATCCACCATTTCCTTCCAGCCGGCTGAAAGGAAATGGTGGATATTAATTGTTTAATTTTTTTCTTTTACGCCAATCCAAATTTCACTGTACACATTTGCTGGGTCAGATAAATCGCCAGTAAAAGAAATTTCTGGTACATTCTTTAATTCGTAAGGAGAAGAAGGCAGCCATTCTGAGGCGATTTTTGCCCAAGTTTCCTGCATGGCTTGCGGGAAGGGACCTTGTGAAGCGAAAATGGCCCAAGTGCCTTCAGGAACATCTAATACTTCAAATCCCGAAAAATCGCCAGTTAATGTGGTAATCGAACCGACGAGATGATCTAATGCTCCTTTTTCTGCATTTCTTTCGCTGTCAAAATTGTAAGAAGCTTGAACAACCGTTTTTACATCTGTATTGCGAAAGCTTTGCAATGCCTGTTTTTGTTCGGCTGTAATCGATTGGACCATTTTTATGATTTCTGGATTTTGCCCTTCAAAAACGATGGGAACTCGTTTGCTGATTCCTACTAGTTTAAATGCTTCTTTTTGTTCGATTCGATAATTCAAATCTATTCCCCCTTTAATGGTAAGCTGGAAGGTCATTTGTGGAAATGTTTTTAAATATTTGGCTTTTTTTACTTCAGAAGGATTGATGCCAGCCCATTCTTTGAAAGCGCGCGCAAAGCTGTCTGCTGAGTTGTAGCCGTATTTAATTGCAATATCTATTACTTTGCTGTTTCCTTTTTGCAAATCTATGCATGCTTGTGACAATTTTCGCTGGCGAATATATGTGTTTAGGGACATTCCAGACAAATAGGAAAAAAGACGGCGAAAATGGTATTCAGAAGTCCCGGACAGTTTCGCAGCTTCATGAAAGTCGATTTCTTTATCCAGATTTTTTTCCAGATAGCTTAAAGCAGCATTCAAATTTTTTAGTGTATCCATGTTATAACCTCCTTGCTATTTTTATGTTAAAAGATAAGGGGAACACACACCCTATTTTTTAGAGACGGAAAATGGCGGATGCTTTTGTTTATTGAGGGAATGGATAAAAACAATATGATTTCAGCTTCTATTGTTTGCTTTTATATATTAGTTTATTTATCTTAAATAGGCGAGAAGATCCCATCTTTAAGGAATGGAAAGTAATAAAATAACAGAAGTTTTAAGCAACGCCAGCAATATAAACTATAGAACTTTAAAGGAAAGGCAGGTAGTTGAATTAGCAAACATACCGCAGAGCATTATATATGGGGAAACGAATGCCTGCCAATATTTTTTGAAGCAAGGCACTATCATTTTTATGCACAGCAATTTTTCTTTGTTTTAGCTGGCACGGCTGTTTTAGAAGTGGATGGAGAAGAAATCGTCTTGCAATCCATTGGAAGGAAAAGAAGTGCTGCCAAATATCTCCCATCAGCTGATGAATCAATCACAAGAGACTGTGGAGTTTTGGGTTATCTCATAGCTTAACAGCAGGGGAGATAGGGTGTTGGCAGATAAATGGAAAGGCTGTAATCTAATCAGTTTTATTAGAAGAAATAAATAAAGAAGATTTTAAAAAAACGTTGAATGCTGGATAAAAAGACTAGCAGAAGACAAATCGAATCATTCATTTAAAAGGGCTTCAATTTGTCTTGCTTCTTTGACTAATTTGCAGAGAATTCTTTTATCATCAAAACATGGGGGATGCCATCTTCCATAAAAACGCTGGAAGCGGTTTGGTAGCCTAGTTTTTGATAAAAGCCTTCTGCATGTGTCTGCCCATGCAGTTTTGCTTTTGCAAGTCCTTTTTCTTTAGCAATTTCCTCTAATGATTGGATAATGACTTTTCCAAGGCCAAATTTTCTGTATGGAGCTAACAGGCAAATTCGCTCTAATTTTGCAAATCCATCCACGCTTCGCAAACGGCCTGTGCCGACTGGTTCGTTTTGGTGAAAAACGAGTATATGTTCACATTGTTCGTTTAGTGTATCATATTGATCAAATTCATCCTTTAATGCTACCCCTTGTTCTTCCACAAATACTGTTTTTCGGATATAAAACACTTTTTGCAAATCGTCTTCAGTTGTTGCTTTTTTGTATGTAGTCATTTTTTCAGTCCTTTTTTGTTAGTTTAATAGGGTTGTTGCATTTGCAACAAAATCAGCGTAATATCAAGTTAACTCATTTTTATTGTAAATGCAACAAAAACTATAAGGGGTTTTGGCATGAATGAAGTTTTGCGTGAAATTGGTATGATAGCAAGAGCCCTTGATTCCATCAGCAATATAGAATTTAAGGAATATGAGCTGACAAAGGGGCAGTATTTGTATCTTGTAAGAATCTGCGAAAAGCCAGGCATTATTCAAGAAAAGCTGGCGGAAATAATTAAAGTAGACCGCACTACTGCCGCTCGGGCAATTAAAAAATTAGCGATGGAAGGGTTTATTGAAAAAAGAGAAGACAAAGTCAATAAAAAAATCAAACGATTATTTCCAACAGAGAAAGGAAAAAAAATCTATCCTCTTTTGCAGCGAGAAGAACATTATTCGCAAGGCGTCGCTTTAGAGGGATTTTCGATAGAAGAAGCAGACAATCTTTTTCAGCTGCTGCAGAAAGTCAGAAAAAATGTGGAAATAGACTGGGAATATGTCAAAAAAGGACAAAAACGGCCTTATTAGAATAGGAGCAAAAGGCAAGGGAAAAACAGCGGTAAAAATAGAAACCTGTCAGAAGTGAGCAGAAAATGACAGGCAAATTGAGCTGGAAAGTTTTACAGTATAACTAAGAAGGAGCTGGCCAAAAGCTGTTGCATACAGAAGCAAAAGTCATTGATTTGTTTTGGAAGTAGGGATAGGATACAGCAGAATATATCGAAAGCAGCATGGCATCACGCCAAGCGGTATAAAAAGGGATTAGGGACATTAATAATTTATAATCCATTTATCATTCAAATTACATGGAAGGAACGAAAAGCGATGAATGTAACGATTAAAGAAAAAACTAGTTTTCAAGTAATGGGCATCAAAAGATCTTATTCTTATCAAAATGATGAAAATTTAAAAGGAATTCCAATGTTTTGGAAAGAGGCAAATCAAAATGGCGAAGCGGATTCATTGGCCAGTTTAAATAATGGTGAATTAACGGGATTGCTTGGAGTTTGTGTTGATACTCCCAAACAGGATAAGATGGATTATTGGATTGGCGTAAGCACAAAAGCTGACGCAAATGAGGAGTATGAACAACTGGAAGTGCCTGCAGGAAAATGGGCAATTTTTGCAGTAACTGGCCCAATGCCACGCAGCATGCAGAAAGTGTGGAAACAAATTTATACGGAATGGCTGCCGGCAAGCATGTATACAATCAACGGCAATATTTCCTTAGAACGATACCAGGACGGGGATCCTTCTTCAAAAGATTATTATTCAGAAATTTGGATTCCAATTAGGGAGAAGAAATAAAGCTGTATGTTATAACACTAAAGCATTTGGAGCAGCAAGGATTCTGTCTGCTCCTTGCTATTATCGGAGCGGCGAGCTGTAGAAAAAAATTGCTGCAGAAGAAAAATGCTGATATAATATAGGGGTATTTTAAAAAATAAGGAGGATTATTAAAAAATGACGCATGCAATGAGACTACGATTCCCAACTTTGAACAAGTAAATTAAATATGTTCAAAGACTCTGTTTGTGCAGGCAGAGTAAACGGGATTAGTCTGTCCTTTTTTAATAATCTTCATTTTATAGTAGATGAAGAAAGGTGGATGAATCTGCCTTTCTTTATTTTTGCAAATTTTCCTTTCCTTTTATAAAAAGAGGGCTTATTTTGCATATACAGGAAATAAGATTTCCAACTTAAACTGTAGAGGAACTTCAATAACTAATCAGATTATGGAAAATTTAATCTGTAAATGCTTATTGGTTCAGCATGCAGATTTTGGGAATGAGTCGTTCGTTTAAGCATTAGTTTTCCTGTATTTTGTGACGGCTATCTTAGCTTTCCCTTTTTTGATAAGGATAGGTCTATTCCCTTTACTTTTAAATCACAGACAGATGTCTGTGATTTTTTTGTTTCGAAAGGATAGGGAAAATATGTCGAAAAAAATAAATAGCGCCAAAACGGTTAAAGAATTAGAAGCTTTATTTAAATGTCCATTTTGTTCATGCCCAGTGCAAGTGCTCAATC
>Ga0182742_1001578_pt1 | contig 28324 bp, 26 predicted proteins | sample eDN5th37CBELigMG_FD_128880 | JGI IMG/M metagenome (GOLD analysis project Ga0182742, IMG submission 128880) | Enriched Miracle-Growth compost microbial communities from Emeryville, California, USA - eDNA 5th pass 37_C BE-Lig MG (version 2)... ...
AGGAGGCGATGCGCTCGCCGGCGTCGGGTTCGCATACCGCTTCCCAGCACAGCACGGCGCCCCAGTCGTGGCCGAGCAGGTGGACGGGGTCGTTCGGGGCGAGGGCGTCGATGACGGCATGCAGGTCGGCGGCGAGGTGTTCGAGCCGGTAGTGCGCCACCTCGCGGGGGACGGTGGAGGCGCCGGCGCCGCGGTTGTCGTAGCGCAGGATGCGGAAGTCGTCGGCGAGCAGGGGTGCGACGCGGTCCCACAGGGCGTGGGTGTCGGGCCAGCCGTGGACGAGGACGAGGGTCGGTCCGTGCGGGTTGCCTTCTTCGACGACGTGGAGTCGGACGGGCCCGTTGGTGACGGTGTGGGTGGTCATGGTCGTCCTGTGGTCATGGTTGTCCTGGCGTCTCGGGGGCCGGTGGGTGGTCGCCGGTGGGCCGGGTGAACAGTGTGCGGCGGCGCAGGCTGCTGGCGATGGCGAAGAGGGATTCGGAGACGGAGGTGGGCCGGCCGTGGCGGCGCTGGACGAGATGTCCGAGGGCGGACAGCAGTCCGGCGCCGAGGGGGACGGCGAGGACGAACAGGATCCGATGTCGGAGTGGGCTGTCGCGCAGCATCGACATGGGAGGCCTCCTTCGATACCGGCCACTGTATTTGTGACCAACGGTAACACTATTTTTGTGGCGGGAACCGGTCCCGATGTTTCACCGCCGTCCTACACGGTGCATCCTCCCGAAGGCGACAAGGGACGGGACAGCGGATGAGGGTTCTCGTGATCGGTGCATCCGGCTACGTCGGCAGCCGGGTCGTTCCCGCCTTTCTCGCCGCCGGCTGCCCCGTGCGCGCCGCCGCCCGGAACCCCGCGTCCCTGCGACGCTTCTGGTGGCACGACCGGGTCGAGACCACGCGGGTGGACGTCACCGACGCGCACACTCTCCCATCCGCGCTCGACGATGTCGACGTCGTGGTCTATCTCGTGCACGGGATGCGCTCGGCGCACTTCCGGGACATCGACCTGGCAGCGGCCCGCACGGTGCGACGCGCGGTCGATGCCTCGCAGGTGACGCGCGTGGTCTACGTCTCCGGGTTCGTCCCCGACTGTGCGCCGGACGAATTGTCCGAGCATCTGCTCTCCCGCTGGGAGGTCGAGCAGGAACTGTCCCGCTCCCACCGGACGGTCATCACGTTGCGGGCCGGGGTGGTGCTCGACTCCGGGTCGACGAGCTTCGAAGTGCTCGGCCAGCTCGGCGGGCGCCTGCCCGTGACCGTGGTACCCGACTGGATGGACTCGCGGGTCGAGCCGATCGCGGTCGTCGACCTGGTCGCCGCGGTGCTCGGGGCGGCCGTCGCCGACACCCCCACGGACTCGTTCGACGTGGGGTGCGGGCAGTCGCTGCGCTATCCCGAGTTGCTCCGCCTCTACGGGCAGATCACGGGCATGCCGCGCGCCCAGGTCACCGTCGCCGGATTGCCGGGCGCGGTGATCGGCCGGATCGGCTCGTGGCTGACGGAGGTGCCGTCGGGAACCGTGGCGGCGCTGATGGAGAGCCTGCGACACGACATGACGGCGCGGGACCGCCGGTGGATCGGCCGCCTGGTCCCGGCCGCTCATCGGCCGGTGGGGGTCGCGCGGGCGGTGCAACGCGCGGTGCTGCCGGTCGATACGAGTGTGCCGTGCGCGCAGCGGGACCCGATGGGTGCGCTGCCCGGGGATCCGGAATGGGCGGTCGCCGCCGCGGAGGCGCGCCGGTTCTCCGCCGTGGGTATCCCACCGCGCCGCCGACCGCCGGTGTAGCTTCACGACATGTCACGTCCGGATCCGTCGTCCCCGAACGATTCCCGCAGGCCGCACGAGGACCGCGAACCGCACACCGCCGGGTTGGCGAGCAAACTCAACTGGCTGCGGGCGGGTGTGCTCGGCGCGAACGACGGCATCGTCTCGACCGCGGGACTGGTCGTCGGTGTCGCGGCCGCGACGGCGAACGAGTCGGCGATCCTCACCGCCGGTGCGGCCGGGCTGGCCGCGGGGGCGGTGTCGATGGCGCTGGGCGAATACGTGTCGGTGAGCGCCCAACGCGACACCGAGCGCGCGGCGCTGTACACGGAACGTCGCGAACTCGCCGCCATGCCGGAGGCCGAACTCGCCGAACTGGCCGCGCTGCTCGAGGGGAAGGGCTTGTCGGCGGTCACGGCGCGTGCCGCGGCGGAGGAGTTGACGGCGCGGGACCCGCTGGCCGCGCACGCCGAAGTGGAGTTGGGGATCGACCCGACCGAACTCGCGAATCCGTGGGTGGCGGCGTTGTCGTCGGCCGTGTCGTTCACCCTGGGGGCGCTGGTGCCGCTGCTGATGGTGGTCGCGGCGCCCGACACGGTGCGTATCCCGGTGACGTTCGTGGCGGTGTTGTGTGCGCTGGCGGCGACGGGATCGATCAGTGCGTGGCTCGGCCGCGCCCGGCGGGGCCGGGCGGTGGTGCGGGTGGTGTTCGGTGGTGCGCTCGCGATGGTGGTGACCTACGGGGTCGGCCAGTTGTTCGACACCGTCGTGTAGCGGTGCGCAAGCCCGGCGTCCCCGCTCCGCGGCCCGTGCCGGTCCGCGGGGCGGGGTGCACCGAGCGGTGCGTCAGTCGACCGGGCCGAGCGCGGGAGCGGTCACGAAGCTCAGCGCGTCGTGGCCGGCGAGATGGTTGTCGATGATGCGCTCGATGGCCTGCCGCCATTCCTCCCGCACCGTCCCGGCGTCGTCGCCGGCATCGAGTCTCTGCAGGATGTTGTGCTGCGCAACGTGATAGGCCATGGGCGTGTCGATGTCGAAGGTCGGTAGTGCCATGGCCCAGCACCCTACGTCCGAAGCAGCCACGGCCCAAACTCCGGGTTCCGGGCGTGCGCACCGACCCGAACCGAATCCACAACCCGCCCATACCATCGGATAATCGACTATCCGATGGTATGGTCCGGGGATGGCATCGGTCGACGTCGCGTCCGGCTGGCCCGCGGTCACCTACGAACAGCACCCGTGGGTGAGCCGCGATGCCTACGGCTCGCGGCGGGAGAAGCGCCTGACCACCGGCCCCTACCGCGCCGCGGTCCCCCCGCTCATCGCACCCCGGCCGATCCCGCTCGACGGCGAACTGCAGGCCCTCACCGAGGAAGCCGCGACGGAACTGACCCGTTTCGATGTCGAGGTCGGGCACATCACCGCCCCGTTCGCCTCGATCCTGCTGCGCACCGAGAGCGCATCGAGTTCGGAGATCGAGAACCTCTCGAGCGGCGCCCGGCAGATCGCACTCGCCGAACTCGGCGAACACGCCTCCCGCAATGCCCGCCTGATCGTCGGCAACGTGCGGGCGATGCGCGCGGCACTCGAATTGTCCGATGCGATCGACGCCGACGCGATCCTGCGGATGCACCACGCGCTGCTCGACCACGACGACCCGGCGATCGCCGGACGCTGGCGGACCCAGCAGGTGTGGATCGGCGGGGGCAGCCTGGGCCCGCACACCGCGCAGTTCGTGCCCCCGCACCACGAGCGGGTACCCGAACTGATCGACGACCTGGTGGTCTTCGCCAACCGGGTGGATCTGCCGGTGGTCGCGCAGATCGCGGTCGCGCACGCCCAGTTCGAGACCATCCACCCGTTCCCGGACGGCAACGGCCGGGTGGGCCGCGCGCTGATCCAGGCGATGCTGCGCGGCGGGCAGCTCACCCGCAGTGTCGCCGTGCCGGTCTCGGCGGGTCTGCTGCACAACACCGGGGAGTACTTCGATGCGCTCGGCGCCTACCGCGCCGGGGATGCCGGGCCGATCGTGCGGTCGATCGTCGACGCATCGTTCGCGGCGGTCGCCAACGGCCGCACCCTCGTCGCCGATCTCGAAACGGTGCGCGAACGGTGGCGGTCCCGGGTGACGGCGCGGCGGGATTCGGCGGTGCACCGACTGGTGGACGTGCTGTTGCGCCAGCCGGTGATCGACAACCGCTCGGCCGCCGCGGCCCTGTCGGTGACCGGCCCCAACGCGCAGATCGCCATCGACCGGTTGGTGGACGCGGGGATCCTCACGCAGATCACCGAGGGGCGCCGCAATCGCATCTGGCAGGCCAAGGACGTGGTGCGGGTGCTCGACGAGTTCGCCGCGCGCGCCAAACGCCGCCGCGGCTGACCTTCTCGGTCTCGGCGAGCCCGGCGGCGATCAGCCCGGGATGTCGCGCGGGTCGTGACCGTAGGTGTTGCGTTCGCCGATGGTCCCGTCGAGGTTGTGGACGAGGTGTTCGACCTTGCGGCGGCGCGCCTCGTCACGGCCGGCGGCGACGGCCTCCTCGCGGGTGGCGTAGGTGCCGAGCAGGTCGCTCGCACCCTCGATGCGGTTGTGCCAGGAGCCGTCCTGATGGAACGTCTCGACATCACCTGCGGGCATGGGGTGCTCCTCTCCCCGAAGGGTCGGTCCTCCACCGCGTACCCGGCGCCGGTCTCCCCGAACCCGGACGCGGTCCCTGCCGTCCCGTCGGTCCCTGCTGTCACACTGGACTCGCACATCTGTACGAGCGGATCTTCACGGGAGGGGCATCGTGGCGGGCAGCGCGACCGAGCCGGGATTGTCGGACTGGATCGGGTCGTATCTGGAGACCTTGCAGACCGCGAAACGGTCCCCGCACACCATCAAGGCCTACCGGCTCGACCTGCACGCGGTGCGCGCGCATCTCGCGGCGACCGCCGCCGTGCCGGAGGACGCGCTGACACTCGGGGACGTGACGGTACGCGGGCTGCGGTCGGCATTCGCGGCGTTCGCCGCCGAACGGCAACCGGCGTCGGTGCGCCGCGCCTGGTCGGTGTGGAACAACTTCTGCAACTTCCTCGTCTCCGAAGGGGTGTCGGAAGGCAACCCGATGGCCTCGATCGCGCAGCCGAAGAAACCACAGCACACCCCGAAGGCGTTCTCCCCCACCGCGATCAACCAACTCGTCGACACCGTCACCGTGGAGGCGCAACGCCCCGCGGAGTCGGCGCGGGACTGGCCGCAACGCGATCTCGCGCTCATCGCGACCCTGCTGCTCACCGGGATCCGCTCCGACGAGTTGATCCGGCTCGATGTGGGCAGCATCCTCGGTGGCCGCCGGGCACCGGTGCTGCGGGTGCTCGGCAAGGGCGCGATCGAACGGGAGATCCCCCTCGAGGACAGCTGGACGGCGATCGTCACCACCTATCTCGAGGAACGCTACGCCCGCTTCCCCGCCGCGCGGCGCCGCACCCGCGACCGCGACGAGTTGCCCGTGTGGGAGCGGCACGACCCGGCCGACCCGCTGTTCGTCGGCGCGGACGGCAAACGCATCACCCGCGGCACCCTGCAGTACCGGGTGCGGCGCATCTACCGCCGCGCGGGTATCGAGTCCGAACGCAAACGCGGTGCGCTCGCCCACGCGCTGCGGCACACCTTCGCGACGAGCCTGGCCGACAGCGGCGCGACGATGGTCGAGTTGCAGCAGCTGCTCGGGCACCGGTCGTTGCAGACCGTGCAGGTGTACACCTCGGCGACGAACGACGCGGTGCGGCACGCCGCGCGGCACAACCCCGTCTACGGGCTGCTCGGGTCGGGCCGCGAGCCGCTCGGCGACGGGCCGGGCTAGCTCGTCGGTTGCGCTGTGGGCGGGCGCGGCAACTGCAAGACTGGGGATCGATCCATCCGGCAACGTGAAGGAGCATCCATGAGCGTCGAGCAGACCGAACCCCGCCGTCATCGTGTGGTCGTGATCGGATCCGGTTTCGGTGGGCTGTTCGGGACCCAGGCCCTGGCTCGTGCCGATGTGGACGTCACGCTCGTGGCGCGCACCACCCATCACTTGTTCCAGCCGTTGCTGTACCAGGTGGCCACGGGCATCCTGTCGGTCGGCGACATCGCCCCCGCGACCCGCATGGTGCTGCGCAAGCAGAAGAACGCGCAGGTACTGCTCGGGGACGTCGAGACGATCGACCTGGAGAACCGGACGGTGACCTCCCGGTTTCTCGAGCGCTACACCACCACGCCCTTCGACAGTCTCATCGTCGCCGCCGGCGCCGGCCAGTCCTATTTCGGCAACGACCAGTTCGCCGAGTTCGCGCCGGGAATGAAGACCATCGACGACGCCCTCGAGTTGCGCGGCCGGATCCTCGGGGCGTTCGAGCAGGCCGAACTGTCCCACGATCACGACGAACGCGCCCGGTTGCTGACCTTCGTGGTGGTCGGTGCCGGCCCGACCGGGGTGGAGTTGGCCGGGCAGATCGCCGAGCTCTCGCGCCGCACCCTCAAGGGCACCTTCCGCAACATCGATCCGACCGAGGCGCGGGTGGTGCTGCTCGACGGCGCCTCCGATGTGCTGCCGGTCTACGGCGGCAAACTCAGCCGCAAGGCCCGCAACACCCTCGAGCGGCTCGGGGTGGAGATCCAGCTCGGCGCGATGGTCACCGACGTCGACGCCGACGGTCTCGTCGTCAAGGAGAAGGACGGGTCGCAGCGGCGCATCGAGTCGCAGTGCAAGGTGTGGTCGGCGGGTGTGGCGGCGAGCCCGCTCGGCAAGCAGCTCGCCGAACAGTCCGGGGCGCAGGTCGACCGGGCGGGGCGGGTGGAGGTGCTGCCGGATCTGACGTTGCCGGGGCATCCGAACGTGTTCGTCATCGGCGACATGATGTCGCTGAACAAGCTGCCCGGTCTGGCGCAGGTGGCGATGCAGGGCGGCAAGTACGCGGCCCGGCAGATCATCGCCTCCCTCGACGGCGCCGACCCGAGCCATCGGGAACCGTTCAAGTATTTCGACAAGGGCAGCATGGCGACCATCTCGCGGTTCAGCGCGGTCGCCAAGGTCGGCAAACTCGAGATCAGCGGGTTCCTCGGCTGGGTGGCGTGGCTGTTCATCCACCTGCTGTATCTGGTGGGGTTCTCGTCGAAGCTGTCGACGCTGTTGTCCTGGGCGCAGGCGTTCTTCTCCACCGGCCGCAACGAGATGGCGGCGACCGAGCAGCAGGTGTTCGCGCGGATCGCGCTCGAGCACATGCGCTCGGACGAACCCGGCGGCGACGCGCAGAACGGCGAGACCGCAACCAACGGCGACACACAGTCCGCGCAGGCCCCGGCCGGGCAGGGCCGCGGCGGGACGCAGGCCGCGGGCTGACCGTCGACGCTCCGGTCGGGCGCGTTGTCCCGGCCGGAGCCGCCCGTCGGCGGGTCAGTGCCCGATGCGGTCCGCGTCGGTGATGTTCGCCAGGCGCACCTGTCCCTGCGCGACGAGCCGATCATGCTCGTCGACGATCTCGACCCGCCACAGCTGCTGGGTGCGGCCGCGGTGCACCGGGGTGCCGGTCGCGGTGAGGACCCCTTCGCGGGTCGCGCGGAGGAAGTCGGTGTTGTTGTTGACCCCGACGACGTTGCCCCTGTCCCCCAGCCAGTTGGCGCCGGCGACGCTGGCGACGGACTCGATCACCGCGCAGTACACCCCGCCGTGCACGATGCCGTAGGGCTGGTGCTGGTCGGGGGTGATCGTCCACCGGGCGCGCGCGAGGTCGGGTCCGAGTTCGACGAACTCGAGGCCGAGGGCGGTGTTGAAGCCTCGGTCGTTGACGGCGTTGATCGCCTGCACGTCGTGCTGGGCCGGGGCGGAGGTGGACTGGTCGCTCATACGGGGCTTCCCTTGTTCGTGCGTGGGTCGACCGGCCGCCGGGACAGGTGGCCGTCGAACGATGGTAGGACATGGCGGTTTTCGGACGTCCGACGTCCGCGCGTGGCGCGCGGGGGTGGTCACTGCAGCGTCACCAGCAGCGCGTGCGCGACGATCGAGTAGCCGTCGGGGATCGGCCCGACTCGGTGCACGGTCCGCGCGCCCTCGTACTCGACGCCGTACCAGCCCGTGACCGCTGTCGGGATCCTGATGGTCCGCTGGATCACCGGGTGCCGTTCGGCGACCCGGGCGCGCCCGTACGGGCGGGTGCGGTACAGCGTCCCCAGAAAGCGGTCCCACACCAGATGCCCGGTGAGCACGACATCGCCGAGGGTGTCGAGTTGCGGGGGGAGCACGGTGGTGAAGCCGTGACCGAGATGGGCGAGCAGTTCGACGCGATCGTCGACGGCGATCCGCTCGACGCGGGCGGGCACGTGGCGGACGAGTTCGCGGATGCAGTCGGTCGCTCCGGGGGTGGTCCAGGAGGTGGCCGGTTCACACACCTGCCCGGCGGTGGGCCCGTCGGGCCACGGTTCGAGGTCTTCGATCATCCACAGGGTGGTCATCTCGCGGTGCTTCCGGGACGCGACGGGGATTTCCTCCAGCATCCCCTGCGGTTCGCACCGCCGCACCGCCGCACCGCCGACGGGGCGGTGCACTGTGCGGCGACGGTGGGGGCGTGGGGACACACGACGGCGGGCCCCACACGGATGTGGGGCCCGCCGCGGGAAGGGACCGGGAGTCACTGCAGCCCTCAGGACTCCGCTGCGGTCCGGCAGTCGGAACGGAGTCGATTATAGGGAAGGCTGCCCTAATCCGGCAAGGCCTCGGACGGGGTGGCCGGCGGCGACGAAGGCGTCGAGCAACGCCTGACCGCGGCGCGCGGCGGTGCGGCGGGAGGCACCGCCGAGCACGGGCAGGTGGGCGGCGCCGGTGACGACGGTGCGCCCGACGATCGCCCAGAAGCGGTTCCGGTCGAGCGGGGCGAGGGACCGCAACGCGAGATGGACGGCGTTCAACGCGGTCGCGGCGCGGTGCGCGGTCCACACCGCCATCGCCTGCTCGCACGGGAGCACCACGACGTCGCGTTGCCCGGCGGCGCGGTCCTCGGGCAGCACCCGCAGGGTGTCGTCGGCGAGACCGGCCCAGTCGATGCAGCCGTCGCTGTCCTGGTGCAGCCACAGATTGTCCGGACCCGGATCCCAGACGCGCCCCTCGAGGGCGTAGGGGGCGAGGACGCGGCCGACCACGGCGTGGATGAGGGCGCCGGCGACCTGTTCGACGGCGATGCGCGGATCCTCGGTGTCGAGCAGGGCACGGTCGTAGAGCGCCTCGATGCGCTGCTGCCGTTCGGGGCCGCCGAGGAACCACCAGCGGCGGCGGGGTTCTTCGTCGATACAGGCCACCGCATACACGCGGGGCGCTCCCGCGGCGAGCGCGCGCAGCCGGGCGCGCGTGTCCTCGAACGGGCGGACGGGTGCCGCCGTGGGCGGCAGCAGCAGCGTCGTCATCCGACACCTCCTGATCGACGGTCATCTTGATTAGGTAAGCCTAACCATTGCATCCGGGGGTGGTGTGCGCAACCCCATCCCCTACTCCCGCCGACACATAGGATTCCGTAACCTAACTCCGAAGGCCTTCGCGTTCCCCACGATCCGCGACGACCCGAACCGCACCACCGCCTTCCCGAGGAGCACCCCGCGCCCGTGACCGTCACCCCCCACGCCCCACCGGACGCCGACCCGACCGCCCCGCCCCGCGCGGGCCGCCGGATCGCCGCCGTCCTGTGCGACCTCGCGCTCCTCGCCATCCCCCTGCTCATCGGCGCCCTCGTCGTCGACACCCTCGCCGACGCCAACGGCGGCGGCCAGACCGACCGCATCGTCTTCGGCGGCGCCGCCCTGGCCGCCGCCGCCGGACTGCTGTGGTGGAACCACGCCTACCGCGCCGGCCGCACCGGCCAGAGCCTGGGCCTGCAGTGGACCGGGCTCGTGCTGCGCGACCGGGCCACCACCGGACCGGTCGGCACCCGCCGCGCCCTGCTGCGCCGCGGCACCGAGATCGTCACCGAACGCCACGCCCGCCACGACGACTTCACCCCGCGCCCCACCGACGGCAGCGTCGCCGCCCTGCGCCGCCGCCGCCTGCTCGGCCTGGCCGCGCTGCTCGTACTACTGGTGCTCGGCGCCCTCGCCAGCATCGCCGTCGGCGCCCGCCCGATGACCTTCGCGGAGGTCTTCCACGCCCTGATCGTCAACGACGGCTCCGAAACCGACGTGATCGTGCACTCGCTGCGCATCCCCCGCACCCTGCTCGCACTGCTGGTCGGCACCGCGCTCGGCATCGCCGGTGCCCTGATCCAGGGCCACACCCGCAACCCGCTCGCCGACGCCGGCCTGCTCGGCATCAACGCCGGCGCCGCCTTCCTGGTGGTGCTGTCGATCTACCTGTTCGGACTGTCCACCCCGGCGCAGTACCTGTGGTTCGCCTTCGCCGGATCCGCCCTCGCCAGCATCGTGGTGTTCGGATTCGCCTCCATCGGCAACGGCGGCTCGAGCCCGCTCAGCCTCGCATTGGCGGGCGCAGCGGTCGCGTTCTTCCTGCAGGCGATGATCCAGACCATCGTGCTGCTCGACCAGACCAGCCTCGACGGCTACCGCTTCTGGGTGGTCGGCTCCGTCGCCGGCCGCGGCATGGACGTCTTCTGGCAGGTGTTGCCGTTCATCGTCGTCGGACTGCTCGTCGCGCTCGCCTCCACCCCGGCACTGAACCTGCTCAGCCTCGGCGAGGACGTCGCCCGCTCGCTCGGCACCAACGTCGTCACCACCCGGGTGATCGGCATCGCCGCGATCACCGTGCTCACCGGCGCCGCCACCGCCGCCTGCGGACCCATCGCCTTCGTCGGATTGATCGTCCCGCACATCGCCCGCGCGGTCACCGGCCCCGACTACCGCTGGCTCGTGCCCTATGCCGGGCTGCTCGGCGGGGCACTGCTCGTCCTCGCCGACGTCGTCGGCCGCATCGTGGTGCGCCCCGGCGAACTGCAGGTCGGCATCGTGCTCGCCCTCATCGGCGCCCCCTTCTTCATCGCCCTCGTCCGTCGCCGGAAGCTGGTGGCCCTGTGAACGACACCCCCACCCCCTCCCTCGACACGGACGAACCGACGACGGGCAGGCGCCGCTCCCCCGTGCAGGTCTCCACCCGCGTCCCGGGCCGGCCCGCCTTCCGACTCGGCTCCGTCTCCGTCGTCTGGCGCGCCCGCATGGTCATCGTGTGCGCGCTGATCGTCGCCGCCACCGCGGTGCTGCTGTCGATCTCCCTCGGCCGCGGCGACTACCCGCTCAGCCCCCTGCAGGTCGTCGAGGTGCTCCTCGGCGGCGGGGAACGCCTCGACCGGTTCATCGTCTTCGACCTGCGCCTCCCGCGCGGCATCGCCGCCGTGGTCGTCGGCGCCGCCCTCGCGGTCTCCGGCGCCATCACCCAATCGGTCTCCCGCAACGCCCTGGCCAGCCCCGACATCCTCGGCATCACCGCCGGCGCCTCCTCCGCCGCCGTGGCCCTGATCGTCGTCACCAGCGGCGGCTCCATCGTCGGACTGCTCGCCACCCTCGGGTTGCCGCTGTCGGCGCTGCTCGGCGCGCTGCTCACCGCCACGGTCATCTACCTGCTGGCGTGGCGGCGCGGCGCCGACGGCTTCCGGCTCGTGCTCATCGGCATCGGCGTCAACGCCATGCTCATCGCCCTGACCCAGTGGATGCTCGTCTCCGCCGACATCAACGACGTCAGCCGCGCCCAGGTGTGGCTGACCGGCTCGCTCAACGGCGTCTCCTGGAGCCAGGTGGTGCCCGCCGCGATCGCCCTGCTGCTCGTCGGCGGCTGGGCCGCGACCGCCTCCTTCACCGTCGGGGCGCTGCGCCTCGGCGACGACACCGCCCGCTCCCTCGGCGTGAAGCTGCAGACCCAGCAGGCGCTGCTGCTCATCGCGGCGTGCGCGCTCGCCGCCGTCGCCACCGCCGCCGCCGGCCCCATCGGCTTCGTCGCCCTCGCCGCCCCGCAGATCGCCCTGCGCCTCGTCGGCTCGGCGGGCAGCCCGATCGTCGCCTCCGCCCTGACCGGGGCGCTGTTCGTCGTCGCCGCCGACCTGATCGCCCGCACCATCCTGCCGGTGCCGCTGCCGGTCGGCCTGGTCACCTCCGCGCTCGGCGGCCCCTTCCTGCTGTACCTGCTGGTGCGTTCCAACCGAAAGGTCTCCCGATGACCGACACCCATCTGCCTCCCGCCCCGGCCCCCGGCCACGTCGAGCACGCGGCGCCGCGACTGGTCGCCGAGCACATCAGCCTCGGCTACGGCGAACGGCTCATCGTCGACGACCTGAACCTGTCCATCCCCACCGGGGTCGTCACCACCGTCATCGGCCCCAACGGCTGCGGCAAATCCACCCTGCTGCGCGCCCTGAGCCGGCTGCTCAAACCCCGCACCGGCACCGTGCTGCTCGACGGCCACGACATCACCACCATGCGCACCCGCGAGGTCGCCCGGGTGCTCGGCATGCTGCCGCAGGCCCCCGTCGCCCCCGAAGGGCTCACCGTCGCCGATCTGGTCTCCCGCGGCCGGCACCCGCACCAGTCCTGGTTCCGGCAATGGTCCTCCGACGACGAGGACGAGGTCGCCATCGCCCTCGAACGCACCGGCATCGCCGACCTCGCCGACCGACCCATCGACGAACTGTCCGGCGGACAACGGCAACGCGCCTGGATCTCCATGGCGCTCGCGCAGGGCACCGACATCCTGCTGCTCGACGAACCCACCACCTACCTCGACCTGGCGCACTCGGTGGAGGTCCTCGACCTCGTCGACCGGCTGCACAGCGAACTCGGCCGCACCGTGGTGATGGTGCTGCACGACCTGAACCTCGCCGTGCGCTACAGCGACCACCTCGTGGTGATGAAGGACGGCCGCGTCGTCGCCTCCGGGGTGCCCTCGGAGGTGATCTCCGTGGAACTGCTGCGCGAGGTGTTCGACCTCGACGCCTCCGTCATCGACGATCCGGTGTCCGACCGGCCGCTGATCGTGCCCATCGGCACCCGCCACGTCTACGGCGCCGCCGGAGGTCCCCACCGGAGGTGACGATGGTCCCACCGCAGGTCAGACCCTACGACTAGGGGTAGTACGCACATTCGTCGGAGAAATCCGTAGAATCGACCCATGGCAGCACTCGGCGAACTCGAACGCGCAGTGATGGACCACCTGTGGTCCACCCCCGAACCACAGACCGTCCGGCAGGTCCACGAAGCCCTCTCGGCTCGACGCAACCTCGCGTACACCACCGTCATGACGGTCCTGCAGCGCCTCGCCAAGAAGAACCTCGTCATCCAGCAACGCGACGACCGCGCCCACCGCTACCTGCCGGTGCACGGCCGCGACGAACTCGTCGCCAGCCTCATGGTCGACGCCCTCGACCAGGCCGACGAGACCGCCGGCCGCGCCGCCGCCCTCGTCCACTTCGTCGGCCGCGTCGGCGCCGACGAAGCCGCCGCCCTACGCGCGGCGCTGGCGAAACTCGAAGCGCAACACGGCGACGACAACACCGGCCACGACACCGAGCGGGCCGGCTGACACACTCGATGTCATGAACGCGACCACGGCGCTGTTCTTCGGAACCACAGCGCTTCTCCTCGCCGGTCCGGTGCCGGGGCTGCTCGCCCGCGCCACCTGGCCGCACCGCAACCCCCGGGCCGCCCTCGTGCTGTGGCAGTCCGTGGCCCTGGCAGCGGTGCTCTCCGCGTTCTCCTGCGGCCTGGCCATCGCCGCCCGCCTCCTCGCGCCCGGCGCCGACGGCCGACCCACCACCGGCCCCCTCGAAGAGATCGACGCCCTCGGCCTGCCCCTGTGGCTGACCTACGTCATCGTCTTCGCCCTCACCGTGTTCATCGGTGCCCGCCTGACCTTCTCCATGCTGCGCGTCGCGGTACGCACCCGCCGCCGCCGTTCCCGCCACCGCATGCTCGTCGACCTGCTCGACCGCCGCGAGAGCGGCGCCGCCGTCCGCCACCACCCACACGTGCGGATCCTCGACACCGCCGACCCCATCGCCTACTGCCTGCCCGGGCTGCGGCACCGGGTGGTGCTCAGCGAAGGCACCCTCGACAACCTCGGCGACGACGAACTACGCGCGATCCTGCGCCACGAACACTCCCACCTGCGCGCCCGCCACGACCTCATCCTCGAGGCGTTCACCGCCGTCTACGAAGCGTTCCCCCGCGTCGTGCGCTCCGGATCGGCGCTCGGCTCGGTCAAACTGCTCGTCGAGCTGCTCGCCGACGACTCCGCCGTCCGCAAGACCGGCCCCGCACCGCTGGCCCGCGCCCTCGTCGCCTGCGCCGGCGCCCACACCCCCACCGGCGCCCTCGCCGTCGGCGGACCGAGCACCGTGCTGCGCGTGCAGCGCCTCACCGGACCGGGCCCCAACCTCGGCATTTCCGCCGCCGCCTACACCGCCGCCGCCGCCATCCTCGTCGTACCCACCATCGCCGTGGCGGTGCCCTGGCTCACCGAACTGTCCCTGCTGCTCGGCCTCTGAGCCGCGACACGCCGCACCGTTCGGCCCGCCCCGATTTCGATCGGCCCCCGTTTCGGGGGAAGCTGTAGACCATGACCGTCGAACGCACCGAAACACCGCAGGCCCAGATCGGCGTGACCGGATTGGCCGTGATGGGCTCGAACATCGCCCGCAACTTCGCCCGCAACGGCTACACCGTCGCCCTCCACAACCGCAGCATCGCCAAGACCGACGCGCTGCTCGCCGAGCACGGCAGCGACGGCACCTTCGTCCGCACCGAAACCATCGACGAATTCGTCGCCGCCCTAGAGAAGCCGCGCCGCGTCCTGATCATGGTCAAGGCCGGCGACGCCACCGACGCGGTCATCAACGAGCTCGCCGACGCGATGGAACCCGGCGACATCATCATCGACGGCGGCAACGCCCTCTACACCGACACCATCCGCCGCGAAGCCGCCCTGCGCGCCCGCGGCCTGCACTTCGTCGGCGCCGGCATCTCCGGCGGCGAGGAAGGCGCCCTCAACGGCCCGTCCATCATGCCCGGCGGCCCCGCCGAATCGTACGAGGCGCTCGGCCCGCTGCTCGAAACCATCGCCGCCCAGGTCGACGGCACCCCCTGCTGCACCCACATCGGCCCCGACGGCGCCGGCCACTTCGTGAAGATGGTGCACAACGGCATCGAATACGCCGACATGCAGCTCATCGGCGAGGCCTACCACCTGCTGCGCGACGCCCTCGGCTACGACGCCGGGCAGATCGCCGACGTCTTCGCCGACTGGAACACCGGCACCCTCGAGTCCTACCTCATCGAGATCACCGCCGAGGTGCTGCGCCAGACCGACGCCGCCACCGGCAAACCCCTCGTCGACGTCATCGTCGACGCCGCCGAACAGAAGGGCACCGGCCGCTGGACCGTCAAGGCCGCCCTCGACCTCGGCGTGCCCGTCACCGGCATCGCCGAAGCCGTCTTCGCCCGCGCCCTGTCCGGCTCCCGCGACCAGCGCGCCGCCGCCCGCGGCCTCGCCGCCGGCAACCTCGGCGCCGCCCCCACCGACGCCGCGCAGTTCACCGAGGACATCCGCGCCGCCCTGTACGCGTCGAAGATCGTCGCCTACGCGCAGGGCTTCGACCAGATCGCCGCCGGCAGCGCCGAATACGGCTGGAACGTCGACCGCGCCGCGCTCGCGACGATCTGGCGCGGCGGCTGCATCATCCGCGCCCAGTTCCTCAACCGCATCAAGGAGGCCTACGACGCCGACCCGGCCCTGCCCAGTCTGATCCTCGCGCCGTACTTCCGCGACGCCATCGAGATCGGCATCGACAGCTGGCGACGCGTCGTGGTCACCGCCACCCAGCTCGGCATCCCCGTCCCGGCCTTCGCGTCGTCGCTGTCCTACTACGACGGGCTGCGCGCCGACCGGCTGCCCGCCGCCCTCACCCAGGGCCAGCGCGACTTCTTCGGTGCCCACACCTACGAACGCACCGACCGCCCCGGCAAGTTCCACACCCTGTGGAGCGGGGACCGCTCCGAAGTGCAGGCCTGACCCGATGACGGGCACGGCAGTCGCCGTCCTGTGCGCGCTCGCCGCCGCCGCGCTCATCGCGGTCGGCAGTGTCGCGCAACAGAGCTCGGCCGCTGCCGTGCCCGACACCGACTCCTTCGTCGGCTCGCTGCTGCGCAGCCCCCGCTGGTGGGCGGGCATCCTCGGCGACGGCGGCAGCTACGTGCTGCAGGTCATCGCGCTCGTCTTCGGATCGGTGCTGCTCGTCCAGCCCCTGCTCGTCGCGTCACTGCTGTTCGCGTTGCCGCTCGCCGCCGCCACTACCGGCCGCCGCGTCACCCGCACCACCTGGCTGCTCGCCGGCGCACTGTGCGCGGCGCTGGCGATCTTCCTGCTCGTCGGCAACCCCAGCGAAGGCACCGGAGATGCCGCCGCCGTCCGCTGGGCGCTGCCGCTCGGAGCGGTGCTCGCCGTCACCGCCGCCGCCGTCGTCGTCGCCGTGCTCTCCCCGCGACTGCGGGCACTGTCGTTCGGGATCGCCGCAGGCATCCTCTACGGCGTGACCAGCGCGTTCACCAAACACGTCACCGACCTCGCCGAACACGGCATCCCGCAACTGCTCGGCTCGTGGCAGACCTGGACACTCGTCGCCGCCGGCGCCGCCGCGATCTACCTGCAGCAACGCGCCTTCCAGGCCGGATCGCTCACCGCATCGCTGCCCGCCCTGACCGTCGGCGAACCGCTCGCCGCGATCGTGCTCGGCATGACCGTGCTCGGCGAACACCTGCGCACCGACGGCCCCGGACGGATCCTCGTCGGCGCCGCCGTCGTCGTGATGCTCGTGACCACCGTGACGCTCTCCCGCGCCCAGGCCGCCGACACCCCCGCCGACGCCGCGGCTACGCCCGCCCCAGCACCGCCACCAGAAACTCCGCGTCGTCGCTGAACGGCCGCAGATCCCAGGTCGACAACCGCACCTGCACCGCCAGACCCGCCTGCTGCACGTCGGCGAAGAACTCCTCGAACGGATACTCACGGCCCGCCCCGAAACCGATCACCACCCGGCCCTGCGACGCCAGATGCGCCGCGAAATTGCGCAGCACCGCCACCCGGGTCGACGGCGCCACGAAGGTCATCACATTCCCCGCGCACACGATCACATCGAAATCGGCGTCGACACCGCGGGCCGGCAGATCCAGCTCGGCCAGATCCCCCACCAGCCACCTCGGCCCCGGATGATCCTCCTCCGCCGCCGCGATCAGCACCGGATCGACATCCACCCCGACCACACTGTGCCCGGCCCGATGCAGATAACCGCCGAGCCGGCCCGGCCCGCACCCGGCGTCGAGGATCCGCGCCCCACGCGGCACCATCGCATCGATCAACCGGGCCTCCCCGACGGTGTCCTGCCCCCGGGCGACCATCGCACGGAACCGTTCGACGTACCACGACGAATGCGCCGGATTCTCCGCCACGATCTCCTCCCACCGGCTCGGCACCCGCTCGCCGCCACCGTGTTCCGGACCCTCGCCGCCGCTCATCCACGCTCCTTCGTTCCACCGGGACACCTGCTCGATCCCCACCGTAGGCGCCGCGTCGTCACCGGCACCGCGACACACGGCAACCACCCTCAGTAGAATCGGTACCCGTCGAAACCACTTCCGGCAGGCGGACACCGTCCGCGACCGGACCCGACGAGAGGACACCGGTGCCCGCGGCACCCACAGCCACCCCACCGCCCGACACCTCCTCCCCCTGCACGGAGTGCGACTCCGGGCCGGAAGGATCCTCTATCGGGCCGGGTCACCACCCCGGCCTCCACCCCGCCCGGCAGGACCGCCCCTGATGTCCGTCCTGCTCGATATCGTCGCCCTCCTCGGCTTCGTGGCGCTCACCGCAGGCACCGCCCTGTTCGTCGCCGCCGAGTTCTCCCTGACCGCCCTCGAACGCAGCGCCGTCGACGCGCACGCCCACGACGGCGACCGTCGCGCCCGGCAGGTCCAGCACGCACACCGCACCCTGTCGTTCCAGCTGTCCGGCGCCCAGCTCGGCATCACCATCACCACACTGATCACCGGCTATCTCGCCGAACCGATCCTCGCGCAGTTCTTCACCCCGCTGTTCGACGCGATCGGATTGAGCACCTCCGTCGCCTCGACCACCTCGCTGGTCCTCGCGCTGCTCATCGCCACGTCCTTCTCCATGGTCTTCGGCGAACTGGTCCCCAAGAACATCGCCATCGCCCGGCCCATGGGCACCGCCCGCGCCACCGCCGGTCTCCAACTGGCCTTCTCCCTGCTGTTCCGCTGGGCGATCCTCGGACTCAACGGCGCCGCCAATCACATCGTGCGGCGCTTCGGCATCGAACCGGCCGAGGAACTGCGCTCGGCGCGCTCCCCGCAGGAACTCGGTTCGCTGGTGCGCGCCTCGGCCCGCAGCGGCACCCTCGACGAGCACACCGCCCGCCTCGTCTACCGCTCCCTGCAGTTCGGGGACCGCACCGCCGAGGACCTCATGACCCCGCGCAGCACCGTCGAGAGCCTCGACCGCAACGCCACCGTCCTCGACCTCATCGAACTGTCCGCCCGCACCGGCTACTCCCGCTTCCCGATCGTCGACGGCGACCTCGACGCCCCGCTCGGCGTCGTGCACGTCAAGCACGCGTTCACCGTGCCCGGCCCGGCGCGCGGCACCACCGCCGTCGGCGCCCTCGCCCGCCGCGTACCCACCGTGCCGTCCAGCCTCGACGGCGACACCGTCATGGAACGGGTGCGTTCGGACGGCATGCAGGTCGCGCTCGTCGTCGACGAATACGGCGGCACCGCCGGACTGATCACCATGGAGGACCTCGTCGAGGAGATCGTCGGCGACGTCCGCGACGAACACGACGAGACCGAACTCGACGCCCACCGCGAAGGAGAGGGCTGGTCGTGCACGGGTCTGCTGCGCACCGACGAGCTCGCCCAGCTCACCGGCTACCGCGCCCCCGACGGCGACTACGAGACCCTCGCCGGGCTGATCCTCACCGAACTCGGCCGCATCCCCGAGGTCGACGACGAGATCCAGCTGCCGCTGCGCCGCGGCGAACGCGACCTCACCTGGTACGCGCGCATCCTCGAGATGGACGGGCACCGCATCGACCGGGTGCTGCTCGTACCCGGCGCCGCCCCCGACCCCGAGAACCCCGACGGCGACGGCAGGGACGACAGTCACGGCATGGACGACAGTGACGACACCGCGGCCACCGACGAGGGTGGTGAGCAGCGATGAGCGACTGGTTCGGGATCGTCCTCGCCGTGCTGCTGCTCGCCGGCAACGCCTTCTTCGTCGGCGCCGAGTTCTCCCTCATCACCGTCCGCCGCGACCGGCTCGAGACGCTGCTCGCCCAGGGCAAGACCCGCGCCCGCACCGTCATCCACGCCGGCGAACACCTCTCGCTCATGCTCGCCGGCTCCCAGCTCGGCATCACGATCTGCTCGATCCTGCTCGGCCGCGTCGCCGAACCGGCCATCGCACACCTGATCGAGGTGCCGTTGCACGCGGCCCGGGTGCCCGACGCGTTGCTGCACCCCATCGCGTTCACCATCGGCCTGACCATCGTGGTGGTGCTGCACATCCTGCTCGGCGAGATGGTGCCGAAGAACATCGCCATCGCCGGCCCGGAACGCGCCGCGATGCTGCTCGTGCCGATCCACCTGTGGTTCATGCGACCCGCCCGGCCGGTCATCGCCTTCTACAACCTGTGTGCCAACGCCACCCTCCGCGCGGCGCACATCGACCCGAAGGACGAACTCGACACCTCCGTCTCCGCTGTGGAGCTGACCGAGATGATCGGCGAATCCCGCTCCGAAGGACTGCTCGACGAGGAGGAGCACAAGCGCCTCACCCGCGCCCTGGCCACCGGCAACCGCACCGTCGCCGACGTGATGATCCCGCTCGCTCGGGTGCGCACCGTCCCGCACACCGATGCGGGCCCGACGCTCGGCGACGTCGAGCACGCGGTCACCACCACCGGTTTCTCCCGGTATCCCACCCGTCGACCCGACGGCACGATCACCGGCTACATCCACATCAAGGACGTGCTCGACCTCGTGCGGGAGCAGTCCACCGGTCCCGAGACCCTCATCCCCGCCGCGGCGATCCGGGCGCTGCCGACCATCGGGATCGCCGACGGTCTCGACGAGGCGCTGGCCGCGCTGCGCCGCAGCAACGCGCATCTGGCCGGAGTGATCGACACCACCGGAACACTGCGGGGAATCGTCGCGCTCGAGGACCTCGTGGAAGAGTTCGTCGGGACGGTCCGCGACGCCACCCACCGGGTCGCGGATCCGCTGGGCAACCGCCCCCGCACGACCGCACCCCGATCGACCGAACGAGAACCATGACCCGCTCCCCGTCCGTGACCGACCGCGCGGTGGTCCTCCCCGAGACCGAGTGGACCGCGCGGCGCGACGCGCACCACGCCGTCGTGGACGAGCTGCTCGCCGGGCATCTCGAGCGACGCGCCGCCGGCCGCGCCCATCCGGTGCACGACTTCCTGTTCACCTACTACAGCCTGCGGCCGAGTCAGCTGCGGCGCTGGCATCCCGGCTACGGCACCGTGCTGCTCGGCGCGGCCGCGGCGCGTGACTACCGCGACCATCCCGGCTACGAGCGGGTCACCGTCGACGGGCAGCCGGGGATGCGGGTGGCCCGGGAGGTGCTCGACCGGCGCGCCGACACCGTCGACTTCGTGGCCGGGCTGCTCACCGCGACCGCCTCCCGGCCGCCGCAGCTCGGCTGCTTCGGGTTGCACGAGTGGGCGATGGTGTACCGGGCGGGAGCCGGCGGGGTGCGGCATTCGTCGGTGCCGTTGCGGCTCGGTCACGCCGGGACCGACGCGGTGGTGGAATCAATGCAGCTCCGATGCACCCATTATGATGCGTTCCGGTTCTTCACCCCCGACGCCGTTCCACGCAACGCCACCGAACTGACCCGCGACCAGCAGGTACACAGCGAGCAACCCGGCTGCCTGCACGCCGGCATGGATCTGTACAAGTGGGCGTACAAGCTGCTGCCGTTGACCGATTCGGAGCTGACGGTGCGGTGCCTGCGACACGCGTCCGCAGCCCGTGAATTGGACATGCGGGCGAGCCCGTATGATCTCGAGGACTACGGCTACTCGCCCATCAGGATCGAGACTGCCGCCGGACGCGCACAGTACGTCCGCGAGCAGTCGGCGCTCACCCGTCGCGCCGCAGCTCTGAGAGAAGAGCTGGTGAATCGATGTACCGCCCTGCAGACGCACAGAACCACTGCGTCCGTTACTACTGGCGGGTAACATAATCGACGATTCCGTGCGGCCGGGACGTTTCCGGCCGCACAGCAACCGGAAAGAGTGAGGGTGATGACAGAACGCGTGCAGGTCGGCGGACTCCAGATCGCGCAGGTTCTCTACGACTTCGTCAACAACGAGGCCATCCCCGGCAGTGGGGTCGACGCGGACACCTTCTGGGCGGGTGCCGACAAGATCGTCCACGACCTCGCCCCCAAGAACCGGGCACTGCTCGCCAAGCGTGACGATCTCCAGGCCAAGATCGACGGCTGGCACCGCGACCGCGCCGGACAGCCCCACGACCCGGTCGCCTACAAGGCCTTCCTCGAAGAGATCGGCTACCTCGTCCCCGCCCCCGAACCGTTCACCATCGGCACCGAGAACGTCGACACCGAGATCGCCGAGACCGCCGGTCCGCAGCTCGTCGTGCCCGTCCTCAACGCCCGCTTCGCGCTCAACGCCTCCAACGCGCGCTGGGGATCGCTCTACGACGCGCTCTACGGCACCGACGTCATCCCCGAAGAGGGCGGCGCCGAGAAGGGCACCGGCTACAACAAGGTCCGCGGCGACAAGGTCATCGCCTGGGCCCGCGACTTCCTTGACAAGGCCGCACCCCTCGCGCAGGGCTCGCACGCCGACTCCACCGGCTACAGCATCGACGGCACCGAACTGAAGGTCACCCTCGAGGGCGGCACCGTCACCGGACTCGCCCAGCCCGACAAGCTCGTCGGCTACCTCGGCGACAAGGCCACCCCCTCCTCGGTGCTGCTGCGCAACCACGGTCTGCACATCGAGATCCAGATCGACCCCGAGTCCCCCATCGGCAGCACCGACGCCGCCGGCGTCAAGGACGTCGTCCTCGAATCCGCCGTCACCACCATCATGGACTTCGAGGACTCCGTCGCCGCCGTCGACGCCGACGACAAGGTCGTCGGCTACCGCAACTGGCTCGGCCTCAACCGCGGCGACCTGTCCGAATCCTTCGACAAGGGCGGCAAGACCCTCACCCGCAAGCTGAACCCGAACCGCGTCTACACCGCCCTCGACGGCAGCGACCTCGAACTGCACGGCCGCTCCCTGCTGTTCGTCCGCAACGTCGGGCACCTCATGACCAACCCCGCCATCCTCGACCGCGACGGCAACGAGGTCCCCGAAGGCATCCTCGACGCGCTCATCACCAGCCTGTGCGCCATCCACGGCCTGCACATCGACGAGGACCACGGCCCGCTCGCCAACAGCCGCACCGGCTCGATCTACATCGTCAAGCCCAAGCAGCACGGCCCCGAGGAATCCGCCTTCACCACCGAACTGTTCGGCCGCGTCGAAGAGGTCCTCTCCCTGCCCACCAACACCCTCAAGGTCGGCATCATGGACGAGGAGCGACGCACCACCGTCAACCTCGCCGCCTGCATCCAGGCCGCCTCCGACCGCGTGGTGTTCATCAATACCGGCTTCCTCGACCGCACCGGCGACGAGATCCACACCTCCATGGAGGCCGGACCCGTCGTCCGCAAGGCCGCCATGAAGCAGCAGCGCTGGATCGCCGCCTACGAGGACTGGAACGTCGACACCGGCCTCGCCTGCGGCCTGCAGGGCAAGGCCCAGATCGGCAAGGGCATGTGGGCCATGACCGACCTCATGCGCGACATGGTCGAGCAGAAGATCGGCCAGCCCAAGGCCGGCGCCAACACCGCCTGGGTGCCCTCACCCACCGGCGCCACCCTGCACGCCACCCACTACCACGAGGTCGACGTCTTCGCGGTCCAGAACGAGCTCAAGGGCAAGAGCCGCGCCACCGTCGACGACATTCTCACCATCCCCCTCGCCGAGAACCCCAACTGGTCCGACGAGGAGAAGCGCGAGGAACTCGACAACAACTGCCAGTCCATCCTCGGCTACGTCGTGCGCTGGATCGACCAGGGCGTCGGTTGCTCCAAGGTCCCCGACATCCACGACGTCGCGCTCATGGAGGACCGCGCCACCCTGCGCATCTCCAGCCAGCTCCTCGCCAACTGGATCCGCCACGACGTCGTCACCGCCGACGACGTCGTCGCCTCCCTCGAGCGCATGGCCCCCGTCGTCGACCGGCAGAACGAAGGCGACCCCGGCTACCGGCCGCTCGCCCCGAACTTCGACGACAGCATCGCCTTCCAGGCCGCCAAGGAACTCATCCTCGAAGGCACCACGCAGCCCAGCGGCTACACCGAGCCGATCCTGCACCGCCGTCGCCGCGAGTACAAGGCCAAGTACGCCTGACCCGCACACCGACACCACAGGGCCCCGATCCACACCGGATCGGGGCCCTGCCCGTCCCCGCACCGCGCGGCGGAGCCGGATCACATCCGGCCCCTCACTAGACTCGACCATCGGATCGACGAACGAAACGAGGCGGACACGACGTGAGCGGGCGACATCGCGGCAGCGGACGACGAGGAATCAGCACCAGCGTCATCGTGGTCGCCGTAGGCGTAGTACTCGCCCTGCTCGCCGTCCTCGGCTGGTTCCGCCTCCGCGACAACATCGACAACCAGGCCACCGCCGCCGCCGAAACCTGCGTCGAAGGCGACACCGTCCTGCACATCGCCGCCGACCCCCTCATCGCCCCCGCCCTCACCGAACTCGCCGAACAATGGACCGACGGCGGCGTCCGCGTCATCCGCGACCACTGCGTCACGGCCGAGATCACCGCCGTCGACAGCCTCGCCGCCGCCGACACCCTCGGCACCGACACCTGGGACCCGGCGCTCGGCCCCGAACCCGCCCTGTGGGTACCCCTCGACACCCGCATGAGCGCCCGCGCCGCCGACGCCATCGACGGCACCCCCCGATCCCTCGCCACCTCCCCGGTCGTGCTCGCCGTCCCCACCGACCTCGGCCGCGCCCTCACCACCGCCACCGTCCGCTGGCAGGACCTGCCCCGACTCCAGAACGACCCCGCCGCCATGCGCGAGAGCGGACTCGACATCTGGGGCACCCTCGGCCTCGCCCTGCCCACCGGCACCGAGACCCACGCCACCACCCTCGCCCTCGAAGCCGTCACCGCCGCCACCACCGGCATCGGCGCCGGACCGGTCACCCTCGAACAGGCCGCCACCCCCGCCGCCATCACCGCCGTGAGCACCCTCGCCCTCGGCGCCGACACCCTCGGCGCGGTCGGTACCACCGCCGACACCCTCGCGGCGCTCGGCGCCCACCCCGACACCGCGGCCCCGATCCACGCCGTGCCGGTCATCGAACAGCAACTGCACCGCGCCCTCACAGACGGGCAGGTCCGCGGCCTCACCGGCCACCTGCCGATCGGCGTCGCGCCCGTCGTCGACTTCCCCACGGCCGTCGTCGACGCCCCCTGGGTCGACGAGACGCTCGCCCGCGCCGCCGCGGAGTTCACCGACTACGCGCGGCGCCCCGAGCAGGCCGGCATCCTCACCGCCCACGGTTTCCGCACCGCCGACGCCGTCCCCGAACCCGCCGGGGAACTTCCGCTGCCCCGCGTCGACACCGTCCTCGCCCCCGCCGACCCCACCGTCGACGACGTCCTCGTCGCACTGCGTCTCGCCCCGGTGTCCCCGCGCAAGGTCACGATGGTCGTCGACACCTCCACCTCCATGGGCACCTCCGCCGGCGACGGCACCCGCCTCACCGCGACCGCAGGCGCCCTGCGCGAGGCCATGCGTCGCGCCTCCATCAACTCGGTGATGGGCATGTACGTCTTCGCCGACACTCCCGAGGGACACCGCGTCGCCGTCATCCGCGACGGGCTCACCGCAGCCAAGCGCGCGGCGATGTCCTCGATCCTCGACGACATCGATCTCGTCGACCGCGAACCCGTCTATGCCACTCTCACCGCCGCCTACCGCGACGCCGTCGACAACTACGACCCGGGCCGACCGAACTCCGTACTCGTCGTCGTCGACAGCGACGACCCCGACGAAGCAGCCGCCCGCGACCTGCGCGCCGCGATCGATGAACTCTCGTCCCCCGAGACCCCCGTGCGGATCGACGTCGTCGTCCTCGGCGACCGCACCGACCCCGTCCTCGAGCAGGCCGCCGAAGCCACCGACGGCAGCCTCACCGTCGTCGACACCACCGACCCGGCCGATCTCACCGACCTCCTCCGAAAGCTGACGTCCTGACGTGCTCCGACTTCTCGTCGTGGGGGTCTTCCTTGCCCTCCTCACCTATCTGCTGCATCGACGACTCGTCCGGGCACCCGGCCTGCCGCGACCGGCCGCACTCGCCGCCGACCTCGTCCTCGTCGTCCTGTTCGTGCTCACGCTCGGCGCCTCCGGGGTGGGCACGGTGCTCGATCCTGCCTGGGCCCGCCCCATCGGGTTCCTCGGCTGGAGTTGGTTGGCGGTGGTGCTGTACCTGATGCTCGGGCTCCTGCTCATCGGAGTCGGGTTGCTCGTCGCCCGCCTCACCCGACGCGGGCAACCCCGGCCGACCACCGACGACGGCACCGTCGAGACCCCGCGACAGAGGCTGCGTATCGCGACCGCCGTGCTCGTCGTGGCCGCGGTCGCCGCCGTCGGATACGGCACGATCGAGGCCGACCGGCCGCGGATCGTCACTGTGCCCGTCGCCCTGCAGGACCTGCCCGCCGGCTTCGACGGCACCCGCATCGCGCTCGTCACCGACCTGCACGTCGGACCCGCCCGCGGAGCCGACTTCGTGCAACGTGTCGTCGACCTCGTCGCCGAGGAGCAACCCGACCTGATCGTGCTCGGCGGCGACCTCGCCGACGGCACCGTCGAACTCGTCGGCTCCGATCTCGAACCGCTCCGGCAGCTGCAGGCCCCGCTCGGGGTGTACGGCGTCAGCGGCAACCACGAGTACTACTCCGACGACGCCGAATCGTGGCTGAACCACTGGGAGACGCTCGGTGTACGCACCCTGCGCAACGAACATGTCGTCCTCGAGCGCGACGGCGACGTCGTCGCGCTCGCCGGCGTCCACGACTACACCGCCACCGAACCCCACCACCCCGACATGCCCGCCGCCCTCGACGGTATCGCGGACGGTACCCCGGTGATCCTCGCCGCCCACCAGCCGCGGCACATCGACGAGGCCCGCGAGCTCGGAGTCGACCTGCAACTCTCCGGGCACACCCACGGCGGACAGATGTGGCCGCTGCGACCGTTCGTCTCCCTCGCCAACCCCACTGTCACCGGACTGGACCGCTTCGGCGACACGCAGATCTACACGTCCCAGGGCACCGGCGCGTGGGGACCGCCCGTGCGGGTGGGCACCCCACCGGAGGTCTCCATCCTCGAGCTGACCGCCGCGAACTGACGTCCCGTTCTCCTGGGCTTAGTGAGATTGGTGCTGAAGCGGGGGGGTAATTCGGTATTTCTATGGTTTCCGTCTGGTCCGGAGTTATGCCACTGATGAAGATGGCCGACGGACCCGTCCGTCGGCCATCCCCGGCATCAGCCGCTGTACGCCTCCAACGGCGGGCACGAGCACACCAGATTCCGGTCGCCGTGAGCGCCGTCGATACGCCGCACCGCCGGCCAGACCTTGGCCCGGCTCTTCCCCATCGGGAACACCGCGATCTCCCGCGAGTACGGGTGGTTCCACTCACCCACCAGGCATTCCGCGGTGTGCGGAGCCCCGCGCAGCGGGTTGTCCTCCACCGGCCACTCCCCTGCCCCGACGCGGTCGATCTCCTCACGGATCGAGATCATCGCGTCGATGAACGCGTCGAGTTCGGCGATGTCCTCGCTCTCGGTGGGTTCGACCATGAGGGTGCCGGCCACCGGGAAGCTCATCGTCGGCGCGTGGAAACCGTAGTCGGCCAGACGCTTCGCGACGTCGTCGACCGTCACCCCCGTCGCCTTCGTCAGCGGCCGCAGATCGAGGATGCACTCGTGGGCGACCATGCCGGTCTCCCCCGTGTACAGCACCGGGAAATACTCGTCGAGACGACGCGCGATGTAGTTCGCCGACGCGATCGCCGTCAGCGACGCGCGACGCAGTCCCTCGGCACCCATCATCTTGATGTACGCCCAGGTGATCGGCAGGATCGACGCCGACCCGTAGGGTGCCGCCGAGACCGGTCCCGCTCCCCCGAGTCCCGGCTCCGCCGGGTGACCCGGCAGATACGGGGCCAGATGCGAGCGGACACCGATCGGGCCGACACCCGGACCGCCGCCACCGTGCGGGATGCAGAACGTCTTGTGCAGGTTCAGGTGGCTCACATCGCCACCGAACTTGCCCGGCCGCGCCAGACCCACGAGAGCGTTGAGGTTGGCGCCGTCGATGTACACCTGACCGCCGGCGTCGTGCACCGCACCGCAGATGTCGGCGATGTCGTGCTCGTAGACACCGTGCGTCGACGGATAGGTGATCATGATCGCGGCCAGACGCGCACCGTGGTCGGTGATCTTGGCACGCAGGTCGTCGAGATCGACGTCGCCGTTCGGGCGGCACGCGACGACCTCGACACGCATGCCCGCCATCACGGCGGACGCGGCGTTGGTGCCGTGCGCGCTCGACGGGATCAGGCAGATGTCCCGATCGGTGTCGCCACGGTCGAGGTGGTAGTGGCGGATCGCGAGCAGGCCCGCGTACTCGCCCTGGCTGCCCGCGTTGGGCTGCAGGCTCACGGCGTCGTAACCCGTCACCGCGGCGAGCCAGCCCTCCAGGTCGGCGATGAGACGGCGGATGCCGGCCGTCTGGTCCGCCGGAGCGAAGGGATGCAGACCCGCGAACTCGGGCCAGGTGATGGCCTCCATCTCGGCGGCAGCGTTGAGCTTCATCGTGCACGAGCCCAGGGGGATCATCGTCCGGTCGAGGGCGAGATCCTTGTCGGACAGACGCCGCAGATACCGCATCATCGCGGTCTCGGTGCGGTAGCGAGTGAACGCCTCGTGCTGCAGGAACTCGCTCGTGCGAGCAAGGGCCTGCGGCAGCGCCGTTCCCTCGGCGGCCTCACCGGCGGTGACACCGAAGGCACCCAGGACCGCGTCGACATGCGCCGCGGTGGTCGCCTCGTCGCACGAGATCGACACGTGATCGTCGTCGACCCGGTACAGGTTGATGCCGGCCTCGAGGGCGGCGGCGAGCACGGCATCGACCCGCCCCGGGACGCGCACCAGGACGGTGTCGAAGAACTCGTCGTGCACCACCTCGACGCCGCCGGCGCGTAGACCGTCGGCGAGACGACGGGCGTGCCCGGCGACGCGGCGGGCGATGCCGGTGAGGCCTTCGGCTCCGTGGTACGAGGCGTACATGGCCGCGAGCACGGCGAGGAGCACCTGGGCGGTGCAGATGTTGCTGGTG
>Ga0182742_1001580_pt1 | contig 28306 bp, 30 predicted proteins | sample eDN5th37CBELigMG_FD_128880 | JGI IMG/M metagenome (GOLD analysis project Ga0182742, IMG submission 128880) | Enriched Miracle-Growth compost microbial communities from Emeryville, California, USA - eDNA 5th pass 37_C BE-Lig MG (version 2)... ...
AGTTCGAGGAACTACTGCGCCGTCGGAAGTTCGAGGAACTCGAAGGGGGCGGTTTCGGCGAACCGATCCGTGACGTTGCCGCCGAGCCCACCCTCGAGCGCGGTGTCGCCGAGCAGATCGAGCTTGCGCGCGGGCGCACCCTCGGCGAAATCCAGCTCGGAGAGGTCGACCCACAGGACATTCGGGCGCGTCGTCGACGCGAACACGTAACGCTTGCCGGTCAGGTCGCCCACGGTCTGCCAGATCGTCTGTGACGCATAGGGCTTGTCCGGATCCGGAACCCGGAACGGCTGCGCCGCATTGCGGATGACACTGAGCATCCCGGCGACGGCCTCCACCCCGCTCTTCGGTTCGGGAAGCCGGCCGACGTAATAGGCGGCGCGGGCGAACCGGTCGGCGGCGTCCGTGGTACCGGGCAACGGCTTGTCGCCACCGAATCCTTCGACCTCGCGGAGCAGTTCGAGCTGCTTGTCGTAGGTCGGTGAATTCGTCATCACCTGGTAGCTGCGGTCGTGCCAGACGGTGGCCTTGCCGTCGACGTACTCGACGATCGCCGAATCTCCCGTCGCGTCGTCCAACGCGAGGTGCACCGTGGGCACCTCACCGGTGGCCGGGTCGCCGAGAGGAACCACCTGCACCTCGGTCTGCTCGATCCACGCCGCCGCCTCCGCGACCGTGGCGAAGCTGTCCAGGAAGTACTGCATCCACACGGCCATGCTCAGTGCCGGCCGGGACGGGTCGTACGTTCCGTAGTCCGACTCCGCGAGCCAGAGGATGTGCCCCGACAGGCCGGCCTCGTTCATGCCGTCGACGGTCATCATGTCGAAGGCCGCGGCGACGACGCTGCCGAACTTCGACGTCCAGGTCAACGAGCCGCCGACGCCGTCCCGCCGGTCGATTCCGCGCGGCAGGGACCACAGATTCGTCCCCGTGTCGCGGTGATAGTCCATGTTGCGGCCGACGAGTACCGATCCCGCGGCGTTCGGCCAAACGACCCTGGTGCACATGTCTTCTCTCTTTCCCGCCCGCCGGGCACATGCGTATCGAATAGGTTGGGAATTTCGAGGGCGCATTCGACTGTGGCACATTCGCCACCGACGCCGGGCGAAACGGCGTGAACCGTCACCCGGCGTCGGTGTTGTGGGCGTCGCTAGCCGAGACGCGGCGGCGCCGTGCGGTACGTCGCGGGGGTGGCGCTGAGCCGGATCGGGTTGGCGATCTGGCGGAGCGGAGCGTCCCGGTCCGGATCCTCGATCGACACGACCGGCGACAGGCCGAGGCGCTCGGCGAGGGCGACGGCGTCGGCGATGTCGTTGAGCGGCCCGCACGGCACGCGTGCCGCGGTGAGGGCGTCGAACCAGGCGTCGGCGGTGTTCGTCGACAGCAGTTCGTCGAGGATCTTCGTCAGTTCCTCGCGGTTCGTGACGCGGGCGGTGTTCGTCGTGAACCGGTCGTCGGATGCGAGTTCGGGTGCCCCGAGAACGTCTACCAGGGAGGCGAACTGGCGGTCGTTGCCGACGGCGAGGACGAACGGCCGATCCGCGGTGCTGAACACCTCGTAGGGTGCGATGCTCGGATGCCGGTTGCCCATGGCCTTCGGCACGACGCCGGCCGCCACATAGCCCGACGACTGGTTCGCCAGCGCCGACAGCAGCGACGACAGCAGGTTCACCTCGACGCGCTGGCCCTCACCGGTCCGGTCGCGGTGCCGCAGTGCGGCGAGAATGCCCAGCGCAGCGTGCATTCCGGTGATGACGTCGACAACCGCGACACCGACCTTGGTGGGGGTCGCCGGGTCGGGTCCGGTGATGCTCATCAATCCGCCGACCGCCTGGATGAGCAGGTCGTAGCCGGGCAGGTTGTTGTTGCCGCCGAACCCGGTGATCGAGCAGTACACGATGTCGGGGTTGAGTTCGCGGGCCTGCTCGTAGCCGAGCCCGAGCCGATTCATCGTGCCGGGCAGGAAGTTCTCGACGACGACGTCGGCGCGGGCGACGAGTTCGCGGGCCTCGTCGAGCCCCGCCTCGGTGGTCAGGTCGATCGACACCGACCGCTTGTTCCGGTTGACGCCCAGGAAGTACGTCGACTCGTCGCCGACCCACGGCGGACCCCAGTGCCGGGTGTCGTCGCCGAAGCCCGGGCGTTCGACCTTGACGACCTCGGCACCGAGGTCGGCGAGCAGCATCGTCGCGTACGGGCCGGCGAGGACGCGACCGAAGTCGGCGATCACCAGCCCTTCCAATGCCCCTGCCACATTCCCCGTCGCTTCGCTCGCCCCGCTCACCGGAAGGCTGCCTCACCGGTCAGCGCCTTGCCGATGGTCAGCTGGTGGACCTCGGAGGTGCCCTCGTAGGTCAGCACCGATTCGAGGTTGTTCGCGTGCCGGATCACGGGGTATTCGAGGGTGATGCCGTTCGCGCCCAGGATGGTCCGGCACTCGCGGGCGACCGCGATGGCCTCGCGGACGTTGTTGAGCTTGCCCAGGCTGACCTGCTCGGGGGCGATCTCGCCGCGGTCCTTCATCCGTCCGAGGTGGTAGGCGAGCAGGTGGCCCTTGCCGACCTCGAGCGCCATGTCGGCGATCTTGGCCTGGGTGAGCTGGTAGCCGGCGAGCGGCTTGTCGAACACCTCGCGGGACTGCGCGTACTCGATCGCGGTCTCGAGGCAGTCGCGGGCCGCGCCGATCGCACCGAAGACGATGCCGAAGCGGGCCTCGCCGAGGGAGGTCAGCGGTCCGCGCAGGCCCTTGGCCTTCGGCAGCATCGCCGAGGCCGGCAGGCGCACGCCGTCGAGGACGAGCTCCGAAGTGACCGAGGCGCGCAGCGACAGCTTCGAATGGATCTCCGGGGCGGAGAAGCCGGGGGTGTCGGTGGGAACGACGAAGCCGCGGATGCCCTTGGCGCCCTCCTCGAGGTCGGTCTGGGCCCACACGACGGCGACGTCGGCGACGGAACCGTTGGTGATCCACATCTTGGTGCCGTTGAGGATCCAGTCGTCACCGTCGCGCTTGGCGTTGGTGCGCATCCCGGCCGGGTTGGAGCCGAAGTCCGGCTCGGTCAGGCCGAAGCAGCCGATGGCCTCGCCGGCGGCCATGCGGGGGAGCCATTCCTGCTTCTGCTCCTCGCTGCCCCAGTGGTGGATGGAGAACATCGCCAGCGAGCCCTGCACCGAGACGAGACTGCGGATACCGGAGTCGACGGCCTCGAGCTCGAGGCAGGCCAGGCCGTAGGCGGTGGCGCTCATGCCGGCGCAGCCGTAACCCTCGAGGTGCATGCCGAGAACACCGAGCTGCCCGAGTTCCTTGGCCAGCTCGCGAGCCGGGATCTTCGCCTCCTCGAACCACTGGGCCACGTGCGGACGGATGCGCTCGTTGCCGAACTTGCGGACGGTGTCGCGGATGTCGATCTCCTCCTGCTCCAGCAGGGAGTCGAGGGCGAACAGCTGGGTGAGCGACTGAGCGTTGGACATGGCCTTCTCCGGTGATCGAGGAACGTTTGCCATAACGTTTGCGAGAACGTTTGCACGAACGATTGCGTGCCCTACGCTAAGGGGCATGCTCCGGGCTCGTCAACCCGGAACGGAAATCTCGATGCGACAGAGATGCGACAGAGCAGGAGAGCCGAATGTCCCGCCCCGACCGTGCGCCGACGCTCAAGGAGATCGCCGAGCGTGCCGGCGTGCACGTCTCGACGGCCTCCCGCGTGCTGCGCCAACCCGAACCCGTCGACGGCTGGTCCGAATCAGCCCTGCGTGTGCGGGAGGTCGCGGCCGAGCTCGGCTACCGGCCCAATCTGTGGGCGGCGAGCCTGCGCACCCGCAGGACGACCACGCTCGGCGTCGTCATGCCGCGGCTGACCGACGGGGTGGTCGCCACGACCTATCAGGGCATCGAGGAAGCCGCGACGAAGGCGGGGTACTCGGTACTGCTGTCGAGCCCGCCCGACGACCTCGAGGCGCAACGTCGTGCGATCACCCTGCTGGTCGGGCGGCAGGTGGACGGGCTGCTGCTGAGCAGCCTGCACATTCCCGGGCGCCCGTTCGTCGAGTCCCTGGGGCTCGGGCAGTTGCCGATCCTCACCGTGACCCGGCACGCCGACGCGGGACTGCCGTTCGTCGTCGGTGACGACTACCGCGGTGGAGCACTCGCCGCCCGGCACCTGCTCGATCGCGGCTACACCGACCTCGCGATCATCGCCGGTCCCGACCATGCGAGCACGGCCCGGGATCGGCGCGACGGCTTCCTCGACACCTTGCGCGAGGCGTCGATAGAGGTCCCGGCCGCACGGATCGTCCCGTCGAGCTTCGACGTTTCCGGCGGTGTGGAAGCGGGCAGGACGCTGCTCGATCGACCCGACCGGCCCCGCGCGATCTTCGCGGTCAGCGACACCATCGCCATCGGCATCCTCGGTGTCGCCCGCGACCTCGGGCTGTCCGTCCCGGACGATCTCGCCGTCGTCGGCTACAACGACATTCCCGTCGTCGCGCAGCTGCCGGTTCCGTTGACCACGGTGCGGTCGCCGGCACACGACATCGGGGTTGCGGCCGTCCGCCGCCTGCTCGACCTGGTTCGCGACGGTGACGCCGAGTCGATGCGGCTGCCCGTGGAGCTGGTGGTACGCGCCTCGAGCTGACGCTCGCGGGCCGCTCCTGGCCGAATGTGCTTCGGCGGTGATGCGCGCCTTCGGTCGAGGTCGAATCGTTTTCGGAGCGATAGGATGGCCCGGCAACAAAGGCGACCCGTTCGAATTGTGGAGGTGGACAGCGCGCATGCCCTCGCCGCGCAGGATCGGGGCTCCCGATGCGAAGAATCGGACGGTCCTGCTGGACGCCGCCGAGAAGGTCATGCTCGAGCACGGTTATGCGGCCGTCTCGTCCCGCCGTGTCGCCGAGCAGGCCGGCCTCAAACCGCAGCTCGTGCACTACTACTTCGTGAACATGGACGAGTTGCTCGAAGAGGTGTTCCGTCGCCGCGCCGATCAGGGTCTCGAGATGCAGCGGAAAGCTCTGGCATCACCTCAGCCGTTGTGGGCACTGTGGCGGTTCAGCAGCAACCCGTCCGGGGTGGCGCTGACGATGGAGTTCATGGCGATGTCGCGGCACCGGCCCGCGCTGCGGAAACTCCTCGCCGACTACTCCGAGCGGTTCCGCCGCGACCAGGCGGATGCGATCGAGGTGCTTCTCGACCGGTACGGCGTTGCGCACGAGGACTTTCCGCCCGTCGTCGCGTCGGTCCTCACGACCAGTCTGTCCCGTGTCGTCGTGATGGAGGAATCGCTCGGCTTCACCCTCGGCCACGCCGAAACCATCGAGCGCGTGGAACGATGGCTCACCGCGGTCGAGGGTGAGTGGGGCAGTCCGAAGGCGTAGACCGGGCGATCAGCGAATCACCTTGCCGCGGCGGTATTCTCGCCCTCCCCACACGCCGGTCTGGGCGGTCGCGATTGCGTAGCTGCCGCATGCCGCGGCGATGGGGCAGCGGCCGCAGACCTCGGCCGCGTCGTCGAACGATTCGCTCGGGTCGGGGAACCAGCGGTCCGGGTGCCGGTCGCCGCGGCAGGCGGCGGCCGACCGGTCCGCGTCGTCGGCGGTCGGCAGGTACTCGGCCAGGTACGTGGTCATGGCTAGGTCTCTCTTCGAGGGTCACGGAGTTGCGATCGGTTCGCGCCAGATCCGGCGCCGGCGCTTCCGGTCGGTGCGGGGTGCACGGGGAACCCACAGCAACGGCATGCGGGCTTCCTCCGGTGTCCGGTCGGCTTTGACGTTGTTGCAGGTTGCGCAGCAGGCGACCAGGTTCGACCAGCTGTTGCCGCCGCCGCGGCTGCGCGGGTACACGTGGTCGACGGTCGTCGCCCCGGCCCCACCGCAGTACGCGCACCGGTGGTGGTCGCGTTCGAGCACCGCACGGAAACTCGCCCGGGCGTCGTCGTCGATCACGGGCCGCGGCGGCGTGTGCACGTAGTCGAGCAGCTGGACGGTGTGCGGCAACGGAATCGCGATGTGCTGGGAACGCACCACGAAGCGCGGTGCATGTTCGACGAGGGTGATCGCGAGTTCCTCGGTGAGCAGCACGATCGCCCGGGCGGCCGGAACGACGTCGAAATCCTCGTAGGCGAAACCGAGTACGCGCACACGGGTGTTCATCCAGGTGCGGGCGGTCACGGCGGTGGGTGAGCGGCGCATGACAATCGACAACCTCGTTCTCTCACAATGCAAGTGGTGATGGTCGAGGCGTGACGGTCCCGCGACGGCCGAGATCGGCCGATGGTCACCGTGACGGTGACGGAAGCTCGGGGCGCACACGCCCCGAGGTGGGGCGTCAGTGGACGCGGACTCCGGTGTTCGGACCGGAATTTTCGAGAATTCGATCCAGGAAATGAATCTTCTTCTGCGACATGCGCTGCGAGTGCGAAGCGGTGTGCATCGGAGTTCCTTCCCGGTCGAGTTCGGCTGTTCGGTCGCCCAGTGTGCCACGTCGAAACGCGGAGGTGTGGGAATTTTTCTTCGGTGTCAGATTCGGGGTTCGATCCGGGAACGCAGTGTTGCCAGTCCGGGACCGTCGAGTTCGTCGGTGACGCCGGAACGACCGGCCATGGCCATGAGCAGCGCTTCACCGGGCCCGTGGATTTCGGGTCCGCGACCCGTCGCCCAATCGACGTCCGTGGCGACCAGCCGAAGGCCGTGGATCCGCCCGGATGCACCGATGGGCGGCGCGAAACGTGCGAAGCGAAGAGCAGGTTCGAGCCGGTCGGCGGGAATCTCTCGCGGGAAGCCGAGCGGGCGACGAATGTCCTGCTGGTGGACCATCCCGTCGACGAGAGCGACCCGGCCACCGAACGCGGAGGTGAGCCCGCGCGGTTCGAGGTTCCGGTCGAGCAGATCGATCAGCTGCTGCGGTCCGAGTCCGCTCTGGTCGGCGAGTCCGAGGTCGTTGGCGCGATCGAGCTGCAGCCGGCTGCGAGCCAAGCGACGCACGAGCTCGACCGCGCCGAGTTCCTCGTAGCTGAGCATGTGCGCCACGACGTCGCGGACGGTCCAACCCGTGCACAGTGACGGGGCGTTCCATTGTTCGGGCGTGAGCGAGCGCAGGAGTGTCGCGAGTTGAGTCCGCTCGGCGCGGGCCAATTCCTTCACGTCGTACATGTCGGGCTCCCGGTGTTTTAGTCCGGTGCAGTAGTAGTGACCACCGCTGTATCTCCGGCCGACTCCGAATGTGCTCGCCGTATCGGAATCCGCTCGGTGCAGCGTGAGCGAATTCGTACTCAGCGCGTCGATCGTCGGCCGGTCGCGCGCTCGAAGCGTAACGCGACGGGCCGACACGAAACGGTGATCCGTGGAACCGGGCTGGCGAGGCGGCCGGATCGGTGTCTACGCTTCCGCGCATGGCGAAACTCGAGGTCACCACCCGCGTCCCGCTGGATCCGGAACGGACCTGGGCCACCGCGTCGGACCTGCACCGCTTCGACGAGTGGCTCACCATCCACGACGGCTGGCGCAGCGATCTGCCCGAGGAGCTGACGGTGGGCACCACCGCCGAATCCGTGGTGTCCGTCAAGGGACTGCGCAACCGGGTCGCGTGGAAGGTCGAGGAGATCGATGCCCCGCACCATCTGGTGCTGCGCGGAAACGGCAAGGGTGGAACGAAGTTTCGGCTGCTGCTCACCGTCACCGGAACCTCCGGCGGTTCGGACCTGTCGCTGAACATCGACCTCGGCGGGGCTCCGCTGTTCGGTCCGATCGGGTCGGGTGTCGCACGCACGCTGCGCGGCGATCTCGAGGCGTCGTTGCGGAAGTTCGCCGAACTCTACGGCTGACGACTATTCGAGGACGGGCGCTCCGCCGGTTCCGGCGAGCCACTGCGTCGCGAATTCGTCGAGCGTCCCGTCCGCGTAGAGACTGTCGATCGCGGCCGACACACACGGCGTGAGCGGGCTGTCCTTCTCGAGCACCATGCCGAAGAACTCGGTGACCTCGTTGGGCCGCGGGAACTGGCCGACGACCACCGTTCCGGGAATCTGTTCGGTGATCTGGAACCCCGTCGGCAGATCCACCACGATTCCGTCGACCGTCCCGTCCGTGAGGGCGGACTTCGCGTCGTCGGTGGTTTCGAAGGCCACGGGTTCGGCGTCGGCGTGGATGGTGTCGGTGATGGCGAGCAGGCTCGTCGAACCCTGTTGCGCACCCAGTCTCATCCCGGACAGATCCGCCAGCGAGGTGGCGGCGGCCGCGGGGCTGCCCTGCCGTGCCACGATCGCCTGCCCGACCGCGTAGTACGGGGACGACAGGTCCACCGTTTCGCGGCGGGTGTCGACGATCGTGACCTGTCCGAGCCCCACGTCGAAGGTCTTTCCCCTGGGCGCGATCATCTCGTTGAAGCCGACCCGCTCGAAGCGGATCTGCTCGGGGGTGTAGCCGAGCCTTTCGGCGACCGCGGCGGCGACCGCACCTTCGTACCCTTGGCCGTTGGCGGGATCGTTGTCGACGAACCACGGAGCGTAGGCGGGATCGTCGGTGGCGAGGGTGAGTACCCCGGCGGTGTGGGTGGTGCGGGAGCCGGGTCCGCAGTCGTCGATCGCGTCGGTGGGTGGGATCCGGGTCGTCGCCGGTGCGAGCGACGTGGTGGTCGCGGGGACCGGATCCGGTTCCGGCGATGCGGTGCAGGCGGCCGGAATCACCGCGACGGCAATGATCACCGCCGCAGCGCGCAGGCGTCGCAGCAGGGACAACACGCGGGCAATACTGCCTTCCCCGTCCCGATCCAGCAAGATCAACGCGAACGATTGGCACAATGAGGTGATGCCGACCCGCACGTTCGGGGACCGTCGACTGAAGCTGACCAACCTCGACAAGGTGCTCTACCCCCGCACCGGTACCACCAAGGGCGAGGTGATCGACTACTACGTGGCGATCGCCGATGCGATGCTGCCGCACGTCGCCGGTCGTGCCGGCACCCGCAAGCGCTGGCCGAACGGCGTGGACGGCCAGTCGTTCTTCGAGAAGAACCTGGCGGCGCACGCCCCCGGCTGGCTCGACCGCCGGACGCTGCACCACAAGCAGCGCACCGTCACCTATCCACTGTTCGATTCGGTGGCCTCCCTCGCGTGGCTCGGGCAGCAGGGCGCGCTGGAACTGCATGTCCCGCAGTGGCGTTTCGCCGGTCACACGCGAGGCGCCGCGACGCGCATCGTGTTCGACCTCGATCCCGGCCAGGGTGTCGGGCTGGCGGACTGTGCGCGAGTGGCGCGCCTCGTGCGCGACATGGTCGCCGAACTGGGATGGACGGCATATCCGGTAACCAGCGGCAGCAAGGGAATTCACCTCTACGTCCCTTTGGACCGGCCGCTGCAGTCGGACGGGGCGTCGACCGTCGCGCGGACCGTCGCGACGAATCTCGAGAAGCTGCACCCCGACCTGGTGACCGCGACGATGGCGAAAGCCGCTCGGGGAAGCCGGGTGTTCGTCGACTGGAGCCAGAACAACGCCGCCAAGACGACGGTCGCGCCGTATTCGCTGCGCGGTCGCGACGAGCCCTGGGTCGCGGCGCCGCGCACCTGGGAGGAACTCGAGGACCCCGATCTGTCCCAGTTGCGGTTCGACGACGTGCTCGCCCGCGTCGAGGCCGACGGTGATCTGCTCGAGGGGCTGGATCCGCCGCTGCCGGCGCAGGATCGGGCGGACGCGCTGGCCGAGTACCGCGGCAAACGCGACGCGTCACGCACGCCGGAACCGGTGCCGAACACGGTCGCCGCCGGTGGTCCCGGCGACCGGTTCGTGATCCAGGAGCACAATGCCCGACGGTTGCACTACGACCTGCGGCTCGAACGGGACGGCGTGCTGGCGTCGTGGGCGGTGCCGAAGAACCTGCCCGACGAGACCGGCCGCAACCACCTGGCGGTCCGCACCGAGGACCATCCGCTCGAATACCTCACGTTCCACGGCACCATCCCGAAGGGCGAGTACGGTGCCGGCACGATGACGGTGTGGGACACCGGCACCTATGTGGCGGAGAAGTGGCGGGACGACGAGGTCATCGTGCAGTTGCAGGGCCGTCGCGTGCAGGGTCGCTACGCCCTGATCCGCACCGAAGGTACCCAGTGGCTCGCGCACCTGATGAAGGATCAGACGCCGTCGCCGTCCGGGCCGTTCCCCCGCGATCTCGCGCCGATGCTGGCGACACTCGGCGACGTGGGCGGCCTCGACGAGCGGGACTGGGCATTCGAAGGCAAATGGGACGGCATCCGCGCCATCGTCGAGGTCCACGACGGCGGACTCCGCATCCGCTCCCGGTCGGGTCGCGACATCACCGCGGACTATCCGTCGCTCGGGGTTCTCGCGCAGATCCTCGACGGGCACGACGCGGTCCTCGACGGCGAGATCGTCACCTTCGACCCGCACGGTGTCTCGAGTTTTCCGCTGCTGCAGTCCGGCGGACGGCCCACCTTCCTCGTGTTCGACATCCTCTATCTCGACGGAGTCTCCCTGCTCCGCAAGACGTACAGCGACCGCAGGCGGGTGCTCGAACTGCTGGGTGCGGCCGCGCCCGGGCTGGAGGTGCCGGAGACGTTGCCGGGCAGCGGAACCGAGGCCCTCGAAGAGAGCCTCGACCGCGGTTGGGAAGGGGTGATCGCCAAGCGGCGCGACTCGGTGTATCTGCCGGGCAAGCGCGGCACCGCGTGGATCAAGGCGAAGAACTGGCTCACCCAGGAGGTCGTCGTCGGCGGATACCGGCCCGGCCAGGGTGCCAGGTCGGACACCTTCGGTGCGCTGCTGCTCGGGGTGTACGAGGGCGACGACCTCGTGTTCGTCGGGCGCGTCGGCTCCGGGTTCGACGACCGCACCCTCACCACGCTGACCGCGTCCCTCGAGCGGTTGCGCCGGCGCACCTCGCCGTTCGTGGAGGCCATTCCCACCGCCGACGCGCGCGGCGCCGTATGGGTGACGCCGCGACTGGTGGGGGAGGTGCGTTTCCAGTCGTGGACCGACGGCGGCCGGCTCCGGCACCCGATCTGGCGCGGGCTGCGCGAGGACATCGAGCCCACCGACGTGCGTCGCGCCTGACACCACGTGTCTCCTTCCCCTGTTAACGTTCTCGAATCTGTGTCGGGTGTTCGGGAGGGGCGAAGTTGGCCGAGGATTCCGGGACGTCCGTCCGCGCGATCGGTGTCGTCGAGGACCACGAGTCGGTGGTGCTGGGTCTGGGCGCGATGCTCGCTGCCGAACCGGACCTGGAGCTGGCGTGTGCCGCACCGACCGTGCAGGAGCTGCTCGCCCGCAACGTCCGTCTGGATCTCGCGATCCTCGATCTCCGGCTCGAGGACGGATCGTCACCGAAGAGCAATGTCGAGCAGCTTCGGGCCGCGGGCATCGAGACGCTGATCTTCACCGGCGCGGAGAATCCGTACCTGGTGCGGTCCGCCGCGCGCGCGGGTGTTCTCGGGGTGGTGCGGAAATCCGCGCCTGCGGCCGTGGTGGTCGAGGCGATCCGGACGGCGGCGTCGGGTGGGCAGGTCGTGAGCACGGACTGGGCCGCGGCCATCGACGGGGACCCCGACCTGGGAGACGTCGGTCTGAGTCCCCGCCAGCTGGAGGTTCTCGAACTGTATGCGTCGGGGGAGAAGCTCGATCGGGTGGCTCGGCTGACCGGGCTCGCGCCGCAGACGGTCAACGACTATCTGCAGCGCATCCGGCAGAAGTACGCGGAGGCGGGCCGGCCCGCGCCGACGAAGACGGACCTGTACAAGCGCGCGGTCGAGGACGGACTGCTGCCGATTCCGGAACGTCCGCGGACGGCGAGCGAAGGTCACGGCGTCTACTGAGCAGCATTTTGTAAGCAAAGGTAACGATGCCCCCGGTTTGTTGGGCAGAGGAATATCTGTCTCGGCACGCGTGCGCAGTTTGCGTAGTTTCGCAGCAGATCGCTCGACAACGGAGGACCTGCCCATGACCAGCATGCTCGAACGCCCTCTGAACCAGGAGAGTGTCAAGCCGACGCTGTCGGCACGGGAAGTGGAGATCCTGCGCGAATGGTTGATGAGCGACTCGAAGTCGAAGGCGGCGGAACGGCTGTTCGTCGCCCCCACGACGGTGAGCACCCACATCGCCCGCATCCGGGACAAATACGCCCTGGTCGGCAGGGCGGCCCCGACGAAGGCCATGCTCCTCGCCCGAGCCTTGCAGGACGGATTGATCGACATCGACGAGCTGTGAACCGGCGCGTCCGGTTCGACGAGGGTGGTTCCGCAGCCGACCGGTTCCTCCGGGTCTTCGTCCGCTTCGTGGTCCTCGGCTACCTGTTCTACCTGGTGCCCGTCGCCGGCTACATGCCCACCGCCGCCGCCGTGACCGCTGCGTGGTGGACGCCGCTCGCCGTGACCGCGATCGTCGGCTCCGCGCTGGCGATGGGAGCGGCGACGTTCCATCCGGACGTGCGCTGCATTCGCCGCACCGCGGCCGCCAACGCGTGGCTCTTCGTCGCGGTGACCGTGCTGTGGTGGCCGGCCTGGAACGGCGGACCCATCGCCGGCGACGACTACCTGTGGCTCACCCTCGTTCCCGGGCTGCCCGCGCTGGCCGCGGTCGCGGCATGGCGAACCTGGCGTCCGTTCGCGTATCTCGCCGTCGTCGAAGTGCTGGTGCACGCCACCGACCGGATCGTGCGCGACATTCCGGTCGGAGAACATGCGCCGCCGTCCTTCGCATTCATCGCGACGTATTCGATGATGTTCGTCGGGGCCGCCACGGTGGGACTCGCGGCCGGCCGGACGCTCGATGCGACGGTCGCGACCACACACGCCACCGCGTCCGCTGCGGCCGCGGCCGAGGCGAAGTCCGCGGAACGGACGCGGTTCGCCGCGCTCGTCCACGACCGGGTCATGTCGACGTTGCTGTCCGCGGGACGTCAGGAGACGGACGAACGAGTGGTCGGGCAGGCCCGGCGCGCGATCGCCGAACTCGACGATCTCCGCGTCAACACCGGCGACGACCCGGGATCCGACGTCGACGCGGTCGTCGCCCGGCTGCGTTCCGTCGCAACCGAAGTCGACGAGAACGTCGGGTTCGTGGTGAACATCGCTCCCGACTCCGCGAACACGCTGTACCCGCGCGACGTGGTCACGGCCGTCGCGGCTGCGCTCGCCGAGGCGCTCCGCAACAGCGTCCGCCACGCGGGCGCGGCGGCGACGCGTACGGTCACCGTCGACGTCGCTGCCGGAGCCCTCGGCGTGATCGCGGTCGACGACGGCATCGGGTTCGATCCGGCGCGGGTCGGTGGCCACCGGCTCGGCATCGCCGTCTCCATCGGCGCGCGCATGCGGTCCCTCGACGGCGGCGATGCGACGGTCGAGTCGGCGCCTCGGCGGGGCACGATCGTCACACTCACCTGGCAGGAGCCGAGATGACCGGACCCGTCCCCGATATCCGGGATCTGCTCGGCATGCGCACCCCGGCCGCCTGGGCGCTGGTCGCCATGTATGCCCTCACGTGCGTCCTCCACGCCGTCTACGCTGCGCCCGACGTCGGGTCGGTCTGGCCGCTGATACCTGCGGCGGTGGTGTGCATCGCCGCCGGAATTGCGCTCGTGGCGGTCCCGGGCGACCCGATGCCGCTGGGTCCGTCGATCGCGTTGGCCGCGAGCGGCGTGGTGTCCTGCGGATTCGTGCTGCTGGCCGACCCGCTGCCGATGGCCGATCTCTCGCCGTTGTGGACGCTCGGCGTGTCGAAGATCGTCTTCTCGTTCATGTGCGTGCGGGGACGGGTCGCGCTCGCCTGGCTGGGCTATGCCCTGATGTTCGCGACCGCCATCGTGGGTTCCGGGGCGCTCGGGAAGGTCGGGTTCGCGGTCGTGGCGATCAACGCCGCCCCCGTGCTCATGGGCACCGTCTTCGCGTACTCGATCCGCCCGGTCGTCCGATCGATCTACGAACTGCGGGAACAGTCCACCCGGCGGATCGCGGCGGAGGCCGCAGCGTCGGCGATGATCGAGGAACGCGACGCGCAACTCGACCGGCTCGACGAACTCGCCCGCCCGCTTCTCGAACGCATCGCGTCCAGATCGGAACTCGACGACGCCGAACGCCTCGAATGCCTGGTGCTCGAAGCGCGGCTCCGCGACAGCGTGCGGGCGCCCATGCTGCAGAACCCCGCCCTCGTCGAGGAGGTTGCGGCCGCGCGCCGTCGCGGTGTGGACGTCGTGCTGCTCGACGACCACGGCATGGACGACGCCGAACCCGCTGTGCGGGATCGGGTTCAGGCGGCGATCGCCGACGAGCTCGCAGCCGTGACGGACGGTTCCGTCACCGTCCGGGTGCTGCCTCCCGGCCGGGCGACGATGGTGTCCGTGCTGGTGAGCGGAGAATCGGTGCGGCGTGCGGAATTCGGGCCCGACGGCAACCGGCGGGACCGGCCCGTAGGGTCTTCCGCGTGACCGTCACCAAATCGCTCGTCCTGTTCGCTCTCGCTGCTCTGTTCGAGATCGGCGGTGCCTGGCTGGTGTGGCAGGGCGTGCGGGAACACCGCGGCTGGATCTGGATCGGCGCCGGAGTCATCGCGCTCGGCACCTACGGATTCGTCGCAACACTGCAGCCCGACGCCAACTTCGGCCGGATCCTCGCGGCCTACGGCGGGGTGTTCGTCGCCGGTTCGCTGCTGTGGGGCGTGGTGATGGACGGGTTCCGCCCCGACCGATGGGACATCGCGGGCGCCCTGGTGTGCCTGATCGGCGTCGGACTGATTATGTACAGCCCACGCTGAAACGGCAGGGTGGCCGAATCCTCCACCCCGGGTACCTATCCGGTGGGTGCGCCGGTGCAGAGACTCGAGCACATGACAACTCACACCACCTCACGCCTGTCCCGCACCCTCATGACCGGATACGGCATGCTCGCCTACGGCGCGTTCCTCGTCGTATTCCTCTACGCCATCGGATGGGTCGAAGGACTCGTCGTACCCCGCACGATCGACGAGGGGCCCGCCGCACCCACGGCGGTCGCGGTGGTCATCGACCTCGCGCTGCTGTCGATCTTCGCGGTGCAGCATTCGGTGATGGCCCGGCCCTGGTTCAAACGCCGGTGGACCCGCATCGTTCCACCACCGATCGAACGCGCGACCTACGTCCTGTTCGCAACCGCCGCACTGGCACTGGTGATGTGGCAGTGGCGCCCACTGCCGCAGCAGGTGTGGGACGTCGAGACGATGTGGCTGCGCGTCGTCCTCTACGCCGTCTCGCTCGGCGGGTTCGCACTGGTCCTGACGTCGACGTTCGCGATCGACCACTTCGACCTGTTCGGTGTCCGTCAGGTGATCCGCAATCAGCTCGGAATGCCCGCTGCCACCGCGGAATTCCTCACGCCGCGCCTGTACCGGATCGTGCGGCACCCGCTGTACGCAGGCTTCCTGATCGCGTTCTGGGTGGCGCCCACGATGTCCGTCGGCGGACTCATGTTCGCCGCGGTCACGACCGTCTACATCCTCGTCGCCGTGCAGCTCGAGGAACACGACCTCATCGGCACCTTCGGGGACAGGTACCGCACCTACCGGACTCAGGTGCCGATGCTCGTGCCGCGCCGGCGCCGCGTGTCACCGGTGCGTGAACTCAGCCGCTCCTGAACTCGGGACTGCGGACTCAGGGAACGAAGACCATCCCGGTCGCGGGCGTCGAGTTGCAGACCGGTCCGCTGCCCAGGCCGACCGAACCGAACACGGTGGTCAGCACGTTGCCCGAGCCGGTCTTCGCCACACCCGACAGGTTCGGGTAGGTACCGGTCAGGTCGGTGATTCCGGCCTGACCGGTATCGCGGTTCAGCCAGGCGACCGTGACCTGACCGGCGGCGGGGACCGGTCCCAGAGCCGGGGAGCTGGAGAACAGCACCTCGCCGGCGCCGATGGGCGGGGACGCTTCGGGACCGGCTTGCGCGGTGATGGCCGAGAACGACGCGAGGCTGCCCTGGTTGAGGCAACCGATGGTGACGGCGGTCCCCAGTCCCTGAGGCGGGGCCGCTGCCGCGACGCCGGTGAAGAGTGCGGCCGCCGCAACCGGCGCCGCAACGGCAAGGAATCGACGGGTCATTCGCAGGGCGCTCATGCTGCTGCTTCCTCGAAAGGGGATGTCACGTCCGGGCGTCCACCACTGCGCTCCCCGAAGCGCACGCGGCGCGTCCCGCGTACCGTTTGACTCGATCGAGTTTATCGACCGGTTTCGGTCTCGGGGCTGTTTCGGTGATCTTGGCGCCGTCGATCGAGGCGATAGAACTCTCTTGCGTTGCCGGACAGGGCCGACGCGCCGAGCTCGGTCCCGAGGGCGTCGACGACGAGTTGGACGTCCTCGTCGCGGAACGGGCGGGGCGCTCGCGTCGACGGCAGATCCGTGCCGAACATCAGCGCCGACGGATTCGCCGCGGCGACGGCCCGCAGCGCGGACGGGACGTCGAAGTCGACCCGTCCGAACCCGCTCGCCTTGACCCGGACCCCGCGCTCGGCGAGTTTCAGCAGGTGGGGGAGTCCTTCCGCGGAGAGCCCGAGATGATCGATGCTCACCGCGGGCAGCCGCTCGATCGTCGCCGCGAGTCCGGGCAGGTCCCGGGCGTCGATATACAGTTCGGCGTGCCACCCGGCGACCTCGTGGACGCGGCGTGCCAATGCGTCGAGGTCGGTGATCGACGCGGATCCACCCCGGCGGACGTTGAACCGGACCGCGCGGACCCCGGCCGCATCGAGCCGGACGATCTCGTCGTCGGTCACCGAGGCCGGAAGCTGTGTCACCCCGACGAAGCCCGGACCGAGCACCTGCAATGCGTCGAGCAGGTAACTCTGGTCGAAACCCTGGAACGATCCCGACACCACGGCGCCGCCGGACACGCCGAGCGCCGCGACGCGCCTCCGATAGTCGGTGGCGGTGAACGCGGGCGGCAGGTAGCCGTCGTTCTCGATCAGCGGGAAACGCGGATCGATGATGTGCAGGTGGGCGTCGAACACCGGAAGGTCGGATACCGGAAGGTCGGACACGGGGTTGTCGGTCACACGACAACGGTAGTGCGGTGGAGTGCCCCCGGCAGGATTCGAACCTGCGACACCGGCTTTAGGAGAGCCGTGCTCTATCCCCTGAGCTACGAGGGCGTGCACAGGAGACGGGCGGGCCGATTCGCTGCGCGGATGTGAGTGTAGCGGTCGGGGAGCAGGGGTTGTGACGCGGTCGATCCGTGCCCTCGCACCGGCGCGGGAAAGGGTTCCCGAAACCGACGCGTCGGTCCGATTCCCGATACTCGAGATAAAGGAAACGTAACGGTGGCGCTCGGCGATATCGTTTTGTTACCTTGATTCGGCCAGGAACGGCCGGAACCCTCCGGACGGAAGCGGACGAAGACGAGGTAGCAACTGTGGGACGGCACCAGCGCGGACGTGACGAGGTCGCAGCATTCGAGTTCGACCTGCCCGGCACCGCCGCTGAGCGTGGCCGCCACCGCGTCGAGCCCACCGGTCCCTCGGTTCCGGTGAAGGCTGCGACCGTCGCCGCCGCGACCGGCGCCTTCTTCGCTGTCGGTGCTCAGCTCACCGCGGGTACCGCCGCTGCCGCCCCCGCTCCGGCACATACCGGTTCGCTGCCGTTCGAGGTCCCCGAGGGCCTGCTGCCCGCCGGATTCGAGATTCCCGCGGTCCCGGGTGTCACCGCCCCCGTCGACGACCACGGCCACGTGCACGGCCCCGAACTTCCCGCCCCGCTCGCAGACCTCGTCGACCAGTTCGGCGACGCCGGGCAGTGGCTGAACGACCTGAACCCGATCAAGCCGTCGACGGTGCAGCCGGTGTCGGGCACACTGACCTCCGACTTCGGTCAGCGCTGGGGCTCGCACCACGGCGGCATCGACATCGCCGCCCCGATCGGCACCCCGATCAAGTCCGCCTCCGACGGCACGGTCCTCGACGCCGGCGCGGCCTCCGGTTACGGCCAGTGGGTGCGTGTGCTCAACGACGACGGCAGCACCGCCGTCTACGGCCACGTCGACACCTACCAGGTCGCTGCGGGCCAGCGCGTGAGCGCCGGCGACCAGATCGCCACCGTCGGCAACCGCGGCTGGTCCACCGGACCGCACCTCCACTTCGAGGTGTGGGATCAGGACGGCAACAAGACCGATCCCAACGCGTGGCTGAACACCCGCGGTGTCGTCGCCGACTGGAGCAGCTACCGCGCCGTGTAACCCGATCCGGGGATAGTATCCGGGAATAGGCCGGACGTTCGTCGGCTACCGGATCGAACGGGGACGTCATGGGCACCGAGATCAGGATGCGATCCTTCACGCGTGACGACCGGCGTCAGTTCCGCCGCAAGGTACAAGCCTGCGTGTCGGTGCTCGATCGCATGTTGCGCGACGATGCCTTCATCGACGTGCACGAGCCACCGGAACCGCAGCTCGGCATGGAGATCGAGTTCAATCTCGTGCGCGACGACATGGCGCCGGCGATGTCGAACCTCGAGGTCCTCGAAGCGATCGACGACGCGTCCGTGTTCCAGACCGAACTCGGGCAGTTCAACGTCGAGATGAACGTCGAACCCGGTCGGTTGACCGGCGACGCCACCATCGAACTCGAAGAAAAGCTCCGGCAGTCGCTGCGTCGCGCCGACGAGCGAATGCACCGGCAGAACGCGCAACTCGTCATGGTCGGGATGTTGCCGACGCTCGAACTCCAGCATCTCGGCCGGGAATGGATCACGGCGAACCCTCGCTACGAGGCGCTCAACGAACAGATCTTCGCGGCGCGCGGCGAGGACATCGAACTCGACCTCGACGGGGTGCCCCTGCCGGGCACCGACGTCGTCGAACAACTACGGGCGGACACCAACTCGGTGGTGCCGGAGGCGGCGTGTACCTCGCTGCAGCTCCACCTGAGGGTCGCGCCGGAGGAGTTCGCCGCGCACTGGAACGCCGCGCAGTGCCTCGCGGGCGTGCAGGTCGCCCTGGCCGCGAATTCGCCTTTCCTGGCGGGGAAGGCACTGTGGCACGAGAGCCGGATTCCGCTGTTCGCGCAGGCGACCGATACCCGCACGCTGGAACTCAAGAACCAGGGAGTGCGTCCGCGCGTGTGGTTCGGGGAACGGTGGATCGACTCGGTGATCGATCTGTTCCAGGAGAATTCCCGGTACTTTCCGGCGCTGTTGCCCGAGGTGTCCGAGGCCGACCCGGAGGCGGACCTGGCGGCGGGCCGTGTCCCGGAACTGCGTGAGCTGCAGATGCACAACGGCACCATCTACCGGTGGAACCGTCCGGTCTACGACATCGCCGACGGTCATCCGCACCTGCGCATCGAGAACCGCGTGCTGCCTGCGGGGCCCACGGTCCTCGACATGATGGCCAACGCCGCGTTCTACTACGGCGCGCTGCGGGCACTCGTCGACGCCGAACTCCCGATCTGGCATCGCATGAGTTTCGATGCGGCACAAGGGAATCTGGGCATCGCTGCAAAATACGGATTGGACGCGCGGTTGTACTGGCCCGGTCTGGGCTGGGTCGGCGCGGACGAACTGGTGTTGCGTCGGCTGCTGCCCTTGGCGCACGCGGGGCTCGAGGCGTTCGGGCTGTCGTCGCGGGCGCAGGACCGCTACCTCGGGATAATCGAACGGCGCAGTCTGAGCCGTCGGACGGGGGCGGCGTGGCAGCGTGCGCAGGTCGCCCGCCGGGAGGCGGCCGGGGCGGATCGCCGAACCGCGCTCACCGAGATGATGCGCGACTACGTGCGCAACATGGCCGGAGGTCGGCCCGTGCACGAGTGGGAAGCCTAGCGTGGCAACGGGTTCCGGCGCAGGCCCGAGAACATATGCAGGATAACCGCTTCCATTTCGCGTGACGTCGACTCGGTTTCCTCGGTGCTGGCCAGCGACTTCGCGGCGCCGCACAGGAGGTCGAAGACCAGTCGCGTGGTGATCTCGATCGGCAGCGGCTTCAGTTCACCGGCGTTGTCCAACTCGACGAGCAGTGCCTCGATCGTCGGGATCACGAACTCGTTGTCGAGTGCGCAGGTGCGTTCCTCGCCGAGGACCCCGACGACCTGCCGCAGCAGGGCGCGTGCGTCCCTGTCCTCGGCGTACACCTTCAGGTAGGCGCGCAGGGCCCGCTCCACGCGTTCCCACGGGTCCGTCACGTCGGCGATCGCGTTCACGACGGTCGTCAGGCCGTCCGCGAGCGAATCCCGGACCAGCTGCGCGAAGATCGTCTGCTTGTCCGAGAAGTGATGGTAGACAGCGCCTTTGCTGACATTCGCAAGCTTGGCGATGTCCTCCACCGACGTGCTGGCGAACCCGCGGTCGACGAAGAGGGAACGCGCTGCTTCCAGCACCGCGTCCCTGGTGAGGGCGGCGTACATCTCGCGGCGACCGGACTTGACAACGTTCACAGGACGCGACGATACTCTCCGACCATAGGTATTTGACCGACTCGGAGTATGTGAACCGATGCGAGTTTGTGAACTCCGGTCGGCCCAGCACCAGGAATGTTGTGCACGAGGAGGTCGTGATGAGCTGGGACGAGTACCACCGCAAGACTGCAGTCATCGACGCCGTCCTGGACCGGGCGGCCGAGACGGGGCAGACTACCCTGCCGTACGTCGACGTGCCGGAGGCGTCGAATGTGTTCGCGTCCGAGTCGGACCTGGTTTCGGCGCTCGAGGCGAAATGGTCCGTCCTCTACCGGGGATTTCTCGAGCAAGAGGCGTTCGCCGGGGAAAGTACCGGAGCGAGCCCCGAAGAGATCGCCCGATCCGCGTGGGAGCGCGTCGACGACGCGGAGCCCGCTCTACGGCGCCTGATCGACCACAACTCGCCCCGCGGCGGCCCGACGCTCACCCGCGCCGCCGAAGATGTGCGGCTCGAGGCATCGGGAGGCGATGGAGGGCCGGCGCAGCGGTGGAGTGCCAACGTCGGAGGAGTAGCGGGGCCCAGCGGCGTCGGAGCCGAGGTCGGAGCGCTGCTGATTCTGCTCATGTTCGCGTTCGTTCTGTGGTCCCTCTATTGAGTGCGGCTTCGCCGCCCGTGTGCCTTTGTGGCGGCTCCCACCGCCACAAAGGCACACCGGCGCGTCAGCGCACCACGGTGCGGGTGACGGCGACGATGGGCCCGACGACGACCTTTCCGTCGGGCGGGGTGTACCCGGGAACGACCGCGAGATCACCGGACAAGTCGGCGACTCGGACCTCGACTTCGTCTGCGGGGCCGGTGGTTTCGAGATCCAGACGCACCTCGAGGCCGTCCGGGTTCTCGGTGGTGTACAGGAACCCGAAGTCGGCACCCGGCTCGACGGCCGCGCCGTCGACGATCGCCTCCCGCACCGTCGCGCCCTCGACCCACAGGCCCAGGGTGGAAGCGCCGCGCGGGGAGGACAAACGCAACTGCAGCCCGCGGCCACCGTCGATCTGCGCATCGTCGAGAACGTCGACCCGGGGCGGCTCGAGCGGAGCGATCGGTGCGGGACCGTGAGCCAGCGAAGTTCCCGGGCGCCAAGGGAAATAGTCGGGCAGCGGCGTGGGGGACTCGGTGAGCAGTTCGGCGCTCCAGTCGGAGCGCGGTCGATCCGGTGACGCCCACATCGCCTCACCGCGATCGGCGTCGAGCGAGTAGAACACCTCCTCCTGCCGCGGTGCGGTCGCGCCGGCACGGTTGGTGTAGCCGCCGAGCAGCGTGCACCCGACGACCGCGAACACGGTGAGTACCGCGATCGGGACGGCGCCCTCGTCCGGCAGTAGCGGGCCCGTCAGCGGCAGCAGGAGCGCGAACAGCACCGCGACGAACGCGCCGGCGAGCGGCGCTCCGAACGTCAGGCCGGCGTCGAACGAGGCGAGCACCGCCGGGACGGTGATGAGGGCGGCCGGTAGCAGCCCGGCGACCACCGCGACGGTCCGCCACCACGTCCGCCGCTGCGGAATCGCCTCGGCGACGAGCACCCCGAGCACGGCGGGGAGTGCGGGTAGCACCAGTGTGCTCGCGACCCCCATGAACGGCAGGGCCGCGAGCGCCAGGAGGGTGACGACCACCAGCGCACCGACCGCGAATGCCGGAGCACCGAATCGTCGGCGCACCGCCACGTACGCGGTGATGAGCACACCGACCGCGGCGACGACCGCGGCGAGTTGATAGAAGCCGGGCCGGTAGGGCTCGCTGATCGGGACGGAACCCAGACCGGGGACGACCCGCTGCGACAGCCACCAGGGCAGGAACGCAGCGCCTCCCGCCGCGACCGCGGCGACCAGCGCCACCCCGGTCGCCCCGCCGATCCGTCCGGCGGACGCGTCGCGGCGGCGGATCCGGACCACCGCCAGCACCGCGACCGCGACGGCGAGCACGAGGGTCAGCGCCACCTCCATCCACCGCGGGTAGTACAGCAGGCCCCACGGTGTGGTGGCGACGATGTCGGTGCCCGCGTCGAGCGCGGTCAGATCGGTCGCGCCGAGGGTGCGCGCGGTCGCGAGGGCGACGTCGCCCATCTGCTGCAGCGACGACCGGCTCAGGCGATCGGGTGTGTCGAGCGGCGTGTGGTAGTAGGCGCTGCCCCCGGCGATGGCGGTGTCGTAACCGTGGAGGCCCGCCTCGTCGAATCGGCGGAAGTCGGTGTCGTTGGGCAATGCCTCGAACGCCGTCTGCGTGAACGAGTCGGCCAGTGCGTCCGGTGCCTGCGCCAGGATGCGGACCAGGTCCGCGTTGGGGGAGGAGATCCGGAATGTCAGCGGCATCCCGGCATTACCCCGCGCCTCGTGGTTGAGCACCACCATCGGGCCCGGGAACGGGGGCGGCTGCGCCGTGAACAGCTGGGCGCCCAGCAGGCCCCGTTCCTCACCGTCGGTGACCAGAACCACGACGTTGTTGCGGGGCCGCTCGCCGTCGGTCAGGGCACGGGCCGTCTCGAGGACGGTGCCGATCCCGATGCCGTCGTCGGAGGCTCCGGGAGAGGCGGTCACGGTGTCGTAGTGCGCGGCCAGCACGACGGTTCCGGTGGGATCCGTGCCGGGCAGCGTCGCGACGACGTTGCTCAGCCGGGCGCCGCGCCGGGTGTGCGAATCGGTCGGTGAAAACCAGCCGGCGCCCTCCTGCACGCTGGTGTCCCAACCGAGGTCGTCGAGGACGCGCACCAGGTAGTCGCGCGTCGCGGTGTGGCCGGGGGACGCGAGCGGTCGCGGTTCGGCGGCGACGACGTCGATGTGGTCGGCGGCGCGCGCCGCGCTGAACCGGTCGGGTGGAGCGTCGGTGCCGAGCGGAGCGGCGGGATCGGGGACGACCGTGGCGGCGACCCCGACGAGGAGAACGACGAGCAGGCCCAGCACGTTCGGCAGGCGATCCATGCTGGGAGCGTAGCGGAGGAACAGCCGTACCCCCGGGCACTGGACCGGGGGTACGGCTGTAGCGGGAGGAGCGTCAGGAAGCGGGCGACCAGCTGTCCGGACCGAAGACCTCGTAGTGGATGTTCTCGGCCGGGATGTTGCGTTCGATCAGGGCCTCGCGCATCGACAGCATGAACGGCAGCGGACCGCACAGGTAGGCCTGGGTGTCGGGATCGAGCGGCAGGTCGCTCAGCTCGGCCCGACCGAGGCGGACGGTCGCGAGCGGCTGACGGGCACCGAGATCCTCGTACCAGCGGTGCACCTCGGCTCCGGGGATGCGTTCGACGAGCGTCGCCAGCTCCTGACGGTGCGCGTGGTTCGCGACGGACCGGTCTGCGTGCAGCACCGAGATCCGGCGGGCGTCACCGGTTTCCGCGAGATGCGAGAGCATACCGATCATCGGGGTGCAGCCGATGCCGGCCGACGCGAGGAACAGCGGTGCGTCGTTCTCGGTGAGGACCAGGTCGCCGAAGGGCGTGGTCACCTGAAGCTCGTCTCCCTCGAAGACGTTCTCGAACAGGTAGTTCGAGACCTCGCCGGCGGGGACGACGGTGCCGTCCTCGGTGGGCTGGGCGAGCACACGCTTGACGGTGATGCGCCAGTCCCCCTGCGACGGCGCGCTCGACAAGCTGTACTGGCGGATCTGGCGGGCACCGTCGGGAAGCTTGACGCCGACCGAAAGGTACTGTCCGGCACGGAAACCCGGAAGGGGAGCGCCGTCGAGCGAAGTGAGGACGAAGGAGACGGTGTCCGCGGACTGGTAGACGCGTTCGGCGACGCGCACGGTGCGCCACACGTCACCGGGAGCCACACCGGCGGACTTGTAGAGGTCGTCCTCCATCTTGATCAGGGTGTTGGCCATCAGCCAGTACACCTCGTCCCACGCCGCAGCTACCTCGGGAGTGACTGCTTCGCCGAGGATTTCGACGATCGCCTCGAAGAGGTGCTTGTGCACGATCCAGTACTCCTCGGGCTTGATGCCGAGCGACGCGTGCTTGTGGGCGATGCGGGACAGGACCGTCTCGACGCGGGCCGGATCGGGATCGAGCTGGAGGGTCGCGAACGCCGCGATGGAGCCGGCCAGTGCCTTCTGCTGCTCACCCTGCTTCTGGTTGCCGCGGTTGAACAGGTCGCGCTCGAGTTCGGGATGTGCGGCGAACATCTTCTTGTAGAACAAGGGGGTGATGTCACCGATGGCGGCACCCACGGCGGGCAGCGTCGCCTGGATCACTTCCTTGGATTCGGGTGAGAGCGGCATCGTAGGGCTCCGTTCTTGATGGTTCCGGGGAACTCGGTCGTACTTTGGGGCTGTTCAGACGGCAGGACGGGTGAGCTGCAGCAGTACAGGATTCTGTTGTGCTGTAGCAAGATCCGCGATTGTGACGGAGTCGAGTGCGGCGTAGAACGCTTCCTGCGCGTCGCGCAACGCCTTGCGAAGGCTGCAACCGGACCGTAGCGGGCACGGTTTCCCTCCCTCGCAGTCGACGACTTCGCCGTCGCCTTCGAGTTGCCGAGCCAGCCATCCGATGGAGGCGGACCGGCCGAGTTCGGTGATGGTCAGGCCGCCGCCGCGGCCGCGACGAGCGGTGACGACACCGAGCTCACTCAGGCGGGCAACCACCTTGGTGGTGTGTGCGTAGGACAGGTTCAGTTGCTCGGCAACGTGTTTCGTGCTGGGCAGGCTGTCCTCTGCGGTGGCTGCCAGATGCATGACAACTCGCAGTCCGAGATCGGTGAACTGGGTGAGTTGCATGGACACAGACTAGATAATTTGCATCCGATATGACAATTTAATGTGACCCGGATCGCACAATCCATGTTTCCGCCGTATTCATCGTGCCGATCCGCTAGCGCTGCCGCCAGAGAAGTCCGGGCCCGATTCCGGCAGGACCAAAGTCCGTACCCGAGCCCGAGGTGGCGGGTTAGCCTCGGATCGTGACGCTTCCAGAAGGCAACAACCAGGTGGTCGTCGGTGTGGACGGATCGGCCGCCGCGACATCGGCGGTGCGCTGGGCCGCCGCGACCGCGGCGGCTCGCGAGCTCGTGCTCCGCATAGTCCACGTCATCGACTTCTCGCCGACCGGCTACGCCGGGGCGCCGTACGTCGAGTCCGCGAAGGTCTTCGAATGGGCCGAGGAGGACGGGCGGGTCATGCTGTCCGACGCCGTGGCCGCTGCTCGCGCGGTCGCCCCGGACGTGCGGATCGAGACCACGCTCGTGCCGGCCGGTGGATCGCACTGGTTCGTCGAGGAGTCCGAACGGGCCCGCATGATCGTCCTGGGTGCGTCCGGCAGCGGGCGGCTCGGGCAGGCCCTCCTCGGTTCCACCCCGATCGTGGTCGCGAGCCACGGGCACTGCCCGGTCGTGGTGGTGCGCGGTGACGAGCCCGATCCCACCGCGCCCGTCGTCGTCGGGGTGGACGGCAGCACGGTCAGCGAGCGCGCCGTCGCCGCCGCGTTCGAGGAAGCCTCGCAGCGCGGGGTCCCGCTCGTCGCCGTCCATGTGTGGAGCGATGTCAAGGTGGGAACCTTCTCCGGGGCCGACCGGGCCGAGCTGCTCGACCCGCGGGCGTTCGAGGACAGCGAGCAGGTGCTGCTCGCCGAACGCCTCAGCGGCTACTGCGAGCGGTACCCCGATGTGGTCGTGCATCGCGAGGTGTACCTCGACGGGCCGCGCATGCACCTACAGGCGTGGAGCGAGAAGGCGCAACTCGTCGTCGTCGGCAGCCGCGGTCGCGGTGGCTTCACCGGCCTGCTGCTCGGTTCCACCAGCAACGGTCTGATCCGGGAAGCGCACTGCCCGGTGATGGTGGTGCGTCCCGCGAAAGCGTGAATTGCTGACGGTAGGGTTCGGGTGCACGGTTTCGACGAGTGCCCTACCGGGCGCCGCACGATTGGGGAGATGCATGCGCATCGGGATGGGATTGAACTACAGCGGCGGATTCGCCGAGACGGCGGCCGAGGTCGCAGACCTGGAGCGGGCCGGTCTCGACATCGTCTTCGTCCCGGAGGCGTACTCGTTCGACGCGGTCAGCCAGCTCGGCTACCTCGCCGCGAAGACCAGCCGGGTCGAGCTGGCGTCCGGCATCTTCCAGCTGTACACCCGGACCCCGAGCCTGACCGCGATGACGGCGGCCGGTCTCGACTTCGTCTCCGACGGCCGCTTCGTCATGGGGATCGGTGCCTCCGGCCCGCAGGTCATCGAGGGCTTCCACGGCGTCCCCTACGACGCGCCGCTCGGGCGCACCCGCGAGATCGTCGACATCTGCCGGCAGGTGTGGCGCCGCGAGAAGGTTCAGCACCAGGGCAGGTACTACCAGATCCCGCTGCCCGCCGACCGCGGCACCGGCCTGGGCAAGCCGCTGAAGATCATCAATCAGCCGGTGCGGGAACGCATCCCGATCGTCATCGCGTCGCTCGGCCCGAAGAACGTCGCGATGACCGCCGAAATCGCCGAGGGCTGGGAGCCGATCTTCTACTACCCGGAGAAGGCCGCCGAAGTCTGGGGTGAGTCCCTCGCGAAGGGCAAGGCCAAGCGCGACCCGTCGCTCGGCGACCTCCAGATCTACACCACCCCGGCGCTGGCCATCGGCGAGGACGTCGACCACATGCTCGAATGGATCAAGCCGCACCTCGCGCTGTACATCGGCGGCATGGGCGCCAAGGGCAAGAACTTCTACAACGACCTCGCCGTCCGCTACGGCTACGCGAAGGAAGCCGAAATCATCCAGGACCTCTACCTGGCGGGCAAGAAGCAGGAAGCCGCCGCCGCGGTGCCCGACGATCTGGTGCGCGCCGTCTCGCTCATCGGACCGGAAGGCTATGTCCGCGAACGCGTCGCCGCATTCGCCGAATCCGGTGTCACCACCCTGTCGGTGACTCCGCTCGCCGCCGACAGCGTCGGCCGGATCCGCCTGATCGAGCAACTCCGGGCGATCTGCGACTGACAGACCCACCGAGTCAACATCGAGAAGAGGACACAGATGAGCGATCCCAAGCCGATCGTCGTGGCCGTCGACGGATCGGAAGCGGCAACCACCGCCGTGATCTGGGCGGCACGCACCGCCGCGGCCCGTGGCCTGCCGCTGCACATCGTCACCGTCGTGCACGTGCCGTCGTTCTACTACTCCGAGCCCTATCTCGCGCAGAGTTTCCATCAGGAGATGAAGGACACCGCGCGGGCACGGCTGGACAGCTCCGCAGTCCTGGCGCGGCAGACCGCCGAGGAGATCGGCCGTCCTCTCGAGGTGACCACCGCGCAGGTCGAAGGGAAGGTTGCGCAGACCCTCGTCGACCTGTCCGCCCATGCCCGGCAGCTCGTTCTCGGATCGCGCGGTCTCGGTGAGGTGAAGGGCCTGCTCGTCGGTTCGGTAACCCTCGCGGTCGCCGCGCACTCGCACGCACCGGTCGCGGTGGTCCGCGGGCGCACCCTCGACGGGGCACCGCCCGCCGAGGGGCCGGTCGTCGTCGGTGTCGACGGCTCCGAGTCCTGCGAGGCCGCCGTCGAGGTCGCGTTCGAGGAGGCCGCGGCACGACGAGCGACCCTCGTCGCCGTCAACGTATGGAGCGACGTCAGCGTTCAGCCGTCGCTCGGTGCGGTGCCCGAGGATCCGCAGTGGAGCACCATTCAGACCGGGGAGGAAGTGGTGCTCGCCGAACGCCTCGCCGGGTTCCGGGAACGCTACCCGGACGTCGTGGTGGAACGCGTGGTCGCGCGGGACCGGCCGGTGCGGGTTCTGAGCGAATATGCCGAGACCGCACAGCTTCTCGTCGTCGGCACCCGTGGTCGCGGGGGATTCAAGGGCCTGCTGCTGGGTTCGACCAGCAACGCACTCATCCAGACCGCGGACTGCCCGGTGATCGTGGTGCGCCCGTACGACGCGCCGTGACCGGGTGACGGTTCGGTCCCGCCTGGTGGGGCCGAACCGTCACCCGAGTCGGGATTCGGCTGCGACTCA
>Ga0182742_1001581_pt1 | contig 28297 bp, 19 predicted proteins | sample eDN5th37CBELigMG_FD_128880 | JGI IMG/M metagenome (GOLD analysis project Ga0182742, IMG submission 128880) | Enriched Miracle-Growth compost microbial communities from Emeryville, California, USA - eDNA 5th pass 37_C BE-Lig MG (version 2)... ...
ATTTTTGGTATAGTTATATAGTATGCAATAAAACATTTTTAATGGAGAGCGAATATGAGTAGTTCTGTAATCTTTAAGCAAGTGACAAAAAAGTACAAAATGTACAACAAAGCTTCTGAAAAACTTTTGGATATGATTATCCCTGATAAGTTTGGAGAGGATTTCTTCGCCGTACAGAATATTAGTTTTGAGGCGGAGGAAGGCGATGTGATTGGAATTATTGGCGTAAATGGTGCCGGAAAATCAACGCTTTCAAACTTAATTACAGGAGTTATCCCCCCTACTTTTGGACAAATTGACATCAAGGGACAATCCTCCTTAATTGCGATTGCCTCAGGCTTAAATAACAATTTGACTGGGAGAGAGAACATTGAGCTTAAATGCTTAATGCTTGGTTTTAGTAAAAAAGAAATCAAAGAGCTCATGCCTGAAATTATTGACTTTGCAGATATCGGAAAGTTTATTGATCAGCCAGTGAAATCTTATTCCAGCGGAATGAAATCAAGACTAGGGTTTGCCATTTCCGTTAATATTGATCCGGATGTATTAGTAATCGATGAGGCGTTATCCGTAGGAGACCAAACCTTTGCTGATAAATGTCTTGATAAAATGAACGAATTTAAGGCAAAAGGAAAAACCATCTTTTTTATTAGTCATTCCATCGGTCAGGTGAAGAAATTTTGTCAAAAGGCGCTATGGTTAGAAGCTGGTGAGGTTAGAGCATATGGCGGGATTGAGGAAATTATCCCACAATATGAAAAGTTTTTAAAAGAGTTTAGGGCCATGTCGAAGGAAGATCAAAAAAACTTCAAAAATATCGTGTTAGAAAAGCGAAGCAAACTAATAGAACAACAACAAGAAGATTCTAAACAGGATGTTCAACTTGAGCCAGTTCCTCGTACCACAAGGACAAACCGAGAAAAGAAAGGGACATTAAGAAGAATCGTAACAGGTTTTCTTAGTGCATTTGTTTTGGGTGGTATTGCTTTTGGTGGATTTGTGTATTTTAATGACTCCAATTTTCTTTGGAGAACTCAGACTGTCGCGGAGCCATCGATTTCTTCAAATGAGGAAAATGTTACGCGAGAAGTAGAGCCGGAGGAATCAAAAGTTCAGCAAGAGAAATCTCCTGATCTTCGATATGTTAATGTGAAAAACGCTAATATCCGTTCGAACCCGGATATGAATAGTTCAATTGTCGGTCTAGTTACTATAGGACAAGCCTATAAGGTAACCGAAATGGAACAAGATTCTATCGGAACTGAGTGGGTTAAGATTTCATCTGATGGGACAAGTGAAGCATGGGTAAGTAGTAAAGTTTTATCAAATGTTGATAACGTATTAAATGATGAAGAGGTTGCGGCTAAAATTGATGGATTAATCGGATTTTCTCCTTCATTACGTGAGGCTATTCCAATGATTGGGTTGGAAAAGGGAGAAGAAGAAGCCTATAGCTTTACAGAGTATCTTTATAGTGAAGATGTTGTAAATGGTTTTACAATCAACGTAAGTGATTCTACAAAGTCCGCTGTCATCAATGAAATAGGAGAGCCCATTCTAGAGGAGAAAGATACTCTTTATTATTATGGAGAAGTTTACGATTACATTTTTAGTCTCTCAAATCGTGGGATGATTGAGACGTTAACCGTTAGGATGCGGTAGGGTTCTAATTTGGAGCTGAATCTATCTTCCTTCTAAACCTCTTAAACTAAGATAATATTAGCAAACAATAATAGTCAGACTGTGGATTAAGTTCAAATAGTGAATTTGTCTACAGTCTTTTTTGTTTTGAAGCCGTCAATGTCTAATGGTTAACGGGAGGAAACGTATAAAAGCAGCTACTCATGTTAATTCTTTTAGAGTAAAAGCTCCATATTGAAGGAGATGTCTTCATGCTATACTTAACGGATTTTAAAGCTAGGTATAGGAATCGGAGCATCATTTCTTCGAATGAGCAATCTTACGATAAAAGGATGCATTCATGATGAAAAGCTTACTGAAAAAGGTTATTGGTTTGGTTGTAAGACCTGCCATTCATTATTTTTTTAAAGAAAGATATAAAATTGTCAAACAATATGTAGACTTCTATGACAGATTAAAGATCGAGGATCGGGTTATTTTGTATGAAACTCGCGATGGGAAAAGCATCACGGATAGTCCATATGCAATGTTTAAATTTATGCTGGATCATCCAAATTTCCAGGATTTTAAGCATATTTGGACGGTTGCGGATTTCCATTCATTGTCGCCTGTCATAGAAAAATATAAAAATTATCAGAATGTACAATTTGTAGAGAGGGATTCAAAGGAATATTTAAGGTATTTGGCATCTAGTAAATACTTAATTAATAATTCGACCTTTCAAGCATTCTTTATTCCTAAGCAAAATCAAATTTATATCAATACATGGCATGGGACCCCTTTAAAAAAGATGGGGTTTGATATTCCAGGGGATCCAGCCCATTCCCAGAATGTGGTCCGAAACTTTCTCTGTACGGATTACATCATAAGTCCTAATCCACATACGACGAAAATGTTTACGGAGAGCTATAAATTAAAGGGGATTTATGAAGGGGAAATTATTGAAGAAGGCTATCCTCGAATTGATTTGACACTTAATACCAGTCCTGAGTGGGTAAAGGGTGAGTTACGAAATTTAGGTTTAGAGCTCGATGACAATAAACAGACCATTCTTTATGCCCCCACATGGAAGGGGACCAGTGTTACAAAGGCAAAAAATGATATGCTGCAAATTATTGGTGATATTCAATATCTGAAAGATAACGTTGGCGATCAATATAATACTATCATTAAGGTTCATCCTTTTATATATATGGAGGCTGTAAAATTTAATGAAATAAAATCTATATTGGTACCGGATTTTATAGATACAAACGAATTGCTTGCAACCATTGATATACTTGTTACCGATTACTCTAGTATCTTTTTTGACTACCTTGTAACCGGAAACCCGGTTGTTTTTTATACATGGGATGCCGATGTCTATGAAGATGAGAGGGGTCAGTATCTACCTAATGAAATGCTACCTGGTCCAATCGTTTATAATTCGAGGGAATTAGTCGAAACCATTAAAAATATTGGAAAGGTAAATTCAGCTTTTAAGGAATCATATGAAAAAATGCAAGAACAGTTTACCTTCCATGAGGATGGCAAAGTAACTGAGCGAGTAATCGGATATCTATTTGGAGAGACCGAAAATAGAGTGAAGGGAATCAGGCATTTATCCAATCAAAAGGAAAAGATTCTAATCTACCCTGGAATGATGAAGGATAACGGTATTACGACCTCTTTCATAAATTTAATGAATAATGTGGACTATAGCCAATATGATGTCAGTTGTATTACTAAGTCGCCTGATAATGAGGAGAGTTTGAAAAACATTGATAAGGTAAATAAGAATGTTCGCTTTCTGTTTACCCCTGGAATCCCTGTTTATAAATTCTCTGAAGTATATCGGGATAAGTATATCCATTTTCGCGGGGTAAAAGGGATAATTGGAAAAAGGATCTATCCTGATCGGTCCTATGCTAGAGAGCATAGACGATTGTTCGGTAAAAGTCGCTTTGACTATGTGATTGATTTTAGTGGTTATAGCCTGTATTGGGCCAAAATTCTCCTTGCATCAGATGCTAAAAAGAAAATCTGCTATATGCATAATGACCTCCTCTCAGATAGTGAGCGGACAATTAATGGTAAAAAGCCTCATCGAGTAAATTTGAGAGGGTTATTCTCTGTCTATCACCGGTTCGATAAGCTCGTTAGCGTTTCTAAAGGAACCATGGAGCTAAATAGGAAGAATTTAATTAAGTATGCTGATTTCGATAAATTTGATTATGTAATGAACTCCATCAATCCAGACAAAATTCTCCAACACGACAATCAAAATAATCGTACTAATGAAAATGAACAGAGACCAAAGATGAAGACAGAACAATTCAAAGCAAAAGCCGTTTTAAAGGATATTAACAATTTTCCGGTTTATAGCTTCCTTCCTGGACATATAAAGGCAAAACAATATCTTTTAGAACCAGAGTTTCAAGATGAAGAAATTCTAATATTGAGAAAGATGGTTGATAACAATAACATTTACTATAAATTCAGCCATCAGTATCGAGTGATTGGTTGGATACAAGGAAATGCTGTGAAGATCCTTCCAGATGAAGTGATAAATGAAAGGAAAGTTCATAGGCTAGCAAGGCTTATTCAGTCTGCAGAAGATGTTCATATTTGGTCTAACCCCTATAATGTTCCAGGATGTCGATTGATTTCTAGCAGCGCTGATTACAAGGGAATTCTCTTAGAAATAGATAAAGAAGTTGAAACATTTCAAGGTGTGTACGGTCATATTCGTATTAACGGAACAGCTATTGGCTGGATAAATATTGATGCACTGAACTTCCTTCATTATTGTACCGTACATCATGATATGGGAGATCTAAAAAAGATCAAGGCCATTATGAAACAAAGAGTAATCCGAGGATATGATTATAGAAGAAACAAGCCAATGCTTGAGCGAATTGACCAGCGAGTATTAGAAGAAAGGAAATTAGACCATCCAATACTCGCAAAAATTGTTGAACCAGGTCAACATTCGGTTTGGACGAGGCCCTATAAAAGTTTAAAAGCAAAATTTATTTCAAATGCAAGTGAGTTTGAAGGGAAATTAGCCCGAATCGTGAAGATAAGTAAGACAAAAGAAGGTTCCTTCTATCAATTTGCTATTAATAATAATATCATTGGCTGGTTGGATTCTAATGTTTTTAAAACTATGCAAAACCTTCCAACCATAAGCCAGATGAACACAGAGTTTGCTGAAGAATGGGGAGGAACAATTCTCCCTATATTTAAGCAAGACCATTTTCATTTTGTGAATATGGGGAGACTATCACCTGAAAAAGGTCAAGATAACTTAATTAAAGCTTTTGCTCGCATCCATATGGAATACCCAAACAGTGAACTATGTATTTTAGGTAAAGGGCCGTTAAAAGGGGAACTGGAAGCTTTAGTCAAGGATTTAGGGCTTAGTGAATCCGTTCATCTTATGGGACAACTTGAAAATCCATTTGATTTTATGAAAAAATGTGATTGTTTTGTGCTTTCCTCGCACTATGAAGGGCAACCAATGGTTTTGTTAGAGGCGATGACTTTGGGGATGAGGATTGTTGCAACCGATATTGTGGCCAACAGAACTGTTTTAGAAAATGGAAAATATGGACTATTGGTTGAAAATAGCATTGAGGGTCTAAAAGAAGGAATGGAAATCATGATTAAAAAAGGGAAGGCGCTAAATATGGAAGTTTTTGACTACAATAAATACAATGCATTAGCCATGGAAACCTTTTATCGTACATTGAACTCTGACCAGATTGAAAAGTATCCTGAATAGTATTTAAGCAGAATTCGTTATAAGGGAAGAATAGAGAAAGGGGACCTTTAATTTCTAAAAAGGTCCTCTTTAATTTTTGTAGTAGAAATCCCGACTGTTCGAGGTAAATAAATGACCTCACAATGTTCTTTCAGAAAATCAAATTTCCCTTTCCAATCGTCGCCCATAACGAAAGTATCTATATTATGTTTAATGACATCATCCACTTTTTGCTCCCAATTCTTTTCAGGAATCACTTCATCTACATATTTAATTGCCTCAAGAATGATTTTTCGATTTTCGTAATTATGATACGTTTGTTTATTTTTCATCTCATTAAATTCATCAGTTGAAAGAGCTACAACTAAGTAATCTCCAAGCTGCTTGGCCCTTTTTAAAATATTTATATGCCCCCAATGGAGCAAATCAAATGTACCGTATGTAATGACTTTTTTCATGATAAACTCCTTCCTTTGCAACTACCATATAAAAGTCCTTATAGATATAATGTGTATTTGTTCCCGAATAAATCCAAATTCATCATTTTATTTGGTTTTTTTGCGAATTTTGCTGTTATTACATATTTTATTCTATCTAGAGATGTTCGTTTTCAAGCCTATTTGCTGATTGTCTTTAAAATTTATACGATAATAAGTTATTTCTCGTCAAATTATATAATATCGGACTAAATTTTATTATAATAGTAATTGTTTTCTCGGTTTTCGAGATTCAAAATAATTAATTCTAAGATATATATTAGAAGGGAGATAAGATGAGAAAAAAATTATATACAGCACCTATGCTCAGTCTTTTACTTGTTTTTCCATCTTTTGCAAATGTTGCTCAAGCAGATGAGATGATTCAGAAGGATGATAGTCCTAATGAAATTGGAGTACATAATGGTGATGTGAAAACGGAACTCCAAAATAATGGGGTTGATCAGGACAAGGAAACCGTTTCAAATGTTCCAGAATCTGCTCAAGAACCTGAAATGGTTGAGCAAGGAGTAAGTGAACAGATGGATTCAACTTTGGAAGAGAACGAGATTCATAATGTAAGTGATTCTAATGGACAATTGGAAAAGGACGAACCCCAAGAACAGCCTTCAGAAGCTGATGCAGAGGAAACAGTTAGTAGTCCTCCAGTTAGTCCTTCTGAGAACAAAACAGAGATTATGAAAACTAGTGAGGCTTTACCAAAATCCCAAATAACCGAAGTAGACCAAAAGCAAATTTCAGAAGGAAATATGAAATATTATTTAGATCAAAATGGGAATTTGATCTATTCTGAGCAATATTCAGGAAACAAAGTCATTAGGATCCAAGAATATTACCAGAACAGCAATATGGGAAATAAGGATAATACTATTAAATACATTTTTAATGTAAATCAAGATGGATATGTCACAACTGCATCCAAACTTTCTGAAGGAAAACAAAAAGTAATAAGTCAATATGAATATTATGCTGGTGCAGTTTATGGAAAACACGGGCAAAGTATCCAATATTCCTTTGAGCTAAATGATGCAGGATATGTGGAAAAAGCAAGTAAGCATGAAAAAGGAACGCAGCGAATACTAAATCGCTATGAATATTATCAGCAAACAGTTTATGGAAGTCACGGTAACAATATTCAATATATATTCGAACAAAATGGTTCAGGAAGTATTACAAAGGCAAGTAGGCATGAAAAAGGAACGCAACGTGTATTAAATCGCTATGAATATTACCCAGGAACTGTTTATGGGAATCATGGGAAGAATATTCAATATATGTTTGAACTAAATAATTCAGGATATGTGCAAAAAGCAAGCAAACTCGAAAAAGGAACGCAACGAGTGTTAAACCGCTATGAATATTACCCAGGGACAGTTTATGGGAAACATGGAAAGAATATTCAATATGCGTTTGAATTAAATAATTCAGGATATGTGCAAAAAGCAAGTAGGCATGAAAAAGGAACGCAGCGAGTACTTATTCGCTATGAATATTATTCAGGGACAGTTTATGGGAATCATGGGAAGAATATTCAATACGTGTTTGAGTTAAATCGTACGGGTAATGTTGTAAAATCGAGCAGACACGAAAAGGGAACACAACAAATCGATACTCATTATGAGTATTACCCGGAAACAGTTTATGGCAAACATGGAAAGTATATTAAGTATGTCTTTAATCTAAATAAAACTGGAGCAATAGCGAGTGCAAATCTGAGAGAAAAAGGGACTCAACGATTACTGACAACCTATGAGTATTTTCCGAATACTCTTTATGGAAATCATGGAACAAAAATTAATAAAATCAAAATGAATGTTCCTCTAGTGAGTCAATTGCCAGAATTGCCAACTGGATGTGAAATTACAGCTGTAACGATGATGTTACAATATAAAGGAATATCAGTGGATAAAGTGAAATTAGCGAGGGAAATGCTTAAACATCCATGGGATCCTAGTAAAGGTTATGTAGGCGATCCGTTTACAACCAAAGGTTGGACAATTTACCCATCAGCTTTAACAGGCTTAGTTAAGAAATACGCAGGTAATGCAGAAATTTTGACCGGGAAAAGCCAAAGTTTTATCCAAGGTAATCTTAGTAAAAATAAGCCAATTGTCGTTTGGGTTTCACCAATGCATGGTTTTTCTGTACATGCTCTAGTTCTCACTGGATATGATCAACTAAATTATTTCTTTAATGATCCTTGGACAGGAGAAAAGGATGTAAAAATTTCTAAAAATGAGTTTAATAGAATTTGGAGCAATCAAGGGAAGAAAGCAATTTCTTATTAAAAGTAAAAAGAGTGGCAATCTGTTCATATGCCACTCTTTTTTTTTTATTTTATACGATTGGCGATACACTATGAGAATATTGTCTAATTTTAGCATTGAGATTTTATAGATTTATAGTTAAAATGATTAATAGTGTCAAAAAATGTCTAATTAAGGAGGATGATATGGTTGAAGTCTAGGCCATGGACTAAAATCGTCACGTCAACAATATTAATTTCATCTTTAGTTGCTGTCTCTCCTCAGCAATCAAATGCTTATACCGATTTTTCTGATTATAGAATTGAAATTGGACCTTTCAAGGATGAAACCACAGTTAAAAATGCCATTGAACAATTGAAAAAAGAAACTGGATGGACCGGGGAGTATCAAACGGAAGGTACTTTTCAAATTGAAAGCGGCTATTTTAACGGTGAAGAAAAGACAAAAGAAGTGTTGCAGCAGTTTGAGACAAGTACCGGAATAAATGGAAAGTACGAGGCCACAGGTGAGCCAGAGGCAACCTATCAAATAATTAGTGGCTCTTATAAGGATGAATCATCTGTAAAGGCAGCGCTGCAAAAATTCGAGCAGGCTACAGGTATTCAAGGGGCGTATGAAAAATGGGTGAATCCTGATAGCTTATACCAACTGCAAAGTAGCCCATATAATGGAGAAAAGGCAGCACAAGAAGTACTTCGACAGCTTGAAGCAGCCACAGGAATAAAGGGTCAATATGAGGGCTGGGGAACTCCAGAAAGCTATTACCAATTAAAAAGTGGTTATTACAATGGAGAAGAGACGGTAAAAGAAGTGATTCAACAGCTAGAAGTGGCCACTGGGATTAAGGGTCAATATGAGGGCTGGGGAACTCCAGAAAACTACTACCAACTAAAAAGTGGTTATTACAATGGAGAAGAGACGGTAAAAGAAGTGCTTCGACAGCTAGAAGCGGCCACAAGCATCAAGGGTCAATATGAAGGCTGGGGAGACCCAGAAAACTACTACCAACTAAAAAGTGGTTACTATAATGGAGAAGCAACGGTAAAGGAAGTGCTTCGACAGCTAGAAGCGGCCACAGGAATAGAGGGTCAATATGAAGGCTGGGGAACTCCAGAAAACTATTACCAACTAAAAAGTGGTTATTATAATGGAGAAGCAACGGTAAAAGAAGTGCTTCGACAATTAGAAGCCGCAACAGGAATAAAAGGTCAATACAAAGGTTGGGGAGACGCAGAGAATTATTACCAACTAAAAAGTGGCTATTATAATGGGGAAAACACGGTAAAACAGGTTATTCAGCAGTTCGAAAAAGCTACTGGAGTGAAGGCAAGCTATGTATCACTAGGTGGTGGTAAATACCAGCTTGTTTCAGAACCTGTATTGGGAATGACAAAAGTTCATTCAGCTCAACAATTCTTTATTAAGAAAAATTGGAATGTAGAATATGATTCAACAGGAAAAACAGGTTATTCGAAATTTCAGGTCATATCAGAACCGGTTTTAGGACAATCTAAGCTAAAAGCTGGTCAAGACTTCTTCCAACGGAAAGGTTGGAAAGTAGAGCATCAGACTACTGGAAAAACTGGGTATACTAAATTCCAAGTTGTATCAGAACCAGTTCTAGGACAAGAAAAACTAAAAGTGGTTCAGGCATTCTTTAAACAGAAGAATTGGAAAGTAGAGCACCAGGCTACCGGAAAAACAGGCTACACGAAATTCCAGGTCATATCAGAACCAATTTTAGGACAGACCAAACTAAAAGTAGGTCAGGAGTTCTTCAAACAAAAGAATTGGAAAGTAGAGCATCAGGCTACCGGAAAAACAGGATACACGAAATTTCAGGTCGTATCAGAACCAGTTTTAGGACAGGCCAAACTAAAAGTAGGTCAGGAGTTCTTTAAACAAAAAGGTTGGAAAGTAGAGCATCAGACTACAGGGAAAAAAGGTTATACAAAATTCGAGGTAATATCAGAAAAAGTCAACGGTTCAAACCTTTATAATGGTTTACAATTTTTTAATAGTAAGAACTTGTCTGTTTCCTATCACCCAGTGGAAGACAATAGTGGTGATCAATTCCAGATCGTTTCCGAACCGTTAGTTGGACTTTCTCAGACTAATAAAGGATTAGATTATTTTAAGAAGAATAACTTATCTGCGAGATATGTAGCAACGGGACAAACCGGATATTCAAGATTCTATATTAAGTCGGACCCAATTGCTGGGATGGATTTAGTAAATAAGGGACTTAAGTTTTTTGAGGGAAATAACTGGTCGGCACAATATTCTCCATTAGACAAAGTTTCCTATAAAATTCATACTCAAATCTTTACTGGAGCTAGTACAGTAGAATCGGCTATTAATAGGATAGACAACTTGTTTGGATGGGATGCAAAAGCACTAAAAGTGAAAGCTGGCCCTCAAGTTATGTATACAGACTATCTTTATACATTAACTGAAATGTTGAATAAACAAATGGAAATGAGTCCTCAAACAGATAAATATCGTAATGAAGTGCGGTATATTCATGCAGACTATGTTGACATCGAAAAACAGGTTGTTACTGCTGACCGGGTAAACGTGAGAACAGGACCTTCGTCATCCAATTCGATTACTCAACAAGTTAACAAGGGCACTAATGTTTTGGTTATCGGTAAGTCTGGTGATTGGGTAGAAGTTAGGATGACTTGGCAAAATGCTACCTCTTCAGATGTAGAACAATACCTAAATCCTAATAATTTTTCGATTAATAATAAGGATTACTTTCAATTCTTAAAATTATCAAAGCCAGCAAATTTATCTGCAAAAGAGGTAAATGAGAAAATCCTCAAAGGAAAAGGGATTCTGGAAGGCCAAGGACAGGCATTTATAGATGCTGCCCAAAAGTATAGCATTAATGAACTTTATCTAATCTCCCATGCCTTATTAGAAACTGGGAATGGGACATCCACTCTAGCAAATGGCGTTATCTATAATGGAAAAACAGTTTATAATATGTATGGGTATGGGGCATATGATTCCTGTGCATTAACATGTGGTACAGAAACCGCCTACCAAAAAGGATGGTTCTCACCAGAAGCTGCAATTATAGGTGGAGCACAGTATATTAGCAGTGGTTATATTTATAATGAAACTTTCCAACAGGATACGTTATATAAGATGAGATGGAATCCTGTACACCCTTGGCATCAATATGCTACTGATATTGGTTGGGCCTATAAGCAGGTAGATACAATATATAATTTGTATCAATTATTGGATAATTATACTCTTTATTATGATGTACCAAATTATCGATAAAATAAAAAACCTCCTTTCACTGTGAAGGAGGTTTTTTATATTTCAGATTCTTATTTTTATTGAGTGAATGATTTAATTAAATTTGATATTCTTTGATTTAGCCCGACTTTTTTTGATTTTAGACTAAGATTGCCATTATTTGTTCTGTAAAAGGAAAAGGATCTCTTTTTAGTTGATAAAGAGCTTGGATTATCCTTGAATCTTACTCTTGCTGGTCGATGCTGGTCATCCCATGATAATCTGAAAAAAAAGTCATAGATTGAATCCCCCTTAACATTTGCAAATGCATCTTGGGGTACGATAATTTTAAATTGTTGATTTTCATAGCGATAAACCGTGTTTCTTGTATTTCCCTCAAATTCAATTTGAACAAGTTTTATTATATGCTTATTCTCTCTACACATTGCATAGAAGTGCCCATTTGTTGGTATGCTTGCTTTAGGAATTTTCACTTCCCCAACTAACTTCCATCCAACTGTCTGTGTTTCAATATTTGTCACGATCATGGTTGGTTTTAAGTCATTCGTTACATCATAGAGGGTGCTTTGACTCCCTTTAAGGAAAAAATGTAGACCTTCTTGGTTTACAATAGGTGATGTTTCGGTATTGGTATACATTTGAGAAAATAATTCAAGGTCAGAAAATTGATGCCTTTTTAAAAGGTCATATAATTTCTTTTCTTTAATTGGGAGCATTTGAGAGACATTGTCCGGAATTTGTTCTAAGAATGTAAGAATGGTTCTTATCCATTCGTCCTTTTCATTATCATCTATTAAAGTGAACTTAGGAACATGTAGTCTTAAAATATCTAGTAGTGCCTTTCTATCATGTTCTGCAATAATTTGTTCGGGGACATCGTTGCTGACTAGCCATTTTCGATTTTCAATCAGTGCACTAATGCGATCTTGAGTGTTACCAAGCTTCATTTGTTGCTGGGTAATCGAAGGACTGCCTTCATCATCGCGCACCCTCCAGTGATACACGGTATTATTAGTGACACCAATTTTTTTGGCTAGAACGGCAGCTTGTAATGTCATCTTTAAATCCTCATAATATTTTCCTTCGGTAAAAAATAATTTGTTTTTTAGGATAAAGTCTCTTCTCCAAAGTTTATTACAGGCAATACTGTCCTGTAAGAGTTCGGGTTTTTTAGATAACGTTGTTTGTTCATTTTTATCATAAAGTCCAAACTCATGATGTCTAATTGGAGTATATTGACGATCTTTGTTAAATCGTACAACTTTCCCAACTGCATAATCAACCTGGTACTTAACGCCAACCTTAACCAGCGACTCGAGTGCATTAGATGGAATGAAATCATCTGAGTCTAGAAAGAAAATAAAATCTCCATTACTTACTGAAATACCTTTATTGCGGGTATAGCCCAACCCGTGATTTGTTTGTGAGTAGATCTTAATTCGTGTGTCTTTTTGGGCGTAGACAGTCATAATTTCCTCACTTTTGTCGACTGATCCATCATTAATGATAATGATTTCTAAATGCCTGTATGTCTGTGTCAAAACCGATTGAAGACAAGCATCTAAATAAGCGGATGAATTATAAACGGGTATAACGACCGATACAAGTATAGGCAAAACTTCCACCTCATGTTTTATAATAATATGAAAAAGAGTTGCATGTTTCAGCAACTCTTTTTCCACTTCTAGTCAAAAACTCGATCAATTACCTTACGTGCAGCCTTTCCATCTTCAATGCTTCCGAACTCTTGAACAAATTGTTCATGGACGGGATTATATTCCTTAAGACGGTTTGGTTGCTTAAGGAATATTATGACATCGTCAAGACTCTTACATACAGGTCCCGGTGCTTTCTCGATCAAGTCAAAATAGGTTCCTCTACGAGAGATGTATTCCTCAAGGTCGTAACAATAGAGAATGATAGGGCGTTTTAAGAGAGCGTAATCAAACATAACTGATGAATAATCTGTTATTAAGATGTCTGAAATTAAATAAAGCTCTTGTACATCCTGATACGTAGAAGCATTTATTACATTTTCAGGCAGTTTTAGATGATTAATTTTACTGGACAATAAATAATGTAGTCGCAATAAAATAATCGTATTTTCGTCGATTTCCTTGCTAAGCCTTTGGATATCGTTAATCGTTTTTTGAAAAGAATTGGGCTCCCAGTCCCGGAAGGTAGGTGCAAATAGGATGACCTGCTTCCCCATTGGGATTTGATAGTAAGATTTTGCTTTCTGAATAATATCCTCAGGCTGCTGAATTAATAGATCGTTCCTAGGGTAACCAGTCTCTAATATTTCTCCATTATATCGAAAGGCCCTCCTGAAAATACCTGTACTGTATCGGTTAGGTGAAATAAAGTAGTTCCAGGCTTTCGTTTGGACTTTTAACCGGCGTTTTTCATCATTGCTAAGAGGTTGTTTTTGATCATACCCCATTCTCTTTAGTGGAGTTCCATGCCATGTCTGAACGTAAATCTGATTTTTTCGCTTTTTTGCTAAATGAGCAATTCCTTGGTTATCAATCCAGAATTTAGATCGAACTAAATAATAATAGTGTTTCAAGCTATTCCTTTTTACTTTTGTAACAGGTCCGGGAAGATCAACTGAATTTGGATTTTCCATTGACCAAATAAACTTATAATGACTGTGAGTTTTCTTCAATTCTTCATAAATATACTTTGGGCTGTCGCTATATTGTTTGCCCATATGGCTTTCAAATAAAACCCAATTACTTTGGATTGGCAGTTTCCTGAAAACCTTCTTAATGAGATTTACAAATAGTTTTCCGAACCGACCATTGCCATTTTCCTTTTTATTAATGGAACGTTGTTGAAACTTCCCCTTGAGCTTCCCTAATTTATGTACAGGCTGTACTTTAATGGCAAAGGAGTTTTTATGGTTGACAAAGAGTGCCTTTGAAATTGTTTCACTTGCTACTCTAATATTTGGTAAATCGACAATATGAACCCTCTTTACTAGACGTCTATGAAGATTCCCTTGATGACTTACGAATAACGATAGATAGTAATTACCAGGTATTACATCATTTAACGAGAATTGAACATCTTGATTGGTATTGGTACCTGACGCATGTAAAGTATGACTCGTTTGTCGGTTGCGTAACCTCCAACTTATTGTTATGTCGGAAGACGCAATGGAATTTAACTGTATTTCAGGTCGGAATGAAAAATTCCCATTTGATAGCTTAATATTGGAGATATTCAATCCAATTATCGGTTGACTAATTCTAAGGAATTTTTCATGATTCCCCTTATAAGAGGGTTTAAAGTAATAGGCATTTCCAACTGCATATATTCTATCAGTTGTAGTTGGTAACTCATTAATATAGGAAATATAGTCCTCAAACGCTCCTCTATCTCCAATATATAGAAGATAATATAGAATACGCTCAGTTTCTGGTAATTTTATAAAGGCATATGGATCCATTACTTCATGAAGATACTCGTAAATCAAAGAATGAAATTTTTCTTTGTAATCCTCATCATAATCGAGATAGTCATTAGTATATAACTTTAAGTCATGACGTAGGAATTTATTGTTTTTATTATGTTGATAAAGGATATCGCCATGATCCCGAAGAAATTGGTCGAACATTCGATGTGCAATGATCCGGTTTTTAAAATTATCAAAATCAAAGCGTCTATTGGTAATTGACTTCACATCTGCATTTTCAACAACGCGCCAATAGTAAATCGGCTCAGGGATAATACTTACTGAATCAGCTAAGAAGTAGGCTTTCCCTGTGAATACGATATCCTCATAATGAATCCCTTCAGGAAAACGAAGTTTATGTTTATCTAAAAATGAACGCTTGTAAATTTTATTTACCGATAGACTATCAAATAGGAGCATACTGAATTCACGAATATTGATATTGGTACGCTCCATAGAGTAGATTTGATGATAGTACCAAATATTATAGGTATTCGTCCTGATGACCTGACCACCGACAAAATCGGAATCTGTTCGTTCAATAGCAGCAACCATTTTTTCACATGCTTCAATCGTATACCAGTCGTCCCCATCTAGAAACATAAGATATTTACCTGTAGAGTTTGCAATCCCCGTGTTTCGAGGTGTACTACACCCACCACTATTCTTATCAAGATGTATGGCTTTAAATTTAGGCTTGTCTTTTACAAACTGATCAATTAATTCACCAGTGCGATCGGAAGAAAAGTCATTTACTACGACAATCTCCATGTCGTCGAAGGTTTGTTCATGAAGAGATTGAAGGGCCTCTTCAATATACAATTCATTATTATAAGCTATGACAATAACCGAAAGCGTGGGTGGCATATTTTCTTTATTAGTCTGCATCATATTGAGAACCTCCCAGTTTTTCAAAAAGGTCATACCATTGCTGTTTGATTACTTGACGATCAAATCGTTTACTACTAACAAATGCTTGCTCACTATATGTGTAGAAAAGGTCTGGATTTGTTGCAAGACGCTTAATTTGTCTAGAGAGTACTGGAACGTCCCCAACAGGGGTAATAAATCCGTTGGAATAATCTTCGACAATTTCACGAATACCAGGTGCACAATCGGTAGAAATACAGGGCAGCCCACAAGATTGTGCCTCAATTAAAGACATAGGTAAACCTTCTGCATAGGAGGACAATACAAAAAAACTTGATGAGGACAAAGCGGATTGAACATCTTTTGTTTGCCCTTTTAATACGATATGATCCTCCATCCCGAGAATCTGAATAAGGTTTTTTAATGTGCTTTTTGCTGGTCCTTCACCATAGATATGTAATTTCCAGCCTGAGAGATCTCCCTTAATTTTAGCAAATGCTTCAATTAAAATGTCAAAACCTTTATCATCAACAAGTCTACCCGTTGATACAATGACCTTGTTTTCAAAAAGCTTTTCAGGAGCTACTTTCTTACGGAATGAAGTTGGGTTATGTAAGACATCCACATTAAAAAATCCTTTAGCTTTAAAATGCTCAGCATCCTTTTGAGTTAAAAGGAGGAATTTTGAAACTTGACGATAATACTTGAGTATTCGGCTATAACGTTGGGATTTCTTGGATGCTATATAACTTTCATGACTTTGACCAATAATTTTAATATTTGGCTTATATATTAGTGGTTCAAGCCACTGCATTCCCCAAACCTGTATAACAATGACAAAAACTTCATTGTCACCATACTTTTGAAAATACCTTTCTACATCTTGTCGCCGTTTATTAAGTTGGATTCTTCTTTTTAATTCAGATTTTACAGTAAGTAATTTAAAAGACTTTAAATTTTCAAAAAGAGCTTTAGGTTGAGTAGAGCGGTATCCGTCTTTATGGAGGACGTGTACTGGAATTTCTTTAGAAAAATAACTAGGCGCATTTGTTTGCTCATTTATGCTCAAGACGGCCACATTATGTCCGTCTTGAATAAATTCATCTGCAAGAATGGAGGCCACTCGCTGGGCCCCACCATGGCCATTGTATTCATTTAATACAAAAACAATGTTTTTTTTTGGCATACTATTATTACTCCTCATATCAGCACTTCTTTACCTCTAATTGAAGATACTTAGATTCAGTTCGAATCTCAACTTCATGATGACCAATAACATAAGGATCAGAAGGGTATTCATTCCTTTTCGAAGCCCAAACCAAGATTAATGATTCATGGTACGGTTCTTTATTCATACGATAAGACAATTTACTCTCATACCTTCCGGGTGGAAGGTGATTAATTGGAATTTCAACATTAAATTGTGAGAAATTATAGTTTTTTCCTTGAGGGTTGAAAACAGGGTTCTCAGTAATTTCTTCTGTTTCCCTAATTTCAGCTGGGTAGACCATTGTCTCGAATGTTTCCAAATTAACCAATTGGAAAGAAATTGAAACATTATCGGCCTTATGGGTTTCATAACCTCTTACAAAAGCAACGCCTTCGATTAATAAATCTTGCTTATCAAACCAAATTTTGTTTATCTGTTGTTGAACGGTATCATGATTGGTAATCTGCAACATTAACTGACTATTACTCACGTTCAGATTGTAAATGAATGGAGCTTTCTTAGCATTTTCTTGACTCTTGTCATCATCCATTATGGATGTGAATTTTCCTGCACGTAAAGGGAATTCAATCCATTCATTTTTCTCATTTTTATAACGAATAGCAAAAGTAAAATTCCCTGGCTTTAAAAAGTCTGGAAATTCATAGTCATTTATTTGCATAGAAAAACCAGCGTTTTTAACTTTGTTTTCTGGGATTGAAAATATCCCTTTATACTCTGCTAGTGTTAATTCTTTTGTTCTAAACTCACCCGTTCGCTTCTCACGAAGAACAAGTTCAAAGGTTTGCGGGTGATCCAACTTGTTACTATATAGATAACCTTCTACATTAAGGTTAATCCCGTTTTTAGTTAAAGATGGTGTTACAGATTCAATAGCATGACTAAATTCTAATTCTGATTTAATAGCTTCAAGTGTCTTTCTTCCTGCCATAAAATCATTGTAAACTGAACCAACTAGTTTAGAATCTCCATACGTGATCAATTCTCCTTGATGTATCCAAGCCGCCTTTGAACAAAATGACTCGACTGAGTTGTGATCATGACTTACAAAGATAATGGTTTTTCCTTGCTCTTTAAATTCATTCATCTTATTCATGCATTTTTTTCTAAACATTGAGTCGCCAACTGCTAGCGCTTCATCAACGATAAGGATATCAGGATCAACATTTACTGAGATAGCAAAACCTAATTTAGCCTTCATACCAGCTGAATAATTTTTCACAGGTTGATAGATAAATTCATCCAACTCTGAGAATTCAATGATGTCATCTACCTTCGTTAACATTTCATCTTTTGAATATCCCAATAAAATACCCTTCATAAAGATGTTTTCATACCCAGTTAACTCTGCATCGATTCCAGAACTAACATCAAGGAAAACAAGGGAACCGCTCACTTTAACTTGGCCTGAGGTAGGTTCTGCAATCCCAGTAATAATCTTTAATAAAGTGGATTTTCCTGACCCATTTTTGCCAAGAACTCCAATAGCTTCACCTTTAGGAAAATCGAGTGTGAAATCATTCAGAGCAAGAAATTCCTTGTGAAGTTTCTTTTTGGTGATGACTTCCTTAATCGGTCCCCATTTATCAGTATATAATTTATATTTTTTAGTCAGATGCTCAACGCTGACTGCATTACTCATAACTAAACCGCCCTTCGCGATGAAAGTTACAATATATCAAGAAATATTGGTTTCATACGCTTATACAAATAATTCCCAAGAATTAAAAGAAGTATTACAACAACCCAGAAGTATAAAGTATATAGAGGCTGCTCCCAAAAGCCTACATGATAGAACAAAGAGTCACGGTAGCCTTGTACAATATAGTGAAATGGATTGAGCTTTACTAGATTTTCCAAAGGACCTAAGTTCTCTATCGACCAGAAGATGGGGGTCATCCAAAAAAGGAAGACCAATATTGTATCTAAAAAACGCCCGAAGTCTTTACTGATCGCAACTAGAGGAGCCGTTACAGTCCCAAGCCCAAGCAGGAGCATAAGGGCAGCGAAATCATAATAAAGGATTTGGAGCCAATAGAATGAAATGGTTCCAAGTGAAAAAGCCAATACAATTAAAATAAGGATTAGTAAAATTAAGTGTGTATAGAACGAATATAGAATCTGAACAGCAGGTAAGACTGCAATTGGAAAGGGTGTATTTTTTATTAGTCCACGTTTACTTCGAAAAGACTTTTGAGATAATTTGAATCCATCGTTTAGTAAAAACCAAGCAACCATTCCAACTGATAGCCATGCGAAATAGGGTGCACCGTTCACTGGACCTCCAGCTCTGGCTCCAATACTAAATACAAACCAAAACACGGCAATTCTCATTAAGGGATTAACCAACCCCCACAAAAAACCTAAGAGAGTTCCGGCATATTCTCGTTTTATTTCGTGTAAGGATAGGGTATGAAGCATTTGCCTGCGGTTCCACATTTCCTTGTAAATATTAAACATAAGATTTCTCCTTCAATTGAAGCTGTTGGGACAAGAAATTGATATTCATGCCCTTGGTTTATGACTCTGCCATTTTAAGATACTTGCACATGTCTTTTAAGTTTTTATCTACACGCCATCCAATAAGGCTTCCAGCTTCTATAGATTGCATAACATACCTTAATTAGTCAAGGTGTTGATAAGGAACGTTTTCATAGTAACAAAATTTAAGGTAACAATGAACATTTAGAAAAAACTCTTACATTTAGATATAGATTAAATTTGTCATAACAAAAGGTATCAGTTTTTGTAGTATTTTGTCTACTAGAAACTATTACGACTTATTATACCCAAAAATGATAGTGAAAAGTAGTTCTAGAGATTTTGTCGAGAACGTAATAGACACTTAAATAGATGATTAGGCATAAAGTCGTAATGCTAAAATTACAAAATGAAAGAAGCCCTTATTCAAAGGGCCTATTGTGATGAAGATGATTTAATTAACTCAGATTGCATATTTTCACTAAGATGTACTTTTATAAATTCAACAATATTTTTACAGGAATATCCTTGTGAAAATTCATTCCACTTTATATTAAAATCAGCAATCCGGGTGTAATCAAAATCTTGGCTTTTAATAGTTGAGATAATCTCCTCATTAGAGAAAACAATTGGTCCAGGAACTAAATTCTGATAATCCTCCCAGAAGCCTCTTGATTCTTTATACTGATTTAGATCATAGGGATAAAAGATCATTGGTTTATTAAGGAATGAAAATTCGAATGGTATCGAAGAATAATCTGTAATAAGAATATCAGTAATAAAGAGCAATTCATTAAGACTTGAATAATTTGAAACATCAAGGATGAAATCTTGTAAGTCTTTACTAAGGTTCAGCTCACTTTTTACTGCAGGATGAAGTCTTAACAAGAGGATGTAATCATTACCCAATTCCTTTTTAAATAAATCAAGGTCTAGTGACAGTTTGTACTGATTTATTTGTTCATCACGATAGGTAGGTGCATAAAGGATGACCTTTTTCGAAGATAAGAATGGATAGCGACTATTAATTTTTCTAATTGCCTCTTGCTTATAATCTTTGTTCCAAAAAACATCCGTTCTTGGAACTCCTGTTTTCAATATCCGACTTTCATCCAAACCAAAAGCCTGTTGGAATATCTCTCCCATTGCATCTGAGCCAACAACAACATGTTCAAATTTGTCATATACTTGCTGAAATCTCTCTCTGGCTCTTTTTCCTCGGTGTCTAATTGACTGGTCTTCAAGTCCAAACTTTTTAATTGCCCCGTTTGCATGCCATAATTGGATGCATTTTACTCCTTTTTTAAAGCGAGCTGCTGCTAGAAAACCGTAGTAATTATCTACAAAAATAATCTTCGCTGTTGATAGATGATAAATGGAACGGAGAAACTGAACAAAGTGTTGGACTTGGAATAAAAGCGTAATGGCGTCATTAAATTTCACAAAATTAGAATGTTGCTTTTTATTGGTTATAAAGATCGTTTCGCAAGAAAGAGAATTTTTCATTTCTTTATAAAGCTCTATATTATTTTCTGCAAAGGATACAACCATTACAACTTTTCTTTTAACTGGGAATGGTCTATAGAATGCAAATAATAATGAGATGAAGCGCAAGTAAGTGTTAATCCAAAGTTCTCTAGCCATTCTTAACTTTTAATAGGTCATCTTTAATTTTACTTGTAGAAATACCTACAGTTCGAGGAAGGTAGATAACTTCACAGTGTTCCTTTAAAAAGTCGAATTTTCCTTCCCAGTCATCACCCATTACAAAGATGTCAATATCATTTTCTAAAACATCCTGCACTTTTTGTTCCCAGGTATTTTCAGGGATCACTTTATCAACATAACGGATGGATTCAAGAATCAATTTTCTATTTTCATAGGAATGATAGGATTTTTTATTTTTAAGGGCATTAAATTCGTCTGTAGAAACTGCAACCGTAAGATGGTCTCCAAGTCCCTTAGCCCTTTTTAATAGATTGATATGACCATTATGAAGTAAATCAAATGTTCCGTATGTGAGAACCTTTTTCATGTAAATTTGCCTCCTCAATTATTGTAAATATATTAAGATCTCCAATTAAATTTAAGAGAGAGTTATTCTTAAGATAATTAGTCAAGTCTTTCATGAATAATCCTTACTAATTCTATGATAAACTCCTATGTATTGCAAGAAGGGGACTATTGAAGCCATTGTATTTATGTACGATTTATTTATAATGAAAGTTCATGCTAGTCATCCACTTTTTGTTGAAACTTACTGATATAATACGTGAGAAAAATCTTTTTGATAAATAATATTAGTCAATGGTATCCTATTCTATATGGTTTAAGGGCTTGTAGAAAAATAAATAAAAAAGGAAAGTATTTATGATTAGACAATTTTTTTCAAGACTAAAAAAAACGAGTGTAAGTAAGATTGCTTATAAAATTATTTTTAAATATGTAGCAATGTTGCCAGCGGACTCAAAATTAATTGTTTTCGAAAGCTTCTTGGGCAAACAATACAGTGATAATCCAAGGGCTATTTATGAATTTCTTCAAAATGGTGATCATGGATATAAAATGTATTGGAGTATCGATCCAAGATTTCATTCCGTTTTCAAAGATAAAAATGTTAGGACAATCAATCGTTTTTCAATTAAATGGCTTTTCATAATGGGACGTGCAAAATACTGGGTCTCTAATAGTAGGTTACCGTTATGGATTCCAAAACCAAAACACACCTTATATTTACAAACGTGGCATGGAACACCGTTAAAAAGGCTAGCGGCGGATATGGACCAGGTGCTTATGCCTGGAACTGATACGGAGAGCTATAAAAAGAATTTTATAGCTGAATCACAAAGATGGGATTATTTAATTTCACCTAACGCTTATTCTACAGAAATTTTTAGGAGAGCTTTTGATTTTAAAAAGGAGATGCTTGAAACAGGTTATCCAAGAAATGACTTTCTTATAAATGATAATACTTATAATACCCATATCGAAATAAAGGATAGGCTCCATTTACCGGGTGGGAAGAAAATAATTCTCTATGCTCCTACATGGAGGGATAACGAGTATCATGAAAAAGGTAAGTATAAATTTAACTTGAAATTAGATTTGCATAAAATGAGGGAAAATTTAGGTGAGGAATACATTATTCTTCTACGAATGCATTATTTGATTGCAGAAAACCTAGATTTAACTGAATATAAAGGTTTTGTTTATGATGTTTCTACTCATGAAGATATAAGGGAACTTTACTTAATTTCAGATTTATTAATAACAGATTACTCCTCTGTTTTTTTTGATTATGCAAATTTAAAACGCCCAATGATCTTTTTTGTTTATGATATAGAAAGTTATCGGGACAATCTAAGGGGATTTTACTTTGACTTTGAAAAAGATGCACCAGGTCCACTAGTGAAAACAACGGAAGAAATAATTTCTACAATCAGTGACCTAAACTCAAAAGAGTTTGTTTTACCAGAGAATTTCAATAATTTCTATGATAAGTATTGCTCTTTAGAGGACGGAAAAGCTACTGAAAGGGTAGTGCAGGAAGTTTTCAATAATGAGATCAAATAATCCTTCGATTAAAGAATATTAGAAAAGCATTGGTGGTATCAAACTCAATAAAAGCAATATTTACTTAACCACGAGGAGAAAGTATGGAATTTATAAAAACTGACATTTTAGGAATAAACTTTAGTAATGTTACTTTTGAAGAAGCGGTTGAAGGTGTTATTAAGAGACTTTCAAAAAAACAAAAAACCTTCATCGTCACAGCCAACCCAGAAATTGTCATGCATGCTAAGAAGCATGAAGACTATATGAGCGCGATTAAGGATGCTGATTTCATTGTTCCCGATGGCTATGGGATTATTTTAGCTTCAAGAATTTTAAATAATCCCATCTCTGAACGAGTAACTGGCTATGATTTAACGGTTCGTCTTTTGGAACTCTCGAATCAAAATAAGTGGAAGGTTTATCTCTTAGGGGGAAAAGAAGAGGTAAATGAGGCTGCAGCAAACAATATTAAGAAACGCTATCCTCATTTGCAACTAGTCGGAAGACATCATGGCTTTTTTGATTGGAAAGATGGCGGAGTCACAGCAGATATTCAAAGACTTCAGCCTGATATTGTCCTCGTCGCCCTCGGTGTTCCTAGACAGGAGCTATGGACCGCAAGCCAAATTGATCAATTTTCACATGGTATTTTCATGGGAGTAGGAGGCAGCATCGATGTTTTGGCGGGCACGGTTAAACGAGCACCTAAAATATGGCAGGTATTAAGGGTGGAATGGCTGTATAGGCTATTAAAACAACCTTCACGCTGGAAAAGAATGCTTGCATTGCCTGAGTTTGTACTTGAAGTATTCAAAGTAAAGTTTTCTTCAACAAATAAAGCTAAATAAAATACCCTTTCATTGAAACTTTTTTCTGGATTTTTCGTCCAAATATAGGGAACGGAATAGAATATCGCTAATATACTTTTTTGACCGAATGACAACGGCATGAAAGTGGAGAATTTTGGAAATGTTAGAAAAAATATTTTTTCAATATGATACTAGTAAAATATGAAAAACATTCCCATCCTTCTTGTTTATTGCTATAATTAGCTTCGGCGAGAGATGTTAGAAAAAGGTTTGTTTTTATTCTTGTATCAATGGGTATCCTAATCACAAGGAGGGTCAATATGTTTTACATGACCTTATTATTATGCTTTATATGCTCCATCCTTATCACACCACTTGTAAAAAAGTTGGCGTTCCGATTAGGAGCTACTGATCGACCAAACAAACGAAAAGTACATGCGAAAATTATGCCGCGATTGGGCGGATTAGCTATTTATATTAGCTTTATGTTGGGGCTTTTAATTATGAACCCTTATAGCCAGTATCATTATGGGATTATGGCTGGGGGTCTTGTTATCGTCCTAACAGGGATTTTGGATGACATATTTGAGCTTTCTGCCCGAATAAAGTTATTCAGCCAAATTGCTGCAGCCTTACTTGTAGTATTATGGGGCGGGGTTCACGTAGATTTCATTAACCTTCCGTTTGGAGGAATGCTCGAATTTGGACCATTTAGTATTCCGATTACCATCCTTTGGATTGTCGGAGTAACCAATGCGATTAACCTAATTGATGGTCTTGATGGGTTAGCGGCTGGTGTTTCATCAATTGCCCTTATTTCAATTTCTGGAATGGCGATTATCATGGGTGATGTGTATGTTATGACAATTGGATTCATTTTATTGGTAAGTACACTAGGTTTCCTCATGTATAATTTCTATCCAGCGAAAATATTTATGGGGGATACAGGAGCATTATTTCTCGGATATATGATTGCTGTGCTTTCTTTACTTGGTTTTAAAAATGTAACATTCATTTCCTTTATCATCCCAATTATTATTTTGGGAGTACCGATGACGGATACAGTCTTTGCCATTGTGCGTCGACTTGTGAAAAAAACACCATTAGCGGCACCAGATAAATCGCATTTGCACCATTGCTTTCTCAATCTTGGTTTCACTCATAGACAAACGGTGTTATTGATTTATGCAATAAGTGCTATGTTTGGATTAGCAGCATTTATTTTCTCATTGACAACAATGTGGGGATCATTGTTGCTTATTACCATCATCTTGCTTTCAATTGAACTAATCGTTGAAAGTGTCGGTTTGATTGATAAAAATTACCGCCCGCTGTTAAACATGCTGCAAGGGCGAAAATATGTTAAAAACAGATAAACCCAGTCAAAATGACTGGGTTTTTTTGATGCAAAGAAAAGACTAACAAAGTGTATGGTTTAACAGAAAATGGGGAAGAAGATATTAAACAAAAAAACCCCTTCTAATAAGAAGGGGCTGTAGTGTCACTTACTTCAGTTGTTGACTCATCTGTTTCTGTAGCCAATTCCGAGTCTGGAAGCAAGCCTAAATGTTTTTGTAGCGTAGTCTTTGTTTCAGCTAAAGCAAGCTCGTCTAGCTGATAGTAATAGATTCCGTCAATCATGGAGTCGCCTCCAGCTAAGTTGAGTGTTTCAGCGTTTAAGCTTGTTCCTGCTACTGCATAATTGATAAAGGATGTCATCTCTTCAAATCTTAAGTCTGTCGTCATATTATCGCCAATCGCTTCCATCACATCTGTATAGTTTGTTAGCGATTTAACAGATGCAGCACGTTTAATGACAGCTCTGATAATTTCTTGCTGACGTTTGCCTCGTTCAATATCGTTATCTAATTTCCGGGTTCTTGCAAGAGCCAAGGCTTCTTCTCCGTTTAAGGTTTGGAGTCCTTCCTCCAGGGTAATCGCACCAGCTTTATCCTTTGAATCTTGTTCAGTGAAGGTATAAGGAACTTCTACTTCAATTCCATTAAGAGCATCAATGACATCAATAAAGGCATTAAAGTTCATTTTTACATAGTAATCGACTGGAATATCTAAGAGATTTTCCACTGTTTCAAGTGTATACTCGACACCACCATAGGCATGTGCATGGTTGATTTTATCTGAGAAACCTTTATCGGGGATATACACGTACGAGTCACGCGGAATGCTTAATAATTTCACTGACTTTTCATCTTTGTTAAATGTAGCGAGCATTAATGCATCTGTACGAGAGTTAGAATCAAACCCCCGTTTTTCACTATCATCTACTCCGATGAATAGTACGGATATATTTTCCTCAAATGGATTAACATAAGCGCGTTTACTATCCCGTTCAATCGGTTGATATGATTTATTCATAACGGTTTCGGCCTTGCTGTATAAATGTGCACCATATGCGACACCACTCACCAGAATAAGGAGAAGAGGTAACATAATCCAGCGGACTATCCTCTTCTTTCTCTTCTTGGGTCTGTGAAGATCGCTGCGTCTATTATCTGACATTTGAATCTCCTTTTCTATTTATAATAGGTATTTTATGAGTCTTTTAAAAACGTAAAAAAAATTCACCTGTCTATCATTTTACAATTTATTTGCTTTTTCGTAAATCGTATTTTTTGGCAATCGTATTACGTTTAGGACTTTTGCTCCTTGAAAGTCGTTATAAAGGAATCAATTAACAGCTTGAGCTCCATCTTTAGACCCGAAGAGTCTGCAGAATTTGTGTGAATTTATCCTTTTATCGTTTCCTCTAAATAAAGTACCCCGCCTTCGCGTATCTCTGCTTGCCCATTCGTCAACTCGACCATCCATGCAGAAAAGCTCTCTTTCTCTCCTTCTTCGACAAATGTTTCGAGTTCTACCTTTTCAAGGTAGTGAATCTCTTTAATGGTATAAACAGAGGAGCGAAGTTCATTTTCTGCCTTGCCTAGAAGAGTGTAGTCAATTGTTGTGTGCATGACGCGCATCAGCTTTCGTTCGACAATTCCCGTAGCGTTTAAGCCCTCGGAAGTTGCTTTCCCGTAAGCGCGAATCAGACCTCCGGCTCCGAGTTTAATGCCACCAAAGTAACGAGTGACTACGACCACGGTGTCCTTTAGGTTCTTCTTTTTAAGTACTTCTAGGATTGGAACTCCTGCAGTGCCACTAGGTTCTCCGTCATCATTGGCTTTTTGAATTTGGTCATGCTCACCGATTAGATAAGCGGAACAATTATGCGTTGCGGCCCAGTTTTGCTTTTTAATCATTTGAATAAATTCTTGAGCTTGTTCCTCTGTTTCAGCCCGTTCAATATAGGCAATGAACCTCGATTTTTGGATATTGATTTCATTCTCGCCGAAGCCTTTTACTGTTTTATAACGGGGCAGCATTGTACCGCTCCTTTCTCTAAATAACTCTTTTCTCCTATTATAAATCGACAAAGCCAATGCGACAAATTGAGTCATGAATGTAAATAAACTTTAATATAACTGAAGTGATAGGGTGGTATAATAGTAATAATTATCAAAAGGTCCCGTTTTTTGACGGAATCTATTTGTAGATGTTTATAACAGATTCACGATATGATGGGTTATTATAGGGTTATATCTTTTATAGGTTATTTCTCGGTTCAGGTACCTTAGTAATCCATTGTCCTTTAAAGGCTATTAAGAGTGAAACTATATTTTAAGATAAAGAAGTCGCCGGAGGAAATGCGATGGTATTAAAAAAAATTGAAACGAAAACCCTTGATCATATTCTTGAAACGATGATTGAAACTGTCACAGATAGTAAGGATGAAGTCTTTAGTATTGGAGAACAATGTCGCGAAGACTATGAATCCATTGTGAACGAATTAAAAGAAGTAAAGCAGCTTGGGACGAAAATTAATGAAGAAGGGGACGAGCTTGAGGTTCAGGTTCGGTCTGCAAGAAAACGTCTATCTGACGTGAGTAAGGATTTCAAAAATTTCTCAGAAGAAGAAGTAAAAGAGGCTTACGAAGTTGCACATAGTTTGCAAATGGAGCTAACGATGAAACGCCAACTGGAAAAGCAGTTAAAAGAGAGGCGGAACGATCTTGAGCGTAGGTTAAAGAGCCTTATGAATACGATAGATCGAGCCAGTGACATTTCTTCACAGATTTCCGTTGTGATGAATTATATGATGAGTGATATCCGCCTAATGGGGGAGGCCTTAGAGACTGCAAAACAAAAGCAGGACTTCGGGCTAAAAATCATTGAAGCTCAAGAAGAAGAACGAAAGCGATTATCCCGAGAAATTCATGACGGACCGGCGCAAATGCTTGCGAATGTCATGATGCGTTCTGATTTAATTGAGAAGATTTACAATGAGCGGAGCGGCGAGGAAGCGATGGCTGAAATACGTGATCTGAAGGTAATGGTGCGCTCGGCTTTGTATGAGGTCAGAAGAATCATATATGATTTGCGACCAATGGCCCTTGATGATTTAGGA
>Ga0182742_1001583_pt1 | contig 28287 bp, 23 predicted proteins | sample eDN5th37CBELigMG_FD_128880 | JGI IMG/M metagenome (GOLD analysis project Ga0182742, IMG submission 128880) | Enriched Miracle-Growth compost microbial communities from Emeryville, California, USA - eDNA 5th pass 37_C BE-Lig MG (version 2)... ...
CGCCTTGTTCAACACCAGCGTTCGACGCTGAACCTGCACCCAGGTCAGCAGATGTTTCTGAGTCTTCTCCAGGATCTCCGCGTCGGCGCCACGTAACGCTCCCTCCGACGCGCACGACAAGGCGATCTTCCGTTCGGGGATCAGCAGCGCGCCGACGGCGCAATCCATGTTGTCGACACAGTTCTGGAGCAGTTGATCGAGATCGTCGTTGTCTCTGTCGGGGGCCGAGCCGCTGGCCTCGAGCAGCAGCGCAAGATCTCCGTCACGCGAAGTGAGGTGTTTGCGCAGATCGCAAACACTTTGTTGATGGGACAGCTCACGCGCCAGCACTTGAATTGCAGGTCGCAACAGCCCTTGCACAAACGCCATGCTGCGTGCACCGCTACTGCCATCCTGGCAGGACACCGCTAACGCGCCTAGCAGGTTCGCCCCGTCGTGCAGGTTGAAAACATATGCAGTATCGCCGTTCCAGCTGCGCGAGAATCCATGCGATTGTTCATCTGTTTGATCCGCGCTCTCGCGGCGCGCCGCGTTCAATGACTCTTCGGCCAGATGTAACAGATCGAAACCGTCATAGCCTTCGGACAGCCACAGCGGTGTGCTGAGTCGATCGAAGATCGCGATGTATGAAGCTCGCGGCATCAGCACGCGAACCAACTGGCCATAGGGATCGAGGCTGGTCGTGAATCCCGTCGCTTCTACAGTTTCGTCGTCGGCCGCGGAGGTGGTCATGGTCGAGGGCTCGCTTCAGCCCGGTCACAGTGAGATGTGCCGACGATGATCGGGCGCGCTCACCAATGCTTCCTTGAAGTCCACCGCAAATTTTTTGCAGCATTTCCCCCTTAGTACCGATTCAGGTGTCTGTTTGCTGCACTCGTAAAATGTTTCTTCAACTTTGCTGTCACGCGGCAGTGATGCCGATCACAACGGCTACGTGGTAGTCACAATCAGCGCTTCACCAGCCACTCGGTCGGATCGAGCGCGGCGCGGCCTTTACGAATCTCGAAATACAGACCCGGCTTGCCTATGCCCGACGCATCACCCACCGCAGCCAGCACATCACCCGGCTGAACACGATCGCCGACGCGGCGATACACCTGCTCGTTGTGACCATACAAACTCATATAGCCGCCGCCGTGATCGAGCACGACGAGCAAGCCGAGGCCGGGCAACCAATCTGAATAGACGACGCGACCGTAGTAAGGCGAGCGTACCTGCGTGCCGCGATCGGCGGCGATGACGACGCCCTGCCACTTCAAAGGGCCGCCGGCGCGCAACGTTCCGAAGCGAGCCAGCAGCGAACCCTTCACCGGCCAGGGCAGCTTGCCTTTGACACGCTGAAACGGCTGCTCGGCCAGCTCGGGAAATTCTTCGATGGCCCGACGCAATTCTTCGACGAGCTTTTCCAGGGCCTGCGCTTCACGCTGCAGCTTCGTGAGCTCGTCGTTGCGGTTCTTTATTTTCGACTGTACCTGGGCGAGCGTGCGGGCCCGCTGATCGCGGGCGCCAGCGAGCGCCTTCACATCATTCGCCTGGTCGGCCTCGAGCTGGCGCAGCTGCTCGGTTTCGGAGGCGATGCTCTCGGCCAGCAGCTCCAGATGGGCCAGATGCTCGCCGATAGCGGTGATGCGCTCGGCCCGAGCGCGGCCGAAATATCCGTAGTACGACATCATGCGGCCCAGCTGCGCCGGGTCCTGCTGATTGAGCAGCAGCTTCAGCTGCTCCTGGCGACCGTTCATGTAGGCCACACGCACTTCGGCCGCCAGCGCTCCCCGCTCATCGTCGATGCGCTTGCGGGTGGTCTGCTGTTCGGCCTTGAGATCCGCGAGGCGATTTTCGGAGGCGATCCGGCGGGCACGGACTTCCGAGAGCCGCTCGCGCGCCGATTGGATCTTCAGCTCGGCTTCCTTGACCTGCCCCGCCAGCGCGTCCCGGCGTTCGGCCTCGGCCTGGATGCTCCGACGGATGGAGTCGATTCGATTACGAACCTTCTTGAGCTCGGCTTCCTTGGCGGCCGGGGTGGGCGCACCGGCGGCGGACGCTTGAAAAGCCCCTGCCCCCAACCCCACTGTGAGCAGGGCCGCGAGCGCGGCCGTGACGAGACGCATTTTTGACATTGGCTAGGCGAAACCCAGGTTCTGGAGTCGGAGAAACTGGTGGGTGCGCCCGGCTGTTATACTTCGCGCCCTTTTGCCAGCCCCACGGGTTGAATCCCGACCTGCTGCAATGAATCGATTCTTTGAATACACCACCAACCATCCGTTCCTGATCGCCGCTGCGGCGATTCTCGCCGTTCTTGCGATCGTGATCGAGATGCGTCATCGCGCCCGCGGTGCCAGCAGTATCGGCACGGCGGATGCGGTCCGGCTCGCCAACAGTGGCGCGCTGGTGGTCGACGTTCGGGACAGCACGGAATACGAGGCTGGGCACATCATCGAGGCGCGCCACATCCCTGCGGCTGAAATTGCCAGCCGCGCGGAATCCTTGAAGAAATTCAAGGAGAAGCCGGTCATCGTCTATTGCGATGGCGGCTTCACCTCGGCCGGAGCCGCACGCCAGCTGCGCGCTTCGGGTTTCAACAAAGTGGTGACCTTGAGCGGCGGTCTGAACAGCTGGCGGCAGGAAAATCTGCCGTTGGTGAAAGGCGCCGCCAAGAAGGACGGTAAGCATTGATGAGCGAGATCGTGATGTATTCAACCGCGTGGTGCGGTTACTGCCAGCGCGCGCGCAATCTGTTCGAACGCAAAGGCGCCGCCTTTCGTGAGATCAAGGTCGATGAGGTCCCGGGCGAGCGCGAAATCATGCTGCAGAAAAGTAACGGCCGGCGTACCGTGCCGCAGATCTTCATCGGCGAGCGCCACATCGGCGGCTACGACGACCTCGCGGCTCTCGATAGAGCCGGTGAATTGGATAAACTGCTCGCCCAATTGCCCAAGTAGGACTCGATATCATGGTTGACGAAGTACCCGCCTCCAACGGCCAGAACGCCGATCCCAATGCGCCGCAGTTCGCGCCGCAGGCGGTGTATCTGAAAGATGTGTCTTTCGAGGCGCCTACCGGCCCGCGCGTCAATCCGAACACCAATCCCACGATCAACCTGAACCTCAACACCGCCGTGAACGAGATCGGCGGTGACATGAAGGAAGTGGTGCTGACCGTACGCGTCGAGGCCCAGGCCGATAACAAGACGCTGTGGCTGGTCGAGTTGCAGCAGGCCGGCGCTTTCGGCCTCCGCAATGTGCCGCAGGCCGACATGCAGCGTCTGCTCGGCATTTTCTGCCCGAACTATCTGCTGCCGTATGCGCGCCAGGTGATCTCCGATCTGCTCATGAAGGGTGGTTTCCCGCCGTTCCTGCTGCCGCCGGTGAACTTCGACGCGTTGTTCGCACAGGCTTCGGCTCGCGCACAAGAGCAGCAGCCAGCCGCTCCGGACGCGCCTTCCGTCAACTGATCGCGCCATGTCTGTCGCGCCAGAGGCTGTAGCCGAAGGCTCAACATGCGTGGTGCTGGGCGCCGGCTCCTGGGGCACGGCGCTCGCAATCCAGCTAGCTCGGGTCGCGCTTCCCACTTTGCTGTGGGGACGCGACTCGACGCACCTCGCCGAACTGCAGCGGGATCGGCGCAACGCGCGCTATTTGCCGGACGCCGCGTTCCCCGAGCAGTTGCGCATCGAGCCCGATTTGAAGACTGCCTTGCAGGTGAGCCGCGATGTCATCGTGGCGGTGCCGAGTCACGCCTTGCGCGGGATGCTGCAAGAGATTGCTCCACACCTGTTGCCCGATGCACGCGTCGCTTGGGCGACCAAGGGCTTCGAAGTCTCGACGGGTCTGTTACCGCACCAGGTTGCCCGCGAGGTGCTCGGCGAAAGCGTGCTCACCGCAGTGATCTCCGGGCCGACGTTCGCCAAGGAAGTGGGCGCCGGGCTGCCCACAGCGATGACCATCGCCGCGTCGGATCCCGATTACGCCGCTGAGCTGGCGCATCGTTTCTCCGGCCAGAACTTCCGCGCTTACACGTCCACAGATATCACCGGCGTCGAGGTGGGTGGCGCCATCAAGAATGTGATGGCGATCGGCGCGGGCATTTCCGACGGGCTCGGCTTCGGCGCGAACACGCGAATTGCCCTGATCGCGCGCGGGCTGGTCGAGATGACGCGCTTGGGCGTGGCCTTGGGCGCGAAGAAAGAAACATTCATGGGCCTGGCCGGGCTCGGCGATCTGGTGCTCACCTGCACCGACAATCAGTCACGCAATCGCCGTTTCGGATTGGCGCTGGCGTCGGGCGAGAAGGTCGACGCCGCACAGAAGACGATCGGTCAGGTGGTCGAAGGCGTTCTCGCGGCCGATGCCGTTCGCACCGTAGCTCAGCGCGCGGGCGTGGAAATGCCCATCTGCGAGCAGGTCTATCGCGTCGTCTACCAAGGCGTCGCGCCGAAAGACGCGGTCAAGGAATTGATGAGCCGGGCGCTCAAGCCAGAATAGTTTCACCCGCCCGAGTGAGGTCTCGATGGAATCGATTCGACCTTTTCTGATGTTCGAGGGTCAGGCCGAAGCGGCCATGAATTTCTACGCTTCGTTGTTCCCCGACAGCCACATCACCGACGTTCAGCGCTACGGGCCGGGAGCGCCAGGGAAAGAAGGCTCGGTCATGCGGGCCACGTTCTCCATCGCCGGGCAGAGCGTGATGTGCATCGACAGCCCCATCAAGCACGCTTTCACGTTCACACCGGCGTTCTCGTTTTTCATCGAGTGCAGCTCGGAAGAGGAGCTGGGCCGGCTGCTCGCGGCGCTATCGGAAGGCGGCGGGGTGCTGATGCCCCGCGCCAACTATGGATTCAGCCGGGAGTTTGCCTGGGTGAACGATCGTTTCGGCGTTTCCTGGCAGCTGAATCTGGCCTGAGGACTGCTCAGGGCTCGGTGGCAAAGCCGAGCTGGCGCCAGGCTTCGTAAACGACGACCGCAGCCGCATTGGAGAGATTCAGGCTGCGGTTGCCGGGCCGCATGGGGATGGTGAGCCGCTGTTCGGCCGGACATGTTTCCAACAGGTCCTGCGGCAGGCCGCGGGTTTCCGGACCGAAAACGAACGCGTCGCCGGGCACGAATTGCGGCTGATCGTAACGAGTCTTGCCGCGCGTCGAGATTGCAAACCAACGCTTCACCGCAATGCCGTTGAAACATTCGTCCCACGAATCCCACGCTTTGACGTTCGCCAGATCGGCGTAGTCCATTCCCGCGCGACGCACGGCTTTCTCGCTGATATCGAAGCCCAGCGGCCGGATCAGATGCAGCGACGAGCCGGAGTTGGCGCACAGGCGAATGATGTTGCCGGTGTTCGGAGGAATCTCCGGCTGATAGAGAATGACGTGGAACAACTCGGCGCCCTGCAAGCTGACGTGCGACGCCGGCGGCGCCGCCTTGGGGTGCGGAGATTAACAGCGCCGGAGCCTGTGATCGACGGCGCTGTGTTCGAGCAGCGCGGCCAGGCGCCGCGCCATACCCAGCTAACCGAAGGCCGAATTATTCGTCGTCCATCGCCAGCTCTTTGAGCTTGCGAGTCAGCGTATTTCTACCCCAGCCAAGCAGCTTCGCAGCTTCCTGGCGTCCACCCTCGGCTTTACGCAGGGCGGCGCGAATCAGGGTTCGCTCGAACTCGGGCATGGCGTCGTCCAGCAGCGGGGTTTCACCGGCGGCGAGACGCTTCTCGGCCCAGTTGGTGAGCTGCCGAGTCCATTCGTCCTGCAGTTTCGCCGGCCCCGGCACGCCGCCCAGATCGCTGGGAATATCCTCGGCTTTGATCTCGCGGCCCGGTGCAGTCACCGTCAGTCGACGGCACGCGTTCACCACCTGCCGAACATTGCCCGGCCAATCGAAATTGGACAAGGCCGCCGCGGCTTCGGGCGTCAGCACTTTGGGCTCGACGCCCAGCTCGACCGCAGCTTCGTTCAGATAGTGCATCAGCAGCTCGGGAATATCCTCCCGGCGCTGACGCAGCGGCGGGACTTCGATGCGGATGACATTCAATCGGTGCAGCAAGTCTTCGCGAAACAGATTCTGCTTCACGCGCCCTTCCAGATCCTGGTGGGTCGCCGCGATCACTCGCACATCGACGCGCACCGGCACCTGACCGCCGACGCGATAGAACTCGCCTTCCGCCAACACACGCAGCAGTCGTGTCTGCAGCTGGGGCGACATGTCTCCAATCTCGTCCAGGAACAAGGTGCCGCCATCGGCCTGCTCGAACCGGCCGCGACGCTGCGAATCGGCGCCGGTGAACGAACCTTTCTCGTGACCGAACAGTTCGGACTCGAGCAGGTCGGCGGTGAAGGCCGAGGTGTTCAAAGCGATGAAGGCCTTGTTCGCTCGCGGGCTGTGACGATGCAACGCGCGAGCAACGAGCTCCTTACCGGTACCGGATTCGCCCGTGATCAACACCGTCATGCTCGAGCGCGACAATCGCCCGATCGCACGAAACACTTCCTGCATGGCCGGCGCCTGGCCCAGCATTTCCGGAATACGACGTGCTTCGGTCGAAGCCTCTTCGACGCGTGTTTTTTGCTGAGCCGCGCGACGCACGAGATCGACTGCCTGATCGATATCGAACGGCTTGGGCAGATATTCGAACGCACCTCCCTGATAGGCCGCGACTGCGCTATCCAGATCGGAATGCGCGGTCATCACGATGACCGGCAGGTCGGGCTGGTTGTCGCGAATCTCGGTCAGCAGCTCCAGACCGCTGCGACCGGGCATTCGTATATCGGTAATCAAGACATCGGGACGATCCCGGCGGAGCGCTGCGAGCGCGGTGTCCGCTTGATCGAAGGCCGTGGGTGCCATCCCGCCCTGGCGCAAAGCGCGCTCCAGCACCCAGCGGATGGAGGCGTCGTCGTCGACGAGCCAGACGTTAAGAGGCTTCACTGGTGTGGTCTGTAACATGGAATGGCAACAAGATAGTAAAGATGGTTAGACCAGGCCTGCTCTCGAATTCGATCAGGCCGTCGTGACGACTCACCAGGTCTTGCGCCACTGCCAGACCAAGTCCAGTACCGTCAGCTCGCCCCGTGACGAGCGGATAAAACAAAGTGTCGCGCAGATGTTCGGGCACACCGGGGCCGTTGTCCTCGAACTGCACGCTGGCAACGAGCCGATGCCGACGCGCGCCGATGTTCACATTGGTGAGCGCGCGAGTGCGCAGTACCAGGCGCCCGCCGCGGCCCTTGTTCTGATTCATGCCCTGGGCCATCGCCTGCATGGCGTTCTTGCCCAGATTCAACATCGCTTGAATGATCAGATCGCGATCCAGGTGCAGCGGTGGCAGGCTCGGATCGTAATCGCGATCGATCGCGACGCCGGGCGGCGCATCGGCTTCCAGCAGATGTCCCACATGCTGGAGCAGCTCGTGAATGTTGATCGATTTCTTGCGCGGCAGATGTCCGGGACCGAGCAATGTATCGACGAGCGTCACCAGGCGATCGGCCTCACTGATGATGACTGTCGTGTATTCGCGCATCGAAGCGTCATCGAGCTGGCGTGCGAGCAGCTGCGCGGCGCCTCGCAATCCACCGAGCGGATTTTTGATCTCGTGCGCGAGCTGGCGAATCATCAGACGACTGCCGCCGATCTGCGTCAGCAACGCAGTTTCGCGTGTGATGCGCTGATGCTGAGTCGCATCGTTGATCTCGATGAGCACGGCGCCAGGCGCACCGCTCTCTTCGTACGGAGCAACCGTGCAGTCGACGATGAGCTCGCCGTCGCCGTTGATCGGCCGCAGTGCGAGTTCGCGTCGTGAGAATGGACGGGATGTGGTCGCCGCGCGGTCGATGACCGCATCGAGCACGGCGGAATCTTCCAACAATTCGGCCAGCGGCCGGCCGCGCACTTGATTGCGACTGACGCCGAACAACGTCTCGGCGGAAACATTCAGGTAGAGCAGCGAGCGCGTGCGATCGACGATCAGCACGCTGGTGCTGAGGCTATCGAGGATGCGCCCGGGATCCGCGGTGGCCATGAGATGTGAAGGCCGGACAGCCATCGCGTCCTTCACCGTGACCACGAGAGAAGGATCGAAACGACCGCTCGCGCGAGCGGTCGGGCCGAATCGAATGTTACTTCTTCGGGCCCGTGGGAGCGGCGGGCTTGGTGTTCACCGGCATGTTGGTGCGCGGATCGATGGTGGCCTTGCCGCCATTCAACGCCGAATAGGTCGGCTGCTTGGTGAGCAGCTTGTTGCCTGCCGCACGCTTCGGCGGTTTGCTGCGCATGGCCGGACCGACCGGCGGCTGCGCTGCCGATTCCTGCCGCACGTGGAACGTGACTGTGGGCGTTTCCTGGAGCGTCCGGCCGTTTTGACTGACCACCGCTTTCACGGTGTGCGTGCCACGCGGCACATCCGAGAGCTCGTAACTGGTCCCGGCGAGATCCGCCACCGGCGAACCGTCCAGATACAACGCCACGATGTGGCCCTGGCCGATCGACGGTGTGGCAGCCACTTGCACAGTGACTTTGCCACCGGTGTTGATGATGGCTTGATCCTGTTGCGGACTTTCGATGACGAAGCGCGAGTAGGCCGGACCGGCTTTCGGTTTCTCTTCCCGCGGCGCCGGCGGCGTGTAGGAAGGCGCCGGAGTCGCAGCGCGGGTGCCGCTGCTCATCTCCACCTTTTCCGCACCGGCCACGGGCTGATCCGAGAAGTGCGTGACTCCCTTCTCGTCCACCCACTTGTAAACGGTCTGGCCGGCGAGTGCCGGAGCCGCAGCCAGTGCGAGGAGAACATAAAGCGCCGTACGCATATGTAATGAGCATAGCCGCTCCACCTCGAGCTGACAAAAGCGGCAACGGCGCATTTGTGATGGCCGTCACCATAATCGAAAACTCATCAACGGCAGGCGTCCGAAATGCTGGCTTCGGGCTGAACGCCGGGCGATGAAACCCGGCGTTCAACATGAACCGCCGCTGACTGCCGTAGTTACACGCTGTAATACAGCTCGAACTCCAGCGGATGCGTCGACATACGCACCTTGGTCACTTCCTGCATCTTCAACGCGATGTATGCGTCGATGACGTCGTCAGTGAACACGCCGCCGGCCTTCAGGAAGGCGCGATCCGCATCCAGGGCCTGCAGCGCCTGTTCCAGCGAGTAGCAGACTTCCGGAATGTTCTTCGCTTCTTCCGGCGGCAGGTCGTACAGATCCTTGTCCGCGGCTTCGCCCGGGTGGATCTTGTTCTGAATGCCGTCGAGGCCGGCCATCATCATGGCCGCGAACGCGAGGTACGGATTCGCGGTGGAGTCCGGGAAGCGCACTTCGATACGACGGCCCTTCGGGTTCGACACCCAGGGAATACGGATCGAAGCAGAACGGTTACGCGCGGAGTACGCCAGCATCACCGGCGCTTCGAAGTGCGGCACCAGGCGCTTGTAGCTGTTGGTGCTGGGGTTCGTGAACGCGTTGATGGCCTTGGCGTGCTTGATGATGCCGCCGATGTAATAAAGAGCGATATCCGACAGGCCGGCGTACTTGTCGCCCGCGAACAGCGGCTTGCCGTCCTTGGAGATCGACTGGTGCACGTGCATGCCGCTGCCGTTGTCGCCGACGATGGGCTTCGGCATGAAAGTGGCGGTCTTGCCGTAGGCGTGGGCCACGTTATGGATCGCGTACTTCAGCAACTGCACTTCGTCGGCCTTCTTCACCAGCGTGTTCGCGCCCACGCCGATTTCGCACTGGCCGGCAGTCGCCACTTCGTGGTGGTGCACTTCGACCTTCATGCCCAGCTCTTCGATGGCATTGCACATCGCCGAACGGATGTCCTGGAAGGAATCGACCGGCGGCACGGGGAAGTAGCCGCCCTTCACGCCCGGACGGTGCGCCATGTTGCCGCCTTCGAAGCTCTTGCCCGAGGACCAGGCGGCTTCGACGGAATTGATCTCGAAGAACGACCCCTGCATGTTGGTGCCGTACTTCACGTCGTCGAAAATGAAGAATTCGTTTTCCGGGCCGAACAGCGCCTTGTCACCGATGCCGGTGGACTTCAGGTAGGCCTCGGCGCGCTTGGCGATCGAGCGCGGGTCGCGCTCATAGCCCTGCATCGTCGAAGGCTCGAGCACGTCGCAGCGGACGATCAGCGTGCTTTCCTCGAAGAAGGGGTCCAGCACGGCGGTGCTGGCATCCGGCATGAGCACCATGTCGGACTCGTTGATGCCTTTCCAGCCGGCGATCGAGGAGCCGTCGAACATCTTGCCGTCGTCGAAGAAGCTCGCATCGACGGTGTGTGCGGGAACGGTCACGTGCTGCTCTTTGCCGCGGGTGTCCGTGAAGCGCAAGTCAACGTATTTGACCTCCTTCTCTTTCAGCATGCTGAGGACTTCAGCGGGGGTCGTCATGAGTTCTCCTCCGGTAAACAGCGAGAATGAGAAGTCCCGGGCCGCTCGCCGCTACGACGCCAGGAGGTTGTTGAGGACTGCGGGCCATGGCTGAGTCTTTGTTCGAGCGTGGGCCCGCCGAATCGCCAGACAAAATTGCAGGAAGCATGCCAGCGCACCGTGATGGCGCAGATGCTGGGTTCTGGTGAGTTACGCCCGAAAAGCCTTACAAAGCACGCCCTATGGTGGAGCATTTTGGCACGATCACGCACCATAGAGGTGCGTTTGCGGTTTCGCGGCAGCCCCAATCTGTAGCAGTTGGCGATTTTGCGGATGCGACTGGCTGCGCTGCCTGAGACCTGCCGCTCATCGAGTGCGGTCTTGGAACATAACCCACACGGTATACTCGCCCGCTTTTCCCCAATCGGACCCCTAGATGGCCGCATCGAAAGCCGTCGTCCCGCCGCGGACATTTCAGGACCTGATCTTCGCCCTCCAGTCGTACTGGTCGCAGCAAGGTTGCGTGATCTTGCAGCCCTACGACATGGAGATGGGCGCAGGCACATTCCACACCGGCACCCTGCTTCGGGCTGTCGGCCCCGAGCCATGGAGCGCTGCGTATGTGCAGCCTTCCCGCCGGCCAACGGACGGTCGCTACGGCGACAACCCGTTCCGCCTGCAGCACTACTATCAGTTCCAGGTGGTGCTGAAGCCGTCGCCACCGAACATCGTCGATCTGTACCTGGGATCGCTGGCGTCGCTCGGTTTCGACCCGCTCACCCACGACATCCGCCTGGTCGAAGACAACTGGGAGTCGCCGACCCTGGGCGCCTGGGGTCTGGGCTGGGAGATCTGGCTGAACGGCATGGAAGTCACGCAGTTCACCTACTTCCAGCAGGTCGGCGGCCTGGACTGCAAACCGGTCATGGGCGAGATCACCTACGGCCTGGAGCGCCTGGCGATGTACCTGCAGGGCGTGCAGAGCGTCTATGACCTGTTATGGGCCGACGGCCCGCTGGGTCGGGTGAGCTACGGCGACGTTTATCACCAGAACGAAGTGGAACAGTCGAAGTACAACTTCGAGCTGGCGGATACGGCGCTGCTGTTCCGTCACTTCGACGATCACGAGGCCGCTTGCAAGAAGCTGCTCGAGGCCGGGCTGGCATTGCCGGCGTACGAGCAGATGCTCAAGACATCGCACACGTTCAATCTGCTCGATGCACGCAAGGCGATCTCGGTCACCGAACGTCAGCGCTTCATCCTGCGCGTGCGCGCGCTCGCGAAAGAAGTTGCCGAGACCTACTACAAGACCCGCGAGGCGTTGGGCTTCCCGATGTTGAATCGCGCGGCTGCGGAAGTTTGAGACATGAGCAAACGTGACTTTCTGGTCGAGATCGGCACTGAGGAACTGCCGCCGAAATCGTTGTTCACTCTGGCCCAGGCCTTTGCGGCCGGTGTGACCAAGGGCCTCGATGACGCATCCATCAAACACGGCGACGTGAAGTGGTACGCCACGCCCCGCCGTTTGGCTGTATTCGTTGCGGCTGTTGCCGATCAGCAGCCGGACCAGCAGATCAAACGGCAGGGCCCGGCTGTAACAAATGCCTTCGGTCCCGATGGCCAGCCGACCAAGGCTGCACTCGGTTTTGCGGCGTCGTGCGGCGTCACGGTCGAACAGCTCGTTCAGGTCGACGGTCCCAAGGGCAAGGTGCTGCAGTTCGAAGGCTCGAAGCAGGGCGCGGCTACGACGACATTGTTGCCGGGGATTGTGACCACGTCTCTCGAACAACTTCCCATCGCGCGTCGCATGCGTTGGGGCGCGGGCTCGCAGGAGTTCGTGCGCCCGGTTCACTGGGTGGTGATGTTGTTCGGGTCGAGCGTCGTCGAGGCGGAAATTCTCGGCATTCAGGCGGGCAAACATTCGCAGGGTCATCGGTTCCACGGCCCCAGGCAGCTGGCGATCGGCAATCCGGCGAAGTACGCCGAGGTGCTGCTCGAGAAGGCTCACGTCGTCGCCGATGTGGACACTCGGCGCGAGCGCATTCGAACCGAGGTCAATGCGCTGGCCGCTGCCATCGGTGGCCAGGCCGTCATCGAGGATTGGTTGCTCGATGAAGTCACGTCGCTGGTCGAATGGCCGGTCGCGATATCGGGCCGGTTCGACGAACAGTTCCTGCGCCTGCCGCAGGAAGTGCCGATCGCGACCATGCAGGACAATCAACGCTATTTCCCGGTGCGCACCGCGGACGGGAAGTTGATGAACTATTTCATCACCGTGGCCAACATCGCCAGCCGCGATCCGGATCGGATCCGCGATGGCAATGAACGCGTCGTGCGCCCGCGCCTGGCCGACGCCGCGTTCTTCTGGGACACCGATCGAAAGGAACGTCTCGAAACCCGCTTCGCCGCGCTGAAGTCGGTGACCTTCCAGGCAAAGCTGGGATCACTGGCGGACAAGAGCACGCGCGTGGTCACACTCGCGCAGCGGATCGCTGAAAGCATTGGCGGCGATGCCGAACTTGCTGGCCGCGCCGCGAAGCTGAGCAAATGTGACTTGCTCTCGGCGATGGTTGGAGAATTCCCTGAACTACAGGGCTTGATGGGCAAGTACTACGCTGAGCTCGACGGCGAGAATCCCGAAGTCGCGACCGCTCTCGAAGAGCAGTACTGGCCCCGCTTCGCAGGCGACCAACTGCCGGCGACGAAGACCGGCATCGCGCTTTCGGTCGCAGATAAGCTCGACACCATCGCGGGCATTTTCAGCATCGGCCAGAAGCCATCGGGCACCAAAGACCCGTATGGCCTGCGTCGCGCGGCACTCGGCATCCTTCGCACCATCAATGAGCACAAGCTCGATCTGGATTTGCGCCGGCTGGTCGACGGAGCCATCTCGTTGCAGCCGGTCACGCCGGCCGAGAAGGTCGGTGAGGAGATCTGGGATTATCTGATGGAACGTCTGCGCTCCTCGTATCTGGAGGAAGCCAACGGACGTGCAATCACCACCGAGATGTTCGATGCCGTCCTCGCGAGCAAGCCGCAATCGACCCTCGATATCGACGTTCGCCTGCAGGCGCTGGAAGGATTTCTGGCGCTTCCTGAAGCCGCGAGCCTGGCCGCCGCGAACAAGCGCATCGCCAACATTCTGCGCAAGGCGACGGGTGATCTTTCCGGCGTGGTGGAAATCGGTCAATTCCGCGAGCCGGCGGAACGCCAGCTGTTCGACCACGTCGTCTCCATGGAGCGAGCCGTCAATCCTTTGTTCTCGCGCCGTGAATACACTGGAGCACTGACGCAACTTGCGACCCTGAAGGAAGATGTAGATCGCTTCTTCGATTCGGTAATGGTGATGGCGGAGGATCCGGAGGTGCGGGCAAATCGATTAGGCTTGCTGGTGCGCCTGCGGGGACTGTTCCTGCAGGTAGCGGATCTGTCGCGACTCCCTGGGTGAGTGCGAACGACAGCATATGGATGTGCTGGTGGCCAATGCTCCAAGGATGGCCGCTAGAGATAGGGCTCCGTGAGTTGAGGTAAGGATGCAGCTGCTGAGGTCGGTTCTATTCACGACTGTGCTGTTCATCGGGACACTGCTCTACGCGGTGGTCGTTCTGCTGTTCGGCTGGCTGCCCAGCCAGCGGCTGTATGCGATCGCTCGGAATTGGGGCAGCGTGAACATGTGGCTGCTCGCGAAGCTTTGCGGACTCACCTACACGGTCGAGGGCAGGGAGAACATTCCACCGGGAGCGCATGTCTCCATGTGGAAGCATTCGTCGGCGTGGGAAACCATCGCCCAGGCCGCCGTCTTCCCGCCTCAAGCCTGGGTGCTCAAGCGTGAACTCATGTGGATCCCGCTGGTCGGCTGGGCCGTCAAATGTCTCAAGCCCATCGCCATCAATCGCAAGGCCGGCGCCGCGGCGGTGACTCAAGTCGTCGAGCAGGGCAAGCAGCGGCTCGCGGAAGGCCTGTGGATCCTGATCTTCCCGGAAGGCACTCGTGTTGCCGTCGGTGAGACTCGAAAGTACGGCGTGAGCGGCTCGCTGCTGGCGTCGAAGGCCGGCTGCAAGATCATCCCTGTCGCTCACAATGCTGGCTATTTCTGGCCACGGCGCGGCTGGGTGAAAAAGCCCGGAACGATTCGCGTCGTCATCGGCCCGCCTATCGATGCCGCGGGGCGCGATCCTCGTGAGCTGAACGAAGAAGTGCGGGCCTGGATCGAAAAGAAGCTCGCCACGATGGCGCCGAGCGGCAGCAACGGTGTTTCGGACGCGTCGAGCACACCGATCACTGCCGGTTGACGATTAATACGATCTTGACGATAGGGCGGCAGACTACAAAGATTCTGCCGCCCTACATTAATTTTTACTAAATGTCAAGATTGGCGACTGCCAGCGCGTTCTTCTCGATGAACTCACGCCGCGGCTCGACCTGATCGCCCATCAGGGTCGCGAAGATATCGTTGGCAGCCAGGGCATCTTCGATGCGCACCTGGATCAACCGGCGAGTCTCCGGATTGATGGTCGTATCCCAGAGCTGCTCGGGATTCATTTCACCCAGACCTTTGTAGCGCTGGATGCTCTGGCCCTTGCGTCCGGAATCCAGCAGCCAGTTGATCGCTTCCTTGAAGCCAGGCACCTCGTGCCTGCTGTCGTTCTTCGCGATGTAGGCCCCCGGCTTGAACAGGCCGAAAAGCGTCCGACCCAGATCGGCGATGCTCCGATACTCCGCCGACTCGAAGAACTCACGGTGAATGTGCTTCTCCTGGGTGATGCCGTGCTCGATGCGAGCCACCAGCAATCGCGGCGTCCCGCCATCGACTGCAGCCAGCACACGCACGCGATACTTTCGAGCGGCATCGTCGTAAGCGTTGAGCTGGGTCTCCAGCGTGCGGCCCCACTGAGTCAACCAGTCGAGCTGATCGTGGTTCGCGGGGGTGACCTCGGGCATGTACAGCAACTGCTCGAGCACCCGCTCATCGTAGCGACGAGATGAACGCCGGATGATCGACGCGACTTCCATCCAGCTGCGAGCGAGGGTTTCCAGAGCCGAACCTGTCATTGGCGCCTGCGCAGGATCCGCATACAGCTGCGCGTCTTCCAGGGCGTAGGTCAGCAGCATTGAATCGAGCTCGGCCTGGTCCTTTACGTAGTGCTCGGACTTGCCCTTCTTCAATTTGAACAGCGGCGGCTGGGCGATATAGATGTGCCCGCGCTCGATGAGCTGCGGCATCTGGCGGTAGAAGAAGGTGAGCAGCAGGGTACGGATGTGCGAGCCGTCCACGTCCGCGTCGGTCATGACGATGATGCGGTGATAGCGCAGCTTGTTCACGTCGAAATCGTCGGCGCCGATGCCGCAACCGAGGGCGGTGATCAGCGTGCCGACTTCAGCCGATGACAGCATCTTGTCGAAGCGCGCCTTCTCGACGTTCAGGATCTTGCCCTTCAGCGGCAGGATGGCCTGAGTGCGCCGGTCCCTGCCCTGCTTTGCCGAGCCACCTGCGGAGTCACCCTCGACCAGGAACATCTCGGAAAGCGCAGGATCCTTCTCCTGGCAGTCCGCCAGCTTGCCGGGCAAGCCCGCGAGATCCAGGGCGCCCTTGCGACGGGTCATTTCGCGCGCCTTGCGAGCGGCTTCGCGAGCGCGAGCCGCCTCGAGCACCTTGTTCGCCACTGCCTTGGCCTGTGGCGGATGCTCCAACAGGAATTCTTCCAGCTTCGCACCCACCGCCGACTCAACAATGCCTTTGATCTCGGACGAGACCAGCTTGTCCTTGGTCTGGGAGGAGAACTTCGGGTCCGGCATCTTCACCGACAGGATCGCCGTCAGGCCTTCGCGGGCATCGTCGCCACTCATGGCCACCTTGTCCTTGGCCGAGAACTCCTTGTCGATGTAGGCATTGAGCGTGCGAGTCAGCGCGCTACGGAAGCCGGCCAGGTGCGTGCCGCCGTCCCTCTGGGGAATGTTGTTCGTGTAGCAGGACATGGTCTCCTGATACGAGTCGTTCCACTGCAGCCCCAACTCCACCGTGATCGCATCCTGCTGGGTGCGGAACCAGATGATGGTGTCGTGGATGGGCTGGGCGTTGCGGTTCAAGTAGCGGACGAACTCTCGGATGCCGCCTTCGTGGTGGAAGGTCTCGTGCTTGTCGTCGCGCTCGTCGATGAGCTCGATCCGAACTCCCGAATTGAGGAACGACAGCTCGCGGAGCCGCTTGGCCAGCACGCCATACTCGAACTCCAGGTTGGTGAAGATCTCCGCGCTGGGCTTGAAGCGAATGCTGGTACCGCGCTTCTGCGTCGTACCGACCACCGCCAGGGGCGCCTGGGGATTTCCCAGACGATATTCCTGCTGGTAGAGCTTGCCGTCCCGGTGAATGGTCAGGAGCAGATATTCGGAAAGGGCGTTCACCACCGACACACCGACACCGTGCAGACCACCCGAAACCTTGTAGGAAGAGTCGTCGAACTTACCGCCGGCGTGCAGCACCGTCATGATGACTTCGGCGGCCGAACGACCCTCCTCCGGATGGATATCCACAGGTATTCCACGGCCGTCATCGGCCACCGTGACCGACTGATCTGCATGGATCGTGACTGTCACTTGAGAGCAATGACCCGCCAGTGCTTCATCGACAGAGTTATCGACGACCTCGAATACCATGTGATGTAGACCGGTGCCGTCATCGGTGTCTCCGATGTACATGCCGGGGCGCTTTCGGACAGCGTCGAGGCCCTTCAAGACCTTGATTTTGCTTGAATCGTAGACGTCTTTATCTGACATAGTCCGGCCTGAAATGAGTGCCGCGGGATTATACCACCGGCTCGAATTGGCCATGTTTCACGTGAAACCTGCGACCAATTTCGATGCCCTTCAGCCCCCGCTCGTGGACTGAAGTAACGATCAGCTGACTGGGGATTTCTGCGATCGCCAGAAGAAGTTTCCCCAAGTTATCCACATCCAGCTCGGCCGCCGGATCGTCCAACATCAGGGTGGTCGGCACCGCCCCCAAGGCGGTGTGACACTGCAACTGAGACAGGATGAAAGCGGCCGCCAGCATCTTCTGTTGGCCACGCGAAACTCGGTCCCTCGCCGGCGATCCGTCGATCAAGAATCCAAGATCCGCCCGGTGCGGACCGACATGAGTGGTCTTGAGCCGCAGGTCTCTAGAAATGGAGTCGTGAAGCGCCTCTCTCAAGTCGAGGTCGCCCGACCATCCCCTTCGGTAGGTCAGGGTTGTTCCTGGTCCCACTAGCCGAGTAGCAAGGGCTTCGAAGTGGGGCTTCAGCTCCTCCACGTACTGGGTTCGCAATCGGTCCACCTCTGCACCAGCGGAACAGAAGTCGTTCTCCCAGGCATGGATGAGCTCCTCACCCTGCGGCGTCCGAAGCGCGGCATTGCGCTGAGACAGGGCTCGCTGGTACCGACGCCAGTAACCGAGGAACTCACGTTTCACGTGAAACACTCCCCAGTCCATCAGTCGACGCCGTCGAGCCGAACCTTCTTCCACCAGTCGGTGAACCCCAGGGTCGATGATCTGCAGCGGCAAAACCTCGGCGATATCCGCGATGCCAGAGATCCCCTGCCCGGCGAGTTGGCCCTGCGTCCGCCCCTGAGTATGTTCGAGCCCAGCCGTCAGGAGGCCGCGAGGGGACGCGACTCGCCCAACAACACGAAAGAAGCTGGTGCCCTCGCGTTTGAGCTTTTCTGCTTGGGCAGCCCGGAACGAACGTCCGTGCCCCAGAAAGTAAATCGCCTCCAGCAAGCTGGTCTTGCCGGAGGCGTTGTCACCGACGATGCCGGTGGAGCGTGAATCAAAGTCCAGGCTGGCGTGTTCGATGCAACGGAAGTTGTCGACCGTGATCGCAGTCAGCACCGGTGCACGCCCACCATGGTTTATAGCCTCATGGGCATAACGACGTACTTGGCCTGCGGCGCGCCGTCCGAGGTCAGAAGGCAGCTGTTGTTCGCATCCGTGAGGCCGAGAATGACATCTCCGCCGTCGACAGCGGCCAGGGCGTCGAGCAGGTAATTGACGTTGAAGCCGATCTCCAGTTCTTCGCCGGCGTAATCGATCTCCAACTCCTCCTCGGCCTCTTCCTGCTCGGGATTATGCGATTGCAGGACCAGAAGGCCCGGGCGAACCGCCAGGCGAATGCCACGATACTTTTCGTTGGAAAGAATCGCGGCGCGCTGAAGCGCGGACCGAAGGACATCGCGATTGGCGTTGATGCGCTTGGTCGGATTGCTCGGGATCACGCGCCCATATTCCGGGAAACGTCCATCAATTAGCTTCGAAGTGAACCGAATGTCGCCGATCTGGGCGCGAACGTGATTGGTTCCGATCGCCAGCTCGACATTGCCTTCGCCTGCCAACAGGCGCTGCAGCTCGAGCACGCCTTTGCGCGGCACAATGACCTGCTGAGTCGCACCCGCTTCATGTTCGAGCGTGGTTTCGCAATATGAGAGACGATGGCCGTCAGTCGCGACCGTTCGCAGCGTTTTCCCATCAGCTTCGAGCAACATGCCGTTGAGGTAGTAGCGCACGTCCTGCTGGGCCATCGAGAAATGGGTCTTGTCGAGCAGACGACGCAAGGCGGATTGGGAAATCAGAAGGGCCTTTTGCGCACGGATGTCTTCCACCGTCGGGAAGTCGCTTGCCGGCAGGGTCGCCAGAGTGAAGCGGCTCTTGCCCGAGCGGACCGTCGCCCGTTCACCGTCCACGGAAATCGTCACCTGGGCCTTGTCGGGCAGCGCCTTGATGATGTCCAGCAGCTTGCGGCCGGGCAGAGTGATTTCGCCGGGCGTTTGCAAGGTGACGTTGGCCTTGGCGACCAACTCCACTTCCAGATCCGTCGCCGTGATCGAGAGCTGCTCGCCACGGCCCGAGATCAGGACATTGGCCAGGATCGGCATCGTCTGGCGCCGTTCCACAACGCCGATTACCGCTTGCAGTGGCGCGAGGATGCTTTCCCGCTCAGCGCTGAACTTCATCGTGGTCACCTTAGCAATCTTAATTAGTGATTAAGTATTTAAAGAATTTATGATGATTATGAGGGCGGCCGACGTCTGTGTATAACCCGTTTTTTCCGTGTGCCATCAGCCGTTTACCGCCATCAAAACCTATCCGCTAACTGCGCCTGAGTTTGTATCGAAACTGTGTGCTGCTTGTGGATAAATAAGGCCCACGTCCAACCCACAAATTATCCACAGTCATCCAGCCAGGGTTCTCAACAGGTTTGAGTAGTCCTCGCTGGTGCGCGTATTCGACTCTCTGAGCTCCTTGATCACCCGGCAAGCGTGCAGCACCGTCGTATGATCGCGGCCGCCAAACGCATCGCCGATCTCCGGCAAGCTATGACTGGTCAATTCCTTCGCGAGCGCCATCGCAACTTGCCGCGGTCGGGCAATCGAGCGGCTGCGGCGCTTCGATAGCAAATCAGCGACGCGGATTTTGAAGTATTCCGCGACGGTCTTCTGGATGTTCTCGATGGTCACGAGGCGATCCTGAGAAGCCAGCAGATCGCGCAACGACTCTTTCGCGAACTCCATGGTGATTGCGCGCCCGGTGAATTGCGAGTTCGCCACCACGCGACGCAGGGCGCCCTCGAGCTCACGCACGTTGGAGCGAATGCGCTTGGCGATGAAGAACGCAACTTCATCCGGCAGATCGACACGGGTCTGGGCGGCCTTGCTCATCAAGATGGCCACGCAGGTTTCCAGCTCCGGCGGCTCGATCGCCACCGTCAGTCCCCAGCCGAAACGCGATTTGAGTCGCTCCTCCAGACCGTCCAGCTCCTTCGGATAGCGATCGCAGGTCATGATGATCTGCTGCTGCCCTTCGAACAGGGCGTTGAAGGTGTGGAAGAACTCTTCCTGCGAGCGGTCCTTGCCGGCGAAAAACTGGATGTCGTCGATCAGCAGGGCATCGAGCGAGCGGTAGGCCGTTTTGAAATCGTTGATGGTGTTGTGCTGGAGCGCCTTCACCATGTCGCCGACGAACCGCTCCGAGTGCACATAGGCGACTCGAGCACGATCGTTGCGCGTCTTGATCATGTTGCCGACCGCATGCATCAGGTGCGTTTTGCCCAGACCCACGCCGCCATAGATGAACAGCGGGTTGTAGGCACGACCTGGATTCTCCGCGACCTGAAAGGCGGCGGCGCGGCCGAGCTGGTTGCTCTTACCTTCGACGAAATTCGCAAAGGTGAAATCGGGGTTCAGGCGGCTGCCCAGCACCGTTGGGATATCCCGCACGGGAGCTGAAGGGGCGATGGCAGGAGCACGCGTCGCCGCCGCTGGCTGATGAGTGTTGATCGTCATCGCCGGCGACACCGGGCGAGAGCCGACTTCCAACACGACTGCCGGTGAGGGCTCGGGGCCCGCCGCATCGACCAGCTCGTTGATCCGGCCGGCGACATTCTCGTTCACCCAATCGACGACGAACCGGTTTGGCGCGAGCAGGCGCAAGGTCCGTCCGTCCTCCACGGCCTGCAACGGCCGGATCCACGTATTGAACTGCTGCTCCGGCAATTCGACTTCCAATTGCGCGAGACAGCGGCGCCACAACGAACCCTGCACGGTTTCGTCCCCTAAATCGACTCAAGAAAGAATTGTTCTGCGCCAGGTCAACGCGAGAGGCGGCGAGTCTATACCGTTGGGCCGGTAGTTATCCACAGGCAGCGGCAGCGAATTTTGTGCGTCCGGGAGCACTCTTGAGCTTGACACTGAGGGGGGTGGTGCGTAGTCTTGCCGCCCCTCTAAGCGCGCCAGCATGTACTTGTTTTAGCGCGATTTCTGGCCCGAGCCAAAGTTTACGACATCGTTGAGATGCCCGCATGAAGCGTACTTACCAACCCAGCAAAGTTCACCGTCAGCGCACCCACGGTTTTCGCGCGCGCATGGCCACCCGTGCTGGTCGCCAGGTGCTCGCCCGTCGCCGCGCCAAGGGTCGCAAGCGTCTTACCGTTTAAGAGCGTCGATTGCAGCGGCGCTCGCACTCGTCCGACTCCAGACTTGCCAGCCCCGACCCGACGCTTTCAACCGGCGCAACGACTCCGGCATAAATCCGAATTCGATCGCGTCTACCGGGATTCACGCCGCTCCACCGACGCCTGTTTCGCGGTCCTGACTCGTAACGGCGGCGGTTCGATTCCAAGACTTGGATTATCGATAGCCGCACGCACCATTGGGAATGCGGTGCGGCGTAACCGCATCAAGCGTCTGATTCGGGAATCGTTTCGTCAGCATCAGCATGAACTGCCTGCGGTGGACATCGTCGTCAATGCGCGCTCCGGTGCTCGCGATGCGGACAACGCCGCGATCGTGCGCAGCTTGGAAAAGCATTGGCGTACGGTCGTAAAGCAATGCGCCCAATAATCGTCAATGGTCTGACTGCAGCCATTCGCGCTTATCGCTATCTGATCAGTCCCATGCTCGGTCCGAACTGCCGCTTCTACCCGAGCTGTTCCTGTTATGCCGAAGAAGCCCTGCGAGAACATGGCGCGGCGCGTGGAACTTATCTTACTGTGCGCCGCCTGATGCGGTGTCATCCCTGGAACGAAGGCGGCTACGATCCGGTGCCTCGAATCAATAATACGACTCACGATACGGTGAAGCCGGCTCCTCATGGATAACCAACGCGTATTCATCTGGGCCGCGCTCGCGCTGGTCCTGTACCTCAATTTCATGGCCTGGCAGAAGGACTATGCGCCTGCGCCCGTGCCAGCCACCACGACGCAAACGCAGTCTGCAAACGGCGCGCCCGCGGCCAACGATACGTTGCCGGAGCTGCCGTCGAGCGATGCGACCGCACCGCCTGCTTCGGCGAGTGGAACATCGGCTGCCACGATCGATCAGAGCAACAGTGAGACGATTGCGGGTACTGCTCCGGTCATTCGTGTTGTCACCGACGTGCTCTCGATCGACATCAGCACTCGCGGCGGCGAACTGGTCCGCGCCGACCTGCTGAAATATCCCGTTCAGAAGAATCGCCCGGACGATCCGGTGCGTTTGTTCAATCCGACTCCGCCTCTGTTTGTGGCGCGCTCCGGCTTGCGGGCCGCGGACAACCGGGCCGAGCCGACGCATAACGTCACCTACCAGGCGGCCGCGAGCGAATACAAACTCGAGCCCGGCAAGGAAGAGCTGCTCGTGCCGCTGACCTGGACCGACGGCCAGGGCGTGACGGTCACCAAGACTTTCAAGTTCAAGCCCGGCAGCTACCAGGTCGATCTGAGCTACGACGTCGAGAATCACTCGGGCGCCGACTACAGAGCGGCTTCATATGTACAGCTGATTCGTCATTACGAGCACGTCGAGCGCTCGTACTTCAAAGTCGAGACCTACGCCTATCGTGGCCCCGCGATCTTCGACGGCAAGAGTTATCGCAAGCTGGATATCGAGGACGAAGAAGATCGCACCTTCAAAGGCACGTTCGCTGGCGGCTGGATGGCCGCGCTTCAGCACCACTTCGTTGCGGCCGCCGTGCCGCCGGTAGATGCCAAGTACGACTATCAGCTCACTCTCGATCCGGACAATGACTTCGTGCTGTCGTATCGCGGTCCGCTCGCTGCGGTGCCGGCAGGTGGCAAGCACACCTTCAATGAGACGTTGTTCGTCGGACCGAAGCTGCAGGAACAGCTGGCGCAGGCCGGCCCGCGTCTGGAGCTGGTGGCCGATTACGGCAAGCTGACCATCCTTTCCCAACCGTTGTTCACTGTGCTCGAGTTCGTGTACGGCGTGGTCGGCAATTGGGGTTGGGCGATCATCATCGTCACCTTCCTGATCAAGCTCGCCTTCTACAAGCTGACCGCTTCGAGCGGCCGCTCGATGGCGAAGATGCGCAACCTCGGTCCGCGCATCAAAGCGATCCAGGAGCGCTACAAGGATGACCGCGAGCAACTCGGCCGCAAGATGATGGAGATCTACAAGACCGAGAAGATCAATCCGCTTGCCGGCTGTTTGCCCATCCTGATTCAGATTCCGTTCTTCCTCGCCTTCTATTGGGTGCTGCTGGAGAGCGTCGAGATGCGGCAGGCGCCGTTCCTCGGCTGGATCACCGATCTGAGCTCGCGCGATCCGTATTTCATCCTGCCCATCCTGATGGCTGGCGCGATGTTCGCCCAGTTCAAGCTGCAGCCCATGCCCAGCGCCGATCCGATGCAGGCGAAGATCTTCATGTTCATGCCGATCATCATGTCGGTGACCATGGCGTGGTTCCCGGCAGGTCTGGTGCTGTACTGGCTGACCAACACCTTGTTGTCCATCGCCCAGCAATGGCGCATCAACAAGCTGGTCGCCATGGAAGACAAGAGAGAGAAAGACCGGAGCTGATCCGGTCCGACTCGAGGCATGACGACTCGTCCCGCCGACAGTGACACCATCGCGGCCATCGCAACACCGCCGGGTCGCGGTGGCGTCGGGATGGTGAGAGTCTCGGGACGGCTCGTTCCTACCATCGCATCCGAAGTGCTCGGGAGTCTGCCCGAGCCGCGGCATGCAGCTCTGCGTATCTTTCGCGACGCCGACGGCGAAATGCTCGACGGCGGCCTCGCACTCTACTTCCCCGCTCCGGGCTCGTTTACCGGCGAAGACGTTTTGGAACTGCATGGCCACGGCGGACCCGTCGTCATGGACATGCTTCTCGCCAGAGTGCTGAGCCTCGGCGCGCGCGTAGCGCAACCGGGTGAATTCACACAGCGCGCTTTTCTCAATGACAAGATCGATCTGACTCAGGCCGAAGCCATTGCCGATCTCATCGACAGCGGTTCGAGCCAGGCTGCGCGCGCAGCGCTGCGATCGCTGCAGGGTGAGTTCTCAGTCGCCGTGCATTCCCTGACTGAAGCAGTGACGGAAACGCGCATGCATGTCGAAGCTGCGATCGATTTTCCGGAGGAGGAAGTCGACTTCCTCGCCGACAACGTACTGCATGCTCGCATCACTTCGACGATCGATCTGTGCGAGCAGATCACCGCGAAGGCGCAACAAGGCGCCTTGTTGCGTGAGGGCATGACCGTGGTCATCGCAGGTCGTCCGAACGCCGGGAAATCCAGTTTGCTGAACCGCCTAGCCGGCTACGAAGCTGCAATCGTGACCGACATTCCGGGCACAACTCGCGACGTGCTCCGCGAACGCATTCACATCGACGGCATGCCTCTGCACATCGCCGATACCGCCGGCCTTCGCGAAGACGCCGACGTGGTCGAAGCGGAAGGCATCCGTCGCGCCCGAAATGAAATGACCCGCGCCGATCGCATCCTGTACGTGATCGACGCGACCCGATTGCTCGACGACGAGAGCATGACCGCCGAGCTTGCGAGCCTCCCCGCGGAAATTCCCGTGACCGTGGTGCTGAACAAGATCGATCTCGCGCAGTCGCAGTCTCGTTACGAACAATCCCAACCGCCGCGGCTGCATGTCTCCGCGACGACCGGCGAAGGTATCGATCTGCTTCGCGAGCACCTGAAGGAATGCATGGGATTCCAAGGCGCCGGCACCAGCACGATCTCCGCTCGGCGCCGTCATCTCGACGCACTGAATCGCGCCTACGCTCATTTGAATGAAGCGCAGCGTCAGCTCCTGGAGAAACGCGCCGGCGAGCTCATGGCCGAAGAACTGCGCCGGGCTCAGCAATGTCTCGGCGAGATCACGGGCGAGTTCACGCCAGACGATTTGCTCGGGCGGATCTTCACGACCTTCTGCATCGGAAAATAGCGAGCGGCGGCCCCATGCTCGGCCATCGTTCTTCCATTCCAACCCCTCTTGCTATCGCGCTCCGCGAGATCTTCGGCCAACCTGTCGAACACATCCGAGTCATCGAGAACTCGCTGTACGCGCGCATGCACTTAGGCGCACGCGCGACGACAAGGCGTGGCCGCATCTTGCTTCGAGGTTCAGCGAAGGACTTCTGGAACGACCCGGAGCTGGTCCTGCACGAATACTTCCATGTGCTGCGACAGTGGGAACCGCGACAACTTACGATCTGGCGCTACTTGCTAGAGTCGGTGCGCCATGGCTACTGGCATAACTGTTACGAAATTGAAGCGAGGGCATTTTCGGCTGCGCATTGCCGTGCGTTGAACTCGCGATTGCAAAAGTGGCACGAATGAGCGGAGGATTGCGGTAGTCGCCTTCGTCAACAGCGTGCTGGAGATGGAGATTACGATGCAAACACTCAGAAGTATTCCTACTCGCGCCCTACTGGCCGGCGCCCTCGCCGCGATCCTGAGCAACTCGGCCCAAGCCGACGTAACCATCACCGAGCGCATGAGCATCAGCGGCGCTGGCTTGATGAAGATGGCCAACATGAGCGGCACGACGACCACGTCGATCTCGGGTGAACGCGCGCGGACCGACAGCAACCTGCAGTTCGAGTCCGGGTTGATGCGAACCTTCGCGCGCGGTGTCGGCGATTCCACCGAGATCGTTCGGCTGGATCAGGACAAGATGTATTCGGTCGACAACAAGAAGAAGACTTATACCGAGACCACCTTTGCCGAGACCCGGGCCCAGATGGAGAAGGCAGCGCAGCAGATGCAGGATGCGCAGGCGGCGCAGCAGCGCGGTACTTCAGGGGTCGATGACTCGCAGTGCGAGTGGTCCGAACCCAGGAGCGAAGTCATTCGATCGGGCGAAAAGGCCACGATTGCCGGTCACCAGGCCGAGCGTGTGACGGTCACTGCGACCCAATCCTGCAAGGACAAGAACACCGGCCAGGTGTGTGACTTCGGCCTGGTGCTCGATCAGTGGGTGGCGCCTGATTTCAAGGCGTCCGAAGAAGCGCAGGCGTATCAGCTGGCTTTCGCTCAGAAGATGGGATTCAGCACCTCGGGATCGCGCGACTTCGCGGAGCGTGCGGAATCCATGTTCGGCCGCTATCAAGGCATGTGGGGCGAAGTTTCGAACAAGATGCGCGACGTGAAAGGCTATCCGGTCAGACTGAGTTTTGGCTTGGGCGTTGGCGGGCCGCAGTGCCAGAGCACGCAGCAGATGCAAGCCGGTGGTCAGCAATCGAGCACTTCTGCACCGACCAGTATCGGGCAAGCACTGGGCGGCGCCTTGGGCGGAATGTTTGCAAAGAAAAAGGCCGCGGAGCCTGCACCCGAATCGGTAGCGCCACCCGCACAGCTGCCGGGCGGCCTCTTCTCGCTGATGGGGATGACCAGCGAACTGGTGTCCGTCAGCACCGATAAGTTGGATCCGCAGTCGTTCGAGCCGCCGGCGGGCTACAAGAAAGTCGCCGCCGGGCAGTAATAACTCGGATCAGCGAGTGCCGGACGCCCTGGGCTGCACGGTTTTCAAGAAACCGAACAGCGCATCGAGTTCGGCATCGCTCATCGCACGCAGGCTTTCGAAAGGCATCACGCCGATGCTGGTGCCGTCGTCTCGCTGCCCGGTCCGCATCATCTGACGGAACTGTTCGAGCGAGTTGTAACGAGTCGTCATCACACTATCCGTCGCCGAAGTGAGATTCGCCGCGGCGGGCCAGGCTGGCGGAGCACCCGGAATCGGTCCACCGGACAAGTCCTGGCCGTGACAGCCGATACAAGTTTTCGAGATGTACTCGCCTTGCGCGTGCGTATCGTTGGGAACACGGGTCGGGGCGACCTTGGTGTGATCGATCTTCTCCGCCGCGTCCTTCGCAATGCCTGCGGCATAGAGCGCTTTGACCATCAACGGAATGCGCAGCTCGGCCTTACGCTCGGCGGAGGCCGGCATCGAACGGATGTAACTCACCAGAGCCGCCACATCCTCGTCCGCCATCTGAGCGTAGTCCTCACTCGGCATGAAGAACGCAGGAGTGCGGCCGGGTTTCAGGCCATGGCGAAGCAGCGCGACCCAATCGGTGTCGCTGTATCTCGAGGCGGCGCCACCGCCGCCGCGAGTGATGTTCGGTGAGTAGACATACAAGCCGGTGCTCGGATCGTCGATCACCAACTTGCCCTCGCCCCGCGTGCCATGACATTCCGAGCAGCCGCGCGTAACGAAGAGATATTCACCTCGCTCGAGGCTCGGATCGAAGGAAGCGAGATTCACCGACGCAATCGGCACGTCCACGATCCGATTCAGCTTGCGTTCGCTGAGCAACGCCGCGGAGCCTGCAGCAACCCCAGCACCGGCCGCCAGCACCACCAGCGAGCCCCCAATGATTTTCATGAGCTTGTTCATGGCGGCGTATTCTGCATACGGCAGACGGGAATACACCGTACCAACGGGCAGCGGGCACTGGCCCTGAAGCGCTATACCAAATGCTCACTTTCGCCAGGGGCGGGCTACACTGCAGGCAGCTCTATGGCCAAGCGTCAGTCCGAAAAATTGCACAGCAAGAGGCGGGAATCTTCCGAGCCGGTCGCGCGCAAAACTGCGACCTCAGCAAATCGGAGACCTGTCATGTCAACTAACCCATTGACGAGCCCAGTCGTGAACGACGAGGAGCTGTGGAGCGCTGTGCAGGGCCGTAACGCCAGCCGCGACGGCGAGTTTTTCTACGGTGTCATGACCACAGGCGTATATTGCCGGCCCTCCTGCAACTCACGCCGGCCGTTGCGCAAGAACGTTCGGTTCTTCACGACTTCCGAGGAAGCCGAACGCGCCGGATTGCGACCTTGCAAGCGATGCCGTCCTACCGGCCCGTCTGCAAACGTACTGAATCAGGTTGTGCACGAACTGGCCCGGCAGATCGATGCCGCGCCGGACAGCAAGCTCAGCTTGGAACAACTTGCGCAGCGCTCGGGCTACAGCCCATTTCATCTGCAACGAAGCTTCAAGGCCATCATGGGCAGCAGCCCGAAGGAATATCAGACGGCCGCGCGCGTGCGTATGCTCAAGAAAGAGCTCCGCAACGAAGCCCCAGTGGCGGATGCGATCTATCAAGCAGGTTTCGGCTCGGGCAGTCGGGTGTACGAGAAGGCGGACGGCCAGCTCGGCATGACGCCGAGTGAA
>Ga0182742_1001584_pt1 | contig 28279 bp, 28 predicted proteins | sample eDN5th37CBELigMG_FD_128880 | JGI IMG/M metagenome (GOLD analysis project Ga0182742, IMG submission 128880) | Enriched Miracle-Growth compost microbial communities from Emeryville, California, USA - eDNA 5th pass 37_C BE-Lig MG (version 2)... ...
ATCCGACCCTGAGGGCCGGATAAAGGAGCGCCTCAACAAGGAGATCCGCCGCCGGACCGATGTGGTGGGGATCTTCCCGGATCGGACTGCGCTGATCCGACTGGTCGGGGCGGTGCTGGCCGAACAGCACGACGAGTGGATCGAAGGCCGCCGCTACCTCGGCCTCGACGTACTCGCCCGCTCCCGCACCGACAAGCCCGCCGACAGTGTCACCGAGGAGACCGAGGAGGTGACACCGGCCTTGACTGCCTGATCCACCGACGAGGAATCACGCGACGACGTCGTACACCACCTCACGGGACTTGACCGCGGGCGTTTGCCGATTTCACGGTCCATATGTCAACCCACGCCGCGGCGTCCGTGATCCGAACTAAAGCCAGTCGGCTCACGACATGCGGCTTGTCCCGCCTCTACTACTCGATCGAGTCACAGCCCCTGACCTCCGAGGCCGGCCACGGATCCGGACCGGTGTAGATCGCGGCGGGACGCACGAGCTTGCCCAAACGCTTCCGTTCGAGGAGATGGTGATCTCAATGCAGCTGCGGCAACGCCGCACCCACACCATAATCACCGACTGCAGGTTGCTGCTGCGTGTGCGGGTCTCCCGCTTCTACGGCTTCGCGCGCTGATCCTGCGGCACCGCGACGGGCACCGGCACGTACCGCGGGATGTACCGGTACATCACTCCGGCGCCGACGAGGGCCAGAGCCCCGATCGCGGTGGCACCACCTGCGAGCGACACCGTCGCCACTGCCCCCACGACGAGAGGTCCCGCGAACGATCCGGTGTCGTGGGTCAGTCGCCATGCCGCAAGGAACTCGGCACGCGCATGCGGTGGTGAGACGTCGGCGCCGAGCGTCATGACGATGCCGTTGCTCATGCCGTTCGCCGCCCCGAGCACCACCGCGACGACCACGAGCCACCACAGCTGCTGCGACACCGGCAGGATCAGTAAAGCCGTGCCGAACAACAGCAGCGCGGGTACCGCCGTCACCCGGCGGCCGTAGCGGTCCATCAACACTCCGGACGGATAGGCCAGAGCCACGTCCACCGCCGCCGCGACACCGAAGAGCAACGCGACGGTCGTCGGCGCTACCCCGATGTGATCGGCCCACAACGGTGACCTGACAACACGCCCATCCCCTGGGGCCGCGGACCGGCAATCCTCTGTCCTGACGTCTACGGCCTACGATCGCAGTGCCCGGCGTGCCGACACCAGGATCCGCCAGCAGGGCGACCGCAAGCACATGGCTCGCCTCGCCCGGCCCCTTACGGTGACCGATATCAGACGCGATGTCCCCCACCGCATCGACACCTTGCAGGTACCCGACGATCGTGAATGTCGTACCGGTACACGAAGACGCAACATCCGCGAGCACCTGTCTGGCTCTGGCTACCGCATCGGCCTTGCTCTCGGCGTAGGTGTGGCCGTTGCCGAACGCACGCGCCATGTACGGCAATGTGTACACCGTGACCACGTCGTCGTGAGCGCGTGCCAGCGCACCCGACAACAGGGGCGAGCATGCCTACGGGCTGAGCCGGGTCCGCCTTCTCGTCCGTTTCTCACGTCCCGGAAGGAACCGGCTGAACGTCGACACGCATTTCACCGGGGCATCATGTGCGACCGCGGGAACGTTGAAGCAGGACACCGCTGGCGGGGCGAACTGTTCTGCAAGTTCCGGATCCTCGGTCTGCGCGGCAAGTTCCTGCGCCCAGTACATCGCGAGGTAGAACTGGCTGCCCCGGTTGTCGAGCTCGCCGACCTTGCGGGACGGGCTCTTGTTCGTCTCCAGCAGCTTGCCGGTCGCTGCATCGAGCGCGCTTGCCACGATCTTGGCGCGCTCGTTGCCAGTCTTGATGCCGAGGTCCTCCAGGCTTGCGGCCAACGCCAGGAACTCACCGAGCGAATCCCAGCGCAGGTGGTTCTCCTCCACCAACTGCTTGACGTGCTTGGACAGGCCGCGACTTGGACACCGGAGCGTGGGTCTCCGATGGGGAGCGCCGAAACCACCCGCACCGCCTTTGCTTCCGCCAATACTCCGGTCACCGGGACGACGGGATGTTCAAGTGCCCCTGGCGAACGGGAGGGGGCGGGTACGGGGACGGAACATCCTGGGTGGCTCACAGCGGATCCGAAGGACATCACTCCCGACCGGAACTCGGTGCGCGCCGTGAAGCACGGCATACGGCGAAGCGCTGCGACACTCATTGTGAGCTAGGAGAACCGCAATTGCAATCACGCTGCCCGAGCACACCAGATCGCACCCGGCGACAGCGTTCGGGAAAAGATGGAGCACAGCGGCGGCAGCCCCGAAGCCCCCAAACCAATCGACGCGCTGTCCGGGGAGCATGAGATTCCCCATGTGTGGGGAGCTTGCTCGATGCCGAACAGGATTGATCCGAAGCATCGGCACCTACCGCCGTCAGCGTGTGGCAGCGGTAGGTGCCGGTAGCTTTCGATCAGGCGTGCGGCACCTTGTAGGGGGCCGATCCTCCTGCATCGATGACCTGGGTGGTGCCCGTGACATATCGGGTCTCGTCGGAGGCTAGATGAACCACCGCGTTGCTGACGTCGATGGGCTCGACCCACGGCACCTTCAGCCCGTTCATGTGAATGAAGCCAGCTTCGGCATCCTCCTGCGTGGCATTCTCGATGTGCGGAAAGAAGAGGTTGTAGATCGCCGGGTTGTTGAGCATAGGCGTGTTCACGGTAGTCGGGTGCACCGAGTTGACGCGGATGTTGTGCGGTGCGAGTTCGAGCGAGAGAGCGCGCATGAGACCGGTGACGCCATGCTTCGCGGCCGTGTAGTGAGCGAGATTGCCATACGCGACGAGTCCGGCCACGGAACTGGTGAGAATGATCGAGCCACCGCGGTCGCGGTCGATCATCGAGGGAATGGCCGCTTTAGCCGTCTTCCACACCCCGGTGAGGTTGATGTCGATGACATCCTGCCACTGCTGTTCGGTCAGTTCCCACGACGGCGCGAAACTGGTGATGCCGGCGTTGGCAACAACGATGTCGATGCCTCCGAATTCGTCGACGGCATCGGAAACAAGTGATTGCAATACAGCCAGATCGCGGGTATCGCCCTGGCGATAGATGATTCGCCGACCCATGTCCTCGACCAGCTTCGCCGTGCCGGCTAGCTCGTCCGGGGTCGCCATGTCGTATGGTGCAGTATCGATCGGTGCGCAGGCATCGATCGCAACGATGTCCGCGCCCTCCTCTGCGAGCCTCAGGACATGCGAACGTCCCTGCCCGCGAGCGGCTCCCGTTACGAAGGCGACCTTGTTGTCTAGACGTCCCACAGAGATTCTCCTCGCTAGTCGATTGACCGAGAGTCGGTGTGACCTCGCCCACTTGCTCATGTTAAAGTGGCTCAATCCGTCCTCAATGTTGCGTTTCGAAACACCCGGAGTTGGCGCAGCGTGAACCTTGTACACCAATACGAATTCATTCGAGTTACTGTTTTCCAGTAGACGAAATACAGGTGACGCAGGCAGGCCAGTGCGGATCGGTTCGCTGGCGGTTTCAACCAGACGATGGGACACGCAGCACTACGTGGGCGGTAACGCATGACATATGCGTCAAGCGGGATGCGTACGTTCGCGCACGGCGGGCTTCACGAGTCCACTTCCGTCGCTTCGACGGTGCGACCCCAGCCATGATCGGTGGTCAATCGAACCGGATACACCGCGTGGGCGATGAGTACGCGATAACAATGTCGACGTGTCGCACGACGCCACCAGTCTGTGCAAACCGCGCGCAGCGGCACGTCGTCGCCGAGCAGCCTTTGCGGGGTCGAGATCTCACGCATCCGAAGCTCGACTTTGACCGAAGGGACGGGCGTAGCCGACGGTTAAACGGGCTTCCCTTGCTCTCCCCTGTCTCCCTCGAAATGGGTTCGAATTCGTACCGATGAGTCAGCCAGGTCCGGTCGAAGACGCGAGTCGTCGATCCCAAAAGAGCTGGATATCAAACTTTCTTACTTCTCCATATCCAGGCCTTCACTGCTTTCAGGCGCAGTTCACTCGGCAAATCATGCGCCGCCCTCACATCATGCGGATTGACTGGTTTCAGGAATCAGCACGATGGCTGTGCCGTCGATGACCCGACACCCGTCCCCCCGGTCGGCCCACACCTCGCACAGTGCCCGACGTGTAGCACCACGCCCCGTCACTTCCAGGATTACACCTCCTGCAGTGACTGTGTCGCCCGCCCGGACATTGTCCCGAAATCGGCATTTGATGCGTTTCAAGGCGGATCGTGATCCAGTCCACGCCGTGATCATGTTGACTATGTAGGCCATTGTCGACCCGCCCTGGTTGATCTCCCGTGTACCCATTCCTGCGGCGGCTACAGCAGCGAGGTCGAAATGAATGGGGTTGGGATCATCCAGAATCAATGCAACTTGTCTGATGTGTTCCCCACTGACCTCGTCGACAACGAACGTGGGAAGGTGGTATCCCGGACCGATAGTGGTCATAGTCAGTGGTCCTGCCCTCTCTTGAACAAATACACGCTCGTGACCGCACCTACAGCTTCGGACGGAGCACCGGTGTCGAACAGCGTTACCGTCACGGTGAGGCTGTCGAGAATCGATCCGTCTTTGGAGGTGCGGCGATTGACGCTGTCGATCGAAGCCGTTGTCCGGTAGGTGTGCCCCACGACCAACGGTTGGATCTGGTCGATGCCGCAGGTGCCGAACAACAAGGTGTCGGATTCGCGTTTCTCGGCCAGTGCACACAGCTCATCGACACTGATTCCCATGCCGCGCAGCGCGATGATGAGGAACCAGATCGAATGGGCGTACTCGCCTGTATCGGGGTCGGTTTCGGCGTGCAGGGCGTGATCAGCAATCGCGGATTGGTGTCGCGCGATGGTAGTCAGGTCTCCCGGTAACTGGCGGCCGGCAAGGTTGGGATCGAGCTCTTCGACGAGGGTCGTCATTGGGTCTCTGGCCTCTCATGGGTCAGTACGAACGGGGTAAGCCGAGGGTGTGCTGCGCGATGTGGTTGAGGACCATCTCTGTGGACACCGGCGCGATCTGCTGCAGCCTTACGATCGACCACAGGTCGGCGAGCCCATATTCCAACGCCAATCCGTTGCCGCCATGGACCTGGATAGCGGTGTGGAGGGCGCGGTCTCCTGCTTTGGAGGCCAGATACTTGGCCATGTTCGCCGCTTCACCTGCAGGCAGACCCGCATCGAAGAGTGCGGCCGCTTTCCAGGTCATCCCCCGAGCCGCCTCCAACTCGATCTTCGCCGCTGCAAGCGGATGTTGCACTGCCTGGTACGCACCGATCGGCGTTGTGCCCCACACGGCACGCTCGTTGACGTAGCGGCATGCCTTGTCGATGGCGTAACGGGCGATGCCGGTGCAGATCACGGCACTGAGGACCCGCTCCGGGTTCAAACCGTCGAACAACGGCACCAGACCCTTGTTGACTTCCCCCACTACCCGGTCAGCAGGAATACGCACGTTGTCGAAGAAGAGAGTGAACTGGCGTTCGGGCGCCGACAGTGCCGTGGGGATGAGCTCCCGGGACAATCCCGCCATGTCGCGGTCTACGACGAACAATGTCAGCAGGCCGCGACCGGTCTTGTCGTCGGTGTCGGTCCGAGCCACAAGAAGAAAATGGTCACAGTGGTCGACCCCAGAGATGTAGTACTTGGTTCCCTTGACGATGAAGTCGTCGCCGTCACGGACCGCGGTGGTAGACACGTTGTGTGAATTCGAGCCGGCGTCCGGCTCGGTCAGTGCAAAGACGAATTTCTTTTCTCCACTGGCAATTCCAGGAAGGTATTGTTGTCTTTGCTCCTCGGTTCCGTGCCGTCCGAACACGCTGCCCGCGATGCCCTGGGACAGAACCATCGCCAACTCCGGACAGCCACCGGCGGCGAGCTCCTCGCTGACGATCGCCTGCTGGGTCAGTCCGGCACCGCTTCCGCCGTAATCCTCCGAAATGTTGAGACCCAGATAACCGTTGCTCCCAAGTTCATTCCATAACTCCTGCATCGGTTCACCGGTTGCCGAGCACTTCTGGTAGTACTCGTGCCCGTACTTCGCAACGATCCGGCCAACGGTCTCGCGCAGAAGTGTTTCTTCTTCGCCGACAACCAGTGGCAGCGCCGCCTCGTACTGCACTTTTGTCATATGCGATTCCATGTGTGGAGTGTGGACTCGGACACCCGAACGCAGATGTCGCATCTTGCGCCACCGATGTCTCCGGGCAGACGGTACCCGCACAGAGGCCGTCCTGAAGGTAGATCGGTGGCGCTCGCTGCGTTCATCGGTCCTGGAGCACTCGGGTCATGGCGGCGTCAATCGATCGAACCGCGGATTTGTGGTGCAAGCCGACCGGGCATTCATGCCGACCCTCGATGAGGCCGGATTGGAGACTGCAGCGTCACTGTGAGTGCATGCGGGACCGAGGCGGGTGGTCGCTACGCAGTCGTGGTCCCCGCACAGTCAGGACGGGGACCACGACGGACGGTAGTGGACGTGCCGTCGATGGTGTCTGTCGACGTCAGCGGATGGCGTCGACGGGCTGTCGCGTGAACACGAACCCGTCATAGCCCTGCTCTGCGTTCTCCCGGAGCACAGTGTCGAAATGGCCCGCGCCACCGAAGTAGAACAGAACGCGACGCGGTTTGCCCGGCACGTTAGCCCCCAGGTACCAGCTGCCTGCGGCCTCGCCGGCGGGCAGCAGCGTCATGTTGAAGACTTCGTCCACGGCAGCGCTCCAGCCTGCCGCGGCGTCTTCGGTGCACTCGACGCGGTCGAGATTGTTCTCGGCCATGTGTCGAAGCATGCCGTTGAGCCAGCCCACCAGGGACTCGACGACCACTGGCGCGTTGGCATACGAGCACTGTGGCCCGAAGAGCATGAACATGTTGGGGAAGTTGGGTACACCGATGCTGAGGTGGGTCTCCGCCCCGTGCTTCCACGCGTCGTTCAGCTTGACTCCTCCACGACCGGTGACGTCGATCCTGCTCATGGCGCCCGTGACGGCGTCGAAGCCGGTCGCGAAGATCACGGCGTCGAACGAGTACTCGTTATCCCGCGTGCGCAGACCGGTCTCGGTCATGGATTCGATCGGGTTGCTCTTGATGTCGACCAGGGTGACGTTGTCGCGGTTGAACGTCTCGTAGTAGTTCGTCCCCGACGGCGGCCGCTTTGCGACGTACGGGTAGTTCCGCGGAGTCAGAAGCTCGGCGACCTTCGGGTCCTTTACTGTTTCCTTGATCTTGCGGCGGATGAACTCGGCGGCGGCGTCGTTGGAGCGCTGGTCGACGATGATGTCGTCAAATGTCTCGAAGACGAAGTGGAACCCACCCTTCTGCCATCCCTCCTCGAAGATCCGATCACGCTCTTCGTCGGTGACGTCGTCGTAGTTTCGTCCTGCCGGTTCGAGTGGGAATCCGAAGACGTGCTTACGGGCCTTCGCCCATTCCGACGGGAGGGTCTCTTTGAGATTCTTCTGGAACTCGTCATCGAGGTCGAAGTTTCGCGCCGGCATTACGTAGTTGGGTGTGCGTTGGAACACGGTCAGGTGCTGTGCGACCTCGGCCACGAGCGGGATCGTCTGGATGCCGGATGCGCCTGTGCCGATCACAGCAACACGCTTGCCGGCGAAGTCGACCGGCTCCCGGGGCCAGCGGCCGGTGTTGTAGATCTCGCCTTGGAACTGTTCCATGCCCTTGAACTGCGGTTCCTGAGGGATCGAGAGTGGGCCCACCGCAGGGATCAGATAGGTGCAGGTGAACTGGCTCCCGTCCTCGGTCGTAACGGTCCACAGGTTGCTGAGCTCGTCATAGGACGCGGCCACCACCCGCTGCCCGAATCGAATCAGTGGGCGCAGGTCGAAATGGTCGGTGACGAAGCTGAGGTAACGCTGCACTTCCGGCTGGCTCGGGTAACGCTCCGTCCATGTCCACTGTTCTTCGATCTCACGGAACGGGAAGGCGTACGACCAGCTCTGGCTGTCCGTCCGAGCGCCCGGGTAACGGTTCCAATACCACGTACCGCCGACGTCCGTTCCAGCTTCGAGCGTGATGACCGAAAGACCGAGCTTCTTCAGCTCGATGAGGGCTCGAAGGCCGGAGAAGCCGGTGCCGATGATGAGCGCGTCGGCGTGCTGCGCAGATTGCGCCTGCTGGGGAACTGCCATGCTGTTGCTCCTAGCGAGAGGTTTCGAATGCGGGTCAGTGCCGGGTGTGGTTGCGGTGGATCAGTGGCCAGCGAACCTCTCGGATCGTCGGGTTCAGAGAGGGGGCGGCTGAGTAGTCCTCGCGCCCGGATGAGTTCGGGGACATCGATGGCTCCATTCAGGGTGGACGACGGTGTAAGCACACCGCCGCTGGACCTTGCGGCGTAATCCCCCGAAAAGCGGTCCGTTCAAGCCGGTCCCATCGTGTGACTGGCATCACTGACTATGCGGCATCTCGGGTGTCGGAAGATGTCCCAAAGTGGGACAGGCGCTTGGCTGCCTGGCCACGTCGTCGATCATCGGTGACGCACGTTCTCCACTTCTGCATGCAGTTTCCGGTGAACTGCAGCCAGACAAGAGCACTGAGCTCTCGGGGACGGCCCGCCGGCGGTCGACGCCTCGGTGAGGGGCCTCTGACGCGGGACCAACAATCCTTCGACCGGCAACACCGAGTACCCCGGTCGCAGATCATCGACCGGGGTACTCGGTATTCCTGGGTTACAGACTCGTGTCGGTAGCGAACTTGGTCAGCTGAGGTGGAGTGGCCAGCAAGGGCCCGAGTTCGGCGATCTTGCCCGGTCCTGCTCGAAACTCCCGATACGCCTGATCGTGCTCTTCGGACTCCCAGCGTTCAACGATGGTCCAACGCGTCTTGTTACCGGCGTCGACGAGAACCTCGATTCCGTTGCATCCTTCGAAGTTCCGCGTCTCGTCGAGCACGCGTCGCATGACGGCGCGCGCCTGATCGAGCGCCTCCGAAGAAAAATTCAGCTCGAGTAGTGCAGTGATAGACATCTGTCTCCTCTACAAGATGGTGGTGGCACAAACTACATCGAGACACCGCCATCGACCGGCAGTACGACTCCGGTGATGTAGGCGGCTTCATCAGATGCGAGAAACGCAACGGCGGCGGCCATTTCGGACGGATCAGCGAATCGTCCCTGCGGCACCGAAGCGGTCATCTCGGCAAGCTTGTCTTCCGGCACGGCCGCTACCATCGCCGTCGCAGCGTTCGGCGAGATCGCATTGCACGTAATGCCGAAGCGAGCTGTTTCCTTCGCCACCGACTTGGTGAACGCGATGATTCCACCCTTGGCAGCGGCGTAGTTCGATTGCCCAATATTGCCGTGCATACCGGTGTACGAAGTGACATTGATGATACGGCCGAACTGCGCGGAACGCATATGGGGCACTGCTGCTCGCGTAACGTTGAAAGTGCCCTTGAGGTGTACCGCGAGCACACTGTCCCATTGCTCGTCGGTCAGCTTCCAGACGACGGCATCTCGGGCGATGCCGGCGTTGTTGACGACGATGTCGATCGAACCCCACGCAGACACCACCTCGGCGATAGCATGTGCGACCGAGTCCGCGTCGGCGACATCGACGGCGAGCCGCATCACGCCGTCGCGGTTGTCCGACCACTCCTGTTCGAGCAGTGCCGCGTCCCGGTCCGCAACGATCACCCGGGCGTTGGAGGCAAGGAAGTACTCGGCCAGGGCCTTACCGATGCCTTGGGCGGCGCCGGTGACGAGCACCGCCTTGCCCTTGAAGTCGAAGTTGATAGTCATGAATTACCTCGTTGTCGAAGGGACTCGGATCCGAGTCCAAAGTGGTCAGAAGATGGTGTATCCGCCGTCGACGACCACCTCGTTGCCCGTGTGGAAGGTAAGGGTCGGATCGGCCAAGAACGCTGCGACCGAGTGGAACTCTTCCGGGGTGGCCCACCGTCGTACCGGCGTGCGCCGCACGGTGGCATCGAAGAAGCGTGGGTCCTCGCGCAGATGGTCGTTCATCGGGGTCGAGACCCATCCGGGAATCAAGATGTTGCACCGGATCTGGTGGCGCGCAAACTCGACAGCGATGGTTCGACCCAGTGATGCGCATGCGCTCTTGCTCGCCGCGTATGCGGCCTGTCCCGCCGCGCCGTAGCGAGCGACGGTCGAGGAGACGACGATGATCGATCCGCCCTGCCCTCGGTCCACCATGTGACGGGCGACTTCACGGGTGCACAGAAAGGTCCCGTCCAGGTTCGTCCGCAGAATGCGCTGCCAATCGTCGAGACTGGTGTCGAGGTAGGCGCCGGCATCTGCGATCCCTGCATTGGCTGCCAGGATGTCGATCTTGCCGAAGTGGCCGATCGTCTCTGCCGTTGCGCGTGCGACGGCATCTTCGTCGCCGACATCGCATGCGAATGCATGTGCTCGGACACCGTGAGTCTGCAGCTCTTTGACAGCGGCGCTGCTCTTGTCGGGATTGCGGGCCCAGATCGCAACGTCTGCGCCTGCTCTGGCTAGTCCACCGGCAAGGCCCAATCCGATACCACTGTTGCCTCCGGTGACCACGGCGGTTCTGCCGCGAAGATCGATCACGAGGTCGAGTCCTTTCTGTCCGCGTCCGGCGTAGGCGCCAGGTCGGCGAGCATGCCCACATGACGGCGATGCACGTCAGGGCCACCGAACATCAATGTCGATGCCTTGGCGCGTTTGAGGTAGAGGTGAGCGGGATGTTCCCAGGTGAATCCGATTCCGCCATGAAGTTGAATGCACTCTTGGGCCGCATGCAGTGCCACCGTCGAGCACAAGGAATGCGCCAAGGCACTGGCCAGCGGCAGATCGGGACTGTCGTCGGCGACGCAGCTCACGGCATAGCGTGCGACGGCACGCGCTTGAGAAATGTCCACCCATAGATCGGCCAACCGATGCTTGAGTGCTTGATAGGAGCCCAGTACTCTGCCGAACTGACGTCGCTCCTTCAGATACTCGACCGTGGAGTCCAGACATTTCTCGGCCAGACCGAGTTGTTCGGAGGCCAACATGGCGGCAGAGATCGTCACAGCGGATGCGACGGCGGGACGGACCGAATCCCCCTGCGCTACGACCACAGCCGGGGCTGCGTGGAACGCAATGTCCGCCAACTGGCGCGTCATGTCGAGGGAGACGACAGGAGCGATCGAGGCGTGGGACGACTCGACCGCGTAGAGAGTAGTACCGATCGGAATGAGCAGGACATCGGCAATCAGCGCGTCGGATACCGACGGCACGGATCCGGTCAGTCGTCCTTGTTCGTCAACGGTTACCGCTGCAAGCTTCTCGTTGTCCTCGGTCGACCACGGATGGACGTCGACGGGTACGACGAGTGAGACGATCAGATCGCCCGCTGCGACTCGGGACAGCAACTCGGTGGACTGGACCTTCATCAGTAATGCCGTGCCGGTGACCGCACTGCCGAGGTAGGGAACCGGTGCTACGGCACGGCCGAGTTCTTCGAGGACGACGGCCACTTCTTTCCATGATGCGCCTGCACCCCCCTGGTCTTCACTCAATGGCAGGCCCGCCAGCCCTACGTCGCGGGCGAGTGTGCGCCACAGATCGACGTCGGCGGTGTTGTCCGATTCGGTGCGGGTCAGCACGTCGGACCATTTGGCTTTGCTGCTCAATACATCTGCGACGCTGCTTCTGAGTTCCTGTTCGAGCTCGGAATACAGCAGGTCCGGTATCACCGGATTCGGCACGGTCATCGTGGCAGGTCCTTCCAGGCTACGTCGACGTCCACGCGAGGTTCGGCCGGCAAACCGAGGACGCGTTCGGCGATGATGTTTCGCATGATCTCGGAGGTGCCGCCTTCGATCGAGTTCCCTTTGGTGCGCAGGAATCGATATCCCGGTGGCCTACCGGCTTCTTCGTCCAGATCGGGACGGCGGGCACTGTAGTCGTCGAATCGCAAGCCTTCATGGCCGGCGAGGTCAACCTCGAGGCTCGAAATTTGCTGTGCGAGTTTGGCGTACGTGAGCTTTGCTCCGGAACCTTCCGGGCCGGGCAGACCGGCGGCCATCTGCTGCCGCAACCGGGCGGTGGTCAGCCGGGCCGCTTCGGCACCGATCCACAGCTCCAGCACGCGATCGTAGAGGGCCAAGTTGCGCGAATGGGCACCGTCTCGCCAGGCTCGCGTGAGGAATCCGATAGGTCCACCTTCCCGCGGAGCCAGCCCTGCGCCGATGGCTACACGCTCATTCATCAGGGTCGACTGGGTGACTTTCCACCCCTCCCCCAACGCACCGAACCGGTGGGCATCGGGCACGCGAACATTGTCGAGGAACACCTCGTTGAATTCGGCTTCGCCGGTGAGCTGTCGCAGAGGCCGAACGTCGACGCCCTCGGCGCTCATGTCGCACACGAAGTAGGACAATCCTCGGTGCTTGGGCACGGTCGGGTCGGTGCGTGCAATCAGCAAGGCCCAGGACGCCTCGTGCGCCAAGGACGTCCACACCTTCTGCCCTGAAACAATCCAGTCGTCTCCGTCCCGGACGGCTTTCGTGGCGACAGTCGCCAGGTCCGAACCGGCTCCCGGTTCGCTGAAGAGCTGGCACCAGATTTCTTCCCCTGTCCACAAGGGTCGCAGCCAGCGACGTTTGTCCTCGTCACGGGCGAACCTCAAGATGGTGGGCGCCGCCATTCCCAGACCGATGACATTGCGGTGCGGAGCGTTGTCGGGGGCTCCAGCTGCAGCGAAAGCGGAGTCGACGACCGGTTGCAGAGCCGAGTCGAGACCGCGTCCTCCGAGTCCCTCCGGGTACTGCACCCAGGCAAGACCGGCATCGAACCGGGCTCTGAGGAAGGCGAGGCGGTCAGTCGTGTCAGGGTTGTGTTCGCGTAGAAATTCGTCGATATCAGCAAGTAGCGCGGATACCACTGTGTCGGCTGTCATGGGCGGGAAGTCCTCCTGACTGATGCGAAGGCGCCACTGGGGCGACGCTGCTGTGCTCGATCATGGCAATGCAGGCGCGCCGTGCGATGTCGCACTCTGAGTCATGACAGACGAAAAGGTGTAGCGGCATAGGACACCTGTGGGCGTGGTCGTGACCATACCGTGGGCAACAGCATGATCCACGCAAGCAGAGGAAACGAAAAATGTCGAGCAAACCCATTGTGCGCCAACGACCCAGCGATCTGCATGATCTTGTCGACGTCGACCTGCCCGCAACTCGATGGTCCGTGATCGATCAGACTGTGATCGACCTGTTCGCCAAGGCCACTGGTGATCATCAGTGGATCCATGTCGATGTCGAGCGCGCTGCTTCAGGACCGTACGGTGGGACGATTGCACACGGCTATTTGACGTTGTCGCTCGTCGGCCCGCTCTTCGCCGGGGTTCTCGAAGTCAAGGACACCTCCAGGGTGGTCAACTACGGCCTGGACAAGGTCCGTTTCCCCGCACCTTTGCCGGTCGATTCACGTGTTCGACTACTCTCCCGGATCACCTCCGCCGCATCGGTCCCCGGCGGTGTGCAGATCGTTGTCAACGCTGCCGTACAGGCCGAGGGGGCCGACAAGCCGGTATGTGTCGCCGACGCGGTGTACCGCTATTTCGACTGACGAATCGTCGGCGAGAGCTACGCGCCGCCCAGTATCTGTGCGCCGCAATCTGTGGATAGCCGGGACGAAGACCGTAGGGGCCACCGAAAGCGGCCACTACGGTCTTCGTCTCACACGGTCAGCGAGAGGCGGTCACATGCGAGCGAAGGAAGGCTCCGATGCGGTCCGTGGCCGCGACAGCCTCGGGGTGGAACGAGAAGATCGGCCAGATGTGCGGCAGGCCCTCACCGATCTCCAGCTTCACATCCGCACCTGCCTCCTCGAGTCTGTCGGCGAGCCGGATCGAATCATCGTGTAGGCCTTCATCGGTGCCGACCAGGACGAAGGTCGGCGGTAGCCCGGACAGGTCGCCATGCAGCGGTGACGCAACGGGATGCCGAGGATCGAGACCGTTGAGGTAGAGGCCACCCATTCCGCTGACCAGCTGAGCCGCCGGTAGAGGGTCGAGGTGCGCACGCTCAGTCAACGACGCGCTCTCGCCGGCCAGGTCGACCAGAGGAGAAAGCACGACCGCAGCCTCGGGCATCTGTTCCCCCGAATCACGCAGCGAGATCAGTGCCGACATCACCAAACCACCCCCCGCAGAATCGCCCACGAGGAAGACGTTGTCGACACCCTCAAGGCTGCGGGCATAGCGGTAGGCCGCAACCACGTCGTCAACCGGAGCGGGGAACGGAGCTTCGGGCGCCAATCGATAGTCCACGACCAGCGCGCGGAGGTCACCCGACTTGGACAGACGATAGCCGAGTTCGCGGTACCCCTGTGCACTTCCCATGACGAACCCGCCACCGTGGACGACGACGGCAACCGAGGTTTCCGCGACACCTGGCGCACTGACCCACAACGCATCGGCCCCACCCGCATCGACACGCTCGACAGCCGCATCGTCGGGAAGTTCGAACGTTGCGCATACTCGGTCGTATATCACGCGGTATTCGTCGATCGTCGCGTCCGGCTTTGAAACAAGCTCCGCGAGTAGCTCTTTGGCACGTACTGTTTCGGCTGCATTCATGTCCGTCTCCTCCTCGAGCGGTAGCGTATTGACCCCGGCACACGGACCCGGCGTAGGGTCGGGCATCGCGCGTGCCGTGTGATCCAAGCCTCCCTCGGCAGAGACGTGATATGTGTCGCACTACGCTACAGATCGCGGTTACTTCGCAAGATATCCCCCGTCCACAGGCACGTAGGCACCCGTGATGAACGATGCGGCCGGAGACGCCAGAAAAGCCACAGCCGAAGCAATTTCGTCGGGTTGCGCCAATCTGCCCAAAGGATGTGCCGCGGCTATCGTGGCCAGCCACTCCGGATTTCGCCCGGCCAGCAGCGGTGTGTCGACGAATCCGGCACCGACGGCGTTCACTCGGATACCCGCGGCCGCGTAGTCGAGAGCGGCGCTCTTGGTTAATCCCACAAGTGCATGCTTGGACGCGACGTAGCTACTCGATCCCTCTGCTGCTACCGCACCCATGACCGATGCAAGGTTGATCACGGATCCCCCCGTATTCATCCGGGGAAGCTGCGCCCGCATACAGAAGAAGGCACCGTCCAGATTGACATCGAGCACACGCCGCCATTCATCGAAGCCGATGTCGCCCACGGCCGCCTTGACGGGAACACCGACTCCGGCATTGTTGACGGCGATATCGAGAGCCCCGAAACGGGACACTGCCGCTTCGACCATGCGTTCAGCGTCCTCAGGGCGGGACACATCCGCCTGTACAGCACTGGCCCGGTCCCCGAACTTGTCCGATACCGACACTGCGTTCTCCAAGTTGATGTCGGCAACCACTACCCGGGCACCGAGCGCAGCGAGCTGACGCACGCATGCAGCCCCGATTCCCGATCCGCCACCGGTGACCAGAGCCACCTTGCCCTCGAGGTCGATATTCACGTGGTCCCACTCTTTCTCTCGAATCGGTTCCCATAGCCAGGACACGGACCTGGATCGTGGCGGGAGAATGCACCGGCGCTCAACGCGAGTCCGATGCCCGAAACCCTGCGGATTCATTGGTCGCGTACTCCCTACCGCCGTATCGCGTGCTGATCCTGGATCCTAGAAACCACCCGCGGGTCTGACATGTCGCACATCACTACACCCCGTGCTCACTGTCCTGGATTGCAACGTCTGCGCGCCGGCTGCGGATGCGAGATTGGTGACGAGCACCTCCAAGCACCACGACGGCAGAGGCACCTGCCCACTCTCGTGGTCACCTCACCGGCAGAGCCGTGGGCGGAGTCCGAACAACGCATTCGAACCAACGACAGGAACGCGAGTGAAGATAGAAGGTTCTGCAGCACTGGTCACCGGCGCAGCATCCGGTCTCGGTCTGGCGACCGCCCATCAATTAGCGTCGATGGGAGCCCGGGTGATCGGCCTCGATCTTCCGTCTGCCATCGAACGATCCACCACAGAAACTTCCGACACGATCCGGTTCGTCGCAGCCGACGTGCGCGACGAAGACCAAGTCCTCAGCGCCGTGGATGCCGCATCCGAAATGGGTGATCTCCGCGTCGTCGTCAACTGTGCAGGGATAGGTGACCCCGCGCGCACACTCGGCAAGGACGGCCCCCTCGAGCTCGAGCGCTTCCGCCGAGTGATCGACATCAATCTGATCGGCACCTTCAACGTCACCCGCCTCGCCGCAGCTCGCATCGCCGCCACCGAACCGATCGACGGAGAACGAGGGGTGATCATCAATACTGCCTCGGTCGCCGCGTTCGATGGGCAGATCGGGCAGGCATCGTATTCGGCCTCCAAAAGCGCCATCGCAGGAATGACCTTGCCACTCGCTCGGGACCTGGCGAGTCGACTGATTCGCGTGGTCTCCGTAGCGCCGGGCATGTTCGACACACCCATTCTGCAGGGCCTATCCGAGCAGGCACGTCTGTCCATCGCCAGCCAGGTGCCGCATCCCTCCCGCCTCGGCGAACCCCGCGAATTCGCCCACCTGGTCGCTCACATCGTCACCAACGCCATGCTCAACGGCGAGACGATCAGGCTCGACGGTGCCGTCCGAATGGCACCGCGGTGACCGCCCGCGCGGCGCTGGTGACCGGCGCAAGCAGGGGGATCGGCGCCCGGATCTGTGAACGACTCGCCGACGAGGGATGGGACCTGGTCGTCACCGCCCGCAACCGTGAACAACTCGAGCACTTTGCTGCCGAACTCACCGAGCGCAGCGGCAGGACAGTAGTCCCCGTGCCTGCGGACATGGCGGAGTTGTCCGCCGCTCAGACCGTCGCAGACGCATTCGGAGATATTCACGATCGGCTCGACGCTCTGGTCCTGAACGCGGGCATGGGAGCCATCGGAGCATTCTCCGATTTTCCCATCCGACGACTGGAGAAACTGTTCGATGTCAACGTGCGGGCGACGTACGCACTGATTCAGCAGTTGTTGCCGCTGTTGCGGAAAACCGGAGACACCTCGCCGCACGGTGCTCGGGTCATTGCCTTGGCGTCGATGACCGGGCTGGCGGCGGAACCGTTGAACTCCGCGTACGGAGCGACCAAGGCCGCGTTGACCTCGATGTGCGAGACGCTGACGGTCGAGGAGTTCGACCGCGGGGTCAATGCCACGGCGGTATGTCCGGGATACGTTGCGACAGATATGACCTCGGGTTTGCCGGGGGTAGATGCCGCATCGATGATTTCGGCCGGGGACGTCGCCGAAATGGTCCTCTCGCTGACGCGGTTGACCAAGAACGTCACGATTCCCCACATTCCGATGACCCGTCCCGGGCCGCACCTGTGGCGGGCATAACGACAGCGGACTCTTCCGTACCGCCCACATCACTACTCGCCGGCACAGCACGCGCCGGATCTCACTGAATGGAGTCAACCAATGACCACGAATGCAGTAATCGTCGATGCGATCCGTACACCGTCGGGCAAGGGGAAACCGGGAGGCGCCCTGTCCGGGGTACATCCGGTCAACCTGCTTCAGCAGACGCTCGAAGCGTTGCTCTCTCGCAACGCTGTCGATCCGACCCTGATCGACGACGTCATTGCGGGCTGCGTTTCACAGACCGGTGAGCAGGCCCTCAATATCGCCCGCACCGCCGCCCTGGCCGCAGGACTTCCCGAGTCGGTGCCGGGTACCACCGTGGACCGTCAATGCGGCTCGAGCCAGCAAGCGGCGCACTTCGCTGCGCAGGGCGTGATCGCCGGCGCGTACGACATCGTTGTCGCCTGCGGTGTGGAGTCGATGAGCCGGATCCCGATGGGAGCCAGTTCGCAGGGCCAGGATCCCAATGTCGGCCCCCTGTCGGCTCGGTATCCGGAGGGGTTGATCGGCCAAGGCGTGGCGGCAGAGCTCATCGCGGCGAAGTGGAAGCTCGACCGTCGCGCGCTCGACGAGTACTCGGCACGATCGCACCGGTTGGCGGTCGAGGCCCAGCAGAACGGTCACTTCGATAACGAAATCGTTCCGGTGTCCCTGCCTGACGGCAGCATCCACGCCCATGATGAAACTGTGCGTGCTTCCACCAGTGCAGAAGGACTCGCCGGCCTGCGTCCGTCGTTTGCTTCGCCGGAATACGACGAGCGGTTCCCGCAGATCGACTGGAGTATTACTCCTGGCAACTCCTCCCCTCTGACCGACGGGGCATCGGCGGTTCTGATCATGTCCGAGGACAAGGCACGCGAGCTGGGACTTCGGCCGCGTGCACGGTTCCATTCTTTCGCGGTGACCGGAAGTGATCCGCTGTACATGCTCACCGGTGTCATTCCCGCGACCGAGAAGATCCTCGCCAAGTCGGGACTGAGCATCGACGACATCGACGTGTACGAGGTCAACGAAGCCTTCGCTCCGGTGCCTCTTGCCTGGGCACATGAGTTGGGGGCCGATCCGGCCAAGCTCAACCCGCGCGGCGGGGCGATTGCCCTCGGTCATGCACTGGGCGCCTCCGGCACCCGCCTGCTCACCACAATGGTCAACGCACTCGAGGCATCGGGCGGACGATACGGTCTGCAGACGATGTGCGAAGGCGGAGGAATGGCCAACGCCACGATCATCGAACGCCTGCAGTAGCCCGCCCTCGTCACCTGTGTCCGAACCGCACGGCTCGGACACAGGTGACTACGGTTATCGACATGGGAAGTGAGGGCGATATGACGCTCGCGGACGCGGAGCCGGCACGACGTGTGCGTTTGGACGCTGACGACCGTCGCGCCCAGATGATCGCAGCGGCGCTGACGGTCTTTGCTCAGAAGCCCTACGACGCTGTCTCGACAGCTGAGCTGGCGAAAGCGGCGGGCACTACTCGCACGAACCTGAACTATCATTTCGGCAACAAGCGCAATCTGTACCTCGAGGCCATCCGCCGCTTCGCGACACTCCCCCCTCGCCGGTCCGCTGAAACAGTGCGCGGCACTGTCGAACAGGATGTGGACCGCTTGTTCGGGCGGTGGCTCGACGTGGTCGAGCGCAACCGCGAGACGTTCATGGCACTGACGCATGCACGTCGATCCAGTCACGACGATGAAGTCGCGGCTCTGCTCGCCGCCAGCCTGGCTGCGTGGGAAGAACGCTTAGTCGAAGTCTTGAGGCTGTCACCCATAGATGAGGCTGCACGGGCCCGCATGCGCGCCTTTCAGGCGCTGGTAGGCGCCGCGACCGAAGAATGGCTCGACCGTGGAACTCTGTCAAAGGACGAGGTGCGCTCGATGTTGACGCGGGCGTTGCTCGCCATCGGAGACGGTGGTTCTCCCTCGAGAAGCTGACGCGCTCTCCCCTCCGCCCGCCTATTGACACCAGTGTCAGTAGGCGGGAGACTGTGTGCGACGACACACGGGCCGACGCAGGACGGCCGCCACCACACACGAGGGAGCGGACCTTCATGACCATTGATGAGCGAACCCGTCTGGTCTTGCATGCGCGGGAAACGATCCTGACCTCGACCCAGACGCCCAGCACCATCGACGGCATCCACCCACTCATCGCGGAATCCTGGCGACGTTCACTGATCTACGGACTGAATCCGGATCGATGCACCCCCCGGCCGGCCGAGTGCACCGAAGCGAGCAACCAGCTCCGCCGGGTATCGGCGCCGATCATCGAGCGGCGCAGTGCCGCGCTGACCCAATCGAGTTGCAGCCTGGCCCTCACCGATGCATCCGGACGGATCCTCGACCGATGGGTCGAAGACCGCAACTTCGCCGCCCTGCTCGACACCCAATCGGTGCTGCCGGAGTATTCGGTGGCAGAAACAACCACCGGAACGACCAGCGGCGGAATCGTGCTGGAAACCGGACGATCTGTGATCGTCGCTGGTCCCGAACACTTTTCCGACAAGTGGATCGACATGACCTGCGCCGGCGCACCGATCAGGCACCCCATCACCCGCCGCCTGATCGGCTCATTGAACCTGATGGTCCGCTACAGCGATACCACCCCCTTTCTACAGTCCTGGGTCACCGACCTCGCGACCGAAATCGAACGCGCACTACTCGACAACGCGTCACGGCGCGAACAGCTGCTGATGGCCGCCTACCTCGCCGAGAACCGAGATACCCGCCATCCGGTGCTGTGCCTCGACGACCAGACAGTCATCAGCAACGCTCCCGCCGCACGGCTGCTCAGCTCTGTCGACCAAGCCTTGCTCTGGGAACACGCGTCGAATCACCTCCAGGGACCCGGACCGGATAAGACCGCAGTGACCCTGTCCGACGGGACTGTCGCTCAGATCGAGGTCGCCGGTGTCAACGACGGAACCCGAGCGATCGGTGCTGTCGTGCGTGTCCGACCGGAAGCGACCGCGCGCCCGGCCCGAACGTCGACCGTCGCCTCGCAACCGCTCGCATTGACCGGACTGGTCGGACGTAGCGAAGCGTGGCGCCGCCTGGTACACGACGTGCACAGCAACGCACTACAGTCGATCCTTCTGGTCGGCGAAGCAGGGGTAGGAAAGTTCGCCGTAGCGTCCGCGATCGCCGACACCAACACCGCCGTCGTGGACTCCGGAATCGGGACGAGCGTACCGTTCGACATCCTGGTGGGCACGGTACGTCACGCCTGCTCGTCCGATGCGGAACAAGTACTGCTCCGTCACATCGACACCATCGACGACCATGCTGCCCGCGCCCTGATCGACGTCCTCGACGACGCCCGCCGGCGTGGCGTCAAGATCAGCGCCACCATGACCACAGGCAGCGCCGGAGCAACCAGAACACCCCTGTTCGACTGGTTCGACACTGTCATCAAGGTCCCGTCGCTTGCCGAGCGCAGCGAAGATCTACCACTATTGCTCGACGCTCTTACTGCGCGGCACATTTCCGGGGCCCGCACCGTCCGGTGGCTCCCCGACGCCGTACAGACACTGAGCCGACTCCATTGGCCCCGGAACGTGTCCTCACTCGACGCAGTGGTACGCGAAGTGCTTGTCAACAACCGTCGTCCCACCGTCGGTGCCAATGACCTCCCACCAGAGTTGCGCGCGCAAGCAGGCCGTCGAGCCTTGGTCGGACTCGAACACGTCGAGGCGAAGGCAATCATGGAAGCACTGCACAATGCGCGGGGAAACAAGCGCCTGGCAGCAGATTCCCTCGGCATAGCGCGTTCGACCCTGTACCGGAAGGTGCGGGCACTGGGCATCGACCTCAGTACGGCGAACTTCTGACCAGCGCCCATGACCGCCGCGACCGGTAATCCGCCCTGCCATCCCACTCGTCGTTTTCCGGGTGCTCTGGGAGGGGCGGATTATCGGCCGTCTCACCGACAAACGAGACCGCTCTTGCCGGCCGTGCCAGACATTGCGACACCATCAGCGTAAAGGCGGCCCCGGCAAGTTCCGAGGCCGCCTTTACGCTGTTCGTTGCCGGGTGGAGGGTCAGATGGCAGGCTCGAAGTACGCGATATCGAGGATCTGCCCGGAGCGCTCTTCCGCCCAGACAGCACGCACTCGTGACCCCTGCGGAAGTTGCGCACGGATACCCGCCGGGTCCGAGAAGTCCAGGCCGACGATGTAGTGCATCAACAGGGTGTCGGCACCGTCCAGACGGATTCCACCGATGGCGTAGGGGGGCTTCGGTCCTCCACGAAAGCCCTGCCACACAACAGTGAAGACCTCGAGGTCTCCTTCCCCTGACAATTCGACCCATGTGTCGTTCGGCCGGAAGCTTTCTTCGCAGAACGCCATCGGGGGCACATATACCTTGCCCGAACCGCCGGTGTTGGCGTAGATCTTCTTGTCCCTCAGACCATCCATGAAACGACCCCACGTCTCACCGAGGTGAATGTCGTAGTCGAGGTCCCAATGGACGTGTTGGGTATTCGGTGAAGTCATGGTCATCTGCTTTCTGTGGTGCTTTCGAAGACTGCAAGGTTCTCGAACTGGAAGAACGTCCCACCGGTCCCGTGGGCGAGTCCCCGCTGGGCGTTCTCGACGCGGATTTCTTCGGGTGCATCACCCATGATTTGCCAGGCGACGTAGATGTACGGCGCGAGTTCACCCGCCACACCGGCATTCGTGCACTTCGGTCCGCCCGAGAGGTTGACAGGAAGGGAGCCGCCGCGGTGACTCTCCGCGGATCGGATGAACTCGATTCCCTTACCGGCCTCGCACAGTTGCAACGCCTCCAACTGCATCGGCTGCATGTGCGCGTACGGGGCGAACACCTCCACAACATCGAAATCGTTGTAGGGATCCCGGATATCAGCCATCGCATACACCCGGCGAGCGAGGATGGCCAGATTCTCCATCGCGGCGAAATCACCCTTACCTCCGCCGAGATAGGGGTCGCCGGAGGTCCCTACTGCCTTGATCAACGCCGGCGACGTACGCAGCGTCTGGGCTGATTGCCGGGACGTCACCAGCATCGCGCACGCAGATGTGGAGACCGGACACACCATCGGCTGCGTCAGCGGCGAGGACAATGGTGTGCCGTTGACGACGTCATCGATCGTGACGGTGTAGCGGAGATGAGCAAACGGGTTCTTCGAGGCCTTGGTGTGGTCGGCCACGACCACGGCAGCGAAATCCTCGAGCTTGATGTCGTACCGCGCCTGATATGCGCTGGCCGCGAACGCACCCATATGGAAACCGCCCATCCCCAAAGGCTGTTCGACAATCATGGGGGAGTTGGTATTGATGGCAGCCTGTAGATCCTGTGCGCCGAAGAACGTCGGTCCGCCGAGGCACAGCACTCGACTGTGTGTTCCCGAACGCACCATACGAGCAGCCACCTGCATCAAGTTGCCACCGGTCGTGCCACCGGTATTGACGACGATAACCGGGATATCCGATCCCAGGCCAAGTTGCCGTGTCTGGAACTTGGCGCCGAGAACGGTGCCCTCGAATCCATCGATGTCACCGACGACGATCGCGTCGAGCGAATCCGGCGAAGCACCGGCATGCTCGAGGGCAGCATGCGCTGCTTGCTGGCACAACTCCACGAAGGAGTGCGTTTGCTTGCGTGGTGAGGTCGCTTCGGTAATTCCTACCCCTGCAACGACGGCTTGATATGCCACTTAGGCCCCCTCTACGACGAGCACGGTGCTGTCCAACACTGTTGCCCCGGTGATCGTGTCGACCGAATGAACCACCGCCGACTTCCCTCGGTGGTTCCCCTGCTCGAGCCGCTCGACGACTTCCAGCAGACGCAGTGCGCCATTGGCCAAACCTGGATAGTTGCCCGCTGCGCCCCCTGACGGGTTGATCGAGGCCGGCGACAGGTCCTTGTCCACTCCAAGCGCAGCCAGGATCGGCTCGTACAAACTCGGAGTAGGTGCCGTGAACTCCACCAGACCGATCGTTGCCGCCGCGTCCACGATCCCCGCGCCACGATAAGCAGCACGTGCTGCCCGGGCACTGGAGGCACCGGGGTCTCGAAGCCATTCGTCCGTCTCGAGGTACGAACCGGTGCCATGACCGAGTCCGGTGATGACAGCACCACGACTGTTCGCTCTCGCCGCTCGTGCCGGGGAAGCAAGCACGACCGCAGCTGCTCCCGTGCTGTACGCGGGCAGCATCAGCTCGGTCAACGGCCACGAGACGGCAGGAGACGCAAGTACGTCCTCCGGCCCCACCACACTGGTCCGCATCGAACGAGCCGAGGTCGATGCCACGGTGATCTCGCGCGCAGCCAGCTGCGCCAGCTGATCGAGTGTGAGACCTTGCTTCTCCATGGCCCACACCGCGTGCAAGCCGTAGGTCGCTTGTGCCGTCATGGCCACCGGCCGCGCGAAGTGTGCATCGAACGCGTAGTTGGACAACTGCTCCAAGAACGCCCGCCGCTCCGCATCCCGCGCGGCTGTCTCCGGATTGTAGGCACCCACAGCCACGGCGACATCAACATCACCTGCAGAAATGGCCTGCGCCGCAGCGATAATCGCCGTGCCGACATCCGATTCCAACCGGTAGGAATCTCGCAGATAACCGCCCGAGGCCGAGTTCGTCAACCCACTCGAGATGCTCCGCCCGTCGTAGACGTCCATCGACGAAGTAATCGTCAACCCGACCTCATGACGGCTGAGCGAGGCCGAGTTCAGCGCGTCGGCCACGGCCTGATACACCAGTTCGTCCACCACGGCATGGTGTTCCGGTAACCACTGTGTCGTCGCGATCCCGGCGACATGCACCGGTTGGAAGCGAGTGGTTTTTTGCGAATCAGTCATCATTCACCTGCTGATCCCAACGAGCAGTACGTGCTGTAGTCACACATCCGAGACTCTCCATTTCATTCCGCTTCGAAGTGCGAAGTTCGGTCGTCAATTGAACGTCCGCTTGAGCTGGGGACGATCGATCTTGTTGTTCCCCGTGCGCGGCAGGGCATCGACGAGTTCGATGCGTCGAGGTTTCTGGAGCCCCTGAAGGTCGGGGTGTTCGTTGCAATAGGTGGCGATATCGTCGACAGTCACCTCGGCACTGCGCGGGACGACGATCGCGGTGACCTGCTGCATCCAGCGTTCGTGGTACGTGCCGATGACTGCAACTTCTGCCACATCGGGCGACGAAGCCAAGCAATTTTCGATCATCTGCGGATAGATGTTCTCGCCACCAGAAATGATCATTTCGTCGATGCGTTCGACATAGTGCATCGTGCCGTCTGCATCGACCCGCACAAGGTCACCGGTGCGCAACCATCCATCGGCCATCCGTCGAGCATTGACCTCGGGAAGGTTCCAATAGCCCGGGCTGACAGCATCCCCGCGCACCTGCAACTCTCCCACCGCCGAGTCGTCACCACTCAGTTCCGTATCCGTGCCGGGTTCGGTCAACCTCCACTGCACAATCTGCTCCAGGGGGCGCCCGAGCGCACGCGGCAGAGGTTGCTCTCCAGGACGTTCACAGACGGCGACACCCATCTGCTCCGTCTGTCCATAAATGTTGACTGCATTGGTAATTCCCGTGGCCTTGGCAAAGCGCTCCACCGGTCCTGTCGGCAGTACCGAGCCGCCGATGGCACACACTCGCAGCGAGCCCAGGTCTGCGGGATCCGTCTCGAACGCGTTGGCAATATCGACCACCATCGTGGGTACCAGGGCCGTGTACGTCCCGCGGAGTTCGACTACTGCCCGCCGCCATCTGTCAGCATTCCAGCGAGGGAGGGTATAAGCAGATGCGCCGCTGAGCAGCATCGGCAGCACCATCAGCTGCAAGCCACCCACATGGAAGAAGGGAGTACAGATCACCGCCTGATCCGACTCGTTGAGGCTCCACACGTCGATCGTCGCCTCGACTACCGCGCAGATGTTCCGGTGGGTCTGCTGAACGCCCTTCGGGTTTCCGGTCGAGCCACTGGTGTACATCAGCACCGCATTCTCGGTGTCCATACGAGGAACGATCGTCGACAGTGCGTCGAAGGAAAGAACGTCGGCGTAAGTCCACCGGGCGACGACACCGGCGGTCTCCGAGGAAGCCTCCGGACGAACGTGCACCACCCGCTGTGCAACGTCCAAGCCTTCACAATCGGCGATGAAGCGCTTGGCGCCTGCACTGTCCGCAAAGACAACCTTGACTCCCGAGTCCTCCACCGCGTGACGCAACGGAGCGCGGGGAACCGCAACATTGAACGGAACCAGAACAGCGCCGGCCTTCCAGATTCCGAGAACGAGAACGATGTACTCGACGCTGTTGCTCATATGGATCCCGACCCGATCGCCGGGCTCGACCGACTGCGCGACCAGGAAAGAGGCCACGCGCGCTGAAAGATCATCGAGTTCGGCGTACGTCAGCGTTGTGTCATCGTCCTGCAACGCGACCTTTGTCGAACGCCCGGATGCCACGTGCTTGAACACGCTTGCGATGTTCATGAAGTAGTCCTGCCTGTATATGGGGTCGAAGCAACCGCGGGATCGAAGTACCTTCCCGTCTCGATTCGAAGATATGAGCGCGCAGCCGGGCAACTGTGTCGCAATAGGAAACAGTTCAGTGCGCTCGAGCCTCTCCGCCCGCACGATGAGAGAGATCCGGCCCCAGGCACCGAAGGTGGCCACGATTGCACGGAGAAGAGACCCAGTGACAACGCCACACGCACATTCCGGCAGCGGAACCAGCATCCAGGACGGGACCGTCGACGCCACCGTCGACGGCCATATCGGACTCGTGACGATCAATCGTCCCGACAAATTGAACGCAATGACGCTCGAGATGATCCGCGAGTTCTTCGAGGTGACCAAGCAACTCGACGCGGATCCCGAGGTCCGAGCGATCGTCCTCACAGGCGCCGGAGAACGAGCCTTCTCTGCCGGCGGTGACCTCACATCGTTGCTTCCGGCCGCCCTCGAGGCGGGCTGGGACATCCTCAACCCCGACCCGACCGCCCGATTCCTGAGCTCGGTCTTCACACCCGTAGTTGCTGCGGTGCGCGGAGCATGCGTGGGGGCGGGTTTCGAGATCCTCTTGGGCACAGATATCCGGATCGCAGCGTCGGATTCGTCCTTCGCTCTCCCCGAGGTGAAATGGGGCCTGATTCCCGGCTCCGGCACGAATGTACGGCTTCCTCGACAGCTCCCCTGGGCGAGCGCCATGGAGCTCCTGCTGACAGGGAGCACGATCTCTGCAGAACGTGCCGAACGTATCGGTCTGATCAATCAAGTCGTCGACCCAGCAGAGGTCCTGGACACCGCTCTCGAGACTGCCCACCGCATCGCCGCCAACGGTCCTGTTGCCACACGCACCGCCAAGGAAATCGCTGTGCGTAGCTCCTCACTGAGCGATGCATTCGCACTCGAGCACGCCCTCAACAGCCGAATTCTCGGTTCACAGGACGCCAGGGAGGGAGTCTCGGCCTTCCAGGAACGACGACTCCCGAAGTTCTCCGGCCGATAACCATCAATCCACACCGATAACATCGAAAAGAGGAACACTCCATGTCTTTCGAATCAGAAGAGCTGATCAGCGCAGTCCGCGAGGCAGTCGCCGGCGTGACGAAGAAGTGGGATCGCGCCTACTACATGGACTGCACGCGCCGAGAAGTCGCTCCCACCGAGATGTACGCAGCAATGGCCGAACAGGGATTGTTTGCACTCGGTGTCCCCGAAGATCTCGGCGGTGCCGGCGGAGGGCTAACTGCCACCGCAACCGTCATGGAAGAGATGAGCCGAGCCGGCACGCCCCCCATGCTGTTCTCACTGACCTCGTTCGCCCGCCAGTCGATCATTCGCCACGGCACACCCGAGCAGATCCGCCGGTACGTCGAGCCCACCCTCACCGCCGAACAAACCTTCTGCTTCGCCATCACCGAACCGGACGCCGGAACCAACAGTTTCGCCATGCGAACACTGGCACGACGACAGGAGGACGGCACCTACGTCCTCAACGGACAAAAAGTCTTCATCTCCGGGGCCGACCAAGCGACGCACATCATGGTGGTTGCCCGCACCACCCCCGCCAGCGAGGTAACAAAGAAAAGTGACGGAATCTCCGTCTTCGTGTTACCGCGCGATACCCCGGGTGTGTCGATGTCTGCGATGAGCATCGACTGGAAAGCACCGGAAAAGCAGTTCAGCGTGTGGTTCGACAACGTCGTACTCCCCGCCGACGCACTGATAGGCGCAGAGGGCAAAGGCCTGGCAAGTATGTTCGATTCGCTCAACGCCGAACGGGTCGTCATCGCCGCCTGGACCCTCGGCCTGGGATATCTCGCTCTCGAGAAGGCTGTCGCCTATGCCCGCGAGCGTGCACCCTGGGGATCGCCTATCGGTTCCTACCAGGCAGTCTCACACCCCCTCGCCAAAGCGAAGGCGCAACTCGAAGCCGCCCGCGTCATGAATTACCGCGCTGCTGAACGGTTCGATAGAGGTGAAGCTGCGGGCGACGAAGCCAACATCGCCAAGTATCTGGCATCCGAGGCTTCCTATGCCGCAGTGGACGCCGCTATCCAGACACATGGTGGATCCGGGTTCGATGAGGAAAGTGACGTCATCACGCTGTTCCCCATGGTGCGCATTCTCCGTGTCGCACCCCTGAACAACGAGATGATCCTCAACTACATCGCCAATCACATGCTCGGTCTCCCCCGCAGCTACTGACTGCGCCCCACCCTCCTACACGCACCACGTTGCAAGCGAGAGTTCAACCGTGACAAACAAATCAGACGAGCCTCGGCACCAGAGGGTTACACCCCCCACCGTCGGCGTGGTTCGTGAGACGAACGACGGGGAACGGCGGGTCGCGCTCGTACCGAAGATCGTGCCCTCCTTGATCGGCAAGGGGCTCGACGTCGTCGTCGAGTCCGGTGCCGGCCAGGGC
>Ga0182742_1001586_pt1 | contig 28227 bp, 20 predicted proteins | sample eDN5th37CBELigMG_FD_128880 | JGI IMG/M metagenome (GOLD analysis project Ga0182742, IMG submission 128880) | Enriched Miracle-Growth compost microbial communities from Emeryville, California, USA - eDNA 5th pass 37_C BE-Lig MG (version 2)... ...
AAGGCCCTCTACGAGGAGGCCTGCCGCCACCGCCCCACCTGGCACACACGCGCCTTCGACCATCCCGACGAGATGAGTGCGCTCAGAGAGCGCATCGTCGCCCTCCGCGACAGGCTCCGCGCCAACGAGGCATAGCGGGAAGACCGCCCTAGCCGGGCTCCGTCCCTACGGCGACGGGTGTCTCACCTCGCGCGGCACCTTCCAGAAGTACTTCGGCCAGCAGGAGCTGCGCGACTTCGTCGCGGAGACGTTGGACAAGGCCCCAGTGGCACTCGTCCAGGGCATCTTCGCGGTGTTCCGCGATAAGGAGCTGGAGCAGGAGGTGCTGCTCCGGCGGCGGTCGCGGGCCGTCGTACGGCCGGTCGGCATGCGTCCGGCTGAACGGCCGCGGGCGCCGAAGGCCGCCGCGTGCCCTCGATGCAGAGGAGATGCCCACCGACCTGCGCGACCGGCTACCCATCGCTGCCTACATTTTTTCGCCCATGGGCGTGCTCGTCAATGCGGCCAGCCCGTACAGAACACTGCGGGACCTAATCGAGGCGGCGGGCGCGGAGCCGGGGAAAATCACTTACGGGTCGGGCGGCGTCGGCACCAGTCCCCAACTCTTGGCGGAAGATTTTGCTTCGAGGATCGGTGCTACCCTGCTCAGCGTGCCATTTCGCGGGGCGGGCGAGACCGTGCAGGCGCTAATGGCAGGGACGATCAACATGCTGATCGCCTCGCCAGCAACCGCGCTGGGTAATCTAGCCCGACCTTCTCACCGGCATGTTGGGATTGGCTGCAAGGACCCTGTGTGTGGCAGCGCAGGCGGTGGTCGCCGGCACCGGTGCGGAGATTTGGGCGGCTGAGGGCGTGCTGGTCCTTACCGCGGCGAATGCCGCGTTGGTTGGGGTGTATGCTGGCTTGCGGTGTCTGGGTCGCGGTGTCTGGGTCGTCAGGCTGGTACGGCGGTCAATCGGGCATGAGCCAGGGCGAACTCATTCTGGTAGGGGTGCGCCGAGGCCATGGCGATCTTGATGCGCCGGACCGACTTTCGGACCTGGGCGCCGATCCTGAGCAGCGCGAGGCGCAGGGTGCCACAGGTCGCCTCGGCGAACTGGGTATGGGCGAGGCCGATGCGGCGTAACGCACAGAGCAGGACGCAGGCCATCGAGGCGAACCAGAGACGCAACTGGTTGGCGCGCATGGTGGCGGCCGAGGCCCGCCCGGCGAACAGGTCGAGCTGGCATTCCTTCACTCGGTTTTCCATGTCGTCCCTCGCGCAGTAGACCTGCTCGTACAGCACTCGGGCGTCGATCTCGTGGCGCTTGAGCGAGGTGACGACAAAGCGCGGGTTGGCCTCACCCCGAGTCCACTCGGCCTTGCCAATGACGCGGCGCCGGCGCGACCAACTGTCGAGCGTCGACCAGCGGAAGTCGCGGAAGCGCCGCGCCGGCTGGCTGGTCCTGCTGGCCTCCCCCTCGGCCCAGGCCATCTCGAGGGTGAGTTCCTCGACCAGCCGCGAGTTACGCGCCAGACCGAAGACGAAGTCGATCCGGTTGGCCTCGCACCAGGCCATCAGCGGCTCGCGGGCAAAGCCGGAATCCGCCCGGAGCAGGATGCGCACCCGTGGCCAGCGGGCGCGGATTTGGCAGATGATGCGCTCGACCTCCTCCAGCGCTCCGGCCGAGCCATCGATGTCAGCCCGCCGCAACTTGGCCGCCAGCAGATGCCGGCCGCAGAAGATGTAGAGCGGCAAATAGCAGTAGGCATCGTAGTAGCCGTGGAAGAACCGGCCCTCCTGATGCCCATGCAACGGCACGTCAGTCGCGTCCAGGTCGAGGATGATCTGCCGCGGGGCGGAGCGGTGCGCGTCGAGAAAGAGGTCCACGAACAACGCCTCGATCGCGGCGCCGTCATGGCCGATCTGGTGATGGCGGCCGGGTGCGCCCGAGGGCGCATGCTCCAGCCGGTTTAGGGTGCTCTTGCCGGCCAGGGGTGCGCAGCCGGCACGCCTAGCCTCCAGCTTGCCCGCGAGAACGGCCAATACCGGGTCGTGCCGCAGCTGGTCATGGTCGATCAGGTCCTCGTGGCCGAGCGCGATGCCAAACACGCGTTGGCCGACCAGGGTGGCCAGATCGTGCTCGATGCGCTCCGGCGCCCGCGCATCGCGGAAGCAGGCGGCAAAGTGCCGCACCAAGCCGATGACGTGGTCCGTGGCCCCGAGCAGCAGCGCCCCGGCATTCGAGGTCATCGCCCCACCATCGAAGCCGGCAACCACGGCGCGGCCCTCGACAGGTGCAAACTCGAACAGCGTCGGGCTACACTCTGTCGGCATCGGGGGCCTCCTCTGCATCGCCGCAAGGCTTTGTCGCAGAAGAACTTTCGCCAATTCAGAGCCCCGATGCACCCACCGCTCGTGAGATTTCCGGGTTAGCGCATTTCTGGCCGAGGAGCTGCCCCGCATTGCCGCGCTGATCGCTCGCGTAGGGGGCGGGCAGGATAGCAGCCTCAAGGCGGCGGCGCCGAACTCCTCTGCGCAACCTTCAGCAGGACGATAGCGGCCTACATGCGAGGCAGCGACTACACCGCCTAGCGACTTATCGCGCCAAAGCGGGAGCCCAAAATGACTGTGGTTGCGCTCAGATTGGTGGCCGCTTCACCCAGGCATCGCCGCGCAAGGCGCGCTGCCGCCCGTACTCGAACAGCGGACGCATGTAGGACTGCTCAAAGGGCTTGTCATACTCCACCGTGAAGCCCCGCCCGATATAGGCCAGGTTGTAGTCCACCCCGTCGCGCTCCGCCGCGGCGTAGATGCGCAGCACGTCGTTGTAGCCGCTGGCGGCGATCATGGCGGTGATGGCGCGGCCGGTGATGCCGAGCGTCCGCCGGTCCACCGAGGCCCATTCGGGGTCGAGCCGCCCGTTGCGGATGATCCAGGCCCGGGCCAGCGCCATCGGCTGCCGGCGGGCCAGCCGCTCCTGGCGGAACCGCGAGACGCTGGCGGGGTAGAGGAAGACCTGGGCAAAGGCGCCGCCATCCACATGCAGTTCCTGATAGAGCTGCCCATCCAGGGTCGCGTCGAACAGCACCGGGGCGAAGGCACCGGGAATGGCGGAGGAAGCCAGCAGGATCCGCCGCACCGTCTCCAGCGCCCGCGGATGGCCGCTCTGCGCAATCGCGCCGATGTTCCAGATCACCGGCATTTGCGCATCCAGATCGGAGGTGGCGATCAGCAGCAGCCGGCCCTCGGCATAGGCGCGCGCGATCTCGGCCAGCATCGCCTGGTCAACATAGCGGGAAATCGTGCGGAACAGCGGACTGTTGTCCGCCATGGCGTCATCCCAGATCGCTGCGGTCAGGCTGCGCCGCACCAGCACATCCGCCAGGGTGATCTCGGTATAGACACTCTTCAGCTGCGCGTCCCGGCTGCTGCCGAGGAAAGCGAAGGGGGCGCTCAGGGCGCCGGTGCTGATGCCGGTGACCAGGAAGAAGGTCGGGCGGTCGCCGCGCTCGGTCCAGCCATTGAGCAGGCCGGCGCCGAAGGCTCCGTTCTCGCCACCGCCCGAGATGCCGAGCAGATCCAACTCAAGATGCGGCATAGTTGGAGGCAGGCCACGCGCGACGAGCTGGCGCTCGGCCGCGGTGATGAACTCCTGCTGCAGCCTGGCTTGGCCGGTGGCCTCGGTTGGGAAGAAGCGCTCGTTCCGTACGCCGAGCACCGTCGCGGCACTCGCGCGCCCGCGCGGGACGGCGGCGAGCCGCGTGGGAAGGGCGCAGCCTGCCAGCCCGGCGGCCAGCGCGCCGGCAGCGAGGGCCAGCAGGGGGCGGCGCGGCGAGAAGGTCGGCTGCGACAGCTGGGGCATCGGAGACCTCACGACATGCGAGACCGTCCGCAGGGTCCGCTGACCGGGTCCTAACAATGCTCCGCAAATAGGCGATCTAAGAGAGGGAGACACCGTTCAGCCGAGGTTAGGTGAGAATCCAGTAGAGCATCGCCGAAAAAGCCGCAGGAGGCTCCTCGTTGATCTTTTTTCTTTGAGAAAGGGTTTTGGGATTGAGGACCTGCGCACTTCTTCCATCCGAAGATGTCGCCCAACAGGCCGAGGGAGGGCGCTGGGGCTCGCTGGAAGACGGCGGGCCCTGCGATTGGGCGGAGAAGATGGCCGGCCGAGCTGCCGTGCAGCTGCCCAAGGCCAGAAGAAGGGCAGCAGAGGCCACCCAGAGCATTAGTGCCTCCTTCCACTGAGGTGAACGGGAGAGCTCGACGCCGGGGATTTGGTCAAGAATGGCGAACGTTCGGGTGACCAACTGCTGGCCCGGCCAAATGACAGGATAATCTTGCAAATTATGGCCGGTGAGGAGCTTCTGCCTAGCGCGCCTCTCGCGGATTCGCTGGGATATCGCTTCCGGCACGCAGGAACTCCGTTTACATGCGCATCGCTAAATTCGACCAATGCGTCCGGCAGGGAAGCCGAGGAGCGAGAGGGAATTCGCCCAGCCGGATTTGGCTGCGGCCCGTGGGCACGGAAACCTGGCCGTATCTCAGTAAAGCGCGGCTTTGCTGCAGGTAGGCCAATGTTTTCTATCGGAAATTCACCAAAATCCGATAGCCGGTTGCCTCGACGTCCTGGTACAACTCGTGGTGGAGTCCTGGGTCCAAGCTGACGGCGAGCATGTCTCATTGATGCCGCCGATCACAGGCGCTGGTGATGCGGCGACCGTGGCGGCCATGATCTGTACCGTCGACGATTCGGCGGCAAGGTCGCATTCGTTCGGCATCATAGTCTCAGCAAGGGCACTGGAGAATGGGGAGCTATGCGCCAGGTGTCGCCTGCACCGGCAGGAACACCGGCGCCGCCTTGGCCACCAGAACACTCGCCCACATCACCCATACTGATATCGTCAGGTTGCCAGCGAGTGATCCCATCGGTGTCCATCGTGAAGTGCAGAATACTGACAGTGTTCATATATGGAGTTGTGCGCTGGCTCTGATACGAATAGCTGGCCGAGCACGAAAGGGGAAGCGTCGCCGGTGGGAGGGAGCCATGCGCTTTCGCAGCGGCACGACAGCATTCCCTGGCTGGTACCGGACCCTGGCGCTTTGCATTGCAGGCTGCTTCGGCTTCATCAGTGCCGCCGACTGGCCGATCCGTCCCGCTGGCGCTCAGGCAGTTCCAGCAGGCACCACTTCCGCAATGCAGCCCCAACCGGTGGCGACCTTAGCCAGTGAGGGGCGGCTGACTCAGCCGCAACTTGAACAACTGCTGGCGCCCATCGCGCTCTATCCTGACGAATTGCTCGCCCAGATGCTTATGGCCGCGACCTATCCGCTGGAACTGGTGCAAGCCCAGCGCTGGCTTGGCCACGAGGGCCATGCCTCGCTGCGCGGCGAGGTGCTGGCGCAGGCGCTCCAATCACAGCCCTGGGACGCGAGCGTGAAGTCGCTCGTCCCCTTCCCCGATGTGCTGAAGATGATGAACGACCAGCTCGACTGGACGCAGCAGCTTGGCGACGCGGTCCTGGCGCAGCAGCAGGACGTGCTCAACGCCGTGCAGGTGTTGCGGGGCCGGGCGCAGCAGGCGGGCAAGCTGCAGAGCGGCCCGCAGCAGACGATCACCATCTCGCAGAACGTCCCGGTCCCGCCGCAGCCGGCGCCGCAGGTGGGCGGCGCGCCATCTGACGCTCTCCCGGCTGGCGAGGCCGCAGCGCCAGCCGTGGCGCCGCCGTCGCAGATCATCACCATCGAGTTGCCGGAATCAAACAAAGTCTATGTGCCCGCCTACAACCCGTCGGTGGTCTACGGGTCCTGGCCTTACCCCTCCTATCCGCCAGCCTACTACCCGCCGCCGGTCGGCTGGGGGGTCGGCAACGCCCTGCTGACCGGCATGGCTTTCGCCGGCGGCGTCGCCCTGGTCGGTTCGCTCTGGGGCTGGGCCGGCTGCGGCTGGAACAGCGGAGACATCAACATCAACTCGAGCCGGGTAGCGAATATCGATCGGTCGCGGACGGGCGACATCGGCAACCGCTGGCAACACAACAGCGCGCACCGGCAAGGCGTGGCCTATCGCGGCGACCAGGTGCGGAACCGCTATCAGGGGAACCGTCCGGATCGCTCTGCCCAACGCGAGCAGTTCCGTGGCCGCGTGCAGCAAACCAGTCTCGGCGTGGGGCAGCGGGGCGGTGCGGACGAGCGCGGTGGCCGTGGTGATCGTAGCGGACCGGGCGACCGGGGCGGGCTTGGTGACCGAGGGGGGCGCGGTGATCGCGGCGGGGTTGGCGACCGTGGTGGGGCAGGGCGGACGGACCGCCCCGGCGCCCAGGCCGCTCGCACGGCAGGTGCCGGGCGTGGCGCTGGCGACCGCGCGGCGCTTTCAGGCGGCGGTCCGTCCGGCGGTATCGGCCATGCCCAGAGCGGGCGCCCGAGGGTCGGTGCACAGTCCGCGGCGCCGGGCCAGTCCGGGGGCCGCGCCCGCGGGGCGCAGGGCTTCCAAGGCATTGGCCAAGGCGCCGATGTGCGGGCCGCCTCGCAGCGCGGCCAGGTCAGCCGCCAGAGCCAGCCAACGTCCTTTGCCTCGACGGGCGGCGGCCGGGCCGCGGGTGCCGGCGGCTTTAGCGGCGGCGGTGCCCGGGCCGCAAGCGCCGGTAGCTTTGGCGGTGGCGGTAGTGGTGGTGGGCGATCCGTCAGCGCCGGCGGCGGTGGTAGGGCCGCTGGCGGAGGTGGATTTGGTGGCGGCCGGGGCGGCGGCGGTGGTGGCGGAAGGAGGGGGCGGTGAGCAGCACGCGCGCGGCAGGCCTCGCCGGGATTCTGGCCTTTGTCCTGCTGCAGGGAACGGCCCCGGCGCAGGACTCGGCCGGGCCGTCCACCAATGCGACCAGGAGTGGGACGCCGGCATCGGCTCCGCGCCCGCAACCGGCCCAGCCCGAGGCCTTCGCCTCGCCGGAAGACGGCTTCGCGGCGATGGCCGCTGCAGCGCGTGCTCATGACGAGCGGCGCCTGCTCGCCATCCTTGGCGAGGAAGCGCGGCGGCTGATCCGTTCCGGCGACTCGGTGGCGGATCGCGCGGCGCGGGACCGCTTCGCCGCAGCCTATGCGGAGAAGGCCGAGATCCTGCGGCCGGATGCGGACTCCGCGGTGCTTCAGGTCGGCGACGATCGCTGGCCGCTGCCGATCCCCATCGTCCGGCATGACGGCGTGTGGCGCTTCGACGCACGCCGGGGCGTGCAGGAAATGGTCGATCGCCGGATCGGCCGTAATGAACTCGATACCATCGAGGTGCTGCACGCAATCGTTGACGCTCAGAAGGAATATGCCCGCACAGCAGGGCGCCAGGGCACCTTCCAAAGCTATGCGCGGCGCTTCTTCTCCACTCCGGGGAGGCATGACGGCCTCTACTGGCCGACAGCGGCGGGGCAGCCAGAGAGCCCGCTAGGCCCGCTCGTCGCGGCGGCCAGCGGCGGCGGATACGGCCACGGTGCGGACGACAAGCCGCGGCCGTTCCATGGCTACTTCTTCCGTGTGCTGGAGGCCCAGGGGCCCGACGCCCCGGGCGGCGCCATGGACTATGTCGTGAATGGCCGGATGATCGGTGGCTTTGGTGTGCTCGCCTACCCGGCCGAGTATGGCGCCTCAGGGATCCAGACCTTCCTGGTGAGCCATTCGGGCATCGTCTACCAGGCTAATCTGGGGACGGCGACTGCGCACATCGCCCGCAAAATTACCGCCTTCGATCCCGGACCAGGCTGGCAGCCGGCGGAGGAGTAGCGGAGCGGGCCTGCGCCGCTGGCCATCCCTTCCACGTCCGACATGCAGGGCCGCTACAGCGGATTGTGCCCAATCATGCAGGTCAATCCGTTGTAAGCCGTTGTGTATAGATCCAATTCAGGCTCTCGGGCGTTCACGCCGTCCGGGATGCGATCGACGGTGTTCCATCGATGCTCGACATTGACGGGGGGCGGGGAACGCTGGTCACTCGGCAGCCGGGGGAAGGGCGATGCCCGTTCCAGCGAAGCTGTCGAGTGTCCAGTAATAGGGCGCCGGGTCCGTGCGGATCCGGCCGAGCCGGGGCGCGCCGAGATCGATGATCACCACCAGCACGGCCGTCCACATGGCCAGCAGCAGGGCCGTCGGGGCACGAATCGGCCGCCCCCGGAGCCCGAACTGGTAGCCGAGCTCACCCATGCTCAGCATCGCCATGCCCAGCAGGAGCATCACCAGCTGCGGCGCCGGCCCGCTTTCGAAGGCGTAGCGCTGTGCCGTCGCGGCGTCGAAGGTCTCGTTCAGCGACACCATGAGCGAGGTGACGACCGGGTCGGGCCGCTGCTGCGCCAGGGTGGCGAGATGCGCCCAGATCTCGGACTGCAGCGCGCTGCTGCGCCTTTCGATCGCCTCCAGCGTGGCGGCATCGGCCGGCAGGCTGACGAAGTCCATGCGCTGCCGCGTGTAGTCCACCAGCAGCCGGCTGATCTCCTCCCCCTGCGGCTGCCCGATCGCCTTGGCCCGCAGCCAGGAGGTGCCGATCGACTGCGCCTCCGCCAGCGCGCCCTGGCGGCGTTCCTGGAAGCGTGTGTTCGCATAGGCGAGCGTCAGGCCCAGCACGAAGGCCAGCAGGCCGAGCATGCTGCTGACGACGACGCCCACGCCTTCCACCGGCGCGTCCGGGCGTGCCGCGCGGCGGCCGACGGCATAGCCGACCTCCCGCGCGGCAATCTGCAGGACGAAGAGGACGGCAGCGAAGCCGAGCAGGCTGTGCCTGGCGATTTCCGCGAGAAACCACATCTGCGGCCTTCCCTTGCGGCTGCGTCAGCGTAAGCCGGATTGGCCGCCTGGCGCGATCAACGGGCAGCGATGCCATGCACGCCGTATTACCCGGACCTGCACCAGGCTGCGCGAGCGGCCTCCGGTTGCCGTGCGCGGAAGCGCGCATTCGGGCGGAATTCCGACAGCGTTTGCAAAGTCGCGGCTCGGTGATGGGCCTATGCTTTGCCTTTGGGCACCACTGGCCGCCGGAGCGGCCCAGCGTGCGGCTTGGCGGAACCAGCCCACGGGAGAAATCACATGGCACAGACGGCTGAGCACCAGCGCCTTGCCGAGTGCCGCGACCAGGGCATGCCGTGGCGGCGCTGGGGGCCCTACCTGTCCGAGCGCCAGTGGGGAACAGTACGCGAGGACTACAGCGGTGGCGGTGACGCTTGGAACTACTTCACCCATGACCAGGCCCGCTCCCGCGCCTATCGCTGGGGCGAGGATGGCCTCGCCGGCATCAGCGACGACCGGCAGATCCTATGCTTCGCGCTTGCGCTGTGGAACGGCCGGGACCCCATCCTCAAGGAGCGCCTGTTCGGGCTGACGAATACCGAGGGGAACCACGGCGAAGACGTAAAGGAGTACTATTTCTATCTCGATAGCACCCCGACGCATTCCTACATGCGCTACCTCTACAAATACCCGCAGCAGGCCTATCCCTATGCGAGGATCGTCGCGGAGAACCGCTGGCGAAACCGGCACGACTTTGAGTTCGAATTGATCGATACTGGAATTTTCGACCAGGATCGCTACTTCGATATCTTCGTAGAGTATGCGAAGGCGGCTCCTGCGGACCTCCTGATCAAGCTGACGGTCTGCAATCGCGGGCCGGAAGCGGCCAACCTGCATGTCCTGCCGACGCTGTGGTTCCGCAATACCTGGTCCTGGCCCGACGGGACGCCAAAACCGACCCTGCGGGGCACCCGCGGGGATCATCGTGACGGTGCTCTCGTCGAAGCGCACCATGAGAAACTCGGTCCCGCCACGCTTCTCTGCGAGCGTTCCGATCTGCCGGTTCTCGTCGTCGAGAACGAGACCAACGAGGGCAGGATTTTCGGCCGCCAGGGCGGTTCACCATACCCGAAGGATGGCATCAACGATTACGTCGTGCATGGCCGGCAACAGGCGGTCAATCCGGCGATGACCGGCACCAAGGCGGCGGCGCTGTGGCAAATGACCGTGCCGGCCGGCGGCGAAGTCAGCCTCCGCCTGCGGCTGCGTGCCGATGAGGACGGCGGGGCATCCGGCTTCGGCGCGGAGTTCGATCGCACCATCGCAGCCCGGCGCGCCGAGGCGGATGAATTCTACAGGGCCGTGGCCCCCACCTCCTTTACCGAGGACGAGGCCCGCGTCTACCGCCAGGCGCTCTCCGGAATGCTGTGGAGCAAGCAATACTACCTCTACGACGTGCGCCGCTGGGCGCGGGAGCGCGGCAGCGCGCCGCGTAATGCCGACTGGTCGCATATGTACAATGCCGACGTGTTCTCCATGCCGGACAAATGGGAATATCCCTGGTACGCGGCCTGGGACCTTGCCTTCCATACCCTGGCCCTCGGGCTGGTGGACGAGGAGTTCGCCAAGGACCAGCTCGCGCTCACGCTGCGCGACCGCTACCTCCACCCGAACGGCCAGATCCCGGCCTATGAGTGGAATTTCGGCGATGTGAACCCGCCGGTCCACGCCTGGGCGACGGCCTTCCTGTATCAGCTCGATCAGGCACGACGGGACGGGAATGGCGACCGGCGCTGGCTGGCACACCAGTTCAGCAAGCTCCTCCTCAACTTCAGCTGGTGGATCAACCGCAAGGATCGCTCCGGGCGCAACCTGTTCGAAGGTGGTTTCCTCGGCCTCGACAACATCGGTGTGTTCGACCGCTCGGCTCCACTGCCGACGGGGGGATATCTGGAGCAGGCGGACGGCACTGCCTGGATGGGCGTGTTCTGTCAGCACATGGTGGAGATCGCCAGCGAGTTGGCGCGAGAGGATCCGCTCTATGAAGATATGGCGCAGCGCTTCACTCAGCATTTCCTCTCAATCGGCTCAGCCATGCTGCAGCAGGGCGATGAGAGGATGTGGGACGAGCAGGATGGATTCTTCTACGATGTGCTGCGCCGGCCCGACAGCAGCGCGGAGCGCCTCAAGGTGCGCTCCGTGGTCGGCCTGCTGCCGATCTGCGCCTGCACGATTTTCGAGGCGCAGTTCAGGAAGCGGTATCCGAACGTCGTGGGCCGGTTGCAGTGGCTGCTGCTGGATCGTCCCGAACTCAGGCGGTTCATCCACCCGCTCGACAAGCCCGGCCACAACGGCCGGCGGCTGCTATCGTTCGTGAACGAGGAGAAGCTCCGTCGCATCCTGTCCATAATGTTGGATGAACAGGAGTTCCTCGGGCCGCACGGCATCCGCTCGATCTCTCGTCGGCATGTCGATCAGCCCTATGTGCTCCATGTCGGCGGGCAGGAGTTCCGGGTGGCCTATGTGCCGGCGGAGTCGGATTCCGGGATGTTCGGCGGCAACTCCAACTGGCGCGGCCCGGCCTGGATGCCGATCAACGCCATCCTGGTCCGGGCGCTGCTCATGCAATACCTCTACTACGGCGATGAGTTCCGGGTGGAGTGCCCGACCGGCTCAGGCCGGATGATGACGCTGTTCGAGGTGGCGCAGGAGATCTCACGCCGGCTCGCGGCGACCTTCCTGAGGAGCACGGATGGCAGGCGCCCAGTGTTCGGTGGGACGCGGAAGTTCCAGGAGGATCCGCATTGGCGGGATTGCCTGCTGTTCTACGAGTACTTCCACGGCGACAACGGCGCTGGCCTTGGCGCCAGCCACCAGACTGGCTGGACCGGCGTGGTGGCAACGCTGATGCATTTCTTCGCCTCGGTCTCACCCGAGGCGCTGCTGGCCGGAGGAAGGGCTGCCACCTTCGGCGGCATGACGCGCCGTCCTGGCCAGACAGCAGAGGCCGGGACCGCGCCGAGCGAGCCGCAACGGCAACCCGCGGAGCCGCTCGGGTCCGCACCGGCCACGTCGGCGTGATTGGCCCGGAAAGGCAAACACCGGCCAGGTCGGAGAACACTGGCCAGACCGGAGGAAAGATCATGGCTCCCGCCGCTCCGCCCATCACCGCCGAGGAAAAGGCAGCGGGCGAGGAACTGGTACGCGAGCTGCCGCGCTTGCCGGCCTATCCGGCGCTCTTCCAGCTTAACACCCGGGTACGGCTGCGGGCGCTCGAGGTGGAGCTAGGCCGGCCGGCGACGCTGGATGACATCCCCGACGCGGAATTGGATCAGTGGGCCGAACAGGGCTTCGACTGGGTGTATATCCTCGGCGTCTGGACCACCGACGAAGCCGGACGTCGGGTCTCCCTGACCCAGCCGGACTGGCGCCGCGCCTTCGAGGCGCTTCTGCCCGACCTCGAAGAGCGGGACATTTGTGGCTCAAGCTTCGCTGTGACCGCCTACGCCGCGCATCCGGCCATGGGCGGCAACGAGGCATTGGCGCGGCTCCGGCGCCGGCTGCATGCCCGTGGCCTAAGGCTGATGCTGGACTTTGTCCCCAACCACATGGCGCCCGACCATCCCTGGGCCAGGGAGCGGCCGGAATTGTTCGTGCACGGCACAGAGGAGCTGCTGGAGCGGGAGCCGGGGAACTATATGAGGACGGAGACGGCGCGCGGCCCCATGGTGCTGGCGCACGGCCGAGATCCGTATTTCCCAGGCTGGCCCGACACGCTGCAGCTCGACTACGGCAATCCGGCGACGCAGGAGGCCATGCGCGGGGAACTGATGACCGCAGCCTCGCTCTGTGACGGGTTGCGCTGCGATATGGCCATGCTGATCCTGCCCGAGGTGTTCCATCGCACCTGGGGCATCGCCGCGGAGCCGTTCTGGCCCGGCGCAATACGCGCCATCCGCGACCGAAGCCCGAGCTTTACTTTCGCAGCCGAGGTGTACTGGGACCTCGAATGGACCATGATGCAGCAGGGCTTCGATTACGCCTATGACAAGACCCTGTATGACCGCCTGATTGCCCGCAATAGCAGGGGAGCGCGCGAGCACCTGTTGGCCGGTCTCGACTACCAGCGCCATCTCGTGCGCTTCCTGGAGAACCACGACGAGCCCCGCGCCGGCGGGATCTTCCCCTGGGAAGTGCACCAGGCCGCGGCGGTTGTGACCTTCCTGTCCCCTGGGCTTCGCTTCTTCCACCAGGGCCAGTTCGAGGGGCGCCGGAAGCACCTGTCGATCCACCTCAACCGGGCGCCGACTGAGCCAGCGGAACCGGTGGTCGGGGAGTTCTACCGCCGCTTACTGGAAGTGCTGCAGAATCCGACGCTGCGTGACGGCGACTGGTGCCTGCTCGCTCCGGCCGAGGCATGGCAAGGCAACTGGACCTGGGACGGCTTTGTCCCTGCCCTGTGGGATGGCAAGGGCAGCGAACACTTGATGGCGGTCGTCAACTTCCAGCCGAACCAGGGACAATGCTACGTCAAGCTTCCCGTCGGCGAATTGTCTGGCCGCACGTACGATCTGTTCGATCTGCTTGGCCCGGCTCGCTACCGCCGCAGCGGCGACGAACTTGCCGGCCGCGGGCTGTATCTCGACTTACCGCCCTGGGGATTCCACCTGTTCCAGATCCAGCCGGCGGAATGACAGCCGGGTCCGTCCTGCTTTTCAGGCGCCGAACCGAGGGTTCTCTGGTCACCTGGCATGCGACACCTCACTGGGCGCGGAGCCCGGTGCCACTTGGCCGCTCGCCGGGCCCGCGGCCTCCGTGCGCGGCGGTGGGCCCATGTGCAGCCGAGCCTTTATCACCTCGCGCGTCCACTGGAAGACCACGTAGAGCATCGGAATCATGAAGATACCAAGGGTGGATGCTGCCAGCATGCCCCAGAACACCGGAGTCCCGACGGCGCGGCGGCTGATCTCCGAGGCGCCCTCCGCCACCACCAGGGGATACAGGCCCAGGATGAAGGCGAAGCTGGTCATCATCACCGCGCGGAACCGAAGCCGAGCGCCCAGTACCGCAGCCTCCTGAATCGTCTTTCCGTGCTCGCGCTGTTCCTTGGCGAACTCGATGATCAGGATGCCGTTCTTCGCCGCCAGGGCAATCAGGACCACGATGCCGATCTGCGCGTAAAGGTCCATTGAGAGGCCGGATGCGCCGATCGAAGCCACGGCGCCGAGAACGCCGACCGCTACCGAGAGCAGGACCGGGACCGGGATGGTCCAGCTCTCGTAAAGGCCGACCAGAAAAAGGAAGGCAAACAGAACAGCGAGCCCAAGGATTATGGTGGTCTGGCCCGAGGCCGCCTTTTCCTGATAGGCCGTGCCGGTCCATTGGAAGCCGTAGCCGCGCGGCAAGGTCTCGCGGCTCAGCCGTTCCATGGCAGAAAGAGCCTCGCCGGAACTGCGCCCGTCCGATGGCTCACCATTGATGACTAAGCTGCGGACGTTGTTATAGCGGATAACCGTCTGCGGTCCGAACACGATGCGCGCCTCGGCCAAGGCGCGAAGTGAGACCATGTTGCCCTGAGCATTGCGCACATGTACACGATAGATGTCGTCCACCGACATGCGGTCGCTCGCCTCAGCCTGGATGTTCACCTGCCAGGTGCGGCCGAAGAGGTTGAAGTTATTGACGAAGGCACTGCCGAGTGATGCCTGCAGCGCTGTGAAGATGTCATCCACCTTCACGCCCAGGACTTCAGCCTTGTCGCGATCGATGTCCAGGAACACCGAAGGTGTATTGGCTGAAAAGGTAGAAAAGACGCGCTGCAGCGCCGGATCCTGGTTCGCGGCCAGCACCAAGGCGCGCATCACGCCTGCCATTTCTGCAGCCGGCCTTCCCTCCCGGTTCTGCAACTGGTACTCGAACCCGCCGCCGGTGCCAAGGCCGATGATCGGTGGCAGGTTGAACGGGACCACCAAAGCCGCTACGTCCGCCGTCTCGCGCTGCACGCCGGCGAGCAGCCCATTGACCTTCGCCTCTGCGGACTTGCGCTCCTCGAATGGCTCGAGGGTGACAACGAGGAAGGCGCTGTTCGACTGTGCCAGGTTGTTCAGTTGGCTGAAGCCGGAGACGGTGCTGACATAGTGAATGCCCGGCAGCCGGCTCAGCGCCTGCTCCACCTGCTGTGCCACGTCGCGGGTGCGGTTGAGCGAGGCGCCTTCGGGCAGCTTCAGTTCCACGAAGAAGGCGCCCTGATCCTCCTGCGGCAGGAAGCCGGTCGGGGTGCGGGAGCCAACCGTGACGATGCCGAAGGCAATCGCACCAAGCAGTACGATGCTGAAGACTGCCACGCGCACCAGGCGCCTGACAAGGGCAGCGTAACCATCGCGCACATGGTCGATGCCGCGCGAGACATAGCCCATGATACCGCGCTTCGGACCATGATGTGCCTTCAGCAGAACGCCACAGAGCGCCGGCGACAAGGTCAGGGCGTTGATGGCGGAGAGCAGCATCGACACGCTGATGGTCACTGCGAACTGGCGAAACAGCGTGCCAGAAATCCCCGGAATGAAGGCCAGCGGCACGAAGACGGACAGCAGGACGAGAGTTATGGCGATGATCGGTGCAGTGATCGTCTCCATTGCCTTCTTCGTTGCATCGGCCGGGGTCAACTCCGGATGCTCCTCCATCGTGGCCTCGACAGCCTCGACCACGACGATAGCGTCATCTACGACGATGCCGATGGCCAGCACCATGGCGAGCAGGGATATCGTGTTAGCCGAATAACCCATGGCCAGGAGGACGGAGAAGGTGCCAACCAGGCTGACCGGGACAGCAATCAGGGGAATGATCGTGGCCCGGATATTGCCCAGGAACAGGAAGACCACGAGGACCACCAGGACAAAGGCCTCGATGAGGGTATGAAGAACCTCCTCAATCGTGAGCTTCACGAATACGGTGGTGTCGTAAACCACCTGGTATTGCAGTCCCTCGGGGAAGAGTTCGCTGAGGTCGGCCATGCTGCGCTGGACCATGCCGGCGACGTTGACCGCATTCGCTCCAGGGGCGAGATAGGTGGCAATCAGGATCGCCGGTTGTCCGTTGGTTCGGGTCTCGATGTCGCGGATCGCCGCGCCCAGTTCCAGCCGCGCCACGTCCCGGACGCGCAGTAGCGATCCGTCGGGATTGGCACGAATGATGATGTTGCCGAATTCGTCGGTACTGACGAGTCGGCCCTGGGTCTGGATATTCAGCTGGAAGGAGGCATCGGTGATCGGTTGCGCGCCGATGCGCCCTACCGGGGCAACGCGGTTCTGGCTTTCGATGGCAGCCATGATGTCGTTCGGCGTTAGGCCAAGCCCGGTCAGCCGGTCGATCTCGAACCAGACGCGCATGGAGTAGTCCAGTGGGCCTAGCATGATAACATCGCCGACGCCGCGGATCCGCTTCAGCTCGTCGATGATATTGATCGTGGCGTAATTGCTGAGGAACAGCGGATCCTGCGCCCCAGAGGAGGAGCGAAGGGAGATGACCTGCAGCATGGCTGAGGATTTCTTCTTCACGGAAAGGCCCTGCTGCTGGACCTCCCTCGGCAGTTGCGCCAGGGCGAGTTGGACGCGATTGTTGACATTAACCGAATTCTGGTCGGGATTGGTGCCCAGTGCGAAGCTGACATCCAGCGTATAGCTGCCGTCATTGCCACTGGTGGACTTCATGTAGAGCATGTTGTCCACGCCGACGACCTTGGCCTCGAGCACCTGGCCGACGGTGGCCTCTACGACTTCGGCCGAGGCGCCGGGATAGCGGGCCGTGACCTCGACCTGTGGCGGGACGATGTCCGGGAACTGCGCAAGAGGGATTTGCAGCAGCGAGATCGCTCCAGCCAGGATCGTCACGATCGCAATGACGATAGCGAGGCGTGGCCGGTCAACGAATATCTTGGAGATCATGGCGTCACCCCGCCGGGGAAGGGACGGGGCCGCTGGCCGGAATATCGGCCGCCGGCCGTGGAGCGACGACGGCGCCGGGCCTGACCCTCTGCGCACCCTCGGTGATCACCATCGCCCCGGCGTCCAGGCCGCTCTCGACCACCGACTGGCCGGCAGGTCCACGCCCCAGCCGGACGCGTCTTTGCTCGACCTTGTTGCCGTCACCGACAATGAGCACGAAAGGCCCGGTCTGGTCGATCTGCACCGCGGACTGCGGTATGACGACGACCTGTTGTGGCTCTTCGCCCTCGGCCGTGATACCGATGAACTGACCGTCGGAAAGGAGCCCATCGGGATTCGGGATTTGTGCCTGCACGAGGGCAGTGTCGGTCGTCCGGTCGGTTTGCACGTCGATGAAGTTTACCTGGCCCGTCTGCGCGTATTGCGACCCGTCGGGCAGGCGCACCCGGACCCGCACGGCATCTGCTCCTTGGTCTTGATACTTGCGCCGAAGGTTGAGGAGCTGGCGCTGGCTGACCGGAAAGGTCACCCGTATCGGGTCCTGTCGCACCACGACGGTGAGGACACCGGCGTCCGGGCTGACGACGTTGCCGCGCGTGATGCTGGCTCGCCCGATGCGGCCGCTGATCGGGCTACGTATCTCGGTGTAGCCCAGGTTGACCTCGGCGAGCCGTAGATCAGCCCTTGCGCCCGATACCGAAGCCGCTGCCACGCCCTGTTCGGCAACGCGCTGGTCGTAGGTGGCCCGCGGGGTCGTGTTGGTCCGCAGGAGCTCGCGGGCGCGTTCGACCTGGAAGTTCGCGAAGGTCAGTTGTGCCTGGGCGCTCTCGACGCGCGCCTGCTTCAGGCCGACCTCGGCTTCGAAAGGCTCACGCTCGATGACGAACAGGAGATCGCCTTCCTTGACGAGTTGACCCTCGCGGAAGTGCCGCTCACCCAGGAAGCCAGTGACCCGCGCGCGGATCTCCACCTTCTCCAGCGCCTCGACCCTGCCGACGAAGTTGGCCGACTCGGCGATGGACTGCCGGTCGGCCTCCGCGACGATGACGGTCGGCGCCGGCTGCTGCTCAGGAGGCTGAGACGACGATTGACTTGCCTTTTCGTCGCAGCCGGCGAGTGCAACAGCCAGCACGGCGGGCACCAGTAGCGACAGGAGAGCGGACCGGCTCGCACCGGCTCCGCGTGCGGCGTAATCGGATCCGCCGGCGCCGGGGCCTGCTGCCGGTTCCTGAGCCTGGCGGCTGCGCATGAGGTTGAATCCCATTCAAACGATTCACGTCCGTTGCACGGCCATGCCGTACGCCGCACGGATTAGGCGGTATCGGCGATCTGCTCCGCCGGCTTGAGCAGGGCGGCGACCGGGCCTTTCGGGGTCATGTCGATCCTGACGCCCACAGCCTCGGCCACCTTGCGGAACACCTCCTCGGCGGTGGCACGGTCCTTGGGCGAGGCGAAGATCGTCGCCAGGCCGCGAACCGCGGCATCCCGGTCGGCATGCAGCAGCAAAGCCTGGCGCCGCGCGATCTCCCGCATTTCGGCTGGCGGCACTCGGTGCCGAGGGGGCAATTCCTCGCGCACCGCCAGAATGGCACGGTAGGTCTGCTCATCGACGGCGCCCGCATCATTGAGCAGCAGAAGCAGGATACGAACGATGCCGTCGCGCAGCGTGCCTTTGTCAGCGCCAGCGACGAGGTCCCGTACCTCCCGGCGCGCCAGCTCGCGCCGTACCGGATCCGCGCCGAGTGGTTGAGGAGCCGGCGCGCCCTCCAGGCCCGTGGCAGCGCGGGCCAGCGGCGTCGCATAAAGCGCATTGAACGTCCGCTCGGCGGCATTGTCGCGGGCGTCGGCCACGGCCTCGAAGCTCCGCTCCACCGCCCCCGCCACTTCGCGTTCAAGCGTGCGGAACGGATTGTCCGCCGAGCAGGCTTGCCGATTGGCCCGGACTGCGGGAGCGGCCAGCGCGAACGGCAAAAGCCAGGGATTAAGGTCGGAAAGCATCCAGCGCTGAGCCCGCAGCGGGTGAAGCTGCCGGGTCAGTTCCGCCATCGGCTCGCTTATCATGCTCCGCATGGCGGGTGCCGCCAGTTGCTCGTACAGGCCAGCGTTGATCTCGGAAACGCAGCGGACCACCTCGAAGGGCTGCTCTCCGCTCCGGTCACCACAGAGAGCGGCGACGTCTTCGACGCTCCGTCGTTCAAACCGAGTGACGTAGCGGTCCGGAACGAGCTGCGCGCCGCGCATGTCTGGGCGCTTGTCCTCGATCATCATCTCATAGAGGCCGGGCGGCAGTGCCTCGATGAGGTCGAGCAGTTCGACGAAACCGGCATGCTCCTTCCGTGCAACCGCTCCAGAGACGAAGATGCCGAGATGCCCAACCTTGGGGTGGACGCTGTAGACGATGGTCTGCCCTTGGGTGAGCAGGTCGTCATCCGAGGCGTAGAGATCGAGGATCCAGTTCAGCGCCTGCTGTGGTGGCGTAATGTCATCGCCCCAGGAGCACAGCACGCAGATCGGTGAGCGGATGTTCCGAAGGTCGAGGCGTTGCCTGCCGTCGGCCGAGGTGATCTCCCCGCGCGCCAGCTTGTTGCCGACGAAAAGCTGGTCCACGATGGCGGTGATCTCCTCCCGGTTCATCAGGAAGTAGCCGCCCCACCAGCGCTCGAACTCCAGGAAGCGCGGCGGCTCCGTGTCCGCCTTGTCGAGCAGGTTGTAGTATTTCGACCACCAGGTGTTGCCCGGATTCATGGCCTCGAAGTTCAACACCAGATTGGCGCCGTCGAAGCGACCATTGCCCAGATCGCTCGCCAGGTAGGAAAGCCAGCTGCCGCCGAGAATGCCCCCGGTGTAGCGCATCGGGTTCAGCCCCGGTGCGCCGGCCCAGTAGGACAGGGGCGAGCCGGCCAGCAGCATCGGTCCCGGAAGTTCGGGCCGCAGCGCCGCCAGCCCCATGATGGCCCAACCGGCCTGGCAGTTGCCGATCACGCAGGGGCCGCCAGGGGCCTCGGGATGGCGTTCCCGCACCAGTTCGAGGAACTTCGCCTCGGCCCGCGCCACGTCCAGCAGGCGCTGGCCAGGAACCGGGTCGGGGAAGAAGGTGACGAAATAGACGGGGTGCCCGACCTTTAGAGCATTGCCGACCTCGCTGTCCTCCTTGAAACCGCCGATACCGGGACCGTGGCCGGCCCGTGGATCCACCACGATGAAAGGGCGCTTCACAGGGTCGGTCGGCAGGTCGCCCGGGCGCGGCAGGATGCGCAGCAGCGCATAATTCGAAGGATGCTCGAAGGTCCGGCCATCCAGCAGCAACTCGCTGTTGAACTTCAGGAGCGGCGGCTTCCCTGCCGCGTTGTGGCGTAGGTACTCGTTGCCTCGCTGCCGCATCGTATCCCAGAAAAGGATGCTCCGCTGTGCTGCGTCCACGGCATATTCGAGGAAGTCGGAAGCCAGGGGGAATCGCAGCATTGGGTCAGAGTTCCTCAGGTCGCTTCCACAGCAGGAAAAAGCCCACATCGCCAGGCATGCCCCCCGGCCAGTCGATGATTTCCGCCCGCAATTGGAAGCCGCGCGGCGCCAACTCGCGCTCGTAGTAGTCGTAGGCACGCTTGGCGAAGCCATCGAGCCTCTTGTACCAATTCCGGTCGTGGCTGGTGATGGCGCGGCCCTGGTCCGGCAGCCAGTCCGAGGGAAACTGGAACAGCAGCGCCTGCTTGTCGCCCACGTCCACGGCCTTCCGCACCACGGCCTCGACCCGACGCAGGGCGTCAGGATGGACATCGCGCTCCAGGAAGATCTTATGCAGCTCTTCCCGATGAGCCTGCATGGCTGCTTCGTGGGCGCGTTCCTCCGCCGCCACTGCCTCCTTCTTCTGCGCGATATAGGCGCGGACCGAATTTGCACTGAAGTCGCTGCTCGCCATCCTTCCCGCCATCGTCCCTCTCCTTGCCTGCGGCCGGACCCGCGTGCCTACGCCAGGATATGGAAGCCGCCGTCGATGTAGAGCGTCTCGCCGGTCATCGCTGCCGCATAGGGGCTGGCGAGGAAGACGCAGGCTGCGCCCACCTCCTCGATCGTCACCAGCCTCCGTGCGGGGGCGCGCAGCGCCACCCGTTGCATCAGCTCGTCAAAGTCGCGGATGCCAGAGGCGGCGCGGGTGGCGAGCGGTCCGGGACTGACCGCATGAACGCAGATGCCCTTGGGGCCAAGCTCGGTCGCCACGTAGCGTACCACGGATTCCAGGGCCGCCTTGACCGGGCCCATGATACCGTAGTTCTCGACCACCTCGTTCGCGCCGAGATAGCTCATGGTCATCACCGCCCCGCCGCCGCACATCAGCGGTTCGGCACGGCGTATAAGGTCAAGGAGCGACCAGCAGGACACCTCCATGGCGGTGAGGAAGCCGTCGCGCGGGCAGTCGGTGACACGGCCCTGCAGCGCCTCCCTCGGTGCGAAGGCGATGGAGTGCACCAGGATGTCGAGCCTGCCCCATTGTGCTGAAATGGCATCGAACAGCGCATCGAGCTGAGCGGGATCGCGCACCTCGAGCGGCATGAAGACCGGGGCATCCAGGGCACGTGCAAGCGGCTCGACATGCGGGCGCGCCTTTTCGTTCAGGTAGGTCAGCGCCAGTTCGGCGCCCGCGTGACGCATGGCCTGGGCGCAGCCCCAGGCAATGGAATGATCGTTGGCAACACCGACGACTAGCGCCTTGCGTCCGGCCAGGACGGGCGGAAGGGTTCGCATACTGGTGTCCTCTGACATGGCGGTCCTCGTCAACTGGCGATGGCGGCGCGGGTATGCCGCGCAATCATCAGGTTCTCGTTGGTCGGGATGACATGGACCGCGACCCGGCTTTGCGGAGTGGAAATACGTTGGCAATGCGTCGCGTTGGCCTCAGTGTCGAGATCGAGGCCAAGCCAACGGCTGGCCTCGCAGATCGCAGCCCGGATCGGCGCAGCGTTCTCGCCGACGCCGGCGGTGAAGACGATACCGTCCAGCCCGCCCAGCGCGGCCGCGAGCGAGCCGATCCCGCGCGCCACCCGATAGACGAAGACCTCGACAGCAAAGCGGGCGTGCGAATCCTGGCTTGCGAGCAATTCGCGGAAGTCGGAGGACAGGCCGGAAAGGCCGAACATACCAGAGCGCCGGTACAGCAGATCTTGGACCGCGGCCGGCGTCATGCCTTGGTGCTGGAGCAGGAAGAGGACGACCGCGGGGTCGAGTTCGCCACAGCGCGTGCCCATTGGCAGACCATCGAGCGCCGAAAAGCCCATGCTGGTGGCGATGCTCTGCCCGGCTTGCAGGGCGCAGAGCGAAGCGCCGTTGCCGAGATGCGCGACCACTACCCGGCCGCCGGCGATCTCCGACGCCAGTTGAGGAAGGCACGAGGCGATGTATTCATAGGACAGGCCATGGAAGCCGTAGCGGCGGACTCCCTGATCGGCGAGTGCATAGGGGATGGCGAAGGCCTGCGCGACCTCCGGCATCGTACGATGGAAGGCGGTGTCGAAGCAGGCCACCTGCGGCAGGTCGGGGACCTTCGCCAGCGCGGCGCGGATCGGTGCCAGATTGTGCGGCTGGTGCAATGGCGCCAGGGGCGCGAAAGCGACCAGTTCCTCGAGCAATGCTGGCGTGACCAGTTCCGGTCCGTCGTGCCGCGGGCCGCCATGGACCACACGATGGCCAAGGGCGGTGACCGGGTGCCCGTCAAGCTGGTCGCGCAGCCAAGGCAGAAGGAGGAGCAAGGCCTCCGCCGGCGTGGCGGGCGGCGTTCGGGAGAGATCGGGGCCTGGCAGCAGCTGCCCCGCGGCATTCTTCGCCTTGATGGCCGGGCGAACGCCGATGCCTTCCACCTGGCCAGACAGGATGCACTCATCGCCCGCGTAAAGGGCGAATTTCATGGATGAGGAGCCGGCATTGATGACACCGATCATCGGCCCTTTGCCGCTCATGGCGAAGTTGCTCCTGCGCGTCGGGCCGCGGCCAGCAGCTGCGCGATGGCGACCGAAGCGAGGCGCGAGGCGACGCTGTCGGCGCGGCTGGTCAGGATGACCGGCACCCGTGCGCCGAGCACGATGCCAGCACTGTCCGCGCCCGCGAGATAACTCAACTGCTTGGCCAGCATGTTTCCTGCCTCAAGGTCTGGGACAACCAGGATGTCGGCCTCACCGGCGACCGGTGAGGTGATCTTCTTGATCGTCGCCGCTGCACGGCTGATGGCGTTATCGAAGGCGAGTGGACCGTCCAAGATGGCGCCGCTGATTTGTCCACGATCGGCCATCTTGCACAGCGCCGCAGCGTCCAGCGTGCCGGGAATCTTCGGGTTCACCGTCTCGACAGCAGACAGGATGGCGACCTTGGGCATGCCGATGCCAAGGATACGCAGCATGTCCACCGCGTTCTGCACGATGTCCATTTTGGTCGGTAGGTCGGGGGCGATGTTGATGGCGGCATCGGTGACGAACAGCGGTTTCGGGTAGGTGGGCACGTCCATGGCGAAGACGTGGCTGATGCGGTGACCACCCCGCAACCCGCCCTCCCGCGATACGACGGCTGCCATCAGCTCGTCCGTATGCAGGCTGCCCTTCATGAGCGCTTCGGCGCGGCCCTCGCGGCAGAGCCGTGCTCCTATCGCAGCCGCTTCGTGCGGCGTCTCGGCCTCGATTAGGTCGCAGCCCTCGAGCGATACTCTGGCCGTGGCAGCGACCGCTTCAATGGCTCTGGCCGGCCCGACCAGCACCGGGCGCAGCGCGCCGTGGCGCATCGCTTCCAGGGCGCCAAGCAGGCTGTCCTTGTCGCATGGCCAGACAACGGCTGCACTGAGCGGGGCCGCCTCACCGCTTCGCGCCATGAGGCGCTCCAGATGCTTGTGCCGGTGCAGGATGATGTCGGGCCGCGACTCTGACCTGAGGGCGATGGGCTGTGCCGGCAGGCGCAGCGTCACACTGCCCTCCGCCAGGTGACCACGCTGGCATTCGACGTCGATGCCGATGATCGCGGTGTCCTCCGTCGGGCGGGCGGTTACGGTACCGGTGACGCAGACATTATCGCCAACGGCTGGGTTATCGAGAAAGTGTAGCTCTTGGGCCAGCACCTCGGCACCAGGCCCGGGCAGGCGGCGCGCGGCGAAATCGAGGATGAGGCCTTCGACGATAAGGGCGTTAGCGGCATCAGGAAGATGCGCCTTGTGCGCCTCGGGGGCGCCGAGCAAGGCCGCCGCCAGATCGAAGCCCTGTTCCTGCAGCAGGTGCTCTGCAGTCGCGGCCTGCCCGATGAGTACCTGGCTGCGCGCAAGTCCGACGAGCATCTCGGGGGTACCGGTTGCAGTGCTCACGGCGGTTCAGACTCCTCCACGCTTGGCCCGCGGCCTGATCGCACTTGCGTTCCAGCCCGGAGGATGCAGTGGGCTAGGACGGCGGGCACGCCCTGGCTGGGCCTCCTGCCCGACTAGACCTTTGGAACAAGGCCGATCGTCGCGCATCGGAACCGGTACGGCCGGATGATCGGAGTGAGCCTGGGGTTTCACCTCAATGGCCGGCCGCTTCGAGCATCGCGTTGACCTTGCGCTGCGGGCAAGATCCGACGGTGTCAAAATTCACCGGTTGTTCGGCAGTCACGTGGCGAAGCGGCAAGCTTCATGCGGGTTCCGAAACTAAGGAATTCAGATAGCGTTTGACCACGACGTTCCGGGTTCCCGGACCTAGGTTGTCGTTACAATCATGAGCGGCATTCTGCGTGAGCCTACATGCACTGAGGTACGAAGCCGCTGGTTCGGGATTTCGCGGCGGAGATCCGCATGCGCTCAGCGATGAAAGCGGCCAAGGCTGCCCGAGCGGTCCCGAAAGGGGCGCGGCTGATGATCGGCGGCCGCCTCGCGGCGGGGACGCCGGAGCGCGACGTCAATAGGCTGGTCGAGCATGAGGCCCGTAGCCTGGCAGTGTTTGCCAACGACACTGCGCATCCGGGCCGTGGCACTGGAACGCGCGCCAGGTGTGACGGTGACGCAAATCCTCTCCGCCATGGGCATGCTGCTGCGGGTTGCGGGCGAGGTGCCGGAGTTGCGCCGCGCGCCGGAGTGCACGATGGCAGGTGCAGGCCAGGTATCCCACTAGACCGGTGGAACGGAGGCAGGAATGAACGCCAAGACAACCCAGGCGCCAGGACGGCAACCAGGCCAGATGGCAGCCTCGCCCGCGCCGGGCCCACCTGATGCGATGATGGCTTATGCCGAGGTGGCCCGCGCCGTGCTTTGGTCGCTCGAGGGCGCCAGAGCGATGTGCGAGCTTAACTACACCCTGCTTGGCCTTGGCGGGGAGGTGGTCCGGCGGCAGCAAGAGGCCATGATCCTGGCGGTGCAGCGGGCGTTTCAGGCGCCGTCGGCACCGGATCGCGCTGCGGCTGGCGACGCCTTCACGGAATTCGCCCGGCTCGGCTTCGATGCCTTCGAACGCATGACAGCGGCGATGCTCGCCGCGAACGATCCGGCCCGCTGGAGCCGGACGGACATGCCCGGGCCTTTCGGCCAGCCCGGGCCACGCCCGTTAGAAATGGGGCAAGGCCAGGGCCAGTCCGCAGGAGAGCCGCAGCCGGGCCATGCGGCAAGGAGTGCATGAAGCTGCCTGGGATGCCTCTGGAACTTCCTCCGGCGGGGGAACCAGCTTCGGACCCTGAGCACGGGACCGGCGATGCGTCCACGCCGCTGCCTAACCGACGCGAGATGCTTGACTCAGCGACCGGCCGCACGGTGACCCTGATCGAACAAACAATCATCGTCATACTGTTCAGCGGATTGGTGTTCGGTGTCATCCTGGTGTTGCGCCCAGTCGCGACCGCGATCCTGTTCGGCGCCATCTTTGCCATTGCAACCTGGCCGGTACGCGCTTGCCTCATCCGGTCCGGCCTGAAGCCCGGATACACGGCCATGCTGATGCTGCTGGCGGCTTTGGTGCTGGCAGGCCTGCCGATGCTGGTGGCTGCGCCCCGCCTGGCAGTGCGACTCGCGGACGGCGCACAGCAGTTGGAGGCAGCCCTCCTCACGCTACCCAGCCTACCCCCGGACTGGGCCGCGCAACTTCCCCTCGTGGGTGACCGATTGGCGCGAGGCTGGCAGCGGGTGACGAACGCTGGCGGCGACGTCGAAACAGTCCTGGCGCCCTATGCGGACTGGATCCGCCAGAGCGTGCTGGCGGTGGCGAAGGCCATGGCCGAGAGCGTGCTGCAGTTCGTCCTGGCCCTGGTCGTCGCTGCCATGTTCTGGACGAATGGCGATGCCATCAACGACATCATGCGCGACGTGGCCAGGCGCCTCGGCGGTGAGACCGCCGCCGAGGCTTTGGAGGCGGCGGGCAGGTCGCTGCGCAGCGTCGCCTATGGCGTGGTCGGCACCGCCATCATTCAGGGCATCCTCATGGGGGTGGGTGCCGCCATCGCCGGCCTGCCCGCGCCGGGGTTGCTTGGCTTCGTTGTGTTGCTGCTCGCGATCAGCCAAATCGGCTCGCCGCTGATCGTGCTGGTCTGGGGCGGCGGCGCCTGGTGGCTGTTCCGTCAAGGCGCTGAAGGTTGGGGGATCTTCGAGCTCCTCTGGGGGCTGCTGCTGGTCCAGGCGAGCGACAACCTGCTCCGGCCATGGCTCATCAGCCAGGGCATGGCGATGCCGCTGACGCTCGTGATCCTTGGCGTGTTCGGCGGGTTCCTCTCCCTCGGCTTCCTCGGTCTGTTCATCGGCCCCGCCCTGCTTGCAGTGGCTTTCACCCTGCTCCAGGCCTGGCGAGCCCGGGCAGCGCCGTCAGGCGCGTGAGGGTTGGCGCAATAAGCGGGAGGGCAATTCCGGTTTCGCCATCTCTCCGGCAGGTATGTTGACGCCGGAGCGCCGGAGCGTCGTGGAGGGAGCCTCGCCGAACAGGTCCTGGTACTGCCGTGTGAAGAGTTCCAGATCCCAGAAACCGTACGCCGTTGCTGCCTGAGCCACCGAGGGCCATTGCGGGTTGGACGCGCGCAGCGCAGAGCGGACCAGGGCCAGGCGCCGCAACCGGAGATAACGCTTTGGGCTTATCGAGAAAGTTGCCGCGAATGCGGCCCGCAGGCGTGACGGCGACACTCCGATAGCGGCGCAAAGGTCGCCGGTGCTGATCGGCCAGCATGGGTTCGCCCTGAGGTAGTCCTCCGCTGTTCGGACCACCCACTGTCGTGCGGGCGAGGCGCGGAGCGCCCGTGGGGGAGTGTCGCCGAACGGACCGGTGAGCAGCTCGTGCAAAACACCCAGCAGGGAAGACCGCAGCGAGCGGCGGGCTTCCGCAACCGCGAACACCTCGGGATCCCTCACCGCGACCTCCGCGGCCGCCCTCACCAAGGACGCCGCACGCTTCCATAAGTCTGGATTGATACGGAGCACGGCATGCGCGCCGGGGCAACGCAGCAGCGAGCGGCGGGGTGGATGCAACAAGGCATCCACTGCCGTCGCCGGCAGCATCACCAAAGCCCAGCTGGTGTTATGATGAATGGATGCCTGATGGCTGGCGCTCGGACCATAGACAGCCACGTCGCCGGGGCCGAGCATTCGCCCATTGAGTCTGAGCGTCTTGTGCCTCCCCAGCGGAAGCACGATCCAGACGGACGCGGGGTTCACGCTGCCAATCTCCACTAGCGGCGTGATGCGCCCGGCCCGCAGCAGGATATCCCCAAGCCTTAGTTCGATGATCTCACTCGAGAAGGCATCGGGGCGTAACGGAGTAAGCTCGGCTGAGCCTCCAGGCACCGACGCCGCAAACTCCTCGAAATCCCGATAGCTGGCTGTCCGGACGCAAGAGATTTCCATCTGCTGTTAAGTCTTTTCTCTATTCCTCGGACGGCAGCAAATCAGGCAAGGGCTTGCAGCCATGAACGATGTTAACTTGGAGCCAGACCGCTGGTGCCGGAACTGGGATCACGAAAGACGGAGGCGTAAGCTTGTGACGCGCGGCTCGCGCAATTTCAGTAATTGTGGTGCCAGAGAAGACTGAGCATTCGGGTGTCATTGCCACAAATATGCGGGCATCAGACGACGAGATCGGCATACTCCGCGGAGCCGCCGAATGGTGCCGCAGATGGTCTCAGGACCTGATTTCCCTCTCACTACGGCCGGACCTGCGGAAGGCGGCATGGGCCATCGCAGATAACGCCAGTGATTTCGAGCGACGCGCTGCGGCTCTTGAACAAGGAAATCCTGATCCAGGCGAAGCCAGGAGAAAACGGGCGGTAGAAGTTCACCACCCCACAAGAGGAAGCGGAAAGGCATCTCCGCCGCGGGTTATGGGCATCGCGGCCGTGTGTCCTACCGTCCCGAAACGCCAGGACATTGTCGCCTGGTGGAGGTTCGGCGACCTTACGCCCGAGGAACTGCGGGCATTCGACGCCTGCCAGCGCCAGGATGAGCAGGCGGTCGTGCGTGCGGCACAGAAGACGTGTACCTCGTCGCCCGTGAACTATGCGGTTTTCAGGCGGCCAGGGCTCGTGGCTGAGGGGCTGGACGGGTCTGGCGGGGGCCACGAGCAGGCTGAGCAGGAATGCGAGAAG